>Ga0307930_1000688_pt1 | contig 27004 bp, 19 predicted proteins | sample OrgLakmetageno46_FD_203161 | JGI IMG/M metagenome (GOLD analysis project Ga0307930, IMG submission 203161) | Saline water microbial communities from Organic Lake, Antarctica - #46 | ecosystem: Environmental > Aquatic > Non-marine Saline and Alkaline > Saline | place: Antarctica: Organic Lake...
TCATTGGCCTTCTGGAGCGAATTCGCTAGCGCATTTGCAGCTCAAGTGCATTCTTAATGTGCCTCTGTGGCTGCTGTGTACTTGCCTTTCTTTGTTTTTGGGAGAGTATTAACTAGACTAGACTAGCGTAAGGCACAACGCACAAGCCCGGATGAAATCCGGGCCCCATGAGGCTGGCATCTGGGGATTTAGAGCCCCAAAGATACCTTGGGTTGTAATTGTAATTCAATCCAGATACAGAGGCGTGTGGTCTTGTGGTCTTCTAAAATTAAAGTGCGAACTACCCAAGAAAACCAACGACGAAGGGTTGGGCTGTGCGCTCCGATTCGAATACTGACATAAAGAAAATTGTTTTGATAAGATTAAGGGGTAGTAATATAGCCGAAACAGTTACAATACGCCGCTAAGTCATTTCGACTTTAGACACTGGAGACTGGAGACTGGAGACCCACATGAGACACCAAACGAAGCCCCCTTGATCGAAGAGAAAGACACCAAACGAAACGGAGAAGCCCAACTCCAACTACTCCAAAAACATTATGTATTGATCATCGACAGAAGTGACTCGCAACGAAAGACAAACTGACTTGTGAATTGATATGATTTTGATTAGATTACTGTATGCACACGTTCTTTATGATCTCTCATTTCTTTTGTTCCCACAAAAAATGGTGAAATAAACAGAACCAGACGTCGCGTTCTTTCAATCTAAACTGAAAACAAGCGATGGGGCAAATGCATAGCTGGCTTCGAGTATTCGCTCGGGTCTGCACTTTGTTGACTTGTGTTGCAACGAATGATTTACCTCATATTCTCTTGATCACCACGGATCAGCATCGGCTTGATGCACTTTCAGCCTACAACAATTATATCGAATCATCGACTGGCATCAAAAGTCCGCACATCGATAAACTCGCAAGTGAAGGCGTCAAATTCTTGCAAGCACACGCTACATCGCCCGTGTGCTCCCCTTGCCGCACGAGTAAGTTTGGGCTGCATCAAATCAATCGAAACTGTAATTATGTTTCTCATGTAAGTTAAGTAGGTATGTACATTTGTCGTTAATCCGACCAAGAACCAAGAGTACTGTACCTACAAAAGTCCACAAACTCTTGACTCCAGCAGTGCACTTTGATCAGGTCTATTGACAGGAGTTCACGTTCCCGTCCATGGAGTTATTGAGAACACCGTAAAGCCTCATAAAAGCGGTCTAACTGTCTATCCTGACGTTCTTCAAGAACGCGGATATAAGTGCTTCTTGATAGGCAAATCGCACTTTGTTCCAGTGCCTGAATCCTTCACTTTCACAGATATACACACGGGCAACACAGACAAGAGATGCGACGATGAACCGTACGCTGATGGAACTTGCAAGTATTACCACGAATCTGACTTCCTTGAATCCTATTTGGTGGATTCTTTCGAGAAGCACGTTGGGGCATTTTTGGATTCCGACAGTCAAACTCCCGTATTTGTGCATCTTTCATTCGTTTCACCTCATCCTCCGTCGACCCCACCAATTGACCCAAAGAATTTTGCAGAATTATACTCGTCAAGCGATCTTCCATCTTTGAATTATGCTAATGGCGACATTGCTATGATGCCTTACCAGACACAAATGCTGCTGAATCTTTTGCCACGAGATATTGCCCGAACTCCTCCCACCTGGATATTGCCCGATGGCAGCCCAAATATGACGAACATCAACGTCGAGCGCTTGTTGTATTATGGCCTGTGTGCATATGTCGATGAGCAAGTGGGGCGTGCAGTGGACTTTATTGACGTACGAAATCTTACAACTTCCACCTTCATTATTTTCACTTCAGACCATGGAAGCTTGCTCTATTCACATGGTGGAAATAATGAGAAGCATTCATTCTATGATGAGGTATGGCACGTACCTTTGATCTTTCGATGGCCTGGCAGTCTGCCGAAAAATGCGACTGCTGGCTTTGCTTCCACGGTCGACGTAACAGCTGCTATCTTGGTCGCAGGAGGAGTTGATTGGGAAGGTCCCTCGAATCGCTACGCTACTACGTTTTCGGACGCAAGTTTGTCGAACAACACCATGTTTATGGCTGGGTTAGATATTTTGACGCCTTTACGAGAAGCACAAATGTCCTCCTCATCAAGGACCAACAACGATACTTACACGAATCAGCGCCTTGGCAATATCAAAGACTTTGATGGTACCTCGATTATGGTACCTCGTACTGCTGTAACAGCCACTCAGTATAAAGGCTATGGGGTTGTGACCGACAAGTGGAAATTACTCTATTTTCCAGAGCAAGGTGAAGGCCGGCTATTCGATAGGGGCAATGATCCATGCGAACGTCGTGACCTTTTTGGGGACTCGAGTTATCAAGAAACTCAAAACATACTTCTAGTCGGCCTCCTTCGCTGGCGAGCACAGCAAGACGACTTGCAATGGGAGCTCGCTCAATGGAGCTCAGGTGCAGAAGTTGGCGCAAGAGCACGCAATGATTCATGCTATTTGACTGGAAGAGCTGCAGAATATAATCTTCAGGATGCTTCTGTTAAAGCGGATACTCTTTGGCGAGGCCTGAATTGAATGGAGGACTTTAGGCTACTGCAATGCCCTTCTGAGGATTGGTGTCTCGCAATAGACTACATCATGTCGTAATTCAAATGCATGAAGCGCCGACTGACCACATTTATAATAACCACAACATCTGATTCAGTGCGATGTGCTCGCATATTACCAGTCCAGTTTTGTGTAGTTCTACACGAGATGATTTCATGTCACGTTTTGATTTTGAGATCAAAATCGATTGAATGCTTCATTATTTCTTCATGAATAATTCTCAAAGTTATCTAAAATCAATGCATTCTTTTATTTTTTCTGTTGTGTGGTTGCTAATTAAGTGTGATGATGACTTGAATGCCATTCATTATATTTAGGATTTTCCAAGTTTCTGGTTCGATCTCCCTAACTATTGCAGTATATGTTTCAAGGGGTTTTGTAGATACCCTTGGTATGTTTTGTGTGTGCAATCGGCAGAAATTTCATGCATTTATCAAACTGTCGAGAGCCATAAATCCCTAAGTAGACATAAAGCTGATCAGAACGAGATGATTGAGAACCCCAAAAAAGTACCACCTGCTGTAGAAGGGATGAAATCATATCAATCATTCGCACGATACCTTTTTTGCGAGCAGAAAATAGGAACATTTCTGCTGTCTAAAAAGTAGATCGATAATCGATATGGATGCTTACCTTATAGTGATGCTGTATTCAAGACGTCTCGTGAATAAAATATTGTCAGTTTCGTAATTAAGTCGCTTTGAGTGGCCCCCATCTTTATCAAGGTCATGCTTTTCGCATGCTTTAACGAACTATTCAATTGCTGCTGCCGCCATCATTTGCACTAATCCTTTATATTAAATGGAATTTCGACTGTGGTTCGTGGTGGTCGTCGTTTTTTTGTAGCTATACAGTACTGTAGTACAGATTTGTTGTACATGTGCAGATGCGCAGTAAACAAAACACCAAACGGACCACAGGCACAAGAAGGGACACGCCCCACGGGCAATACAAGGGCACTCACCCACGGGCATCTCAAGGCCGTGCACTGAGGTGCTAAGAACACGCACCTACTCCTCCGCAGCAAACACATTGCTCCGAAGCCGCGCACCGCGCGGGCACCTGAACTTGTACTACAGATCTGTAATTAGTGCTTACATGACTTACATGTCTGTCATACGTACATTTCAAATGCCACATGCAAATTGTTCGCGCTGTACGTTCCTAGGTACGTTCCTTTGAGAGTTCTGTCTATATGCCCACTTTCCATATAATCTTCCACAAGCACATTTGAATGGAGCATAGAATTGGTTTGATTTGCAGAGATTCCTATCAGAATTCAACAGGAACAAAGCAGCTTCGCTTCGCCCGTGATTTTGACGGCAATGGCAGAAGAAGTGACGTTGCGATAACAGATCGAACAAAGCCAACATTCCTACCTGATCTTAAGACATCTTTAGAAAAAGAAAAGACGTACTCAACACTATCTGAGCCAAAAGGGAGGCTTCAGCCTCGATTCGGCCGGGCAAACGAGCTAAGTGTAAAAAATACCATCGAAGATGCTCTTGTCTCTGGTACCACAACAAAAATTTCAAGCATGATAAAAGCGCAGCAATCATGGAATAAGAATTGCACCGATTCACCTGAAAATTTTCAGATGCAAGTACCTCCAAGCAGCAATTGTACAATGCATGAACAGGATGTCTACTTCGGTGCAAATGCTAAGGCAAGTTTATTCGAAAGTGCGAATTTTCATAGACACTTGAAATTTAGAAGTAGTGGTGAACAAGCAGCAACAACTGAGTGGTGTAGACGGCCATTAAATCCATCAAAACCGACACCGAAAACGTCCTCTCTGGATTCAGAAGTGCTAATGAAAGCCGAGACCAGTTGTGTGGAAGGGACAATGCAGTGCTCTTCAATATCGCCACGATCGCGCTTTATCAAACAGTTAATGAGCAGTCACGAAATCGACCCAGATTCTCGCGTAAATGAGCACCTTCCTCACATATCCTCTATAATAATAAGGCGATCTGTCAACGACGACGAAATCAATTTGTGTTATCAGGGCATTGGTGACCGCCTCGGGAATGCTTTGGCGAGCTGCCTAAGTGACCTTCCGAACCTTCGTAGTCTGAATATTCGTGACAATCGGTTGACAGACATTTCCTTGGCGCCGATATTATTAGCTGTGCATCAGTGCACCAACCTTACAAGTCTAGATATAGGAAGTAACAAGATAGACTCTGAGGCATCGGCAACAATGGGAAATCTTTTGGCTCTTCCTGAGTGTTCACTTCTTGACCTTGGTATGAGCAGGGCAGACATAGACGACAATGAATGCTGCGAATTAGTTAGTCAACTCGAGCTGAATCAAAATCTCACTGCCCTCGATTTGTCACACAATATGATTGGTGGTAATAGCAAAGGTATGGTAGTAGACTCAAATGTACCAACTGAAGGAGTCGAAGCAATTGCACGGATGCTTATGCAGCAACGCGGAAATATCAAATCTATAAAGCTTTCTTGGAACAGTATTTGCAAGAATTCTGCCAAGAGCCTCGGAGAATCACTGGCAATGAATTGTATGTTACTTCATTTAGATTTGTCTTTCAATGCTTTTGGAGATGAAGGAGGTTTGGCAATTGGAGGTGCACTATTTACAAATAAAACATTACGCACCTTGATTTTATCGAACAACAACATCCAAGGACGCGCGGCTTTTACTATTGCTGTTGGATGTCGTGAGAATTCTTCTTTGGAAGTCCTGGACTTGAGGAGTAATCCGATTGGCCAGGCTGGAGGCCGCGCTTTCTTAAGCGTTCCCGCCATGCGAGGTGACCGACTACAACTGCAGCTTGAATGCTGCAATATGTCTATAGTTGATTCAGCTTTTGAATATGACCGGACGACACAGCTCCCACATGAACCTCTCGACGTGAACAATCGATATACATTGGACTTGTCAAAGCCTCACCGACGCGCGGTGGGGCTTGAGGTATTGAGGATAGTGGCTGCCTCACCTGGATGCAGAATATCGGCGTGCACACTCAATGGGCACGATCTCTCACTAGACCGAAGAGTACTCCCAACAACTGGTAGTAATGCTGACTCAAAAGGTACGAGTTACCATGATTTGTTAGAGCAGGCACTTGATCATTTTGAAAGCACTTGGAAGGAGTACGATGCCGATATGTCTGGCCACTTGAGTGCCAAAGAACTGCAACGTTTGCTTGCAGACTTAAAGCTTGATTCGTCCCCTGAGACCCTTGAGCGTATACTTAGAACCTACGATTGCAATAGCTCTGGTTTATTAGAGAAAGATGAGCTCAAGGAGTTCCTTAACGCAGCAAAGCATGCAGCTTATCAGTGCGCCAAGCCAAAGCCAGTGGTGGTCGTCGCTTCAAACCCAAATATTGCTTTCAAACTCCCTCTTTCGGGAATCCTATCAATTCAAGTCTTATTCAAACCTGATATTGATATTGACGTCGCGCGAAGTACCTCATTAGGCGAGCTTTTAGGAGTGATCGATCTTGCAGAAAAGACAAATAATAGAGTAGAAGCTCTGCATTTAGCCTGCGGGCAAATGAAGCTGCATATCGAAGAAGCGCAGCAACTCGTGAATGCTTTGTTGAGGGACGTGGCCGATGTTGTTAAAGTACTAGCAAAAATCCTTCCTTCTATGTCGAGCGCAAGCCATGCACAGATTCTTGTAAATTTATACCTCAAAGACAATGCTGAGGAGCGTAGGCGATTAGAGAAAGAACTCGGGCCACTGTACCGCCCTCTGATGGGTTATTATACGGATCACTACACACTGGATATCTCGAAGCCCGCGCATCGCGCAGCACTGCTAAAGATCGCTGAGAATAGCAGTCTTGAATCCAAGCAGCGGCGAGTTGATCGTGCGCGGGACACTTCTCAGCGAGGAAACCGCGTGAATTTCCGGAACGAAAAATTTTGCGGCAAGCCCATTGAATTACGACCATCATTCTTCGATCCGCTTCCAGACACCGGTGTCGTGGAGTTTGATTACGTTTCTGTAGCCCGCCCGAAAAATACTACGTCCGCAATGAGCAACAAACGCTTTATTGGGCTGATGGAAAGTCTTGGGTGGCCACTTTCTGATGATTCAAGAGACTTAACTATTTTTGAATACTTAGAAAGAGAGCATCCAGAACCCAAGATTTTGTCTGCCGATGAAATCTTCCTGTTTGATCGCCAAATCGCGTTGCTCCGGGGAAACAAAGACGTTCCTGGAGACACATTGCTGGGATCTGAGCCTGCAACACGATCCCTCAATGGATTCATTGATAATGACTCACAATTGTCTCAAAACTCGTTTGAGGTGAATGCAATGGAACCATCATCTGGGTTTACGGGCGGCACGATAGAACGGTCACTGCGAATATCAAGAATGGCTCACCGTTTGTCCATGATGCCATCTCATACTAGTTTGAAACAACGAGCAACTGAAGTAATTAGGCGTCAGCGTGTAGGCTCTAGTAGGCAAAACGAGATGCTTAAAGTGAGGGACATAATTTACACAAGATGGTTTAGTTGTCGTCAGGCTCAGTGGATCTTAAACAACTGTCCTGTGATAACAAGCAATGATTGGCTTGATGACGGCGAAAGCTCAAATACTGGTGCACCTGCCAATGGAATGGTCGATAATGAAGACTTAAAAGTTGAGCTCGTTGTAACTCTCTTCTCGCGCATCTATGACTTGTACTTCTTTGACCTTTTGCTGGGCGATTTATCGGCACCCGCGAGGGCGCACGTCGTACATCGGCTTGGATGGCTGAACATTTTCAATCCCCATCGTTCTGAGCTCAGTTACGCACTTGACCTACGTGAACGCGAGGATCGACTTGTAGCCAAAATGCTTGTCCATATGTCGGTCATTGAACCAGGTGAAAATGTCATCAACGCACGATTCTCATGGGATCGTTGTGTTGACCCGGTACCAGGCTGGGCACTGCCCCAAACATGGTTTCGAGAGGACGGTATGCCGGTGAAGGGAAACTTGAAATTAGAATACTTTTCTGGTTCAAACAAGAAATGGGCAGATCGAACACTTCGTACTGCTTTGATGGATATGGTTCTTGCCTCCCCCCTTCAAAGTGATCTGCAATCATATTTGATAAAAGAGGTGAGGAATACTTCTGACTATGTTGTCCAATCACTTCAAGAAGGGTGCATTGCCGAATGTGGTGTGCCAATAGCTTGGACCTATGACACTTAAACTCGAAAAAAGTCTGTAATAATTGAAGCAACACCAATGCATGAATATTGATGCGAGATATCAGATATAACCTTGGTGGTTTACGATGCTATCAACTCATTGATACAGGCATCGTCTAAGCGCCATAATTAGTTCGAAGTAGGCGATTCGGACTAATGGTTCAACGGAGGTACAAAGAACGCTTGAAACTTGTGCACATTTATACCTGAGGTTTAAAATGCGACACAAGTGGTAAATGTATGCCCTTGATGATGAGAGAAGCGGGTTAAAACTCGAGGGAAACTTGAGCAAGAGGATTCCTGTCGTAATCCCAAAGAAAGTGAACTACGAACTACGAATTACTTCGGACTGCAGAAAAGGCGGGCTCAGTTATAAGCAGACGAGACATGGTCACTACACGCTGCTTCCTTAGAGCAGTTATGAGGTACATGGTTGCTACACGAATACTGAAATCCCGCGGGCTTCGGCGTGATGCGAATTACTTATACTTCTGCCTTTAGAGCTAGGAGCTACGAGGAAATCTCATTCATAGAGTTACAATGGATAGCAATTGTCATCTATGACGTACAAATATATACGCGCTGTTTTGTTAAATCCTACTTATTATACTTCCCAGTTGTTTACGCGCAGTATTTTATGAATAAAATTCCCCTGGCATTTCCAGGGTATTGTTGGTATTTATAATTCTTAACTGACATCCGAACATCCAGGTTACGGGGTGGGTTGGGTTGGCTTGGCTTGGTATGGATGTCTATGTCTATGTCCATTAGCGTCATCGATATCATTAGCTCGAGCCCTTTTCATCGCGTTCAGAGGCGAGTTCTGCCTTTAAACGCTGGACCTCTGACTGAAGCGTCATGCATAGCTTTGCAACTTTTTCTGCCTTGGCAGTCACCTGCGCCTCCATAGCGCTGTAGTCTTCGGTAGTTCCAGATGTATTCGCAGCTACTTTCGCCTCGACCTCTTTCAGTAATTTTGCAGACGCTTCTGATGCAGCCTTGGCTTCAGCTTTGGCAGCAGCAACTTCTTTTTCAGCCCACGCGCGTGACTTCTCAGTGGCCTCAGCTAGTGCTTTGGCCTCACTAGACGCTTGAGAAGCAATTTTCTTCTTCAAGCTTTCTGTTTCAGCCTGAGCAGCTTTCACCTGAGCTTCAGAGCTCTTCACTTTCTCTTCAGCCCATTTTCGCGCCTCAGCGATTTCAGCCTGAGCTTTGGTCTCCCTAGGCTCTCGAGAATTGAGCTCTGATTTCAAGTTCTCAATTTCGATTTTGGCAGCTTTAGCCTGCATTTCCGCAGTGGCGGCCTCCTTTTCAAGCTTTAAGCGTGCAGTCACAGCTTCTTCAAGAGTTTTTACGTTTCTAGGTTCTTGAGAAGCAAGTTTTTCCCTCAAACTTTCGTTTTCGGATTCAATGGCCTTCACTCGGGCCTCAGCAGCAGCAACTTCCTGTAAAGCCCTTGACCGTGCTTCAACGGCATCGTGAAGTGCTTTAGTTCCGCTAGTGGAATCTGCAAGACGCTGTGCTTTTAAATGTTCAATTTCGTCTCTGGCGGCACTTGTCAGTGCCTCAGCAGCAGCGACCTCATTTTGAGCCCACGTTCGTGCTTGTGCAACTTCATCAAATGCTCTTGCTTCATTTTGACCTCTGGATGCGAGCTCTATCTTTAGTCTTTCTACTTCAGCTCCAGCGGCCTTCGCTTGAGCATGAACAACGGCAGCCTCATTCTCAGCCCTTGCTCGAGCTTTCATAGCTTCATCAACTTCTTTGGAAAATGTAGATTTTACCTCTTCCTCTCTGGACAAATACGTAGTAAGTCTTTTCTTTAAGTCCTCAACTTCAATCTGAAGTAGCTGGCTCTTTTTCTCGAAAAAAATACGCTGACCATTCTCAGACGTCTGTTCTTCGAGCCTAGCAGCTTGAGATTTACCCTGCTCTCGGGCTCGATTCAGAGCAATCTCAACTTCTTGCATCTGGGTCTCCATTGAAATTAATTTGACTGCTTGAGCAGCAATGACTTTCGCACTTTCCGCGGATTGAGCCGAAAGTTTATCTCGGAGGGATTGAATGACTCCGTCGGATTCAGTCTCATCAGCAAATCTTGAACTGGAAGTCGACTCAGCCTGAAGACTATCAATAGGCGCTCGCAGCGTTTCTGGGCGAGGTTCTGCAGAAGTATGAGCTGTAGGGTTTGACATCGAGAAAGCAGCTGCCTCTTGAGCTATCTTTAACTTACTTTCAAGTGCCGAAACCTTGGCAGATGCTTCCTCTGCCCGCGCCTTTTCCATAAGTATGTCAGCTTCTGCTGCTGCCACTTCTCTTTGAGCCCATGCTTGAGATTGTGACATATCTACAGTAGCTTTATTCAAGGCGTCCTTATAAGCATCAATTCCGGGCATAAGCTGAGTGTGATCAGTTCTCATAGCTGCGCCATAACTTTGCACTTGAACTTGAGCTTTTGCGCTTTCCTGGGCTGTAGTAGAGCTTTTAATCATGTTTCGCTCAGTCCTGTCGTTTAGGACTTGGTCAATGAGCCGGCGACGTGGTGCAGCACCCATCAACAAACCATGCTGCTCATCGACAACCCTTCCTGGACTGTTCGGAGAGTGTTCTGCATGTGGTGTCCAGTTTGTTCGTCGGGTTTTGAAAGGCACTAGCCCTTCAACCACGAGCGGCGAGACTCTTGAAGTCAACAAAGAAACGCTTACGGCATAAAGAGCGATTTGTTTGACCATGTCAGTCGTGCGCCTTCGTTGGTGCTCCTAGTTCTTGAAGACCACTGCAAGTCGTGATCGTGCGAACGTGCGAACTCGATGTGAAAACGTGCGAGTGAAGGCACAGGTTTGAATTCAAGTCAAATCAAATATTATACATACAATGGGCCGTGTTTTATCTAGGAGGTGGCTTTCGCTAGCTTTAACGAGTTTAATCCTACTGTGTGCGCGTCCTGTTGCAGTGGCACTCGCCAATCTTCAAGCTATCATCTGGGCTGGGACCGCAAGCATATGATACATTTGACCGTGACGTTGTGACATCGTGACACGGGCAAGCATTTCACTCCTCCTCCATAGACCAATCAGAGTGGTCTATCGGTACTTGTTTGAAATTGTTGTTCGACGCTCTCCCAGCCCAGCCAGCCGAGCTAGCAGCCATCCCAGCTCCCAGTAAGTACAGTACTGCTTGCTTGATGCGCGTTGTCTGCGACGAGTGAAGGAAGAAGGCAAGGGACCCTCCTAGGCAAAGGCTTTAAGTTCCTAGTGGTACCAACGGCGCATTCGCTTTCATTGAAGCTTTAGTCGCCAACTAGACGAGGCTCGCTAGGCCAGTATGGGGCTCGGGCCGTCGAATCTGGCAATCCTGCGGTCAGATGAAGACATTCGCCGCTTAGAATGGGCGGACATCGAAGAGAAGCTATCATTTTTTCGGAAATGGGACATGGAAGACGTATCCATGGCGATTCGGCGGTTCAAGGGTCTCGAGCGTGCCCTTGATAAGAATCGTCCCGTGATAACAGGTGACGCTGCTGTTGACCATAGAGCGAGACGCACTAGCTGGGCAGAGTACTACACCGTGTGCTATTGGGTAGAGACAGAGCGCACGCGCAAGGAAGAAGATCGATTGCGGTCTTCGTGGCACCCTACTTGTGGAGCTTTCGCGATGCTTCCAGATGAAGCTGCACTCGACGAATTCGACGAGTACCTCTTAGGAGACATGGTGCGGCAAAAAGGGAACGCAGGAACCAGCTAGCTCTCCTGTGGATAGATCTAAGAAGCTAGGAATACACAACGATTGGAGACATTTTTCTACCCTTGGTCACTCCTTTTCAGTAAACATCTGGTTACTGCGCTTACGCTTCTCGCTTCACGCTCTGTACTTGTTCCCTGATTTAGAAGTACCCCAAGGACTCTTTCCTTGTAATACTGACTTTTGAAATTGACGGCCATAGGTTCGACCAGCATTGGAACCTTACGAGAACGACGAACACACCGACGACGAGCCAAGCGAGGAAGAAGACGACGACGACGAGGACGAAGACCCGACCGATGAACCTGGAGATGGCGAGGAAGTAGCAGCAGAGCCCACTCCGTCAACCCCACAGCTGACCGACGGCACAGATGACTCGACGCTAGGGGCTCAAGGAGAAGACGGGCCTGGCAGTCAAGCGGAAGGGGCAACGTCAGACCCGCCACCGCCCCAAGATGAGTCTGAAGAGGTGAAAGAAGCCGGCGAAGAGTCAGTGGAAGGCGGTGCTCCAGGCACGGCTATCACTGATGGAACTGTCGCAACCACTGGTGAAGGAGAAAACAACAATGGCAGTGGCAGTGCAGCGGCTGCCTCAGCTAAGGACGGCGACAATGAAAGCAGTGGTGGTGGCGGCGGTGATGGAGATGGCGGCAAAGAACTCGCCAACGCTAGTAGTTTAGGAAGCAGATCAGGGGGTTCTGAGCTGCAGCCGGCAGGCTTTGACTATTCACAAGGGCGCTACAACGAGCACTCTCCTCAAAACCTTCAGGTGGAGAAGAGGGACCGACCAGCCTCGTTCGATCCTTCCAAGACGTCGCCCATTTTCTTTGGCTTTTCGAAGGTCACTGTGGAGGCAGTCTATGCCGAAGCCGCCGCGAAAGAAGCAAGCCGCGAAAAGAAAGAGAAAGAAGTGGTGAGGCGGCTCTTGCAACAGCGGCGCGAAGAGATCGAGCAACTTCGCGAAGAAATGGGGGACCGCCGGGTGCGACGTGACGCGAAAGTGGCTAAACTCGTGAACGAGCAGACCAAAGCAGCAGTCGGGCGAACCAAGGAATTAGCGGCTGCGAAAAAGATTATGTCGTCGCACGAGTTTCGCGCTTTCGAGCAAACCTTAGCCGCCGACAACGAATCTGTAGTCAAGGCCCAGCGGGCAGAAATTGCCGAGATGGAGGCTCATCATGCGAAGCTGGCATCCTCTGAAGAGTTGGCTTTAGCAAAACTTGTAGCGACAGCATCTGCGGCCGAGAAAGCTCAATCAGAAGATCGGCCGTCCGGTGACAAGCTGGAGTTAGATGGAAGGTCAAGCTTAGGGCGGCGGGTAAAGGAGTTAGATGAAGCCTGTAGAGCATTAGAACAAGCTCAGCAACGGCTGACCATGACTCGCGAGGAGCAAAGGAAAGCGGCAGACGAGAAAGGGAATGAAGGAGGCGGCGAAGAGGATGACGACGCAACCGACGCGCAAAACGAGCGCAGCATTTTGATTCACCTCGAACATGACGTCCGACAATTAATTTCAGTTTTTTAATCGTAATGCAAATGTGTCTCTTGTTTCGAGCAGTGGATTATTTTATAACGTGAATATTGGTCATCTCATCACTCAGCGCATACTTCGTTGTTTCTGAACCACTTATTACCCTGAACTCTCTTATTTTTCTCTTGTGCGCTAAATTTCGTACATACTTCATAAAGGTGGAAAAAGGCGAGCGCGGAGTAGACAGAGCTCTGATTGCGGTAGGAGAAGCCGAGCTAGTGCTTGCAAGAGGGGTGCGGCGACGGCAGAAAGAGCGTGTAGTGCTGCCCCTCTATTTGCCACTAGCGTCAAGCTTAGAAGAGTCCGACTTTTCAGCCCCATTGCTCACTGTCGTGTCTGCTATGGTACCGAGTTTTTGTGGACTTCCCCTCTCCTTCCTCAACTTTACATCTATTCCATTCATACGTTCAGCAGTCTTTTATATTCGTGTTTGGAGTGCCCTGATCTCATCCTTCTTTGCTTCTTCGAAAAGCGTAAAAACCTAATGAACAACAACAATGGACATCACAACAGGTGATTGCGTGCAGCGACAGTGCTGCAGAGAAGCTCCGCGTGCTCGCGACCCTCTTCGACTTGGACAACGACGGGTGGTTGAGCCAAAGCGAATTAACGGGTTTTCTGGTGACCCTAGCCCATGTACTGCATGCCATCGGCTACTTCAAGACCCCTATTTCAGAAGAAGAGGCGGAGTCCACCGTGCTTCGGTGCTTGCATGACGTGGGAGTCTCCAAACAACAGGTGAGGGAGAAATGTGTGCGGTGTTTGCTTGTGAAGAAATACTCTTATCGCATATCCGTACAGTGCTATAATCTAGGAACACACCTTCCTCCTACAGTTTGTGAGATTGTAACCAAGTGAATGGGCCGGTAGTCATCCTGTCCTGCCGTGCTGTTTAAAGATCCATCAAACGCATCTAAACTTTCACGCACGCGCACCACTGCACCCTGTATGAACAGGTGCCCGAAGACGGTTTAACGTTGTTTGAAGCCAAGAGCTGGGTGAAAGGCTTACTGGGGCGATCGCCTTATCTCGCCAAACTCTTTTCGGTCGACTTCAAATTCGGCGAGCTTTCGTCGTACGCGCGGCAAACTATATCTCCCATGACCCAGTTTGAGATGGGCTTAGTGACTTTGCCCGATTTAAAATACCGGTCGGCGAAAGACGCCGTTCGCTTCCGAAAGCTGTTAAACCCCGACGCGAAGCTCTCGATCCACGAGAGGGCCCTGGGGCTCGGAGCAGATGACCCTTTGAAACCCGATTACAGCCGTTTCTTGCCCAAGTCCAAGACTCGAACCCTCACGAATGTAGTACCCCTCGAGCATGGGCACCTCACCAACTTGACGGTATCGTTCACTTTTGAATTATTCTATCAAGTCGATATGTTGTTGCATGACAACAATAAAGGAACTTACTGATTTGATTAATTACTTCTGTTGCGTTGTCACAGGTGCACAGGTACGGTATTTTAACGCGCTCGGCAACGAAGCTTCAAAATTATTACCGGAGCTTGCAGGCGAGGCGAAAAGCGGACTTTCAAGCTCGAAAAAGGGCATTTTTGGATGCCAGAAATGTAGCCCTCGATGAAGCTCGAAAATCGGTAATAGGAAGATATTGTGGTTAAAAATATCAGCTATTCATTGATACTTGAGAGAAGCAGTGGTAGTTTGTTTGGTACGTCCCATAGTTCCGTGCAAGTACAGCTTGAGCTCTTACAATCATTTGCTTTTTGGCATTTTCTTTAAGGTGGAAGCCGAATACGAGGCCAAAGAGTCGCAGGAAGGCACTGCCAAGATGAAGTGGGACTCGAAGCTGCGTTTGCGGCAAAGCAAGTTGGCCACTGCCGGGAAATCGATGGACCGAGCGGCGGTGCTTGCGCTCTTCTTGGACGAAGCGATTGTGGCTGCAGAAGACAAGGTGCTCATATGTAAATCCATACATTCTGCAGAATGAAAATGAATGTCGAGAGTGGCTCTTTATTTCTCTCTGAGCTTTTTGCATATTTTCGTGTATTCAATGATCTCCATTGGTAGGTAAAAGCTCGTTTTCTGGAGTTAGCGGTGCAGCGAGGGTTCGAGGAACCTCAGTCCAAGAAAGACAAGGAGGCCGCGGCTGCGGCAGCTGCTGAAGAAGCCGAGCACCCAACTGCTGTAGGCGCAGCGAGCCATAAAGTTCATAAGAAGCGCGGCGTGGGCGATCAACTCTTTGGGGAAGAACAGGTTGAAATGATTGGTTGAATGAAATTAGGTGCAACGAGAAGATGGCGTGTCGATTTCCTTCGAGTTGTTGCCTACTACACATGCAAGCTTGACCTACAATGCGAGCAAGGGGTTGCTACTTGTTTTGAGATAATATTCTTCCTTGCGGTATTTCATCACTTCACCCCTCAAACTGTTATTTTCTGTAGGTGGAGATTTTGGAAGGCGAGCTGTTGACCCCACGTGCTAGTGAAGCTCACGCCACTGACATAGTCGTTGCCGATCCATCTTCCAACGGCAAAGGCAACCATCCTGAGTCCTCGAGGAAGTCCTCGCTACCCTCAACGCCCGGCGGTGGAGACGGAGGAGGCTCGATGGTGCCTTATGGCCACTTACCGTCTCAGCCCGAGTCTCTGACCACGCAGCGGCGTGCTTTGATGCTGCTAGGGAAATACCCACCCGAGCTGTATCAAGTAGGGATGACCGATGAAGAGACACAGCTTCAAATACAGCTCTCGGTGCCTGATCCCACGCATGACGAACTCGCCACCCGCCTGCAAGCGTTAGACCCTAGTTTTACGGTCATGAAAACCAACGACATGCTCAAAGAGCTGCCCTCCAAACCGCTGCTGGCACTCTACATCAAAACGAAGGGGTTTCGAATCGACGAATTGGTGCAAGATTTGACCGCTCACTTCCGCCTAGTAAGGCGCACGGATGAGATCGCAGCTACTTTGCAGTGCGTGATTGCAACTGACGTGGACTCAGGCGCGATGCAGTCTGGCAGCGATCAGATGCGCCAAGAGCAAGAATCACTTCTTCAAGTAAGAATATGCACATGTATGCTTATGGGTACAATATACAACATCAAGGGAGATGTTGGATACTTTTCTTTTGAACCAGGCAACATTTTAGGCTTCGTTCTTTATCTCTTGTGAACTCCAATGATTATTTCCCCCATCAGGCCATGGCGGAAGAAGAAGCAGCCGTTGGTTTGAAAGCAGCAGCGGCGCGCGCAGACCGTGCGATGCGGGTACTTGGAGGCGAAGACGAAGTAACCCCCGACCAGCGGTTAGACGCACTGTGGCAAAAGGGCGAAGAAGAGTTTGGCAAGAAGGCCGCAGTGGCCGAAGAGCTCGAGCAATCGATGCAACGCTTGTCCAAAAAGCTGAGGATGGGGAGAATTGCTATGAGCGAGTTGAATCGACGAAGGTAATGACGAAGAGAGAGCCCTGGCTCACTGTATATTTAAATTACATTACATCATGCTTGACTTCTCATTCTTGCGTACTAAAACACATCTCCGAATGGCGCAAATTCCCAACTGATGCTGCCGAATACTATTATTGGATGTAATTTGTGTACTGGTTGCTTCCAATTAGAAACCACTTGGAGCGGTTCGTGCGGCAAAGGAAAGGTTTCAACGAGCCCATTCAAGTGCTGCCTGACACCCGAAGAGATTGGATGAAGCGCTATAAGACGGCGCTGAATGCGCCTGAAAACACGCCGGAAGAGTCAAGGGCAAAGTGAGTGAGATACTCGATTACCTTTGATTGTGGGTTACCTAAATACTTCAAAGGAGATGGTACAGAGTGAAGTGTTGATATTTGCCACCTCTCATCTTCACTTCAACTTTTGACTTTTTTTGTCGTTTCTGTGAAAGGTACACGGAGCTCAGTGCCGTTGGCGAAGAGTTTCTGGAGGCAGCAGAGCGTGGGGCCAAAACGGTACTAAGATACAATTATGGCCTGCTTCGACGCACGAGCACTGAAAAATGAAGACATTTCTTTATTTCGACACTTCACTCCTAAATCAGGTGATATTATTTGTTATTTTCTTTTTCTTTTCCTACTCTTACAGGTGGTAGACGAGTATTTCTTACCGCACGACATGAAAACCATCCCGGCGATCTCTGCGCGGCTCCTCGATGGGCGTTGCCAAGAAGCTGGTCGTGGTGTTGGCGGCGAGGGCATTCGCTACAAGTACGAAGCCTTTAACATGCGGTTCAAGGTATGGCGCGATGACCACGGCATATTCAACGGCTCCGACGAATTTTGCGCAAAAGCCGCGGGAAACGACTTGAGAACGTGCTTGGAATATGCCAAGTGCCACGTGTCCGACATCACTTTCCCTCTTGAAGCGACCATTGACTACCACGGCTTCCGAGTGCTGTGTGTAGCGAAATTGAACGTGGAAGTTGCGACTTACAGTGATAGCGGGGACCTTCGCAAGGTAACAGAAGATATGGTGCTTGGTACTGCTAACCGAGGTGAAAATATCATGGCAGGGAACCGAGTAGTGAACAACAAATTAGCTCAGGCCGCAAAGCGGTTAAACTTGGTGAAACATGGTGTGCGAGGCACCAAGGATATTTTGAACCAGTATTTGTACACGTCCGTCGACATGCGAGTCTTCAAAGACAGCGAAGGAAAGTACAGTGCCATTAATTTTTGGCGTGGGTTGCCGGCAGAAGACCCAGCCTCGACTCCGCATTTGAGCTTGGCTCCTCGCGGTATGTCCATCTTTTGGCGTATGTTGCGGCCCGAATTCACTAAGACTTATTGCGTGAAGCGGCATCGAATCGACGCTTTGTTGGCAGAAATCGATGTTGTGTTCCCGCGACCTTCCACGTTTAAACCAGAGCAACTCTGTGAGGAAGGTGTACTGTCGGAGCCTCATCGCCAGCTCTTTTCTACGCTTAGCACAGACCATCGGAATGAAATATGTGAGACGCGCACGATACGACCTGAAGATGCACCAGTGCGGTTGCCTCTTTCACCTGATGCTAACTGCTTAGTGGAATACAAGTGCCCCGAATGGGAAGCTCACACATGGGCCGTGCGCGATGCGACTTTGCAGTTGGTCAATGAATTAGTGCCAGCGTTTGCGGCGGATTTAGCGTCGCGTGACCTCGGTAATAGCACCATTTTGACTGGGTTTGGCCTGGATTTAACGTCAGACATGCACAGACGAGGCATCAACATGCGCCACTTAGGTTTGCTTCGATCGTACTTTTGGCGACCGGTCGTGGGTACAGTTAGCCTCGCTTACAACAGCGCAGAGCTTCATTCAGCCGTCGACCTCCGGAGTCAAGTGCGACGAGGTGACTATGTTGTTCTTCGCACCGATGCGGATGCTACACTGCACCGCCAAGGCGCGCCCTCGGTGCATTATCGTGTTTCTTCCGACCCAAAGGCGACCTATTCGGCTCACACATTAACTTTGTTGGAACCCCTGAATGAACTCTCGGTGCGAGGAGTTCATTTAGAGGTGGGCAAATTAGAAAACCAGCAAAACAGCGCTGAACTTCGCCTCTTACTTTTGGCCGAAATAGTAGCACGTACCTTGAAAAATGTGTTGCGGTTCTATTTGCGGGCGGCAGCGACCGCCATGAAGGGCACCTCCGAGCGACTTCATGCTTTCATTGTGGCAGAATTTTTGAACCTGGCTACGGGAAGCCACGAAAATGCTGAAGACTTTTGGAGCGGGCAGTTGTTTCACGCCATTCGCAGTCGCTATGGGCTGGTCGCTGTCGCGGAAGTTGAGCGCACTAACTTGCGCCGAAGCTTAGAGCCAGCCATTGTTTATGTCGTCAATCGCATTGTGACGATGTTAGGACTGAGGCTGGGCCGGAAATGCATTGCTTTGTTCAACGAAGAACCCGCAGCGTTTCAATTCACCACCGCGGATTTAGAGGCTACTGGTCCTCGCCGCAAGCACAATTTGAGTGTCTTGGACTTTGCACGGGCACAGTTGCTGTCCGCGCAAGCTTCCGAACGACGTGCGCGCAGTTACGAGTCTCTGGTCCTCGGCGATGGTGCGTTCCTTTACCTCAAACTGGCGGAGCGGCGTGGGTCACGAGTAGCGTTTAACAAGGGTAGCGGTGGTTTACCTTTAAGTGGGGCTTATGGTCGTGCCGTACGGATGGAAGCTCAGGGCCCCATCGCGAACGACGAAATGAACCGAGCCGTGCTTTTTGACCCGAAGAGCCCTCTGAGCACCCCGCGAGTCGACTTGAAGTACATCGCCGAGCTAGCGCCCATGGCAGAAGACGCTAGTTGGTGCGTGGAAGCATGGGCGAGAGCGTTAGGCTCCAACGACACAGAGCGCATGGTGGTGATGACGGGCAGGTACGCCCTTAGCGCCAGCCGTAACAACGTGTGGCAGCTGGAAGTGTTCAGCGATGCTGCTGAAGTCGCCATCCACGGCCAACCTACGGTCATCGGGGAGTGGATGCACTTGGTGGGATCTTACGATGGCACCATGGCGCGGCTGTGGTGCAACGGGGAGCTAACGGCTTGCGAAGAAGTCAGGCCGCTGGTGCTGCGAGAGATTGACCGTAAATTGACCGAATACGAGGCCACCCGAGAAGACCTCATTTTGAAGGAGCAGAAAGCGCGCGATGCTTGTAAGCGTGTCTCTGACGAGCAAGCAGCTGCCTTCTTCAAAACCAAGGAAGGAGGCGAAAAAATGCGCGCAGAAGCGGCCACACTTGTGGAGCACGCAGAATTCAAGTTCAAAATGGATGCGCGCGCTGCGGAAAAAGGCCTCAAGCTTCTCAAAATGGACGAAGCGCGCACTATGGCGCGCGAAGAATACCGCGCCCAACTTTACGTGAAAAACGTGGCCGCAGTTGCCGAAACGCACCGCAAGCGCATGGAAGACCACGTAGAGTCACGAAGGAAAGAGGGAGAAGAAGCGATTGAGCGAGCAACAAAACCCATGCGTGTTGGGGCAGCTGTGGCATCGGAACGGAGCGTGTCCGGTCGCTTTCTCTTCGACGGCGAGATCTGCCACGTGGCTGTATATCTTGGGGCGCATTCTTTGACTGCAGACCAAGTGCGCGCGCATTACTTGAGTGGTACTCAGCAGCGCTCTTTACAGGCTGACAGGATCTATGCCCTGGCTGCAGTTGAGTTTGAAGCTGCACTGGAGTTTGCACCAGACGACATCTTGGTGCTGGAGAAGTACGCGCAGTCCTTGTGTTCAGCCCTCGTGTTTGATGCCAACAACGCTGACGCGGTCCGGCGCAACAAGCGCAAGGTCGTCGAAGCTGTCGACACATTCGTGGCCCATGAAAATGCCGACGCACTCGCTGAAGTGCTTCGACGCTTGCCGCCGGATTACAAGTATGGGGATTTAGCATGCAGCACTTACGATGCTTTGTTGAAAGTGAACCCATACTACTTCACCCTCGATTCTCACTTTAGCATACGGGAACTCGCGGCGGTGCCTTCCAAATTTAGCCTTACAGTACCTGGCAGCCCCCATGCGTTCATGCGGGTTGCAGCTGACATTTTTCGAAAGGTCTTGTCGGAGCCTGTGCTTTCAACGGTTTACGGGGAAGAAATGCTTGCATGGGCGGCTAACCTTAAGAGCGCTGAAGTGCTGTGTGGGCTGATTGCGCAGGCAGAGACTGATTCCGATCAGCGTGTGTTAGATTTGCACGTGTTTCACCCCGTGACTAATATGGAGGATGAGGACTTGATCTCGATTTGTGATCGGCGCCGCTTGACACTGGCGCTTAACCTCACGGACTGCGAACACTTGACTGACTCTGGAATAGTCGAGTCGGTGCGAAGCGTGACGTCCTTACAAGCCCTTACTTTGGATGGATGCTCAGAATTGAGTGATGAAACACTGTATGCTCTCAAACGATACACGCCATCGTTGCGCTTACTGAGCATGCAAAAGTGTAAATACATGACCGATAAAGCTTTGGTAGCCCTCTTTCACACTTGCACCAAGATCAAGGTTCTCAATTTAAATTACTGTGCACAAGTCTCAGATGCATGCCTTGGAATCGTTGCCTCATCGTGCCGCAACTTAGAACTGCTGCACGTGTCGTTGTGCTCCGGCGTGACCGACGAAGGTCTCTATGTATTTGCTATGAACTGCAACTCGAAGCCCTTAACCTCCATGGACTTGTCGTTCTGCCGAAGTGTGGGCGATGACGCCATTGAAGTGCTTGCGAAGCGGTGCAGTCACATGCAGTTCTTGAACTTGCAAGGTTTGTGCCGCGTCACAGATCATGGTATCAAGGCGGTGACGCACAACATGTGGGAACTGAACCACCTCAACATCGAAGATTTGTTTTTGGTTACTGACGACGTGTTCTTCTTCGACCACGAGCGAGATGGCCGCAAAGCTGCTGACAAAGCAATGTTGACCTCAATGACTACCCTTAACGTCTCAGAATGCACTCAGTTGACCAATCGAGCTTTGGGTGGGATTGCCACCCGCTGTGCTGCTTTGCGTTCCTTTCATGGCGCAGGCTGCCCAGAGTTTACAGAGAAGGGTCTGCGGAATTTTGTGATCGAACCTTTGGGCCATCAAACCCGAGGAGAGCACTTGCGATGCTTGAATTTGAGTTTCGTGCCCAACCTTAACCCTTCTGGCTTGAAACTGCTGTGCGATGCTGCGCCTGAACTCGAAACTTTGAATCTAGCTGGCTGTGTGCTGCTGGGAGACAAAGATATGGTTACCATTTCCTCAAAATGTGGCCACGTGAAATCTCTCGGTGTTTCGTACATCAAACGCTTGACGGATGCAGCCTTGTGCACCTTTGCGGACTATTTGTGGCTCGAAGACCTTGACTTGAGCGGGCTCGGGCATTTGACGGACGATGGCATCGAAGTCCTCTGCCTCGAATTTGGAGGGCTCGTCAAGCTGGACCTTAGTGGGTGCAGCAAACTGACCGACGATAGTTTGGACTCGATTGCCCGCTACAGCGAACATTTGAGGTGGCTCAAATTGGCCAATTGCCCGGTCTTCACTCCGGCTGGACTCGCGTCTTTGGGGAGTCGCTGCCCGAAGCTGCGTATCATCACCGAAGGCTTGGTTGATGAAGTTCAAGGAAAGCCTCTCGATCGCATTGTTCTTGAGTGAGTCACCTCGGGGAATTATCTGGGCATTATCCAGCTGCCTTATATCTCCCTCTTACGTCGACATAAGCAATTTTCATTTAGCTATTTGGAATTCGTTACTTCCTGGAACTTAAACCCAAGACCCGGGAAATTGTGTGATGAAACCCAAATATTTGATGCTTCTTGGTATGTTTGATTTTTGATATTTGCGATTCGCAATACCGCAATAGCCACAAGCGACTTTCTTTTTCTGAGTTGAATTTTCCCACTTCCCTTTTTGCGCGAGCTGGAGCTATCTGTAATTAAGAGAAAACATTGTTTTTATATTAAAATGTGCGGAATATCAGTAATCGGGTCCTTGCGGGTACTAGTAATAGACCTGACTTAGCTAGCTAGTGTTCTACACCTACAGAACGCTAGTGTTCTGTAACTATAACTAGCTAGGCCGCCGCTCCTTTGTTCTTAACTCTAAAAAAATGGGCACCAACCTAATATCAATATTATTGATATATCAATCGTACTGTCCGAATGAGAACAAAAGCGGACATCAGATAAAATTATCATAGTTTATAATGTAGGGATCGAATAGTCCTACGGGGCATCAAGAGAATTTTTCTCAAGGGACACAGCAGCTCGTAGCCAGTGCCACCACGGCACCGCTGCCGCCGAAATGGTATACTCTTGAGCCTTGGCCATGGTCTCTGGAGCTGATGCAATGGGCCCATTGACTTGAGAGGCAGGAGCCAGCACGGAAAGGAAGAATTTCATATTGTCGCTGCGATCAAAACATAACGCTTCGTTGTGCAACGTAGCTACAAGTAGGCTTGGATCTACATGTTGCCGCAAAACGCGGACCCGCTGAGTGTTTGGTACTCCACCAGGAGCTGAAAGGGAGATCAGAGTGGGGAAGAGCTTCTTTGCTTTGGCACCAAAGTAAAAGTCTGCAGGAAGACGCACCAAAGATTCCAACAAGTTCAGTCCTTCGTCTTTCAATGAGACGGACGCTGACGGCGCACCATTGTTACCATCATGGTGGTCTTTGTCACGAAGAACAATCGGAGGAGATGGCGCGAGATATCCAAGCACCTCAACGAGTTCTTGCACGCATACATGTGCGCTCAAGCGGCGGTCAGCTAGGTCAGCTCGGGCCTCTGCTTTCCAACCGTGAGGTCCTGCCAAATGGGCCAAGAGCTTACAGCACAAGCTGAACAACAAGGCGTCACTTTTGCTGTTCTTACTGCTCTTCTCTTCGCTTTGACCTTTGCTTTGCCTAGCCTTCTTTTCTTCTCTTCCCATTGGTATAGGTTGACGGAGAGGCATTGGAGGGCTGCTGCTGAAACATCGAAGCCGTTGATACGCGCAAAGGCACGCCAGCCCTTCGGCAATCAAGCGCAGAACCTCATCAGGGATCTCAAAGGAGCCCTCCGTGCCACTATTTTCACCACGGTGGTGGTGGTGGTGAGGCAAGGGCTGTGCAGTAGCAGTGGATGCTGCAGATGGTGGGCGATGAGCTCGAAGAATGCTAACGAGAGAACTTCGCACTGCTGCTTCAGTTTCTCCTGCAACGTTCACGAGGTGTTCACTTTCATACTCTGAACTTCTGGCATGATCGAACCACAGACTTCCTCCTCCGTGCACTTTCAATTGCGGCAATTCTTCTTTACTACCACCATTGCCCACATCGCTTAGTGATAAAGTAACCTCTCCAGATGCACCAGCAGCACAAGCCAGCACTTTCAGCATACGAAAGTTGGCATTCATGAGAGGTGGTGGTGCACAAGCAGCAAGAGTAGTGGCAGCGTTGGTTGCGAAGCAAGTAAGGTATTGCCGCATAACTGTCAAACGACGGGACCAGAGTAAGGACGCGCATGAGAAGTCAGAATTAAGTGCTAAAAAGGAACAAAACAAACTCGGGTCATGTAGTCACAAAGGAATATTAGTACAACATATGAATTAGTTTCTGTTCAACTGTGTTCTGTTCAATTTAAGATTGAATGATCGGCAGGAAAGTTGACTCCATTACCATGCTGAGCTCGTCGTAAGCTACTGTCATCGGCAATCTTGGCTTCCAGGGCGGCGGTAATAGTTGCTAGAGCAGCACCTAAAGCAATCCATCGGTCTGGTTGCAGAGGTTCAGGAGGCGTTGGCTGAGATGATAATGGTAGCGCTTTGCTTTTCTTGACTACTGAAGGAGGCGGCATAGCACTCGTGTTTACTTCTTTCTTAGTAGTGGCATATGTTGATAGCTCTGCTCGCAACACATCGACCACCTATTAGTAGAACAGAGAAGAAGTACGAGAAAGTGAAGAGTGGCGCACTTTTGAAATACATGCAATGAATGGTCACAGCGAGAAAATTGAGAGGTTAAGGACAACTTATGTCCTGTGTAGTCTACAATATGCTCTTAGGTTCAGCCTCCTCTTAAGAAACAAAAGCACTTGCCACGAGCATGGGAGGCAGTGAACAACTCTCAGGGTGATCTGCCGTCGTGAAAAGGGCCTCAGCAGCAGTACTGCTTCGTTCTGTCCAAAGTGCGAGAGCACTGAGCGCTGCACCCTGCAATTCCAATCCCCACAGACATGGGCTATTGCGGTTGCCTTTGTCTTCACTAACAAGAGGAGCAGTGGTGGTGGTGGTGGCAACAGCAGCAGCAGCAGCAGCAGGAGCTCGGAGGATAGCCGCCGTAAAAGCAGTCGCACGAGCAAGCAAGAGCACAGCAACACCCTCCCATGTAGTCGTTGTCGTCGCCATCGGACATGTACTATCGGACACACGGTGGTCGTTCGTTTTAGCGAACGCGGCAGCAGCAGGAGTGGGCGCTACCGCCATTTTCCTTGCTAATTCTCCGAGCACTCGGCAGCAACGCTCCACGCTACGACCTATGGATCGCCCTTCGCGTGACGCTGCTACTTCAGCTGCTGCTGAGACGGTAGCTGCTGCATCCTCTGCTTCGTTAGAATCGGGAGCATTTATCAACTTCACATCACTGGGATGAAGGCCAAAGGCAGATGTCGCAGAAGACAGGGCCTGATCGAGGGATCTTACTGCTTCTGATAGACCTTGCACCACTTCAGTATTTTTCGAAGGTAAGTTCGATTTGCTATTGGCTGATGGAACTACTACTGCTACTTCTAGATAAGCGCTACGAAGGCGCTCTGCCTCCGCATTCAACCAATGATCATGGCTTCCTCCGTTGCTTCCAATTTTACCCACTTTGTTAGCCTCGTCATCTTGACTTCCACTATCGTCGTTGCGGCTACGCTGTCGCCTTTGCTGTTGATGCGCTTTCATGCGTGCTTTGCGTTGCGCTTTTCGTGCCTTGCGTTTCTGCTCCGGGTTCACGTTTGGCGCTCCTGCAGCACCTGCTGCCTTCGTAGTAGCAGAGGTCACGCCCCTTCCTCCGGCTCCTTCCTCGTCGTCGTCATCATCTTCGTCGTCTTCTTCTCTTGGCGGCATAGCGTTGTTGTTCTCTGTCAAAGGTCCCGCTGCGAATAAAGGTTTGTCGCCTCGCAAGGCGGCACTGCTCGCTGCTTTCGCCAGTACCTCTAACCGACGCTCTAACTGCTGCCACCGCTCCGACGCTTCAACCTAAAGATTGATAATAGAGTAGAGGGTATACAAGCAAAAAAATCATAAATATGAGTACTAAGCCATGTAGAGAAGCACACCCCTTGCTCACCCAAACCCATAACAAATCACCTACATCAAGTTCTCACCTCATGCGCGTGCCGTTCTGCTGACATTTCCGTGCCTCGGCTGTTTCCACTGCTCCCACTGCTGCTGCTGTTGGCGCCGCTCGTGCCAGCACTGCGCCTTGAAGCAGCAGCAGCAGTACTTTTGGTACTCTTACTAGTAGCTAAAGGAAAAGAAGTAGCGGTAGGAGAGGGTCGTGCCGGCGACCACGGTGGGGACGCAGGAAGCACGGTAGACGGCGAAAAAGGCGACGGCAGTGGGAGTCCAGGCGGCGGTCCGCTCATCATCGAAATAGGCGCTGCCCCTGCTTTGGCTGTCTTGCGCCCCTCATGTTTTGCACCCATAGAATCGCCATTGAGCATTTCTTTGTTTCCACCAGAAGAGGCTTTTGCTTTCTCCAATCGGGCAAGAATTTGTCGCTTGGTGCCTGTAGCAGCAATGCCAGCTGTTTTGGCGGCTTGCTTCACTGCTGCCATAGAATCGTTGAGACTCACGGCACTTGATTGGTCGAGGAGGCTGGCACTACCTATTCCTGCGGCTGCCTCCAACTCCTCGACTGTGACCGCTGACACTGGCGATGTCAGAGCGTGTGAATCCAGCGACGGTGACGTAAGATGAGGTGAAGAAAGTGATCCCGCGGGCGAGTCCGCTGATTTCTTTCGCTTTTCCGACGAATGATGCGCCACTTCGACACGTTGCTGAAGCAAAGCTTGTCGTCGAGCAGTGGTGTCCAAAATGCGTTGCTCGCAGTCTTGCAAGCGCCGCTGGAGCTGGTCTCGAAAGATCCCGGATGAAAGGGACTTCATGAAGGCTACTTCACTGACCTGTTGAGTTACGAGATAGATATGAAGGAGATTAGCTTGATTTGCAAGATACATTCACTAATGTATATCCAGAACAAATATGCAATTGTACTCAAAGCACGAGGGCTTAAGCATGGAGGAATTCACAACAAACACGCACTTTTTGGTTGTTGTTAACGGCAAAAGAGACCGATGCTCTCTGCCTCGAGGTGTGCGCTGCTGCGGCTCGCGCTTCCCGCTCCTGCAGCTGCTGCGCTTTGAACGAGGTCGCCCCACTCGCCTTGGCGTACGCTGCCCGCCTCCGCTCTTCGGCCCTCGAGGTGCGTGCGCGTCGTTCCGCTGCCAAACCTTCCACGTTCGCGGCCCATAAGCTCGCCTTCTCTTGT
>Ga0307930_1000692_pt1 | contig 26915 bp, 32 predicted proteins | sample OrgLakmetageno46_FD_203161 | JGI IMG/M metagenome (GOLD analysis project Ga0307930, IMG submission 203161) | Saline water microbial communities from Organic Lake, Antarctica - #46 | ecosystem: Environmental > Aquatic > Non-marine Saline and Alkaline > Saline | place: Antarctica: Organic Lake...
TAACTGCCGTGGCGCCCGGCTCATGGGCATACGTGCGACGTGGCCAGCCCAACGAAGAATCCGATTATGAAAGTAACTGTCGATGTCAAGAATGCCCAAGCGACGGAAGAGACTCGCGGAAGTGATTTGGTGGCGGAAGGCATGATAGAGGTTCACACGGCACATGCTACGACCACACACTTCGAATGCGCTTATATAAATCTCCACGCAAGAACCAAGCTTCGTAACCTTAAAGTAAAGTAGGCACGATTCAGTTCCTAAGATACTTGTCAGCGGTATACTTCAAAGCTAAATACTTCTACACTTATCTATTTTAAAAAAATGTTAAATGCAAAAACACCTACGCGCAGATCTAATTCTCTTGTCTTAGGGAAACAATCAGACCACCAAGCAGTCCTTGGATCTACTTTGAAGCTGAATTGTCGAATGGTCGGAATGACGAAATGATGTATTGTTGTACTTCTAAACCCAAACCACGTTCACACAACCAAAAGGCATTCCGGATTTGATAAACGAAACGTTGCTGCCTCACTTCCTGAAAGCCATTACGAATCAGAGATAGTTATACTTACGTCAACAAATGATTGAATTATTCATTTTTTTTCAAATCTTACCAACAACAACGCGAGTTTGGCCAATTACGAGGCTATGTAATAGAGGTAATTCTTTCAAGTAAGATATATTGCCATGTGCCCCAGTTCTCCAAACATTAAGATTTTGGAGCCATAACAATTTTCCAAATACGCGGATGTCTCCTGATGTTCGAGTGCCGTTGAGGTTAATAGACTGAATTCTCGTTGTGTGCTTAAAAACGTTTAAGTCTCCATGACACAATGTCGCATGCAAATTGAGCGTTCGAAGTTGGAACAAAGTTTTAAAGACTGCGATAGATCCATAGACCTTATTATAATCTAGTCTTCGAACATTCGAATCCTTTGAAGAGCGTGAAGGCACCTCCATAGAATGATCTGCAGCAGTCATGGCAAGCCGTAGTACTCTCAGCTTAGGAGTAAATTGGAACACACCGATGTCTCCGAAGCACGAAGTTCCGCTGAGCCCAAGCGCAAGAAGGTGTTGTGTTCCACTGAAAACACTTATGGGACCAAATACGCTTCGAACGCCATCAAGATCGACAGATTGGAGCAAAGGAGTGCCTTCAAAACAAGCTATAGATCCAGTGATGCTTGTATGATGGAGGTCGAGAGCAACTAGAGATGGTGTATTATGAAATACTTCAATTGAGCCAGTGACATTAGTATTGCTCAGATCTATCCCCAATAAGCTTGGCATAATCGAAAAGCAAGAAATATTCCCTGCAGAAGGCAGAGAGGTACAAAAGAATCAGAACAAGTGCACAGAGAGTCTTGTGCAAATAGCACAAGAAACTTACAGCAATTGAGACATCATACCATGAACACTTGTCGATCCAAGCAGGCAAACTTCTAGATATAAAGCCTCGTTCAAGACATCAATTGAACCACAGATTCCACTGCATTCAGCCATGTTCAGCAGGCGAAGATTGCGCAAGTGCTTCAGCACTACAATGTCACCTTCAACACGGCTTGTACTCAAGTTTAGGACGCACAACTGTTTGAGGTCTCTGAGGCAGTAAATATTGCCAATGAACCACGGGACTGTAGTATGTCGGCCAGCGCTCTGAACTTCAAGCTCTTCTTTGCGCTCCATTCTTATGCCAAATTTGGAATCTTCAGTAGACCTTCCAATTTCAAGGTGGGTTAAATCAACTAGCCATTCACAAAGCGCCTCTAAATCACCTTCTGCGTGTCTGCAGTTCACGATTCGCAGTACTTTAAACCAAATGCATTGATATGCCCATGGCAAGACTTGTGTTATCAAAGGATTATTTTCACATTGAATGCCGCTATGCCAAAGCGCCATTTCACTGCAGCAAAATTTTAAAAGGTCGCTGTCTCTAGCATTTTTAGGAAACACTTTCACATTGAGATCTTTCCTCGAAGAAGATGCTTGAAAGGGAAACCAGCAGGTGAATATACCAACGCAGTAAAATAGTGTTCGCACTTGGTGCTCAAACAAATTTCCCTTTTCATTAGGACCAAGATTTCTTTTCGCGACTAGGTGTGCTCCTTCGAATGCAGATTTCATGCGCATCATTGCGACTCGGAATGGTAGCCAGCTGACCAGAGAAAATATGAAAGCAAGGCAGCGTTCGTTAGAGCTTCCACTTGGTGCAAAACGAAGCATCAATACGGGGTTGGGCCTTGTAGAACGAATGAGAAACTCTCCAGAGCGGAGGAAGCCTTGAAATGCAACAATGGCAAAACCGGCCACAAATTGCACGTTGAAGCGTGGAAGGTGAAAAACGGGCCAATCAAGACTGACTGCTAAGGAAGGAATGTTTGTGAGTACTCCAAGAACGTCGCTTGCGCCGCGTGCCCAACCGTACGTCCCTCGAAAAAACTGAATCAGTGGAAGCGAAAACATCACAGCCAGAATAAGCTGTGTTGCGGCCAGTCTCAATGCAAAGACTGTTTCCTCGAATTCACTATAAAGTTCAAATGCGACTGGTGTAATTTGCCGACACCTATCCCAAACTTGCCCATCTTGTAGGTTGAGCAGATCTAGAACAACTACTGGCCTCCCGCAATCACTTACTGACGTTACAGTTCCTTTCTTGAATTCATCTTCACCATTACAAACTTCGACTTGGTCTCCAATGCTAAATAAGTTGACATTCATCCGTGAACTGCGTTTTCCACTGGCACGGGAAACAACGCAGTCGAGCGGTTTAATAGTCGCAAAAATTGTTACGAATGGAATCACAAACGCTGGAACTGCTAGAATGGGACTGAAGACAATAAGGGGAATTCCATACGTAATGATTGCTAAAGTGCACCAACTCATTAAGAGGGTAGTGACAATGAATACAAGTCCAATGCTGTACGCATTTCGTGGAAGCGACGAGCCTAAGCACGTCCCACAAGGGTTGCGTCCCTGATCAAAAGAAGGGGAAAATGATGAGATGAAAAACAGAATAATATTACAATATTATTGCGAGACCTACTTCACCTTGTGATGACGTCCAAAGACATTTTCCGCAAATGTGTACGGACAAATGACAGTAATACTGGCCCACATAGGTATTGAAAACGGCTTATAACTCACAACAGAGATCAAAAATGGTATTTTACAAAAGAACCAATGGCCATCTGGAACTTGAAATGATAAATATTCGATTAAAACCCAGATACCAACAATAACTTCGAGGAATAAGAATATCAATGCCGTATCTCTGTCTGCGATTTCATGTCGCGCATCCATCCATTTCTCAATTTCATCGATCATAGTGAGTAGAACATCATCTCCAGCATGATTACGCCACATCTCCCAAGCTTTACCCTTTTGTGTCTCAGATGTCATTTCAATTACTTTTGGCACCTTTTGAATCTTCTGAAACAAATCTTTTTGTGCTGCGGGTGGAATTGCGTCTATAATATGCTCAATGGAATAACTTTTTTCGGCTGTAATCAGATTTGAAAGAGCGTCACGTAGTCGATCTTCTGAGCTCGATTGATGTGCCCAATCACAATACTTTTTCTCGTCGTATTCTGCTACTTCTTTTTCATCAAATGATTCACCGCTGGTTATTTGCACGATAAGGGGCAAGAAATTATTTCAAAAAATCATTTGTACAGGACACACGCTAGAGAGAGGGATAAATTACCTGTGCTTCGAACGTGTACAACACATCCTCCAGCACTGCTCTTTTCTTATTTCTACATTTCGATTTGCAATTCGGTAAGAAGCGCCCACAAAATCTCCCTCTGGAAAAGCCTTAGCTATCCCTGGTATTGCTTCATTCAAGCGAAGCAGGAGTCCATGCTGATCGCTGTACGATAATTCACTTGCCGCCACAACCAAACCGTCGGCCCGATTGTTGGGTTGCTGAGGAAATAATATGTGCACAACTTTAAGAAGTCGTTGCCCAGCTACAAAAGATACAAGAACGAACATTGTAAAGAGGAGTGTAAATCCAGGCTGAAAGAATTGGCCTCCCTGGAGCATGGGGTGGTCGTAGTCTTTGCACAGCGCTTTTAAATTTTCTTCAATGTAATATGGACTTCTATAATATTCCTTATCGAAGTATTCCAAACTATATGCGTCGTCATCTTCTTCCAGTATTTCGCTGGCCATGAGCCTTGGCAGCGAGCTCAGACTGCCTCTGTCGTAAAAAAATGCTCACTTGTCATCCATGGGTCGAAAACACATGTGATGATCACAGCACATGTAGTGAAAATCAATGTATTGCAATAGTAAGTAGTACGTACTACGTGGTTCTCGCCGTACTAGTATTCATGAGTAGTCGTACAGTCGTACAGATAGTTCATGAAAGCAAGTTCATTATAACTGAAGTTGGTGTATGGTAGCGACCGTTGGCTTTCATACAGTCGAGTTCAGTCGTCAATTTATGTCCACGATTTCATATACATAGACTTAGCTTTTAAACTTGAATTTAAATTGATAAAGCACTGAAGCCAGTGCTACGAGCAGCGCGCAAATTAATAGAAATGTCAGGAATGATCACGAATGCCCTCGTCCATATTAGCCAGCGGCGAGTAAGTATGCCAGCTACTAGTTCCTGTAGTGTAAATTTACGCCATACATGTATATCTGGCTCTAATAGTACCAATCCTTAAGCTTTACGCAACAATCAAAATCTGCGTGCACAGCACAATGCAGCAGCAAGTAGCTTTAATAATATTCCTGACTAAGATGAATAGTATATGAATAATGCTCACCTTGCTCGTAAGGTTAAGGTCTCTTCTCCAACTCTTCAAAAAAAAATAATGAAGAGAAAGTGCTAACCTTTAGCTTTTATATAGGTATCATTATTTTGTGAAGGATGGGCGTGGTAAGTCAGCGAGCCCATAACGATCTTGTTGTAATTAAGCGCTTGCCTTTACGCACATGCATTACGCACAAGGACACTCAGCCCAGTCAGACTTTTTCTGGGGGTTACATTTTCTGTTGCTATATGCCACAGAGTGGTGTTTCTTTGTATAGACTAGACTTTACGCACATGCATTCACAGATAGATATTACAGTTGCGCCTTTGTGGTTGCCCTCGATTTCTCTTTTTGTTCCTTGTGATGGCTATGGGAGTAGTGGATTAGAGATAGGGAGCAACTTCATCAGAGCCGGCCCATTCGAAGCGAATTTGGCTGGCGTTTGGAATTTCTTATTTATACAATGATTTAGTGAATTAAATCGATGAATTTCGAGGTGTAAACCCATTAACAGTGCTTATAAGCAATTCAAATGCGCGCCTGAACTTCTACAACGCTCCGTGCTGTACGAAAATGGGCGCATTTGCCACACATCTAAACTCTCAATCTCACACGATAGCCCATCATCGCTCTTTTGGGAAACAATGGCTACGCCCGCAGCGGGCTGCTGCTGTGAACCAATGTGTGGTAATGACTGGTGATAAACTGACGACGTTGTAAGCCCTCCATCCATAAAAGTTTCAACGATAGAGCGATCAACCAGAATTCGTAAAGGCACTCTCTTTGAAAGCTTATCGATAATGCTGTTTGCATCGAAAGTGTTCGATGAGACATCATGTAGCTTTCCTTGAGCTCTAGGAGTCTGCTCGTCATCGTCATTTAAGTATCTGGCATTTGTATCAACCACAACAAGCGATTTAGCCGTCGGCAGCCCATTCTTTGCGAACGACATCTCAGCTAAAATTTCAATGTATGTGTCCTTCGCGTGTACGAATGCAGCATCGTCGCCGGATTGATTCCGCCACAATACGCGGAAACCACAAGCAATATTGCGCGTGTGAAATGCGGCAGGCAACCCCGTGAATCGAATCGAAGCTTCAATATCAAGTAATTCACCGTGGAACGGTAAAGGCGTCAACGGCTGCGATACTTGAAGGTTTCTAACATTCAAACTCGCTGTTGGGTCATGATTCCGTAACCTCGACAGCTCTGGGACAGGGTAACTGACTATGGACATGCCATCCGGTGCCGCTTCGACCACTCTTGGGACCCCCAATGCCGATTGCCAAGATTTTCTCTCGGCTTTTCGGGATCCTACATTTTGGCCCTGAGCAGCGGAGCCATGTGGCCCAAAGAGCCATGCCCACATGACACGGCGGGGTTGACGATTTTCACGAGTTACGCCACTGCGTAACTTTCCTCGTTGCTCAAGCTTGCTTATAGTCGTGCCTTCACGTGGTATTCTCAAGTCGCAACCCTTGTTGTCTAAAAATGTTTTCGCAGCATAGTAATGCACATTTTCGTCGACCAACGTGGCACGCTTCTCTACACCTGTGTAAGGGTCAACCAAAGGATGGAAAATTCCAAGCTTCTCATCGTACGTACCAGCTTGCCACCAGTCACCTTTCAAACCTACTGCGGACCATTTGTGAACCCACAACGGCTTTCCATTGTGATGGCTCCCCGGTAGTTCAAAGAAGTCTGGGCACTCATAATACCTCAAACTTGGGTCCGGCGGAGCCAACGGGCCGAGTTCGCGCCAGCCATCGTTGCGCATGACGGATTCTAGGTTGGCAGCTTCCCACAGAATGGTGCCACGGTCTGTGCCAACGGCCATGCGCCACGCGCCCCAAGTAGTCTTGAAGAGTTCCGTCGGATCCCGGGCATCAGTAACGATGATTGGGTTCGAGTCCACGTAATCCCATTCCGTCAAGTATGGGTCCGAACGATTGCGCGGCACGGCTAGCCAAATCACGTCGTTTGTACTGGAGCTCACGGTTAAAAGCTGTTCATGAGTTCAGCCCAAATCATTAGTTGAGATTCGAATATTCAAGAGGCATACTACATACAGTACTGCACTTGTTGCAGACTTCAATAGTATAGTTACATTTGCAGGTCATTCTTCTGTATCTTACCGGCGTGCGGGCTGTGTCATCTAGTATGGTCGCAGAACCACTGAAGTCGCCGAACTCATCGTAGCTCCGCTGTCTAGTCAGAGCCATGGGCAGTTGCTCCCAGTCCACCAAGTCTCTTGAAATAGCGTGCCCCCACATGCGAGGAGTTTGGTACTGGTAAAAGAGGTGGTATATGTCGTGTACTGGGTCGTACATGGGTCCGTTTGGATCATTCATCCTGTTGATGCACAGGCCGATTCGGGCTCAAAGATGAGGCCATGAAAGCTTGCGAGAAGGAATTTATTGACATCCCCCAAGCTTGGACCTCGTGTGAAGACTACCCCCCCCTCCCCCTATTGCCCTCGCGCCTATAATTAAAAACATACGCTACTGCCTGCATCGGAACAATGCTGCATTTAAGACGCACCAGTCAAATGGCCACGGCACGAAGTGAAAGAGTGGCATGGTAGGGTCGGCAGCGCGGGGGTCGTTCGCATCATCGGTCTTTTGGCTAGATACCAGAAAGGCAGGGTTTTGTACCGCTGAATCTGTGCCAGTTCTTTCGCGATCACCAATGAAATTTAATTCACCTTGCCCTGCATAGGCTTTCCGTTCGAACGTTCCATTGGTGGCAAGTACTATGCAACCCACGAGGGCGCACCATACCATTCCAGTTGCTACGCTAAGTCGTTCTGATGCCTGCAGAGTGCAGCGAAGCAACAAAAGAAAATCAAACACTGCTGAAGAATATACCTTGAAGCCATTTCAATCGTAGAAATTGCAAGGCTAGCGTCATAATCAGAAGATGAAATCTAAGCATTTTGAGTAGCTCCATTAGATATGCAGCATCTAAGAAATCCCCTCGTCTATTGCTCATTCATTTCACCGTTAAAAACTTATCATCATCGCCGTCACTGCATCTTTCCAGGTCGTTTCTTCGAAGAGACTGATGATTGGTGAGTCTCATTGAATTGTTCACCGTTTTGTGGATATCCTTGGCTTTGTTGTCGCCGCGGCAAAGGAAGTCTGCACAACACTTTGCTTTACTTCTTCGGGGAAGTGTCAAGAATCGAGAGTCTTCACGAGTAAACAACAACAACTAAAACTGCAACAAGAAGAAGACAAGAAGAGACATTCGAAATATATCATATTCGGTGCCTTTTCCAGCTTCCAGCTTTCCACTTTCTTTCTGCAGCTCTGCAGGCAGGCTGCAGCTTCGCAGCTTCGCAGCTCGCAGCATCGCAGCAACAGTTGTTCGTTCCAGCAGTTTCACCTGCTTTGGAGAACTGGGCTGCAACAGCACGACGACTATCAACAGGTTTAGAAAACGCTAGAAAAAGAAAAGAAGTGAAAGCCTAGGCAGCTGATAGAAATGAATTCCTGTGCCTAGCGTTGATTTAGTTAGCTTAGAGCGATTAAGTCGCCTTTACTATCATGTCCCTATACGACGAGTACCACAACGAATACTTGGGCCTCGTAAAAGTGGTGGGCACTCACACTGCCGAGCTGCTGCAATGCAATCCATTCACACCTGACGCTCACTTGAAACCTTGTAAGGCGATAGATGCAGCCCTCAGCGAGGCCATGGATGTGGTGCGTTGGTAAAAAGAGAGAGCTTACAACCACTACTCTTAACGAATTTGCGAATGAAGCTAATAGTATTCAAAGCAGTGTCAAGCATCATTCAGTAATCTATTAAGTTTGAAATCATTCCATTCTTGGTTTGAAGAGCGCTCTGCGTGTTGAGTACGTGGATGTTTGTGCTCTCGGTGTGCCCTTTATCTCGCCCCCGTTCTGCTCGGAATGCAGGTGAAGCAAATTGAGATTCACGGGCGAAGTTTAAAGAAGCCTGCCAACCGTGAACTCATCGTCGAGCGTGCCCGCGGCTTTCGGCGATCGCTCGCTAGCTTGCGAGCAGAATACGAGTCGGCCAGAGCTCAGCACGAGCAGGAAGTAAGTGCATGAGTGAGAGCAACGCCAGGACCACAGAAACCCACTTTTAGGCACTTCCGTCCATGCATTTCGTATGCATAAGCTCTGCCATGAGAGGAAGCACGCAGTTGCAATTGAGGATCGTAGCCACCGCTATCACCACCACTATTACCTCCATTTCTATCGGTTTCGTTGCGCTAGCTCTGCGGACCATTTTAAGAAGCATCGTGCACTGCGATAAATCTCAAGTCACTTACTTGATCGTCTTTCTCTGCCATGCCAGTACCAAAATGCATGCACATGTACCTCAATTAACACACATACGTGTACTTGTTATACATGCACGCGTACATGTGTTTAGGTGCTCTTTTGCACCACGGGCCAGCGTCCCGGAGGCAACTGCGACGACGACGATTTCGACCCGGAAGAAAGGGGCGCCCCCAACCGAGGTACGAGGAAGTGGTGCAAAAAAAATGGTGTATAGCTTGCACAGTCACTCCTTCAAGCATTGCTAGCCTCAACTTCCAGAAGGGAATGGCTTCATGGCCTTTCAAGCTTAGCTTCAAACTATTTTTCTTTTCCACTTTATATTTGAGAGTACACCTTTTTCTCTTTTGCTATTTCTCTCATCATCTTCTCGTAGCCTTCCCACTCTTCTATGCTCTCTCATTGTTCCTACTATTTGTGTGCAGGCGGCAACACCGGCACGGCAGAAGAGCGTAGCCGCGCTATGGCCGCCACCGACCGCTTGAGCCGCTCCAGCGACCAAATTCAACGCAGTTTACAGGTGCGCATGTGCGTGTATGCGTGAATGCGTGTAGCAAATGTATTGGTTGATCCTGTCACTATTCAAGCGCAGAGATTGAAGTATACGGAGATAGTAGTTGATCATATAAATTCACAAAGGAGGCAAAAATAGAAGCAGTTTTATTCGTATTCTGCTTCAATTCTCGACTCGCCTTTCACCATCTATTTCTGTGGGACATTATCTCTTTATCTTTATTCTCTCCCTCTCTCTCTATTCACTAGGTCCTAGAAGAAACCGAGAGCATTGGCCAGGACGTTGCTGCAGAGCTAGGAAGGTCTCGCGAGAAAATCGAGTCTGCCTCCACGCGCGTCAAGTAATTGTATAGAAGGGCCCTCCTGTTTACATCTAGGAAGCAATCAATCGTATCCATCGTTGCTCTCCGTATTGCTTCTTTGTGTTGGGTCTTGATATTGCTTCTACTGCTCGAAGGAAGTGTGTGTTCAAATGCGTCGTGTGCACTTTACTTTGAGTTTGTTGCGTGCATTATCTCGAAATCAGTTATCTTACCGACCTGAATCCGCCATATTCGTTGTCTTTACTCAAACTTTATACTCCTGTCACCATACCTTTCCCTCGAAATATTCTTTGTTTTCTCCTCTGCAGGGCTGTTGATGCGCTAACTAGCGAATCAAGGCGCGTGCTCCGAGGGATGCAGCAGCGCGATAACGTTCAGAAATTAGTGGGGAGAGGTTTAGTGGCAGTGGTGCTAGTGGCAGCTACTTATGCGGCTTTCAATGCGCTTTTTTAGGGCAGTAAGAATTCGTGGTGGGTGTTGGGCAATCGCGCCTAGCCCAATGCTCTCTTTCTATCGGCGTTTTCCTTAGCTATTTGCACTGTTGATGCCACTGTAGAATATTTTTTTGTGCGTGGGATAAGAGGATCGTATATCTATGAGATATCTAGCTCGCATTAGAGCTTAAAGAGGTGGCTGATCTACGATTTGAGACTACCCACTACAGTAACCACTGACACGGGCACCGGCACACGATCACACTTCTCGATAATACTTATAAAACGCATATTTAGGTCAAAGAATGTTACTTATTTCTATCGTGATGCCAAGCTCTGCTGTTGCCGGTTACAATATTTCCAGTTTTCTGAGTTGTTGAGGGCGCTAAGCTATGAGCTTCAGCATAGTATCCCGTCAACAATAGAAGCAATCACCTAGAGTGCAAAGTTACTTTAGAAGTCGTACTAGTGCTTGAGATCGGGGTCTATCGAGCCCACTTACGGAGTTCTTCTAGCTTTCGCAACACCGGATTCTCAAGGGAATCAGCATACTGTCATCAACCTCGTCTATTTTACAGCTAGTAAAGTTGCTACTATAGAAATGGTGCTATTGCCCCTGTTTTTAATCCTTCAGCAAATATACGTGGCGCGTGCTGGATCCTTCGTTTATCCTGACTTCAATGACACGCAAGGCCTTGTGTTTAACCACGATGCCGCCACGACCAGCTGTGCCCATTTGGAAGGCACTGCTATGTACGGTGACTACGAAGGCAACGCGGACAAGCGGCAGCACATCATTGGCGCACGGTCGCGCGACTCGCAGTGCCCCGGTAGTTTTACTCTTGAGTACTGTCCATTTCCTCTCTTCTTTCTCGTTTCCTCTAACTCTCTCTTTCTCTGTTTCCCTCTCATACATACATGAGTAGCATGACGAATCCGAGTTTCGCTAGCTAGAGAGTATTCAAATTGTTTAGAGCTTTTTATTTCTAAGCTAGTATTTAAAGCAACGCTTTAGATTTTCGGCAACACGCACACACACATCATCACATTCACACCCAACCGCATCCTCAGGTGGCAATTGCGAGCCGGAACTGGATGAGGCGGATTTGAGCAACAGCGCGGGGCCGTTTTGGCGGCCGCACGGCCAATCCAACAAGCTGCACTACAATTCCACGGGAGCCGTGGACCACTACTTGGCCCAGGGGCGGCGAGAACAAGCGGATTTGCACGGGGTGCACACTGAATATGTAGTCACTTCCACCGATGACCCAACCACCACCGAGGCGATAGGAGGCCACGGCACGGGTAAGGCTGCAGGCACCGCGGGGTTTGGGCACCGCGACGACTACAAACCCTCCAAGTCCACGCGCTGTGCTGGGCGCCTGCGCCTCAACCCTTCGGGCCCTTCCAAGCGAGGCAGCGTTTGGCACCGGATGCCGTTGACGGTGATGACGGGCTTCGAAACCAGCTTCACCTTTCAAATTTCCGACCACAGCCGGGAGTGCTCCACCCACAAAGACCCGTCGTTCTCCACCCAGTTGTACGAGTCGTGCGCGACCCACGGTGGGGATGGCTTTGCGTTTGTGCTGCAGCGCGATGCCAACGGAACCTCGGCCCTGGGTGCCGACGGGCGGGGTTTAGGCTACGAGGGCATCGAAAACAGTTTGGCCGTGGAATTTGACACGTGGTACAACCCGGACACCAATACCTCAACCACAGGGGTGCGTTATTTCAAATGATAGGATTATGAAAGACAAAGTACGTTGCTGTACTGTACGGTAGGAAAGTAAGTCCAAACAAAGGGCTTGTGTGCTGAGCATAGTGTGCAAAATGTTTCGCGTCGAGTTTTCCTTTGTTTGCTCAATTGTTTAATCCTATTTTCGATTCGTTCAAAAACGCGTGCGTGCATGTTGTGTGTGTGTGTGTATGCGTTTTTGTCACCACCACCACAAACACCAATCAAGGTGGACCTGGTCGTGGATCACGTGGCCATTCATTCGCGCGGGGCAGACGCCAACTCCGCCGTGGAGTCGGCTAGCTTAGCCCAGCAGCGGCCGCACGCTTTGGGGGACGGCGCAGTACACCTCGTCAAGGTGTGGCAAATTGGAGTTGGTCTGTTTACAATTGTGTGGTTGCTGTTGCCTTGTCATATTCTTGCTAGTATGGCAGCAAACAACTTTTCTTATGCAGTATTGGTGCGTGTGTGTTTGCATGCTTATGCGCTTAAATATGGGCTTTCTTTCCTTCGTAGCATGTGTTGTTGTGTGAGCGCTGTTGTGAGCGAGTGATGGCACTTCCATTTTCATTTCCCCATAGGTGGTGTACGTGCCGTTTGTGGCGGTGGAATACATTCATAAATTTACGGCCCTGCCGCAGACCGTGCAATACCTCAAAGACAACGACGAAAACCGCCGCCTCGGAACTCTGCTGGTACTAATACATGCAAATTAAAGAAGACAAAATTAGAGAAATTAATTTAAATCAGCTTCTCGGCTACTTTCAGTTATAGTTCGAGGAGTCAACCCTTGTCAATGATTTTTTTTTGCTATTGTTCTATGACAGAAAGAATAGAATTTACTCTCCTATCATTATCTTTTGACTAATTCTTTCCTCATTTCCTTCTCTTTAAAGGTGTTCGTAGACGATGGCGTGACTTCTGACGAGCCTTTAATCGCTGTGCCCATCAATTTATCGGTATGGCCTTACATGGGCATGCATGTCATGGAGACAATAAGAAGCGACTGATGCGTTTGCAAGTTGTTTATGAGAAAACTCCTTAAAGCCGTTCATGCATTTCGATTTGGTTTTCTTGTTTTTTCGTAGGTGCTATTGCGGTTGCCGCAAGACCAGGCCATCGTTGGATTCACGGCTTCTACAGGGCTGAAATGGCAAAAGCACGACATTTTGAGCTGGGCCTGGTGCGGCGACCAGAAAGACATGCCCTGCGATCTGACCCACCAAGCGCACTTCGAGAGCTCGGTAAAGGGAATGCAATCGTAACGACGCGGAGAATTAGAGAATGGGAAAGAATGGGAAGGAAATGAATGCGGCAGATCTCACATATCGTCAATTCAACGCATTGCATCCCTCATTAGGTCTTTGACTACGCGCAGAAGGGCGCTCGTTCCGATGCTGTGCATCCACGGTAAGTGCAACATGAAACGCTTATAGTGTACTTACTCAAGAGGATTGTTGATTGAGGCTGCTTGCATGCCATCCCTTACGAGTGCACTCCGCTTGTTCTTTTGTTTGTGCTTGCACGGTGTGGGGGAGGGGGGGGGGAATGAGGTACGTGTTCATGTCTGCACACATGTACTCACACGCCTGCGGTCTCTGCTGTTCTTCTGCACGTAGCTACGTGCCTGGCCCGGGTTTCGGTGGCGTGACGCGCACAGATCCGTTGGAAAATATGGTCCCCGCCAAAGGGGGATTCGCCTCTTCTACGGGCCTCGACAAGGTACTCTACTGTATATACATGTATCATGATGGTGCTGGTTTGCGCATATACAGCTCAAGTGCATTCTTTATGTGCCTCTGTTACTGCTGTGTACTTGCCTTTCTTTATTTTTGGGAGAGTATTGACTAGCCTAGACTGGATTTGCTTGAGAGTGCTTTGTGTTTCTGGTACCCTTGTTCTTTCCTCACTCTCTTTTCCTATGAACACTTTTACTGTACTTCCTTTTTTTCAACTTTCTGCCAGGACCGCAACTACGGTGGCGCAGCGTCCACCCGCCACGAGAGCCCGGACTCGGACGCCGCGCTGGACCGCGCCAAGGGGAACCCAACGGATCGCATGCAGGTAACGCGCTGGTGGTGGTTGAAGATGCGCACGTGTATTGCTTTTGTGGTTGTCTGTATGTACTTATACGTGTGCTGCTGTGTGCTGCTGTATGCGTGTTTGCGCATATGTGCTTGCTTGTATGCACATGTTGTGAGCTACTTAAAATTCTCTTGCCTTCCCTTTTTGAACGCAGCAAATCATCATACCCTGGATATATTCTCCTATGCCTACACTGGAATAAATTATGGCTTTTTCCCTCCTACCTCTCTTTGCTGGAACATTTGCCGTTGCCACTGATATTCGTCCCTCGTCATGACTTGACAGAACCGTGCAGCTAACGCTGACAAAGCACCGGGCTCCGAGGGCTACCACGAGCACGGCACCGCCGCGCACTTGCCGTTGTTCCACCACAGCCATGGCCGCAACGAGGGACTGCTCTATGCCAGTGGAGAGCGCGAATCGACCACGCAGACCTCGCTTGCTGCTGAACACGCGAGCGCTAATTTGCAAGTGCCAGCACCCGTGCAAGCAGCGAGTTATGAAGCTAGTGATGGGCCCGGAGATATTTACCATACGGCGCCGAGCGAGCGCTTTCAAGAGGGCACGGAAGTTCGGAAGAAGTAAAGTTAAGGCAACGAGCTTATACTCACCTGAGATGTATACACATATCCTTCGATATGTAGAAGGCGGTCTGGCTTATATGTTGCATTGAATTAGAGATAGATAATGATAGGAGGCCCTGGGCAACCTTCCCAGCTCCATGGGAGCATGGTTGACCGCACAAACAGGCAGTACAAAAGGTTGTACACAAATCGGACTGATTTGCGTTGATATCCCCTACCACTACATTAGGGTACTCTGCCTCTGGCGGAAGCGTCGGTCCGTATACCGGACCTCACTCTACTCCCCCACGCAACGCAGTGAGAGGCAGGGGGCGCGCAGAACAGGATATTCGTCTCGGTCGCAGTAAGATCGTGTTGTTCATCAATTCTTCGTCAAACTTGAGGTCGTATGGCTCGGATAATGTAGAGTCATCTAGTCGGTCACAACTGTCAGCTATGCACCATAGGCATCTTAGGCCGGCACGCCCATGCTCACCATCTCTTGTGTGGTGACCCTCCAAAGATCTTGTGTTGAAAGTGAATCAATCTGCGCAGTTCTCTCCCCCACGGAAGTCAAAAAGAAGAGAAGGCTCAGGGATTGTAAATAGTAATGCGTAGCTCGAGTTTCGTATAATGCAGTTCACAGAGCAAGTGGTCCGTGAACATCTTGAGGTCCTGTCATAGGGGCGCAACGTTGGAGTAAAAGGAGAAGATTCGGTCAGCGAATCTCCACCAAAGTTTCAGCGACTGCAGCCTTCCCCACGATGATAATACTGGAGAAGGGGCTCAATGAAAATGTGAGTGAGTGTAAAATATTCAACCACTGGTGATGTAGTCCACCAGTTGCCCAGTGAACGTCTTGAGGATCCATCGTGGAACCTTTGTTGGGAAAATGCCGGGCATAACACGGCTCTCCCTCACCAAAGCATCTCTCCCCCGCGATGGACATGCGAAAGAGTTGCTCGTAGAAAATGCAAAACAATAATGCCTCACCATAATCATGAATGTGTAGCCCACCGAGTGTTCGGCGAGCGTCTTGACGGCCACGCACGGGGGCCGTTGCAAACATATAAACCACGCGCCGAGGAAGTTGCCATCGCTCAAAGCATCAGGGACCCACGTAGGTCCCATTCTACTCTGACTTCAGGCCGTTGCAAACATATAAACCACGCGCCGAGGAAGTTGCCATCGCTCAAAGCATCAGGGACCCACGTAGGTCCCATTCTACTCTGACTTCAGGCCGTAAACTGGGCCCATAACCTAGAAGGCGGTCTGGCTTATATGTTGCATTGAATTAGAGATAGATAATGATAGGAGGCCCTGGGCAACCTTCCCAGCTCCATGGGAGCATGGTTGACCGCACAAACAGGCAGTACTAAAGGTTGTGGTGCTCTCATCGGAACACCGGGGTATTTGTGTTGATATCCCCTACCACTACATTAGGGTGCTCTGCCTCTAGCGGAAGCGTCGGTCCGTATACCGGACCTCACTCTAATATGCCTACTTGCGATCTAACAAAGACCTAAAAGGGGGCCGTGGCTTGCATTTTCCCAATTGTATTGTACTGCACCTGCCACGGCCGTGGTGCCAAGTGCCAAGACCTATGGCCTTCTGCGCTTATTTCATTAAACATTAAACATTACACCGAAAACAGTGCCACTCCTTATCATGCATAGCTGTATGCACTCTCCGCAGCATTGGCTTCTGTGTTCTGTGTCATTTGGGTTTGTATTAGTTCGAGTTCGAGTTCTCTTTTATAAATAGTAATGAGTGGCAGATCGCTGCACATGGCGCTCGGCACATGCACATAACACATTCACATCTTGCACATCGTACATTTTTTTTGACAGAAAGCAGAAAGCAGAAAGCACAGGAAATGCGATGTATATTTTCTGTTTCGTATTATGTTAGAGTTTGTAATGAAGCTCTGTGATCGACGTCATCTCTTCGAACGACAAGCAACTCAAACTCTCCAACTGTTGTCGCCCCTCTCGCCTCGTAGCCAAAAGCTCCTACGATTGTAGCTTACAGCTGTCAAAAGGACTCGTGATCGACGTCATCTCTTCGAACGACAAGCAACTCAAACTCTCCAACTGTTGTCGCCCCTCTCGCCTCGTAGCCAAAAGCTCCTACGATTGTAGCTTACAGCTGTCAAAAGGACTCGTTGCGAGTAAACTAATCTCACGGCCGTAAAGTCAGCTAGTCCAGAAGTGTATCTAACACCCTGAAATCAAGCCATGCGCCTGACGCAGTTGTTTATTTCCGAAGCGGACATTGAAAGTCTTTCAAAATGGAAATACTCGGTTATTGACGAGTCGATCACGACGGTAAGGAGCACAGTCGTCAACACATGTTGGCCCAAAAGCGGGCGTAGCAAGTCCAGCACCCGCGCAAGTACATCGTATTTCGCGAAACAATACTTCCATTTCGCTGGACTCTAGCAAACACAAACCTTTTTCAGTAGTAAAGGCTTCCCAGATACAGACACAGCATCCTTTGAAACTGCCCGAGCACTTCCTTATCAACCTCACTTTCATCATGCACTACTCTACGTGTGCTTTCTGCTACCTTTTGGTACTTCCTCAGATGCTCTTGACGCCCTTTTGGAACGCGTGCGTGGCGTGCGTGCCCCGTGAGTGTGCGCCCAATGCGCTCACTCTCGCGGGGTTCATTTGCATCGTGCAAGGGTTCGCGATCACGCAGGCCTATTTGCACACGTATCCGGTGATGGCTGTGGTGGCCGCGAGCGTGCTGGGGTTCATTTACTTCACTCTCGATGCGATCGATGGTGATTTCATAATGTTATTGCGAAACGTCGTTCCTTCCTTCCGTCCCAACACTCTCGATGCATTTCTCGAGCCACCCCCTCTACACTTGTTCTTCTCTCACTACTATCGCCTTTCTTGCTTATGTATAATTCTCTATTTTGGGGGAATGTACATGCACCACCTGCGCCAACAGGCAAGCACGCCCGCAACATCCGCAATTCCTCCCCTCTGGGGGAGCTTTTCGACCACGCCTGCGACAACTTGTCCCTGGCCCTGGCCACGGTGCAGCTCTTTTGGATCGTGGGCATTTACGACAACCGCCTCCTCTATGCCCTCACTTTTGCGTTTTCTTTGAACTTTTTCTGTGAGCACTTGAGCGCTTTCGATGCTGTGGATCGCACCATACGGTTTGGGAAGTTCACGGGCCCAGGCGAAGCCATCGCGCTGTGGTAAGCGTGCACGTGTATACATGTACTAGCCTGTGTGTCTATTTGTTAGTGTGGGTGTATTAAATTTCTCCCTGTGCGCTCGCGCTTGCTTTTTCTCTCACTCACTCGCTTGCTCTCTCTCTCTCTATCTTGCTCTTTTATACTATAGGTTGATGTGGCAGTTGGGGAGCGTGTTTGGCCTCATGTCGCCGATTTATGCTGCTGTTGTCAGCGGGGTCAAATCCATCGATGCACAGGTATTCATTGAAAGATATAATGAGGAGGAAGAGTGATGGTAGAGTAGTCCTAGATAGTAACTAAAAGAATATCGGTGCACCTGTAATCATGTCAGCTCATCACAAGTTTCGTTGATTCGACACTTCTTCGCTGCGTCCATGCGCGTTGGCTTTTCTGTAGTTGTTGTTATTATTATCTATTTGTATACCCCTTTCCTTGCTCCCTCACTCTCCCCGGACCCCTTTTCATGTACAATTCGCCCATAATCAAGCTCCTTCAGCCGTGGCTCCACATTGAGTTGCCGTGGCCTCCGTCTGGTTCGAGTGATGAGTCAGAAGCTCTGGCAGCGGCCTTTGTGGGCGAATTAGCCTGCGTAGCTGCCCTAATTTACTTCATTCTGAAAACCGTGCACCAGGTATGGAAAATGCATAAGATTATATGATACTCCCCTATTGCGAAGGAATTTCAACAATTCATACAAAGCTGTAAGTTGACGATTTTTCCAAACGTAATCTGACTGGAATGAGTGTATGCAACCAATCAAGCACGACGCGAAAAGCACACACCCGCCTGCTTTGGTCATACTCCTCGCTCTCATGCATCTACGTGTTTTGTCGAACCTTACATTCTTTTCCCTCGCTCGTTCTTACCGCTATGGCCTCATGGTCGTTGTTTCTCGACTTTTCTTCTTCTCTTCGGTAGATTTTGGGCATGCGGTCGGAGCATCGCCAGACCCAAGGGCTTTTGCTCCTGTGCTTCACCATTCGCCTGATTCCATTGTTCGCGATCGTTGCGGGCCCTTCGGGCCTCTATTCCTTCGGTGGGCACCCGTACTTCTTGTCGTCGCACGCGTCTACATGTGCAGCTTCTGCAGCGGCAGCGTCAGCGGCTCCGACAATGAGCGATGCCGCAAGCTCAGCTTTCACCGATTCGGCTGCCACTGCCGCCGCTGCTGCTGCCGCAAATGGTGTGTCGTCTGCGTCCTTCTTGGCCGGGGCCAGAGTCGACGAAACCGTGAGTGCGGCAGCAGGCGCAGCAGCGGCAGCAGCAGTGGCGGCGGCAGCGGCATCATCACAACATTTGTGTGCTGGGCCTCTCGCCTCAGGACTGTCAGGGTTGAGCAGTTCTTTTAGTGGCGGAAGCATGCATGCTGTCACGCTGGGAGGCGGCGTGAGCGTAGGGCGGGTGTTGGCAGACGGGATTTTCATGTCGGTGTTTTCGTCGGACATTATCGTCGCGAAAATGGCCAACAGAGAAGTGGGTACACGAGCAAGTACATTGAACATTGATTGATATTCTGACCGATAAACTTTCAGCCTTGTATGAATCTCTCTCTCTCTCTCTTCCTCCCTCGATTTTTTTAAATTATATACAATGAATTCTCTGTAGAACAGGAAAAGGCTGCAGTACTAAGATACATCTATTCATGCTTTTTTTTTTCATCGCTTCTAGTTCTCACTTCCCTGTTCGCTTTCTGTCACCCTAAATTCTTATTCATTGGCCTCGCCCTGTCTCAACGATTGCGTGTATTGTCCTGTGTTGCATGTCTATGCACAACGCATGGGGCAGTTTCACCCCCTAGTGGCGCTCTTAACGCTGGCGTCCACGCTAGCACCCTGGGTCGCTGTGGCCTGCACCCTCATATACTACGCCTCCACGTTTTGGGACCTGTGCAGCGGGTTAAATTTGCCGTTGCTGACGCCGCTCGTAAACGTGTACTGTGACGGTAAGTTATTCTTTCTTTGTATACACATTCTCTCTCCTTTCGGATCTCACTTTCCCTGCATCGAATGTGCACCATTTGTGTGATTCGAATTCTTCGTGTAGGCATTTTCGACATGTGCCACGTGGGCCACATGAAGCAGTTTGAGCAAGCATTAATGTGCACGCGCGCACACAGGCTCATTGTCGGCGTGATCAGCGATGAGGTGAAGTCTAGCGTAATGTGGTGTGGTGTGGTGGGGTGGGGTGAAAGAAAAAAAAGAAAGAAAAATAATAAAGGGAGAAAGATAGCTAGTAAGATGCGTGCTTCTGTCACTACTTGTGTCAAAGCGCAAAGAGGTTGAGACCCAAAACAAAGCCCTCTTTATCACACTGAAAGATTTCATTACACTCAACTCTCTCCTTTTCCCCATTGTTTATATATTGACACGTCAGGTGGCTGCTCCTTACAAGCGCCTACCAGTGATGAACTCGCGCGAGCGGTAAGGATTTGGGGGTTATTTTCGAATGTCTTGCTCTCGATTGGTCGCATTTCACGCTCATCATCCGTTTGCATGTTTGCTTTGGAACCTCAGAAGAACTGCTCGATAATTATCATTTGTGCATACAGTATTCTCGTCGTCTCAATTTAACTCCTTTCATCAGGTATGAAGCAGTCCGAGCATGCAAGCATGTGTCGGCCGTAATAGAAGACGCCCCTCTGTACATCCCAGACGAAGCTTTCTTGACCAAGCACAATATTCATTTGGTTGCAGCGGGCGAAGAGTAAGTAGTTGTTGTTGCTGGTCGTTGATATATTATTATTCTTTCTCTTCTTGCAGGTTTCTAAAGGACGCTTATTCAGGCGAAGCTTTCTCGCATCTCTCTCTTTCTTGGCTATTCAATTTATTGTATTTTTCGTGTTTCCACTTTGTCATTAGATGTCACGTATACACTGCATCTGTGCACTTCTCCTTTAGGTACGTGGAAGACCCTACGGATTATTACTTTGCAGTCCCGAGAAAGCTCGGCATATTGCGCAAGACCAAGCGCACCCCATCCATCTCCACTTCCGACCTCTTGGAGCGTGTGATTCAGCGAGGCCCAGACGCCAACAGCCGAGCAGCTCCAGCAAAAGCCGTGAAGGCATGATGAGGTCAAAGCGAATGGCTTTTTTCCAGGGATCTTGCTGGTGAAAATTGCTTGATTGATATAAGTGAACAGCCAAATCCGTAAGAACGACACGAAGATCAGTTCTCCGTTGAGTTTGAGTCCGGATTTATGCAGTTTTCGCGCAGATGAATTAATACTCCCAACTTTGGCCCGACTTAGTTAGGGCAAATAATATTTGTACCAAAGCAGCCAACGGCCAAGAAATTAAATTCGCTTCGACTTCTCCGCTCTTGTTTTTGTTCTCTTGCCACAACTGGACTTTGACTTGGGTATGGGTATGCGACATGCGACATGCCCAGAATCAAAATTCACGTGGTGGCGCGAAAGTAAAAAGGGGGATGGTGGGCTCGTGGGCATAAGCATAGGGAGGTATGTCGATGCCTCTTGGCTCTCAAATGGCCCTGAAGAGAGAGGCAGCGGGAATCCATTTGCATTTGCATTTGCAATCCAATAGGGCAATAGGGCACTGCAGGGTACTGGGTACGTAGCACCAGAAGAGGATAATCTGATATTTCTACAGAATCACCAGAATCATTAGTGATTCGCCATCAGTAATCATGTCCATTTCTTATACTTTAACACTAACTTAGGGAAATTTCCTGGTCTGGGGGAATGCATGCATGTCAAAACACTGCCTTTAGGGCAGTGTCTGGTCTGTAGTCAAAATAGCAGTACAGTGTCTTGAAGGCACTGTAGTACTTAGCTACCGTATTTAACATTATATTAGTGTAAACACAGCAAAAATGGGGAAACGGGATCTTTGAACAGCGGAGTGCAGGAGCTTTAGTTGACCTGTTGTCACAAAGGATGTCGGCGCGTGGGGAAAATGAGGGGGCTTCAGTTCTAGGTCGTGGCAAGGGGCGTAGGCGTGGTGCGCCGTTGCCTATGCCGAAGACACGAGCAGGCCGAGGATCTGCAGTCAGCAACATTGACAGAGCTAGCAGCAATAGCAGCAACGACAGCGGCAGATTGTTAGCATCCGCCGATATACCACTGTCTAAGCCCGGCGATGAGAAGCCTAATGGTACTCATGATGCTGCAAAGTCTACGACAAATAATCTCCTTGGCGATCATTCAGATATAGGAATCGAGAAGGAGGCTGCCACCAGCCAAGACAACGGTATGACACTAGAAGAGCTTATCGAAGCAAGAAACGACGGCGAATTGACGCAAGAAGATTTCGAAGTCTTGAAAGCTGGGCTAGAAGAGGAGGATCTCGGATCAACGTCTGCGTTTGACGGCGAGGTCGTGGCTCCGTCCGACAAGCAGACGATGACCTTCGAAGAGCTGCTTGAAGCACGGGACGGAGGCGACCTCGCGCAAGAAGATTTCGAATTGCTCGCCGCTGGTGCCACGATGAATCAACTTCGGGCAGCTCAAATAGCAGGGAGGTTGACCCCCGAAGAATATGAGGTAACAGTGGCTGAGGCTAGGGTTGTGATGGGGGCAGGAAAGCTTTGAACGTGTACAGTCTCGCTGAGAGAGTGAGCGAATGATTGCAGCTTTCTATTTTTTTTTTCAATTTTATTGAGTGAGTATTCTTATATTCCTTTTCATTTTTGTACTATATTGACTTGCGCGTCAAAACACTCCTGCTTGTTGTAGACCTTGGCAGCAGAGGCAGCCTTAGTCAGCGATCTCAGAGACTCGAATGTTTCGAGCTCCAACCACCAGCGCTCAGCTGGCAATAGTTTAGAACGAGCTTTGGATCTCGATGGCGATGATGATGCTAGTACCAACAGCAATTGCGAAGCCGAAGGAAATACCGTTTACCGTGACGCCACTGCACCTGAAAGCAGCGGCATGAGTGGTATTGATGTTATGGTTGCTCATTCGACAGTAGCCAATACGAGAGCCTCTCCTCCGCCCAGCCCTTGCAGTTTGAACAGCACTTTAGACGAGACGCTGGGCGAAGACGCCACTGCTTCCCTGCCGGCAGCGACCAAGCACACGCGCAAGGACGAATACGGCAAAGCCACTCGCATTGCTACAGTCAGCACTTCAGAGCCTTCGAACAGCAGAAGTAATCATAGCAGGATTAGCAGCAGTAACGGTGTTAGCAACAGCAGCGGCGGCAGCGGCTCCTTAGGCTCTGCCGTAGCCGCTGCCGCTGCTGCTGTGAGTGCTGCTATGACTGCGGCAGAAGAAGGCGAAGCCTCGAATCACCTGACAGACGACAACGTCGCGGTGAGCGGAAGCTTGCGACTAGAAGACGTTCTCTTGGGCTCCGGCATGGACCATGTTCACGATGGTGACAATGAGTCGGGTTCCGACGATGCCTTTGACGAAGACGAAGAACACCGCAAGCTCATGGCTGCCATGGAGTGCGCTCTGTAAGATTTCAACTGTTCTGCCTCCATTACTTCGCCCTCTCCTTGGCGCTTTATCTCGCACACAGTGCATCGTTTTTTTTCTGCCATGCCTCTAATGTATGTGTTGGCTTGTGTCAGTATGACTTCGTGCACTGTGTGGGCTCGGAAACCTTAATGCTTTTTTTTCGGAAACCTTCCTTGTATTTGTCACGATCAGGTACGATAGCAACAGCGAGGACTCAGACGAGTATTCAGACGATGAGTATGACGACGATGACGAAGAGTATGACGATGAAATCGGCGATGGGGAGAATGCTTACCTCAACAATGATGGCCACTCAGACCTTGAAATTATTCCCGCTTCAAAGGAGGATAGTGGCATTACAGTAGCAGGCATCGAAGGCAATGAACGAAGGCAAGGGCCAAAACCAGGAGAAGAAGAAGACGAACGGTCTTCATCAGAGGAAGTTGCTGGGCCTTCTTGGGAGTCCGATGATGATACAGAAATGCTTGAAAACAACAGCAGCAACATTACCGAAGCAGCGGCTCCAACGCCCCTACAACAGCTGCCACCTGCTGCTGTCAGTACTGCTACGAGTCTTGCTCCACCTCCACCAACGGTTGAAATCAAGCACTTACCGGGAACATCGGATACTACTACTAGTGAGGCAACAGCGCCAGCCGCTGCTGGAGCCACTCCAGCAGTCACTCCAGTAGCCAGTGCAGTGAAACCTACCCGCAACAAGAGTTCCCGAACTCCGAAGCGGGTGACGCCCCGGCGGCGAACGGGGAATGCGCGAAGAGAGAAAGCGATGGGAGGGACAAAAGCTAGCCCGACCAAAGAACACCCCGAGCACAAGCGCGAAAAGTTGCGGCAGCGAGTGCTGGAAGAAATTGTCGTGACCGAGCGCACGTACTTTGCAAGGCTCGAGGTAACCAAGTGGTCATTAAATCTAAAATAGGCGATGCTTCGTGCATCTTTTCTTCTTGTGCACGCATGAATGTCGCACGCATGTTCGAGAGAAACAGGATAATACATGAAGATCAAATTTTATCGCTTTTGAAATGGTATATCGAACATGTATTTTTTCCTAAGTCGTACAATTTACACCATTACGATGTACTGACTGGGAATAATATTAAATTGCTTTCACTTTCGGTTTCATCCTCTTTTTGTAGGTGCTTGTGGACTCCTTTTTGGAGCCTTTACGCTCGTTCATTGCGCGCGACTACGAGCAACGCACCGGCCACCGCCTGAACGACCCCCACGACAATAGCAATAACAACAACAGTGGCAACAACAGTGGCAACAACAGTGGCAGCAGTACCAGTGGCAGTGGCGTTGGCAATGGCGAGGACAGTAGCAGCAGCAATGGAAACAATAATGGAGGCGAACCATCGTCACCAGCTTCGGGCGGAGGCTATTTCATGGGCCCTCCGGACGGAGTCAATGACCTGGCACTGGTGCGTACCTCCGATAGACAGAGGACTGAGAAAGTTAAAGAATTGAATAAGTTTATATATATGGGTGTGGATTCGCATGCATTGCAATTGAAAAAAATCCCTTAGTTTATTTACGTAAACTCATGCGCATTTGTTCTTTTCTTGTATACCTTTCTTACTACGACTACTAATGTTCCTTCTTCAACTTGAAACCTCTTTCCAGGTCGAGGATTGTTTTGGGGCTGCACGGTCATTGCGCCTTTTAACCAAAGCATTATTGACTGATCTCGAGATAGCCGTCACAGAGGATCGCGCTTACACCGCTCAAAATGTCCAGAATGCCCAAAATGGCGCTCCTCTGTCGTCGCTGCAATCAAAGAAACAGCAACCAGCCAAGGGCGATAATTTAGGCCATACCAACGATCAAACTACGACCAGCAACGGCGGTAGTGGCAGCAGCAACACTATTGGAGACCTTCCTACATCTGTAGAAAACAGCGACCTTCAGCCGATGCCTCTTACTCGCCCAGCTGGCTTAGGTCCAGTGTTTTTGAATCACTGCGACTTAGACGCATTTCTAGAAGGCTACGTGCAATACACTAGAGGCTACAAGGAAGGCCGCCATAAGTTGGAGCGCCTGCAACGGAAGTACTGGTGAGGCTATAGACGAGGAGAAACATAGAGATAGGATTAGGCTTATCGAGTAATCGTTCGAATAGAGATCTGTTTTGCCCCTTAATGTTTTGTTCTCAGTCAGATTCACTTCTTTTGATACTTTTCTGTAATCTTTTTGTGACAGGTTTCACGTGTTTGTCAGCGCAGTCGAATTGCAACCCGGTTCCAATTCTTTGCTCTTGCGCGACTTCTTGATTGAGCCTGTACAGCGGGTGAGGCATCTTAGTTTGATTTCTCAGCACTACATTTCAAATATATATTTTCTGGGCAGGTTGACTCAATCTGTCTATTTGCCTCTCTATGCGTCCTCATACTTCGTTTTTGTATCCATTTCACTTCGTGTTACTCCCGTGTGTGTGTGTGTCAGGTGATGCGCTACCGGATGTTGCTTGCTGAATTGCTCAAATACACGCCTCACGATCCGAGCCCTTTTGATGTTACCAATTCTGAAGCAACCCCAACGAATAATCTTTCTGGAAAGCCTGCCGCAGAAGAGGACGCAGACAGTCAGTCCATGGACGGCAGCACTGATACCCATGGCGGCGGCCCGCACTACCAGCTCACGGTAGCAGTGGCCCGAGTCGAAGCTGTGGCTTTGAAACTCAACGCGCGCATGACAGAGGTGACGAGTGTTTAGTAGCACTAGGCGAAAAGAATAAGCTTTTCCTTCTTGTGGCCAGATCCAATTGGGAGTTGCAACCGAGCAGGGCTTTTTTTTTTTTTTCTAAAACGAGCTTTTTAATATATTGCATGCTGTGGTCGTTTTTTTTTTTCATTTGCTGCATATGGCGGTCGAGCGTCTTTGTTATTTCCTTAAATGATGATTTGCTTGCGTATGTTCTTATTGTGTGCTCTTCACAGGCGGAACAGCGCAACAAAGCGCGTCTCTATGCAGAGTCATGGGCTATGGCCGATTTTGCGAAAAGGACTTTACTGAAAGATGGGCCACTCTTCATGGTAACACTAATATAGTACACATCCTATATATCTTACAGCCTCAGCAGCGATTCTTAATTCACTTCCTATAATTGTTTGTTATCTCATAAACAATTGCTGGTTCCTTGTGTGTCTTTTCTGGCCAATTTTTATGGCTGACAACAACAACGACTTATACTTACTTCCTACATAGGTGGATCGCCACGGGCGTGCGACTGCACTATACTCTCTGCTCTTCGCCGACCTCCTGGTGTTTGGGACCAAGGATGCGTCTGGCCGTCGAGGCTCCTTCGTAGGCGCAGCTCTCAACCGATCCGCCAAAAAGGTGCAAATCTTTGGTGCAGTTGTGTGAGTGCATGTCTATATTTGTGTTCAAGTGTTTGAAGTTGTAATGAGTGAAACTTGCGATAAGTCTCGTCGCTGATTTCTCTCAATACACACTGGGGAACTCAACGCATGCACGAGAAATTGTTCATAAGTTAGAACTTTCTTCAGTCCTCACGATTGTGG
>Ga0307930_1000697_pt1 | contig 26872 bp, 24 predicted proteins | sample OrgLakmetageno46_FD_203161 | JGI IMG/M metagenome (GOLD analysis project Ga0307930, IMG submission 203161) | Saline water microbial communities from Organic Lake, Antarctica - #46 | ecosystem: Environmental > Aquatic > Non-marine Saline and Alkaline > Saline | place: Antarctica: Organic Lake...
TTCGAAATCTGGGTCCCACAAATGCTGCTCTCCCCATTCGATTGTGAAGTTTGTTCTTCCAGCTTGGGCCGCAGAGAAGACATGTGGCATTCGCCCAAGGTAGTGGTGGATACGTGTTAGATCAGACTCATTGAATCTACTTCGAATGTCATTGAAGACGTCATCCGGGTTGTCGAGCTTGCATGCCGCAGTCTCTTCACCTGTCGTCCACGGCTTCTCGACAAAGGCTAGGAAGCCTAGCAAAAGCAGGGCCCTAAGCATGGACTGCAACAAGCAAAGAAGCCGCGGGAGTGAAGCGCTTAAGTGTGTTTTACATCAATCTAGCCTCTGCAGTCAATGCTTCGCTTGTCGGCATGTTTTTTTTATCCGGCTAGCGGCTAGCTTCATTTTTTTTAAAAATTGCACTACTACAGTCGTCTTGACATACATGGTACAAGTTCAGGTGCCCGCGCAATGCGCGGTATGGGGGCGCTATGAGTTCGCAGCAGCACACGGGAGCACGGGAGGTGTGTTGTTGGTATCTCGGCGCGCGCCCTTCTCGTGGTGCCCGTGCCCGTGCCCGTGCTTGTGCCCGTGCTTGTGCCCGTGGTCCTCCTCGCCCCGTTGGTATGCGACAGCGCAAACAGAGCAGAAAACACTTCTCTCCCCATGTACGGGTCCGTCCAAAAATATACGTCGGACACGAACGAACGAACCACGAACGAAATTCCATTTAATAGAAAGGATAAAAAGGAAAAAGAGGGAAAAATTGGGAAAAACCACACTCAGTAAATCCGAGAGAAAAACTGTGCTGCTACTAGCTAAGAAGCTTAGCTTTATCCTGGGTTGAATGGGGGTTCCGGTAATTACACGATCGCCGGTTTAGCTTGGGGTCGTAGTAGTAGAATCGAGGGTATTGTGACGCATTGGCAATAGAAGGGCCATCTTGCTGAAAAACAGAATCCCTCTGTAGGATACGGTTAACGAAGGCCGCATTTGTAGCTGTAAATGTAGAGGAAATCCGTTGACGCCAGAATGTCGAGAACCATGTGGTGTTCCAAGTCGAGTCAGTGTCCTGATGGCTATGGCGCATACTGAACATACTGGCAGCCTTGGCGTGTTTAAAGACCACGGTGAGGAATTTCGACGCTTCCGGTCCAAGAGCTCCATTTGTCGACATGGCAAAGGGCATAAAAAGAGCGTCGTAAGCCTTGACAATGGACTGAATGTGAGGGTCTCTTTTCTTCCTATTTCAGCTGCTTTCAGGCCCGCTATTGTTCGTCCGTGGGAATCGGCCACGCGACTATTCAAGTTGGACTGGGTAGAGAGGCAAGTAACCGTAGTGTCGATGAGGACCGTATTTTTTTTGAACAGAATTATTACTGGGAGGTTTATGGGTCCCTAGCTAGTAGCTACAGTACAGGGGCCAGTTTTAAACTAACCAGGGGCTAGGGGCTTGGGCTGTAACTCGTGCGTCTTCGAGCGGGTTTGTCTAAAACCCCGAATGGGCCTCGCGTGTTGCCTTGTTTCGCCCGCATTCGCATGAAAGGCACATGAAAATCGGTCTTCCCGTCCATTTATACGGTCAAGTGCTAAAAAGTGCCCGAAAAATACGTATTTTGTACCTGTGTATGATGTGCGCTTTTGTCGCCAAGACATAAATGACCACCAAGTGGGCCAATTGGCGTATATGAAGGCCCACATGGTCAAATTAGTCTGCTAACTATAAAGATTGACATACTCCCGAAGGGACATCGGCAAAGGGGTGACCTAGGTGTCAAAATTTTTATTTTCAGTGCCCAAATCCTCTCACGCCAACACCGATTTCATTTGCATTAGGGATTTCTGCTTTTGTTGGGATGATTCGAGGCTGAGCTCTCCAGAATTTCGCATGCGATTTAAGTAATACCATCTCTATCGTAATCGCACGGAAGTTGCATGAAAAACGTTCTTCAGTCCCTTATTTACTTGGAGGTGACACATTTTGGCCTAAAATCAGCTACTGTACCAACGGTTAGTTTGTAAACTGGCCCCCTGTACGTAGCTACTTATTAGCTGCGTACAGTACGTACATCAATATCCACCACCAGGAGACCAGGAGACCAGAAGACTCTTCTCCACAACCCCCTAGATCTCCTGAGGGGCTTCGTAGTAACCCCCTCTACTGCGGGTGGAAACATCTCTATTGAGATAAACTCCCAGGGTTTGCTTGCTCGCGTAGTACACTCAGGTGCACTCAGCAGCAGAATGGAAGAGTGGGCTACTTCGCAGTGCTGCCATCACTTTCATAATCCAATCTAATCTAGTTTTTACTTTCCCAAAAACAAAGAAAGGCAAGTACACAGCAGTTACATAAGCACAAAGAGAATACACTTGAGCTGCATACGCGCTTGCAAATTCGCTCCAGAAGGCCAATTAAGGCTCCAACCGGCGCCTTTCCTCCGAACAAGTCGGCAGGGCTGTGTGCTCGTCCATATGTCACGTCCCAGGTCCACAGGGCAATTATCTGGACTATTTTTTGCCCCAGCAGGGCATCGTCTCAATGTTTTTCTCAGGCGTCGGGCGCCAGCCGATCTCAGCATCGCCTGTCCCCTTTCTTGCTAACGAATTATGGGTCACGTGGCTGTAATGTTATAATTACACGGGCATGTGTACCTGGTAAGCTTCTCTTCTAGCAGGTGCAAGCCGCATTGTATTCTATATCTACCTGCTAGCCTCCTAATATCAGCCGCGCAGGGGCCCATGTCAAAACAACGGCCATTAAAATCGCCACCAGGGTAAGAGTGTGGAGGAATAGTTTGAGGAATAAGGAAGCGTATAGTCTCATGTTTCTTTACATGTCGAGTTCGCGGAACTCGAACTCGAGTAAATATAAATGCAAATGACACAGAAGCCAATGCTGCGGGCAGAAGTGTACGCGCGTGCGTTGCGCGCAAGTCAAAAGCGCAAAGAGGATAGTGCGTAGGGGGTAGAGGGCAGGAAGCATAATACTTCCACCCCCTCTAAAGTGTAAAGTTGATAGTGTTCATGAATTAATTTTGAAACCTGACTTAAGTCGTTTCTGCATTGAAGAGAGCACGCCGTTGATCAGCCCCCTGGGCACGCCGTGCCAGGAACCTCCGCTTCTCCTCTGGTGTAACTCTGGTGTCGCAACGAGGTGACCGCAGCTGCGGTTTCCCAATGGTCAAAGGCGCTTTCGTGACGAGCTCCAGCCAGCTAGCTCGGTCCTCCGCCAGGCTTGTCCATATGACATAAACGAAGGCATTACATTCGAGGTGGTATTTTCACTGAGAGACGCGGGCATTGTAGTGTATTGGGCGTGTGCTGTTTTTTTTTATAATAGTAGCTATACCACACAGGGCACAGGGCCCTCGGGAAATCTCAAGCGGCTCTCTATCGAAGCTCTATTCATCTCTGACGTGCCATGTGCGTAATGAAAAAATGTCCATGATTCATACCAAAACATTTCAAAGATGCATCAGATTTGGTGTGCGCCCTTAGAATGCTAGAACCCTAAAAAAAAAAGGGTTGTATGCGTTTGCTCTAAGGCTGAAAAATAAAGACGGCTTTTTCGAGTACGCTCTTCACTGTGACTGGCCGCAGGTGCAAAGAAGTCCCGCAACACCGGAGACGAGGCACATATCTTGCGCAGCTGCTGGTTGCCACACTGGCCGATAGGTTAAGCTCTCGTCTTTTACGTCTGCTTCATCTTCTGTCGCACTCTCCGTTACGTCGGAGGTTTCGACACTTGGACCGTTCTCAGACGTTTTCGGGAGACTCGCATAAATTGAAGCATCAACAGCTTCTGCAATTTCGAATGCTTGAGTGACTTTCAAATTTCCGCCGATGATAATCTTTGAGGCAGTGACAGAACTGAAAAGGGCTTCCGACTCTTTCATCGCACTCGCAGGTGTGGCGGCCATAATGGCACTTTCCATCTGTTGCTTATCGCGAAGCCCAGCGGTCCTAGCACCCATCGCGTTGGATCTCAGAACAGATGCCTGAAGGCTTTGCCATGATTCAGAATCGCATTTAGAAGGAGCATCTTGCGAAATGATATCTGCTATGATGGTTGCTGCAAAATTTCCCAGGGCTTGCCCACTGGAAGCATACCCAATGAAGCAAATACGAACCCCTTCCTCACAAAAGTCTATCGAATACTTCAAGCCAACAGTTGCAGCTGCAAAAGCAATTTGCTCAAGAAAGCGCACCAAGGAGGCCTTCCACAAGTTTGCAGAGGCTGCTGCATCATACTCATTGTTAACAACTGCATCTCGCGGCCTCGGCGACTGCAAGAGAACAACGACAACACCAAAGGGCAAGTTTGGCATACACGTTTGACCATTGTGGCCCCGAGCTCCCCCAAGAAAAGTCGAAAGACAATCGGGCCGAAAGATAACGGACGAGGCGCCCTGCTGTCCCTGCGCTCTTGTGACACCTCTCCAAAGAATAGACTGCGTTGGCGTCTCAGAGACATCATACGGAATCATAGGATGAGAACCAGGACCGATGGGTGCATACCGATTAGGAGGTGGCAGCGGATCAAATCGTGGTCTGCTGAATTCACCCGGGTCAATTGTACCGTATTGAACACGAGTGAATTGATAATCAAGATACGGATCTACCTCCACTGAACCGTGCTTGAACGAAGGGGTGGCTGGTACGCGGCCTAGTTCATCGACGACCACAGTGACCAGTGGAGTTGTTTGACTCAACAAAGACAGCCAACGGTGCGCTGCGTTAGTGCCCTCCCGCGCTGAGGATTCGAGCAGCCGCGACTCGGCATTGTGCTCCCCACCACTATCGCCAAAAACTGTGCGCGGACCTGAAACTCGTTGAAGTAGTGGGAAGCGTCGCGATGCAGCAACGAGCTCGACTGCTGTGGGTGGTCGGGGCGCGTATCGCCAACTGACTAGTTCAGCAGTGCTTGCGAACTCCAAATAAGGGTAGCTGGTACCAGACTTTGGCCCCAGACGCGCCGATAGGAGCTCTAATTGCACACAAACTAATTCGACAACCTCGCCCCAGTGCTTCAACCCTTCCTCAGTTAGAGCAATGCTCAATTCAGGAAACAATGTGGACCGCGTGCGGAGTCGTGTGCGGCACTGAATCCCAGCACTGGCACCAAAATTGTCAGCAACCCAGCCTCGCCGCGCCAGGCGTGCAGTCAAACTGCCATTGTGACCTCGATGCCCCAGAAGAAATGCAGCAAAAAGGTCAACTTTAGCGAAATCGATTTCAGACCGTAAATTACCTCCGTAACTTTCATCAAGTGAGACAGGCCAGGTAATGAACATTGTGGCTGCGCCGGCGCCATTGCTCGGTTTCTTGCCTCCTTCCAAAATCATGGCTTCCAAAACTGAGGTATCTCTCGATGGAGAATTGAATGAAGGCAACAAATCATAGATTCTTTGACTTTGACCATCATCGCTGTCGTGTTTTATTTCACTGTTCGGTGGAAATGACTGGAATAGTTCTTTTTGCAGTTTGTCAAGAGGTTCCGATCCAACGACGGTTAAATCCATGTTTGCTTGTTTGTAATGATTGGAACGAAACGCGGCACTGCGCGCTGCTAAATCAATTTCCCTTTGGGCTTGAAGAGTCTTTGCGCTACCACGACCAAATCGAGCCCACGGGCTGCCTAGTTGAGCACGACCCTGCATAGAGCGCAAAACCTTTGCACCGATTGACTCCCTGAGACCGGAGAGTTCATACTCCACGCGTTTAACTTCTCGATCGACAATAGATTGCTTCGGCACCGTTTGTTTACGTTGTCCAAATTCTAACGTAAATAAGCCTCCAAATCGACGCAAAAGCCCGTTTGTTTCAAGTAAAGCCGGCGTTGCTGCCGAAGCATGAAACGTTGTCTCGTCGAATCCAGTGAAACCATTGCATTCACCATCGCGCTGATTACTTTCTATATTTATTCCACGACCAAACATGGTCAAATCAAAGCTGTACAATTTTCCTGTCAACCAAGTCTCAAGATCAAGTCCATCAACCCTTGAAGGCTGGGATAGCACCAAGTGCTCAGTCAAGTGCGCAAGGCCAGGTAAATCTGGTGGATCTGCGAGTTGTCCAGCATTCCCACCAACTCTTAACGCAACTTCGCATTCTACTGAGTCAGGATCTGAAACTAAAAGGGCTCGAAAGCCACTCGCATATGTCACTTGTCGATATTGTCGCTTATCACCTTGAAGAAGCTCCACGCGATCCTCGATGGTTACCCCACGAGGAAGGCTAGCTGTTGCTGTTTCAGCTCTGGCGCTGTTCTTTTCTACACTAGCAGAGGCAGCTAGTACACCTGCACTCCCTAAGACTTGCCGCCTGGTAAATAGTGCTGAAATGTCTTTGTCGTGTGGCGAGCCTGACCCTTTCTCTGCTTGCAGAGCTTGTTGTTGTGCAAACGGCCTACCAGACCTCGACACAGATTCGTGCATCACTGAAAACTGATTTGATGGAACAGCTAAAAGGAGGATGATGAATTGAATCAAGCTAAGGCTTAAACGGCGGGGTGAAAATATGTTTATCATGGCCGATTATTTCAACTGTGGTCTCTTTCAGAAACTCATTGATGGGCCATGAAAAGGTCGATCTTTACGCTAGACACAGCACGACGCAAACATCAATGCTCGAATGCTCGCAAATAGCAGTACCTCTGTCTTAGACGTTAATATAATACCCGTATAATACTGCAGCGGCGTGCGCGCCGCCACGCCACGATCAACGTAGATGATTTCAGTGACGTGACAAGGTGTCAGAACACGGTTGATGTCAGTGACAGGAGTTGACCTGTGAAACTACAGTACAGAACATGAATGTTCAACCTATGTTATTAAGCACGTGCTAGCATGTGACAACGTGTCAGAACAAGCACGCAAGGGTTTTTTGTGTCTGTGATGTGACGGAGTGACTGACGGACGGACGGACGGACATTTTTCAGTGAGAGCAGTTTTGAGATGCCGGTACTAAACATCAAACTACGTTGATCTATACGTATCTACAGTATCTGTACAGGGCTGAAGATAGGCATATGGTAAAAAAGGTCGGCGTTTTTTTGGGATTCCCTGAACAAAAAAAGCTCCAAAAACGCTCCCCAACGGACAAATTATACTCCAACGGACAACGAATTCAATCCAAAGAAACCCCGAAATCCCCCCTTTTGGGGACATTTACGATTAAAAATACGGTAAATACGGGAATAAACCGCCGAAAGCGTTTTTTGGAGCGTTTTTTTGCACTTTTTGGAGCTTTTTTACAATTAGCCTAGCTGAAGAGTCGTTCTTGATTATTCTGTCGTCGTGGTCGCGAGGCTCGAGGTTCGAGACCTGATCAGGCCTGAGGATAGACTCATTAGGATAGCCACTCGAGCTCTCGAGGGACCATCGTGGCCTCCTTGAGCTACATAAGCTACCTTCTAAAAAATTGTTTCCAGATTCGCGTAGAGATTTCATCTAGCCATGCCACCTAGTTAGTAGCTAGGTTACGGTGATTTCTGTTTTAGAAATAACAAGATTTGAGTGCGTCGTTAGCTACAAGCTACTAGCACGTTATCTAACTTTTGCATTCTAGCTAGGCCAAAAAGTTCCTAGCGCTTGGTATATTTGGCTATGGGAGACGCGGTTGAAGCTACTAGCAACGACGTACAGGAATATGTCAACTCAGAAGCAGTTACTCCTCCGAACATGGGGACTGGCAATCCGCGCTGGGGCATGGACTGGTATTAGCAGGCCTTGCAGCTGCCTACTGTAGAACATCGATGTTAAAGCTATGTTTCAAAAGTCTCCTCGTAATATTCATAAATTGTATTTATTCTTGGGCAGTTTTAGGCCAACGATTGTGTTGTTTGCATTGTAATGCGGGCTCTTTCTCGATGACAAGCCTTCTATGCTCACTCCTTCTTTGCAACTTTGCCCAGGGCTCATGTAGCATTAGATGCAGTGCGAATTGACAACCCCGAAAAACTCCAAGCATGTTTTGACGCTTGTCACAACGACGAAATTTTAACGCCAGTCTCTGTGGGGCTAGTGGGTTATGGCTTGCGGTTCCATCATATATACAACGCGCCGAGGCCTCTGCGAATGGGCATGGTGGTAGGAGAAACTCTGCTGGACATGGCGCATCGCACCAAGAAGTCGCCCGAATTGAGAGCCATGCTTCGGTCTTTGGGCTGCCGGGCAGTCGTGGCAGTTGATGCTGAAGCGGCGGAAGTCGACGAGTTGAAACGCAAAGCACGGAAAGAGGAACTCGAAGCCGAAGGCCGCGTGTAACGAATATATCAAGTGCCAGAGGCTTTGGATATGCGATTAGATGCCTAGTGCTGTCTGTGGTCTCCTGATTGAATTCAAATAGCTCTTCGGTTGCATCAGTAGTTGTCAAAGTCAATGCTTTCTAGGGCCAATTTGGCTTGTATTTGCTATTTGTATACGGTAAGCCGAATAACTAACTAACCAATAACCAGGAACATCTCTTTGTAAAATTCGCCCTTTAGGGTTGGTACAGTGACGGCAGGTGCGAATAATTTTTCGTTTCGTTGTAGCGACTGGTATGTATGCATTATGCATCAACGAGCATAAGCATAAAGGTGGGCCCATTCGTGTCGAGTAGGCAAAATTCTAAGTTCCACATTATAAACTGGTGATCGGTGATCAAATATGGCCTATCACTATCATTCAGGGGGAAATAAATGTTTTTTTCTCTAATACGCAAGGACCCATCTCGACTCTACAAAACGAGTATCAGGTGTCTCGACATGCAATTTAAAACAAAGTTTCAAGCCCCTGTGACGCGCCAAAAGTGGCGTCCTGGAAAATTACTCGCAAGACAGCAACCACTACAAGCGCAATCGATGCATCCAAGTACCTGAAAGAACAAGAAGACAAAAAAGGGAGTATTGCCCAATGAGGTGCGTTAAATGATGGATATTGATTTTAGGTAAGAAGCTTCCGACGCAAGCGCCTGCACTTTGCACAGCACACACACAAAGACATTTTGTCAAGTACTCAACAAAGTGCTCAGGGGCAAATAAAACGTAAACGCACCACATGAGCTGTTGCCCGCGCGCAACTGCTGCTACTTTGTACGTTAGCAGAGGGAACACCTACACAAAGAGACAAACAAAAGAACCTTAATTGGACGTAATCGGAAGGTTAAGTCGTGAGACTTGGATGCCACATTACGTCCAGTACTACTGTAGTACTAGGTTAGTGCTACTAGTACAGTAGTACCAGAGCGACAGCAACTTCGGCCTGATTGCTAGAGGTGGAAAGGAATGCTAAACCATCGCTCGCCGCTACTGCTTCTGGTGCATTCCCCATCAGCAACAGCGAAACGGCGCAGATTGATGCTAGCACTTCATGAGAAGAGGTACCTGTTTCAATAGAAGCATAAAAAAGTGAAAGGGTCATTTTCTTGCTCTCGTTACACTCTACAATTGCCTTAGATTTCTGTCTAGATACAGACACAAACTCTATCGGTTCCTCTGTATCCTCTCTTGGCGTTAGAAATGAACCTACCGGTGTCATTACCATCTTCGTCGTCGTGTTCAAAGCTACCAGAGTTCGCTGTAACCTGTGCTCCACTGCTGTTTTGTTTTTGAGCAGCACCTTCTCGGTCTCCTTGTTCTTCTTCAAGGCGCTGAATGGCCGCCACTACTGCAGGTTTGCGCAACAACTGAGCCCTAGAATACAAGAAAGCATAAATACGAAAACGGTCGTAACTAGGAAGTCATAGCACTGAGCGCTGCATCGTTAAATAAAATGAAGACGGACGCTCCATTCTCATTTGGCAATTTTACCCTCTTCTCGAATGTAAGACTCTCATGGGGCGTACCGGTCCTCTTCTGATTGCGCCTCCCATTGAGCTGCTTCGTCGACGAAACTGTTGATCTGCCATATCAGCGCAATTTTTATACTTGTAAGCTTGTAACCGTTAGAGACACGCGAAGAGGTACTTCTAATTTCGATAAGTTGGCCTAGCAGTAGTGTCATTTTTACCCCCCCCCATTGAGAATACCTGGGCTGCGTTGCGAGCCTCAATAGCTTCGATTAGCCAAAGCTCATTCTGCAACTCTTCGAGTTCAGAGCTAGGGTTGGTTTTTGAGGTGCTTTCGTCGTTGCCACTACTGCTGCTGCGAAGGATGCTGGCACCATATGCGCTTTTCAAATGCTTTGATTCATAGGCACGAGGTCGACGAAGAAGGGCTCTATGATGGAACTGGAAGCAGTTGCTGTGTGCAACGAAGTAACTAGATATAATTAAAGCTGTAATTGATAAAGCGGTGGTCATGTTGAAAATCACTTACAAATTGCGCCTACTTAAGAGCTTGGTGCTGGAGCTTCGAGTAACTACTATACTGCAGCCAAAAAGGGACTTAGCCCGGTAGAAACTATAGTCTGGCTGCGCTGCTATTGAACTAAAAGCTGTCAAAGTCAACTAGAAGCTAGATATAGCTACTATAGAAGCTGCGGGCTTCGGGCCAAGCAGCTAAGCTGCAAATGATTGAGCAGACGATTACAGTTACTGTAGCTACGTACTTACAGCACTACAGAAGTAGTAGACATCTTCTTTGACGACTGAACGGCTGAACGGTTAAAGAGATGCGGCAATATCCGTATATGAGTGACATTTATACGGAATACAAGTTTAGTTGTACTTGTGAAAATGTCGAAGCCGCTCTTAGCAACCGTGCTATTGCTAGCTGGCGAACGCACAAGAGCTTATGCTCCTCGATTTCAGAAATCGTCTTGGATCTTGAAGAATGGTCTTAGACGGGATCCGTACAAAGTAGCAAGCGTCTGCATCACCTCGGCCACTAGGAGGAAAGCAAGTACGCAGGATGAAGAGGAACAATTGGCCGAGTCAGACCCGCTCGTTGAGGTTCGCAGCGCCGGCGAAGGCAAAGGCTTCGGTGCATTTGCTAAAGCCAATATAGCGGCAGGAGTTGAGCTGGGCACTTACCAAGGAGAGCACCTCACTTATGCTCAACTTGAAAAACGGTACTTAATATCATCATTCTAGATTGACAGCTCACAGGATTACTTTTTGCTAACCTAGTAGACGTCTCTTCACTCTGTCGTTTCGATTAAAGCTTTAGTAGCAATACTGCATTGATTACATGTGCATCTACCCTCTTAGGTACCCGAATTTAGAGCCAGACTATGTTCTCCGGCTGAGCTCGAATCCTGCCAACAGCAGTGAACGCAACGTTGAGAACGATGAAGAAGAACTTTATGTGGATGCAATCGCCTCCAAGCATTGGTCGCGCTTCCTAAACCATGGCCAATATCCAAACGTAGTGTACACATTTCGGCCCAGTATTAGCTGCTGCTGCAGCAGCAGTCACGGTAGTAGTAGTGGCAGCAGCATCAGCAGTAGCAGCAGTAGCAGCAGTGGCAACAGTACTCCTTTAGAAGCAGTGTTTCATACAACGTGTGCGGTAGCAGCCGGCGAAGAATTGGTCTTCGACTACGGAGTCGAGTATTGGGATGGCCGCAGCTCTGGTACACGAATTACGCGCCTGAGTCATTCCGAGTAATTGCTACAGTTTGGTTTGTCTAGTGCTAGTCTTGTTTAGCTTATTTTCATTGTTCTCTATGTGCATGGAACCCTTTCATAGTCCTTTTACAGCCTCTTTCACGCATCTAGAGGTTAAACAGGTTAGCGCTGGTTCAGATTTCGTGATTTGTTTGCTCAAAACTTGGATCTTTGTGTTATTTAAACCGTCAGGTGGACCCGCACCCTCCACCGACGCTCGTCCGTATTCAGCTTTGGGCCTTTTGGCAGCCCGTCAAGATCCCAGTGCTGCCTATTTAGGCACCCCTGTGAGCTCTGCTGCATTGAAAGATGTGATACGAGCGACCGGGTACTCGAGTACAATCTGAGAGGGGGATACAGCAGTTACGATCACGGTTGCACTGCCACAGCAGAAACAAACCAGAAATGCAGATTTCCGTGTTCCATTCTGCTTATAGCCCTACTATCTCAGCAGATTCTTTTATTTGCAATGACTCATCCCCTGTACTGACGAATACTACTCGTTAGCCTTCAGATGCTGCTTTTATTTGGCACCTTCATTCTATCTCTCTTTTTCTCACTCTACCTCTCTCTCTGTCTGTTCACAGAAGTGGAGCAACGCTATCTGATCAGCGCGCAGCGCTCGGGCGTGCTTTGACGTATTTTGGTGTCGACATGGAAGCGATACCTCTGCATGACGCACCAGATATTCTAGCAGGTGAAGTTGCAGGGCTAAATGTAGCCTTTGAAAACGCTTCGTTGGACGAATTAGCAGCAGCTGTAAGAAGTGCCATCGCCAACGCCGATGCTAGCGCCGCTGCTGACGATGGCGATGAGTCGTTGAGCGAGTCCTTGCTGTGGGATGGCAAGGGATGTGGCCATGGAGAAGACGGCGATGAAGACGACGACGACGATTTTGATTGGTCGGCGTGGGAAGAAGAAAAGAGGGCAATTGAAGAATTATACGGCAGTGCTGCTGACTTAGAGTAGCGTTATACCTTAAAACTAGAACTGGCACCGATCAACATCGCCAGTTTTGACTCTACACAGTAAGGAGCCATTGTTGGATTATTTTTTGGCAGGTAACTTCACAACAAGGAAGATACCGGTAGGGCCTTCTGAAAGAGACGAGAGCTCAACAAAAGACATCAGAAATCAGAAATACAAGTTCAGGTGCCCGCGCGATGCGCGGCTTCGGAGCAATGTGTTTGCTGCGGAGAAGTAGGCGCGTGTTCTTAGCACCTCAGAGCGCGGCCTTGAGATGCCCGTGGGTGAGTGCCCTTCTTGTGCCCGTGGTGCGTGTCCCTTCTTGTGCCCGTGGTCCGCCTTGTGTTTTTGTTTACTGCACATGTACAGCAAATCTGTACTGCAATACAGTTGAAGGTACATAAAAAACGACGACCACGAACCACCAAATTCCATTTAATATAAAGGATAAATCGGGTAGGGTCCTACTAACAGTACTTCGTACTGTAGAGGAGATAAAAGTTTATAATTAGTGCGCCTTTCGGTTCCACTTTTCGTCTTTTCGTTTAGTGGTGAGCAGGAAGGGAGTACGTGCTGTAGGGAGAATCTCAATAACGAAGCAGGGGCTTGAGGCTTGAGGCTTTTAGGGAACTGATGTCTTACTGCCAGGGAGATCTGAGTGCAATAGTAATTGAATTGCGTTATCAAAGAGCAGGCTCTTTAGCGATTGAACTCGACCTAATACAAACCCAAATGACACAGAGGCCAATGCTGCGGGCAGAAGTGGGAATGCGCGTGCGTTGCGCAAACAAAGCAAGTCCGTGATGACTCAGGGAAGGGAGAGTCATTCACAGAATTCCTCGTAAAATATTCAAAAGCGAGGTATTTGTGGGTGTTGCGCACTCCGCAAAAAAACCAAGAGTAAGGCGCGCGAGCAAAGAAGCTCGTGACATGCGAAACACAAAATTCCATTGGCAGAGGTCAAAGTGTACCTTTCAGCGCGCAAGGCGCCTTTTGTTCTGCCCCTGAGCCATAAGAGGCTCCGACGGGACAGGAACTCCTTCCTCGTCCGCGGAGTGGCAGTGAATAGAACAGCCCCTCCCTCAAAATAAAAACAGTAACATGCAAACGGGCCGCTTGTGGCCTAGCGGTCCTTTCCTATTATAGAGCTAAAGCCATTCGATTTCCATGAAACGCCACGGTCGCTACTCGTGGTCGCCCTCCAGAGTTTTTCGAAACCCTAGCAAGGCCCTCCACTTTGAGAGCAAGTTCCGCGCCAGTGATTGGCAGCTGTCGCCAAAATAAATTGATTCTCCATTGTGCCTGCCATTGTGTTCATGTATGGTATCTTAGTTAAGCGACTAACGTCAGTTGTTGTAGTGAATGTAGTTTTACGTCAGCACTCTGATCAAACGAGAGTCTCACGGATAATTCAAGTACTAAGCGGTGCTGTAAATGTATAACGGAAGGGAATTGCGGTCTTGGATCATTCATAAAACTGTATCTTTGGATCATGAATCATGAGGTCCAAATACTGTTGGATGTTCAGTGGTAGAGGAACATCACAGAGTTAGAATAGAAGATGAGTGAGAGATATAACCATGAATCAGATGACGCAGAGGCAACACAGCCTTAATCAACAAGAGAACAAAGACACAAAAGGACACCAAAAGCCCTTGCCTCTTACTTGCATCTACCTCTAACATCCGGGGCCCTACGGAGCCCCCAAAGAGGATACTTCTGCTACAACAATGAGAGGATTAAGCACCATGGGGCTCATCATTTATAAGGTTATGGGCGACCATATTGCGCATTGAGAAAGTGGAAACTCTCCATTAGTAAGATTTCAGAATCGACGGGCGTCTCCAATAAGAATTTCTAAAACGGTATCCGAACTGACGAACTGACTCTCCTGACGCCAAATGGGCCATGTTCGTCTGTTTTACTTATTTATAACTAAGCCCCAGATAAAGTAGAACGATTTCTGTTGGTTTTGTCACCACAAACGTAGTAAGCGCTCTACATTATCTGGGACTTAGTGGCGTCCTCGGGGAAAGGAGAGGGGGCAATCCATAAGAGCTGCATATTTCCAGAGTTATTCCCTTGGTGGTTCTGCTTGGATTGCAGAGTTTCGGACATTATAATTTCTCTCTCATTGATCATTGTAGAATACCAGGATTTTGAAGAGCGGGCTACTCTGGACCGCAATCACCACTTCCATGGCCACCTGGTTATGCGTGCTGATTACTTTTCTACGTGTTCCTCGTGGTAACCAACCCTCTCTAACATTTAGCCACCTTTAGTCGTGGCCCCAGAAAGCCTGCTACAGATCCTGAAAACCCGGACCCAAGCTTCTAGTCGAGCTTTTTGGGGTTTGCAAATGCCACTTTTACTGACTGAATAAGGCTTTCGTATCAGTTACTAAATCAATTGCCCCCTCCCCCCGATCTGATAACTGATATGGTGCCTCTTCTAGTATTGGCTCCTCTTTTGGTATAATCTGCTTTACTTCGTATCTCTTTCTGTTGGTATTTCAAATGCGGAAAACACAAGCACGCCCCATCGAAATCAAATCTGATGCTACTGTCTACTATACAGCAATGGGAGTCATTACCGTTACTTCCGTGCGCCCAATTATCCTGTATATTATAAGTCTAAATACGTCGGTCGCGGTGGCGCTTCTGATCGGGTTGAGATGCACAATTGGCGGTTATTATGGCAGGAGTTAAAGGTGGCAGCGAAAAAAAGGTCGACAGGTGCGTGTTAAGTAGCCATATTAGCCCATTCATATGCGGTGAGGGCGGTCGCCTGACCAACGAATGTACGCAGGAGTGTGGGGGCACAGCCGCGGTAAAGACCACCCACCCCGCCCTTTGACACGATGTCTTCTAAGGCAGCACGAGGATTAGGAAAAGCAGGTCGTTCTAAAGACTGCGTCATCATCACCGTCTTGACACGGTCAATAGGCAACGTCGTGAGATAGAAAGCGACGCCTGACACGCCGCCCAAGCACCAAGTCGGCACGGCTTCCATGCTCGGCGCTCTGCGGCTGTGCACGAAAACGCTGTAGAGAAGAGCGTAGCCGGGTGTGTCACGGCACACGAGCGGCAACCAACCAGTGTAAAGCGCGCGCAAACCAAGCGGCGAGGCAACGAGGAGGCGCAGTGTGGCGATGGGACCAAGGTAGCTGCCGGGGGCGCTTGCCACTTGCACTTGCAACCTTGATTTGAGCACTTCTTGAGGGCAGCTTAGAGCCGTGTTCAAGCAGCCTACGAGCATAATGGAGAAAGCAGGTAAAAATCGTACGCCCAAGCATTGAAGAAGAAGACGCAACGTCGAATTCGCAATGTATCTTACGCAAAAAAACGCATAAATTGACCAGTCATACCTGCGAGGCCACCAGCGACTACCGTGGAGCCTGTAAGTTCATGAAATCGTTCAAAAAGGGCAAAAAGCGAGGCTTTCACAGCCGAATACGTCGCTAGCCGAGGGGTAATTCCTTGGTAGAAAGCTCGCAATCCTTCTCTTTTGTACGTGTGCTTGATCAATGTAGTGGGACTTTCATAAGCATCAAATGCCAACGCACGCGATTGTAATCGCACTTTCACTGTGTCAAATGGCTGCTCAGCAAGCACCTGAGCGACGCCAGACAATGCTCCGGCCGAAGCAGCTTTGTCAAACATTTGCTTAATAGCAACCGAATAAAATTAAGCGCTGTGGATACAATACTTTAGCACGCTATCAGGCCATGGTTACCATCAGCCAAAGGACCTATTCGCAAAGACAGCACATTAGAAGGTAAAAGGACTCCGTTCACTCGGTAAAATGAATTCTGACCAAGCTTGTTTATAATCAATACGCTGCGCTCAGCACGACGTAAACTTTCAAAGTAGCCCCAACTATAATCATGATATACGGAAATTTGTTGCAAACCTGAAGTTGTTCCAACTTTAACCGGCATTGCTTGGAAAGTCCAGTCGGTGCTCAGAGCTCGGTAGGTGTTCGCAAAAAAGGTGTAAACTGTATCTGAGCTTATCTTCTTCCTGCTTTCTGGTGTCGCGCTGACTGTGATCCACCCTTCCGGTCTCTTGTTGGTGCTACCATTGCTGCTAAACGATTGAACCAAGGGTAATTACTAGAACTAATTACCTAATTACCCGACCCTTGATTGAACTGTGTACCCCTTGAGTGTAAAGTACGCTGGCTGCTTTCTCAGAATATTCTGGAACCAAAAGAAGGCCGGCCATGCCATGATGTTTCTTTTCTTCTTTTCTGTCTTGTTTTTGTCAACGTTATTTTTCAGGCATCGGACATCAGACATCAGAGATGTCTTGATGAACCATCATCACATTATTATCACAATCCTCACATCATTCATCATTTGCCTTGGCCAATCCTTGACAGCGGAAGTCGTGAAACATGGGCATAATTGATCAAGCGAAAGAGGTGTACAGCTCGAAATGCTTCCAAGACTTGCTTCTGCTCTACTCTATAATTTCAGGTTCGTTCAAGAGTTACCGATCCCACGCCGTATTTTGAGCTCACCTTATGTCTACCATCTTGCTTTTGATGTTAGCGATTGGATCAATCGTAGCTGCCGTGATTGCGTTCACTGTGTTCCACGCCGCAACGTCCGAGTTCAATGATGTTATTACGAACTGGGAGACCCCGCCTATTACTGACTTTTACTTCACTAGTACAAGTACATGCGAAAGTGGTTACACAGCACTCAAGACGCCGACTTGGCCTGGTACCTACTCGGGTGCGTGCGCATGCGCGAATGGTGCTTATAGTAATGCAGAAGGTGAATACCAGGTCTCGTCTGCCTTTGGCAGCTGTGACGTGAACCAAACAGACGCAGGCTGTGTCTCGCAGCCTGCAATTGGTGCGATTGAGCTCGACGAATGGCACAAGAGCACCATCTGTTACAAGCAAGAAGGTGCTCCGCAGCTCCTCAGCGCGACTAAGGAAAGACCAGCAGCAAAGAACAACGCGGAATGCGCCGCAGGATACTCAGCGTGCGGGTCTGGATCTACGGCTGGCGATCGCACGACGTGCGTGAAAAGCACACAAACGAAATGCCCCCTCACAAACCTGGAAGCCACCACGACTGCGGATGGAGGCGCCACAGCTCCGAGCGGCTTCTCGCTTGGGCACGCTACAGTCGACAAGAACACAACATGGTGGTACGCCGATGCAGTCACTACGTCAGGCTTTATGCCCATCGTGGAGATGAAATTGGCTCTTTATGATCCCACAGGCAAGCGAGGCGAATGCTTCCAGGACGAAACCAAGCAGCACAAATATACTTCTTCAGCAGATTCGTACGACTACACCAATAATTATCCATCCGAGTGCGGCCGCGTAGATAAGCGCTGGGAGCTCCTTGAGTCACAAACCGAGGCAGAGTTCCTGTGGAGCAACTTCAGAGACGAAAACGAATGTTCGGGCAGTAGCATGGGTGAAACCGCGGACTACTTAGCTGATGGATCGATCCGTTGCGACGGTGGTGCTAATACTTACTTCACTGACTCCAACTGCCAAGTTGCAGACGGCACGAGTGGAACCAGCGCGAGCTTTGGCACAGCTGGTTGCGGCTCCAGCGACACCGTGTGCAAAAACGTGATGTACCAAAGCAACTGCGGCGCGCTTCGGCGATGGGCCTCCCAAGGAAGTGAGCACTGGGCCGTCCTATTTCGACGCGAAATTTACTGGAAACCGACCTGCGACGTCAGCAAGGTTGACCTCAAAGCCATTCAGCAACCCGTTGAGGACGCTGCGTCGACGCTTCTGGCCAACATGATCGTGTGCATAATTGTCAACTTGGTCATTGGCATATTCTTTCCAGTGTGTTTTATGATGAACTTGCACTACAACGACGTGCCATGCATTCCCAACGACGGTGACGACGAAAAACAACTCCTCGATTACATCAAAAAGTACTTGGGCCTGTTGTTTCACGTGGTGAAAGTGATCCCAGCCATCGTAGCATTGAGCACGTTTGCGACCATTTCTGGAGCTCTCAACCGGGCCGCGACCTCGGGCTGCCAAGACGACGACGATGTACGAACTTACCAAACGTTCGAGACCATGTCTGAGCAAGTAGAAACGTCAAATGCTGCAATTTTTACTCAGGCAATCAGCGACTTATTTGCCGTTTTCGTTGTATTAGCCACAACGTTACTGGAACACATTCTCGCTGCTCGTGCTGAGAAAGAAGCGAAGCCACAAGCGGAAGCAGAAGCAGAACTTTCGTCATATGAGAAGCCTGGTCTAGTCTAGTTTTAATACTCTCCAAATACAAAGAAACGCCCCTGCACAAGACATAGAAGTAATAACATTATAACCTCCAGAACATGTCTGACTAACCTTGGTGTTCTTTTTGCATAAAGAAATTATGATCATTCAATCATTCAATCTCAATTGAGACCACAGACCTTGGCTGCTTATTATGGGATTTCGTTTCGTCTAAATTGGCCGAAATCAACGAAATTTCGTTGCAGCTCCCTGTGTCTGATTGAACGAAATTCTTTCCTTAGCGCAATTTCGCCACATTGCGGCTTTGTACTCATTCTGACCTGTTGAGTCAGCAGCTGGCGACTACAGGTGCGACGACGACAGCGACAATATCAGCGACGAGCAACGAGGCCCAGGCCCAAGCGCGGCAATCCAAGGCTCGGTGCAAAACAGCACATCAAGGAAAAGGAGCTATGCCTGTCGCAAGGAAGGCAAAAAAAAAGGGGGGGGATATCCGTATCCGGTTGCTACCTTACCTTCGTTCTGTGCTCTCTATACCCCTGACACCTCCTCCTCCTCCCATTTCAGATTCCGGCTGCATATGGCCCTTTTTTAGCGATTGAAGTGTAGTGGATTTCGGCAAACGAAATTTCGTCGATTTCGTCTCATCAGGCGAAATCGAAACGCAATTGCGTGATATATCTCGATGGTCGCCGTAAAAAGCAGCCAAGCCACAGACCAGGGTTGCGATTCCCGTTTCCGTGGGATTCCCGCGCGGGGACTAAAAGTTCGCTGCTGGTGCGCGCGCCTTCCTCCGTCCCCCGCTCTCTCCTATGATGGCTTCCTCCTCAATTCCCATCAACCAATTGCTTCGATTTGGCTGTAAATTCCAAGACCGCGCATTTGTTTTTCTCACTATTATCCATACTACCGGAGCCACCAATGATGAAGGTGGGGGTCTTCGATATCGCAAGGCTGGAAGGCCGGTCTGAGCACTATCTATCGCAGCCCTGATGCCAACTAAAGTGGCCTCTTTTTGATGAAGAGCGCCTCGTAGATGCCCACCTGATCCTTTGCTGACGTCATCAAGGCACATGTCCACGCGTGGTTGACGCGCCAGAGCTATGAATTCATTGCGCGTGATTCACGTGCCATATATGCATGGCAAAAATGCGGAAATGAGGTACTGAGTATAATTTGAGACCAGTGTTCAGAACTCGTTCAGTTGGGTCCAAGTGAATCCTCCGAGTTGCGAGCGAGTCCCGAGTTTTTCCCTCGCTCACTCGGGACTCGGCCGATTGCGGCCTGGACCACTCGGGGCTCACTCGGGACTCGTTTTTCTCTGTCGCGGTGTGTACTTGTCTTGAGCTGGGCGCATCAACAAGAGATCAAGCCGGTATCGATATTTTCCAGGTCGATTCATAATTAATCCAGATGAAATCTCTTCTCTTAGGCCACAGCCAGTTGCGGGTGAAAAGAAACACTCACGTTAAGAATTTGAGGCGCAAAGTTTAGTGATTTTCAGAAGAAACTGAGGGGTGTTTACTCCGATTTCTAGAAAAGAGGATCTTTCTACCCTTCCTGTCTGCTGGTCGCCTAAGAAACTGAGGGGGGCTCACGCGGAAATCTAAGAAATTGTCTAAGAAAATGGCCAAAGAAACGAGGGGGTTGGCCGTTTTCCTGCTTTCTTATCACCCGCAACTGGCTTTACTGAATTAACTTAATCCCCTCTAAGGAAAGAGTCGGAATATAGTGAATATAAACGCATATTTATACAAACCGCAGTAAGTGCCGTAGGGGAGATAAATCTAACTTCAACTAGAACTAGGCTAATACAAAGCAAAATGTGATAGATCCCGGTGCTGTGGGTTGAGGTTTAAGGAAACGAATATCACAATACACACAGGCAGGCCCTATATGCATTGGCCTTGGCCTGTATTTCGTTTGAAAAGGACCAAATTTCGTTTTGTATTTCGCTCTAAAAAGGCCCAAATTTCGCTATATATTTCGTTCGATTATAAAAAAAATCGCGAATTTCGCTGGTTCCGCAACGAAATTCGCGAAATTTCCCATAAATGCCCAGCTCCCTCCCCGGGGGATTAAAGAAAAGGACACGAAGGCAACTCGAAAATTTGGCCTCTCGAATTACCGAGACCCAGGTGCGCTTCAAAGCGCGATTCGCTAAGAAAAGTTTTTTGAAGTGAGCATTTCCGAATAATCTCCATTTTATTCACGTTTTATTGCAAATACGAGACCAAACCCACGACATTTACGCGAGATGTTCTCAAGTTTCGCGAAAATTTCCTGTGGTTCAAAGCGGAATTAATTTCGCCCAAAAGGTGTTAGTCTTCTAATTCCGGCCCTTCGGGGCCTGTCTCAAAAGGTGCCAAAATTCACCTATTTCGTGAAAAAATTCTTTCCTGAAATGCCCCTCAAATTTTACGGGGAATTTCGCGGCCCTTTTATATTTCAAACTTTGAGTGTAGAGAAGAAAGCGACTCATGTGGCTATGACGCAGCTTTCAGAATTTCCTAATTCAGACGCCGCGCTCAGGCGACACAGAACTGAGATAACGAATGGCGCGGGCTCGTACTTAATAACTCTTCGATAGCAGCATAATCCGAAAAACGGGGCCTGTCTCAAAAGCAAGGAAACTCAGCAGGCTAATTCGTCACTCCGGTCAAATACTTGAGGTGGCCGTGTATGTTTTGTGGGGTCCAAGTGAGTCCTCCGAGTTGCGAGCGATCCCGAGTTTTCCCTCGCTCACTCGGGACTCGGCCGATTGCGGCCTAGGCCACTCAGGGCTCACTCGGGACTCGGTCCGTAGATTTTTTCTCGCTCGGACTCAAATTCTCACTCGGATTTCTCAGACGTCCGAGTTCCGTTTTGAGACAGGCCCTGAGGGGCTGGAATTAGGAGGCAAACATACAGAAAGCAGACCTAAGAAGCCCCAATATTTTGATGGCGTTTTTCTGTTGCGCTAAAGTGGCGCAGGATTTTCTTCGTAAGTACCTCATAATCCTTCGCTTCCGCTGCGGTGCTCATGGCCATTCGCCCTGGGTGTGTGTCTTTCTTTGATAACCAATGCGCTTATCTCGCCACTCAAGTTGCACCTTCCTTCTTGCGGGGTCGGTCTGGGCGCGCCTGCGTGGCGAAGATGTCGACCTCCGACATACAAATAGCAGCCATGTTAATGAAGGGCGTTTAGGAGGGCCCTCGCCGGCCTTCTGTTAACGTTACTGTGAAATGGCTTAATTCGCGAACGTAAATCACTTCAGTATCGTAGAACAGTCACTTTCCCTGTGATTTCCGCGTGATTCAAGCGGAAATCCGAACTTAGATTTCCATCAGCCATCAGGCACTAGGAGACTAGGAGAATATAAAGCCAGAGACATAAACAGAACTGCGGCCTTATGGTTCCAGGAAGTCAAAGTCAAAACAAGAAATGATTCGGAACCAAGCACGATGTCTTGATTCTACAGGAGAAGCTATGAGTGCTTGATCAGTGAAGCTTGAAGCGCAAATAAAAAATAAGGAGTCGCCTGATAACTGGTAAAATCGACAAAAGGATAAGAGATAAGACCTCATAGGTATACGGCAGGTAAGAGCACGGGAGCTGGCGCCTCAATCGAAATCCCGATGTACCAACTCAGTGGGCATATTTTTTCTTGTTGTTGTGGTTGTGTGAAATATGAATTGCTATCTCTTGGCTCTTGGTATTAAGACTAAGCACTAAGGTAGATTACAGATTAGATATAGCCGTTCATGTATTGCGAATTGCTTCGACTTATGTATGAATTGCTCTGGTTCTAAGTTCAAATGCGAATCTGAAATAATAAATATCATAAAACCGTAAGTTCTTGTTTAATCTATACCGCGTTCTCGGGTGCTCCCTACTCTGGATGAACTCTCCTAGTAGAACCCCCTGGCTTAACTGGGGTCGCCCACAAAGACATCCGCCTGGGGGCGATGATCGTCAGCTTTTCAGGCGAAGGAGTTTTTGGCGATTCGATTGCGGGCAATTCCAACTCCGAGCTGCTGGTGTTTCGGAGCGAAGGCGGTTTGAAGACGAATGCAGGGGCTTCACCGGTGTCAAAACTTTCCGCACTCGGGGGCATCGTAAAACTGCCAGCGCCGCGCTCTTGGATACGCTTCCGCACTAACGCGAGAACATGCGCGCGGTCTTTTTGCCATTGGCCAATACCGAGCACACCGCCTCTTATGTGGCGCATCCACCGCGCCTATTGTGAGAAGGTAACATTGAAATGTGTGAGTAAAAGGTGTTCAAAAAATGATGCTTCTTATGTTCAGAAATTGCTTTGCTCACAAATATGCTGGACCAAAGTAATCTAGGCCATTCATTCACACACTTCGAGGATAATCAATCTCGTGATTTTAACACAGTGTACTCACTTTGCTTGGGTTGTACTCCACGACAGCCGTCTGGAGAAACCACCACACCCACGTGCTCGGAAAAAAGAGAATCACTTCTTCCACCCAGTAGCGTGGCGTGGAGGCATTCAAATGAGCGACCCACACCAGCCCAGCGCCAGCTATCAGGCCTACACTGATGGTGAGCATGAGCAGCGCGTGGCATCGTTCCAGTGCCGCGTAGGCCTTCCACCTCTGCTTGCCTGCAGCGTCGAGCGTCGCTGGATCGACGAGGAGGCAGGGGCAAGCAAGCGCGTAGAAAGCAAAAGCTCGGCACACCATCACTGGAAAACTCACGAAAATACAGGACATTAAACCCCCTAGAAAGGCCCTGGTGCTTGGTGCAGCGCTGTTGACGGCCTCAGCGACAGTAGCTTTCCAAATGAGCAGGAGAGCAGCACCAAGGAGGGTGACGGCCGTGGAGAAGACGAAGTCCACGCGGCGTTCAAACGGTGAGAACGCGTTGTCAGCTTCGGTGTAGAATAAAATGAGGAGCGGGTGGTTGTTGCTGGCATGAAACCAAAAGTCTTCGCACCAACCTCGCATTAACCACCCGTGAGACACTAGTCTGAGCGGGTCCCAGTGTTCTTGGTTCGGTTCCAAGCCTAGGCCAAAGTAGCAATGCTTGCGAATGAGCAAATACTGCTTCAAGTACATCATGCGCTGCGCTCGAAGGTTTGCAATGAAGGCATTCCACTCTTCGCGGTCTACAGTTCCGTCGCCGTTGGCATCTAAGGCGTCTATGAAGGCTCGCTTGATGCCTGCAATCCGCAATTCTGCGGCCTTACTCGCGGCGCCCTGATGAATCAAGTACTCCAATGTCGGTTGCTCGGCCTGCTTGATGTACTCCACTACCCCTGTCTTTTCACCAGCGTTCATAATTTCTTCCAAGTCAAGCTTACCCGAGCCATCGTCGTCAATGACGTCAAACAGGCGCTCGCAAATGGCAGTGTCGAAGTGAAATACCGTGTCACCAGACTCGAGGACTTCGCCCACCATTTGCGGCCACGTTAAAGTGCCAGCGAGCGAGTTGGCTCTTAAAACATCGGCTTCGCCGCCCGGGTAATCTGCCTCTCGCACGAAATTTGCGAGTTTGCGACGCTCTATCATCTCTAAGGTCTCCCGCTGTTGATAAAACGACATGCTGCGCTTGGGTTCGCTCATCGGATTGGCTGTCTTATATTCTAGCGAATCTTCAAGTTTTTGTTTTGCTTTTGCGAGCTTGAACCAAGTAACCTCGGCCTACGAATGCCCGTTTCGCTCACCTTGTCCCCACAACTACGAATATTGGAATTATCTAGGGCGCTTGTGTCCCCGTCTTCACTCCATGACCAAGTGCGAGTAGGCGAGAAAATTGTGTTAAACAAAGGCGCTTCAGTCCAGATCAGCGTAAGGAGATTGGCGCAGCTTCATAGTAAAGCACTAAAATGAATTCGATCTGCAATGAGTCTCTGGCCTTCTATGTCTTTAGGATCATATCGAGGTCAACTCAATTCACGCTTTCAATTGTGATCCAGGGATGGGCTCTCGCTGTGTTCGTGTAAGCACGACGGTGGCCTTCAACTCGGCTCCTCAGATTATCAACAACCAATAACACGTTGCATCTTTCGCTAGGACATGAAATATGCTTTCAGTTCGTCACGCCGGGAACATGTACAACTACTCACTTACTTATCAAGCAAGGGGTATCTATCTTCTCTCCCGTGTACTTTTTATGCTACAGGTAGAAGCAACGAACGTTACTACGTTGTGTGTTTGTTGCGTGCTGTTGATCGTTGATGGATGAAAGATGAAAGTAACCGTTAAATAGATCAACGAAAAGTTGATGTTTTATGCGACCACGACCAGAAAGTGCCTACCATGGATTTTTGTCCGTCAGTCATTCCGTCAGTCCTTCCGTCACATCACAGACACAAAAAACCCTTGCGTGCTTGTTCTGACACGTTATCATATGCTAGCACGTGCTTAATGATAACATAGGTCAAACATTCATGATGACGTGTACTTCTCTCTCATTCATCAACGAACAAGGCGGACGAGTAACAAGGACATTGAACAAGGGCACATAATATCATCGGAAAGTAAGACATACAGAGCAACATTGGTGACGATAGTCAAAAAGTACTGGCGACTGGCGACTGAAACAAAGATTCTACACTTCGACAACATCTCAAACTGTACACCTTCTGACACTTCTTGCACTTCCCCTTCTAACGATCGCCTCCAATTCTCCAATGCAGCCCCACTTGAAAGGAACTTGCGGCACATGCCATTGCGCATCGCGCCATTCTCTACTTCACTTCCATTCAAACTTCCTTCACTCTCTCTCACGACATCCATTTCAAGGTATCGAGAATCGACAACGGTATCGACATAAAAACCCTTTCGTTGATCGTGGCGCGGCGCACCCGCGCCGCTGCAGTTTTCCAGCAGGGGCCGGAACTCGGACTCGGACGTTTCAGAAGTCCGAGACGAGTGAGAGACTCTGGAGCGTACTGTACCACTTTGGACCGCTACCATCACTTCCATGCCACTCGGGCATGTGCGCCTGACTAGCATCGTAGGTTTAGTTCTCGCTGCTTTGCTTTTCATCTCTACCTGTTAGCCTTCTAATTCCGGCCCTTCGGGGCCTGTCTCAGAGACTGAGTCCGAGCGACCAAAAATCTACGGGCCGAGTCCCGAGTGAGCTCCGAGTGGCCTGTGGCGTATGTAACCGAGTTCCGAGCGAGCGAGGCAAGAACTCGGGACTCGCTCGCAACTCGAAGGGCTCACTCGGGCACAGGCGAGTTCCCACGGCGGCTGAACACCGCGTTCGCGCCAATGTCGCTCCTTTTAGCTTTCGAGCGGCGCACTCCACTTCTCCACTTGAGTGTTAAATGTGGATTTGGTGTGCGTCTTCTTATTCTCTTTAGTTACTTAGTAATCTACGCAGGAACCCGCCTTGTTGGTGTCAGCTGGGTGCCCTTGGCCGGGGTGTCTATAGGCACCGCAAGCTTCCTCTACCTTCAAATCATTTGAGGAATATGTATGCTGTGGTTACAAAAGGGGTGTCTAAGTCCAAGAAGAGACCCCAGCATACAAGCAAAAGCCCTGCGCACCCAAAACAGATGGTGGTTCCCCGCGGGCGATAAAGCACCCAGCGCTTCTAGGCTTTGACTGCCCTCAAGCCCTCATTAGGAGAAGTGGCTATTGCCACCTGGATTGATATGGAATCGACTGGGACTATCCCGCAGTGAATTGGCATTTGCATACTTCGTTCTTGGCGGTGCCCTGCACAGGATGGCCACATATCGCATTTGATCCCGCTTGTGGACGCCTAGGCGAGTTCGAGAACGAGTAAGCGAGGGAAAATCCTACCTGCTGCGAGTCCCGAGTGAGCGCCGAGTGACCAAAGCCGCAGGCAACCGCGTTCCGAGTGAGCGAGGAAAAAAAATCGGAACTCACTTGGTACTTGGAACTCGGAGGACGTACGCGGACACTTCTCAGCGAGTTCCGACCCCTAAAATTTTTACCATCTTGCTGTTCTCTAGAGGGGTTAGGGGTTGGGAAGGGGGGGCTCAGGTGACACAGGGCAGCACTGAAGACTAAATTGTACCTTGGAGCGCTGGTGCTGGAACTGAATGACTAATAACTCGAACTCGAACTAATACAAACCCAAATGGCACAGAAGCCAATGCTGCGGGCAGAAGTGGGAATGCGCGTGCGTTGCGCAAACAAAGCAAGTGCGGAATGATTCAGGAGGGAG
>Ga0307930_1000700_pt1 | contig 26847 bp, 29 predicted proteins | sample OrgLakmetageno46_FD_203161 | JGI IMG/M metagenome (GOLD analysis project Ga0307930, IMG submission 203161) | Saline water microbial communities from Organic Lake, Antarctica - #46 | ecosystem: Environmental > Aquatic > Non-marine Saline and Alkaline > Saline | place: Antarctica: Organic Lake...
CAACAACAAGGTGGAAGGCGTGTGGTGGCCTGCGCTGATCGCCCACAAGAAGGCTACAATGCAGCGGTTCCTCGGCATGTACGTTTTTGTTCTATGCACTTGCGTAAGAACAGCCCTAAGCACCTCCTCGCTGTCCTTTACTTTTGTCTCAAACTTCAAGGTCTCTTTCCTAAACCTCGCTACTCTTTCTTGAGCACCCACGCCTGATTCTCCTTTTCCTAATTGTGTGCGCGGGCCTGAATTTGCCTTTCTCTTTCCCTAATATATGCATATATGACAGGAAATGCAAGCCCAACCTGCCGGAGCTGAGCCAAGAGCAAGTATCCGCGGGCTATGTGCATGTGTACTACTTCTTGCCTGTGGAGGTGAGGGGTGGGAATGTGTGTACGCATTTGAATCAAGAGAAAGAGCACCAGTTCGCTAGCCCTAGCGAGCTAGCGAGAAGTATTTCACCTCTTTGCACCTTTTTTGGTATCTACGGGCCCATCTTTGGTTTATACTTCTGCCCTGCTCTTGTTCTCTCGTTTTGCGTCCTTTACAGGCGCACCCGGCCGTTGGCCTCTTCGATCGCCACGGAACACTCCGAGCCAAAGAATTACGCCCTTTTTATGCACCAAGCATTTCTAGTTCGAGCAGCTCTAGCTCCAGTGCTACACCTGGGGCTGCTTCTGCTGCGACGGTGGCTCCTGCTTCTGGCAAGGGCAGCAGTGGTGGCGGCCAAGAAGGGTGCGGTGACGCCGAGAAAGAAGAAGAAGAAGAAGATGATGATGAAGATGCAGCCCTCAAGCAGGAAACCGAGCAAAAAGCGGCGCGGGCGCAGAAAAGGTTCCGGAACCAACCGCTGCCTCGTGGCATCGACCGACAGGTGATACGATGCAAAATCATCCACACGCACATGTCGCTGTAGAAAGATGAACAGTGTGGAAAAAATATAATTTAAGTCGTGATTTTTTTTTTTTAGTTGCCAGAATATTCGTATCAGAGGTCTTGAACTCCTACCTTTATTTTCCTTCTCCTCTTCTTGGCGTGCCCATAGTTTTTGGAAGTCAGCGAACGCGAAGCAGTGTTGCTGCTCCAAGGCCGCTGCAGCAGCAGCACTGGTGGTGGTGGTGCTGGTTCCTCTTCGCCTGCGAAGGAAGGGACTGCTGCCCGTACGACCACAACAGCAACAACGACGACGACGACGAGGCAAGGAGCAGCGCACGCCGCGCTTCTGGCGGCGAATGTGATTCCCATTTCGCCTCTGGCCACGCCGGCTGGCACGCCTCTGTCTCAGCCCATGGAAGCGCCAAATCTTCTAAGCCACTACACTAACGCCGGCCATGCCAACAGTGCCAGCTCGTTTCATTTAGACGCTGAAGTGGATGAAGATGAAGATGAAGGCCATGGAGGAGGAGGTGGCGCAGGAATGAAGGCTAGCCCAAGCAAGACGAAGAAGGCCAAGAAGCAAGAAGTTGTGAAACAGTACCAGGGTCGCCGCAATCGCCCGCCCGCAGTGCACATGACGCCAGCTGCTGATGATGGTGCTGCTGCTGACGAGGAGGAGGATTCGGCCTATGACGAAGTCAGCGACAACAATGAGATGGGCCATGTTGAATACGAAGAAGAAGAAGAAGAGTACTTTGGGTGGCACTTTCTGAAGCAACGCTGCGGGTGGACGAACCGCAGGAACCCTCACCATGACTTCGTGTATTTGCGGCCTGGTCAACTCACGTACGACGCTCACCGCGAGTCTCCCGATAACTCGTATTTCTTCACGGTGCAAGAAGCTCTGGACTTTGCTAAAGCTTGGGGTGTTGTCAGCCGCAATAAAATGCCAGCTCCGCTCGTGAAAGGCGGCGAGGTAAAGGCATCGCTTCATTTTTTTTTGCTTGTTTGCTTTTTTTCCACTGCTGCATCTTTTCTCCTGCTCTTACAAATCCATTCAGTTACGTTTTTGTTCGTCTAATCTGTATTGTATCTCCTTGTAAAACCATTTGTGTGTATTTTGTTATGTCTTCTTCTATTCTAGATCCGCTACGGGCACATCAACGAAGCACCTCCACCTGAGCGAGAATTCCTTCTCTCCGAGCCATCGGGAACGCAAAGCAGTTTGCTAGCGTCTTCTGGGAAGCGTTCGCGCAAGGTGCAACCTACCTCTTTTTGTCACACCCTGCTCCATGCCTACGTGTGTTTCTTGGTGGCGTACGTGCGAAAGAATGGTTTTTCTTTTTGTAGGTCGCCACCTCCAATTACCAGCATAGTGAAGACGTTTTTGCTAACACACCGCGACAGTATTTTATGCATTTGGTTGTCTGTCTTGTCTGATTTAGGAGCGTTCCAAGAAGCAACCGTTCAAGTTCCAAGCAGCCAACACCGATGATAACGCAGGCACTGCACAAGGATCTGCTTTCGACGACGATGATGATGACGTCATCGACTTGGATGAACTGACTTTCACCACGCTTCGGAGCGAGTTTGGGTGGAAATGGAAGAACGCACCCCTCATTTCCGGCGACACATGGCACTTGTTCCGCCCGGGAGTCGACAAGAACGCGTCCGCAATGCACTCGGAGTGTGCTCATACGGAGAAAAACCTGCACTGGTGAGAGCTTCTCTATGCATTTTGGCTTCAGCATTAAAAAAATCGAGATAAGGATGAGTGAACTTGTGTGATTTTTAGAAGAAATGATATTGAAGACAGCCGTGCATTGCCTCGTTTTGTGCATCTGACATGTGCCTTCCTTATTTCTTCTCATGTCTTGTTGATATATCCTCGTGAAATGTCTCCTAGGTTCAGCGACGACAAATTGGCCGTTGTGTTTGCGCAGTCCTGGCGGGTCGGCCAGCGCTACAACGGCGGCAAACAAATTCGGTGAGAAAAGAAAACACTGGAGAAAGAGCCATCATACTCTTTGGCTGTCCACTTTGTATTATTGTTGCCCTTTTGTAGCTTGTGACTTTTGAAGATGTTACTGAAACTTTTGTTGATGAGAAAATCATCATTCGCTGACCTTTTTGGGTGTTTCTGCCTGTTGCGTTCCAGCTGCGGCCATGTAGACGAGCCCCCTCCTGAAGGGTGGCAATTGCCCGCAATTTTGAGCGCTAGTGCCACAAACATGAGCATGCGAGGGGTTGCTGACGTTTCGTCCGAGAGTGACGCAGAAGTGTCCTCTGATGACGACGACGACGAAAGCATTGAAGTCAGCGACGACGACGACGACGAAGAGGTCATGAGCGAAACTGAAGAAGAAAACGACGAGAAGTTTCACGTGAATCCGGAAGACATCACCTACCGGGAGCTGAGGACTTACGGGTGCGTTTTGTACTTCTTCAGTTGGAGTCTGTTGAGTCTCTTGCGTCCATGTCATAACTAAACCAAGCGAGTTGTTTTCAACTTGATTATATTCCTATGTCCCATCGAGCTTTGGTGGATTCCTTTGAATTTGACGCTTTTCTTGCCGGCTCATTTGTTCGCTTCGTTGTCAACCGCACACACCTCCAACAGATGGACCCATGCGAACTCAAGTTCGTTGCAACATACGCACTTCTACATGCGCCCATCGGTGAAAAAGTCAGGCAAAAATACATTTGAGCTTCTCAGTGGTGAACCGGCGGTCCTCAACGAGCATTACTTCGAACACGAAGCTATCATGTGCTCGTGAGTACCTTACTATGGTAGTAGTTTGCTCCTTATTTGTATTATTTTTTCTTGTCATGCGTGCATGAAATGTTCTAAGAAACAATCGAGGAATGTGTTGTGGACCTATCACTCACGGATTTTGAAGCTAGGGATTTCCGTGAAGTGCTGATGACTGACGTACTTTTGTTGTAAATTGACATAGGTGGGCCTCGGCGCACGGTGTCAACGGATCTACGCACTTCGGAAAGTTGGACGAAGTCAAACGCGATGGCATCACGTATGCGCAGTACAAAGAACAGCGATCCGTTGCCAAGGCTGCACGGGCTGAAAGGATTCGAGAGCAATCTGCTCAGAAAGCTGCTGCCTTAGCTGCAAAGAAACAAGAACGCAAAATAGTCCGTAAAGCGGAGAAGAAGGCCGCAAAGAAGGCAGCTAGAAAGGCAAGCAAGCGGCAAAAGACAGTCATGTCGGACCGGCAACGGCAACTTCAATTGAAAACCGACCAGGCAAGCACGCAGCAAAACGAGGCCATCAAAAGTCGCGAGGAAGAAATGCAGAAGAAGAAAGCCCAAGGCAAGGCTGCGAGGCTAGCTCTACAATCAAAAGCAAACAAGGAGCGGGAAATCAAAATGAAGGAGAAAGCGGCAAAGAAGGCTCAAGAGGCAGCGGCACGAGAAGCAGCGAAGAAAGAAGCTGACAGAAAGGCAAAAGCCGAAGCAAAGGCTCACGAAGAAGAAGAAAAGCAAAAGCGCAAAGAGCTGCTTGAAAAGAAGCGCGAAATGAAGCGATTGGAGGAAGTTGCCAAGGTAAATTCCAGAGTCATGAATTTCGAAATATAATTCTATGCAGAGCACAGAACACAGATATTTAAATTTTAGGGATATTTCAACGATTGTATGCATACCACGAATGATGATTTTTGTAATCTTCTTGGCGTGCTCATCCGAAATAAATATCTTGCGTGTGTCCTGCGTGGGGTTTCAGATGAAAAAGCGGGAGCACGATTTGGCAGTGGCAAAGAGGAAGAAGGAGAAAGCAGACAAGGCCGCAGCTGCCGCCGTGCAGCAAGCCGCCATCGCAGCTGCGAAAGAAAAAGTTCGCAACGCATTGTCGTCGCGCCAAGCTGAGAAAGCACTGCGGTAATGATGACTCCGAAATGAGTTGCTTGATCATTTGATTGGTTGTCGTTGCGCCGCCAATCACACGAGATTCACTACATGCACATATATTTGCCAACTTGAACTCATCTTTACTCATGTGTTTGGTCTACGTGTCAAATTGCCATGTCAATTCCAGCGACCTGAAGGACGACCCAGATGCGATCGCAGCGGTTCTGCAATCGCCGTCAGCTGGTTCGCAGCGCATGGCTGAAGTGACCGCTGCCATCACTACGACGCCTTCGAAGGTGCGTGCATATAATGGCTCTTGCTTTGTGCGAGAAAGCACTGCCTCTAGTACACGATGTGCAAAGGTTACCCGCCTCGTCTCACTTTTTGGTAAATCATTTCTTTTCTTTCTCCTTCCAACTGCAGGAGTGGGACTTGAAGCACCTGTTTCAATACCTGCAAACGAAAGGGTGGGCATATCGCGCCGCTCCATCGACAGACCTTGCTACCAACTGGTACGTAGTGTCACCGGAGTGGGCGCAAGCCAAGAATCTCCGAGGCGCCATTCTCGGCCAGGACTACTTCAGAGAAATGGTACGAGCCTTTAATAAACATATTTGTCTTTGGCTTGATGTGGCCATTATAGAATGCTGTTTCGTAAAAGTAACCATGGAAGCACGACTTCAATACCAAACGACGCCTCAAATACGCAGTAATCAATAATGATACTCATATGCACTTCATAATTGCGTGCGTACACTTCCTTCATAGTCGGATGTCGCGAGTTTTGCTCGTCGCAACAACCTGTACAATCCTGACGCGTTTGGCGAGGACGACGAGGAAGATGATGCCGATAGTGAAGATGATACTCTGTTGGCCCTTCAATCAAAGATGCGCAAGCAAGGGCAATCTAAGAAAACGAAAAGGGGAGCAGCATCCTCTTCTTCCTCGTCGTCTTCAGTTGCTGCTACCAGTGGTAGCACCAAACAAGGGAGGCAGCGCAGCGGTCGTGGCGTAGCAACCAATGATAGTCCGTGGAGCAACTGGAAGTTCACAGAGGTAGCAATGAGAAAGGAAAAAGGAGCTTAGTAATGGAGGCACGGGGGCATTTCCACGAAGATGGCACTGTACTTCGCTTTAATTCTCAATGAATGCGCGATCTATTGATTGACGATAACTTGAATTCGACGTTAGTCATGTACTGGCTGCACTTCTTTATTGAATTCGACGTTAGTCATGTACTGACTGCACTCCTTTATTGCATTCGACGTTAGTCATGTACTGGCTGCACTTCTTTATTGCTGAATGCTTTTATTTCTTCTATTCTTGGATGTCAGGTGTGGCAAGTTTTGCAGACGGACCACAATTGGAGCTGGCAGGTTGGGAAAGGGCTGGTTGCTCGCTATTACCTCCGCGCAGGGGCCGTGTATCCAGCTTGCTTGGAGCATGCTTCCACCTCAGCCCACGGGGGCAAAGGATTGAACTACGAGTATTTTGAAAGCGAGGAGGCTGTGATGGCGTACGCTTACGCACACCAACTATACACCCCACAAGAAGAAGTCGATGATCAGGAAGTGGAAGGTGAGAGCGAGCAAGAGGTTGAAGAAGAGAAAGGTGACCACGTAGAGATCGAAAGCAAAAAGAAGTCTAAGCAAGATGGCACCACCAAGAAGGGCGCAGTCATCGAAGAAACGCACGAAGACGACAGCGACGATGAAATCGCGAGCGATAACGAGGTGATGATGTCTCAAATGGCAGCGGCAGAAGCTGAAGCCGAATGGGAAAAGAGCAAAGCAGCACTGGCTCAAGATGACGAAGACGAGGAAGATGAGGATGGATATGCTCCGCCAGAGTGGCAGTGGTCAGATGTCTGGGCTCATTTGAATTACCTCGGATGGACGGTACGGAACCACTACAGTAGAACAATAGACAATTTTCGTTGTAAAACATCCAGTATTTGCATGATCTTGCGTTTTTCGTTTGCCTAATCTCTTTCATCATTACTATTCCATGTCGCTCTTACCTCAAAACTTGGTTGGACGTCGCTTAGGTGACTCAACGCGATGCCAATGGCAATCGGGTTTATTCCCCGCGTGACGGTAGCGCCAAGTTGCGAAGCGTGCAGAAGGTAAACCTCATAGAACGCTGCTTTTAGATTTATTTTATGGCTATTCCTTTGAGTCTTCATGCACTTTCAACGGGTATTTCCCTAAGCCTGCTGTATTTTATGATCTCACACCACTTAATTTTCTTTACGCCATTTTATTGTTTTGAACAGGTGAAAGAATACGCTTACGCCAAGGGCATTTACCCACCAGTGCCCGAAAGTGACGATTCCTCGAGCGAATCGGAAGAAGAAGAAATTGACGAAGACGACGAAGACGACGAAATCAGTGACAACGAAGAAGAGGAAAACTCCATGGAGGAGACCACTGAGGCCTCATTTGCACCTCAACAGCAGGAGGTCAAAGAAGGAGAGACATCAATCGCATCAACATCAACAGTACCAGCACCTGGACCTTCCCTGCAAGCAGTACTGGCAAAAGAGGCTATGGCGCCTGGCGCAAAAGCGATGCCAGCCGCAGGAGCTGACCATCATCCAGGTCGTGGACATCGCCCCGAACGACGAGCAGCAGCGGCATCGGCGGCTGAGAGCATTGTTGGCAGCGGCAGTGGCAACAGCTCGAGTTGCAACACCGCAAGCACCACCGCTCAGCCGTTCTCACCGGATTTGGTGTCTTTCCGTGCTCTTCCTTCCCTTTCCAAGAAGCACGCACCCAATAACAATGGCAGCGCCAAGAGCGGCGTATCGCAGAGTCAACCAGAAATGGGTGGGGTGTCGGACCCTCTCACATGTGACTGGCATGGTCTATGGCAAGGGTTAATGAAAATGGGCTGGCAGAAAGTGCCTGTTCAAGGCTACACGCTCCCTGCGTCTGATCTCGCACCAGCCATCTGCGTTGGCAAGACAGAAGTTGACGTGCGAGAGTGGCTGAGTGATGGTCGAGAGATGTTGGTTGCGGATTGGGCGTTGCTGTGGGCACATCTCGAGAAGATTGGGTGGAAGAGGCAAACCCAGAAAGGCATCGCGCACTGCAGCAGCGTGTATTGCGTGCCCGGCGGCAGTGGTGGTGGCCCTGAGAATGTGGAGTGGTTTCGCACCAGTTTCCTCGTTCGAAAGCGCTTGCATGCGTATCCGGAGCTGCTTCTGGACTGGGGACAAGTGAGTTGTGCACAAGTTTGCATTCATGTGTGGGCGCCTTGTCAGAAGATGAAAGCTTCAGTCGATATTATAACTTCATCTCAATGTGTATTTTTTTGTTTACTCGCTTACTCTCTCTCTCTCTCTCTGCGCGATGTTCTTCTTCTGCGCGTTTGCCCATCTGCGTGCGTGGATGTTTAGATGTGGCTGTGCCTCAGAGCTAACGGCTGGCACCACAAGGACGGCAAAGGCCTCTCTTCGTTCAAGTATTGCCCTCCTGGCAGCGACAGCAGCAGCAGCAGCAGCGGTTCCTTGAACGAAGTCGAAGCACACCAATTCGTTTGCCGGTATGGAATTGCTTAGGTTTATAAAAAAGTGATTTGATGGAGATTTGGGCAAACATTAGTGCAATGTTGGTTAGTTTACTTTGAATTTGTCTTCGTGAATTAAGATGTGAGTGCTTTGTTTCATTCTTTTCGTATCTCTTTTGCTTGTTTTGCTCTTGTTTCTGTTCTAGCCACCCGGACCTCCTCCGCACTGTTGACGACTACAACGAAGAAATCAATCAAGAAGTGAGTGGAGTGCCTGTCTCAGTCGAGTTGGCAATGGCCAATTACGAAGCAAAGAGCAATGCTCGGGATGAGGAGGACGACGACGAAGAAGGCGAAGATGATGCACATAAGGATGGAGACATTGGAACAGTGGAAACAGCTCATATGGGCGGTACTACATGTGCGGACGACGACGATGAAGATGACGACGACGAAGACGAGGACGACGAGGACACCTCTGGGTGGTTGGAATACAGTCAGGCGGCGCCAAAACCAAAGAAGAAGAAGGTAAAGAAAGGAGGCCTCGCAGAAGCCAAGGCCAAGAAAGCGCTCCTGGTGGCTCGCGAAGAAGCGGCACGAGCAGCAGCAGCTGCAGGCACTGCCACTGGAGAGGCTAACGGTGAGGTAGAGCAGCAGACTAACATGAGCTTGGTAGACGATGATGACAAAGTGGAAGACGATCGTCAAGGCGAACGCCAAGTTCACGATGTGGTTGAAGACGCTCTGGTGTTTTCTCAACTTGCCCCTGTATCTCCGCTGCGGCCTGCTGCGACTACGACTCTGCCTCACCTCGGATCAGGCATGGCGTCTCCTTTACTGCTCAATCAAGCAGAAGATGACGATAAAGATGAGAAAAACAATGCATCCAATCAACAGAACACTGCCACTGTGGCACCACTCGTTGGAACGTCGACAAAGAACAACGACCATGATGGCCAAGTCGTCGGCTTGTTTCAGGCGCCTCCAGAAACGGCTCCCAGGAATCGGAGCGCTAATTCCTTCACTGCGAACGGCACTCTCCTCGAATCAAAGCACAGCCAACCAGCGCATTCGGCCACGTCATCTCATGTGAGCAGTGTTCACGGCGGTGCCAGCAGCAGTCGTCTCAGCGTGGCAGCGACGCCACTGGTTATTGACAAGCCTCTACTTGCTGGCATTGATACGGTGAGGACATTTCTTTTGTTCGTCGTGACCAGCGCATCCTTGGCTCTGTATTTCTTGCCCTCATTTTGTACTGTAGTACTTGGAACACTGGAGAACACTCTCAATATCCTTGTTTGACTCTGTTTCACCAAATTGCATGTGTGTACCTTGCTTCGCTTCGTCATTGACAGGTGCAACACGCTATGGCCAGCTTCACGAACGACGACGACGATAAGTTCACCCACCCGGCAGCTGAGGAGGACTTCGTCAGCAATTTCGGCGACTTTGATGTTTTTTCGCCCGATGATGGCCGAGAGGCTGTTGTGCCTCCAGCCAATAATGTGCCTGTCCCTGCAACTGCTGCAACTGCTGTCGAAGCGAGCGCTACTACAGCCAAAACCTCCAAAACTAATGCCGCTAACGCCACCAACACCACAACGACTACTGCCGCCGCTGCCAATGCTGCTGTTGATGCTGCAGACGCTGACTCAACCAGTGCCACTACTGTCGGCACCACCAGTGCTACTTCTACCACAGCTGTGCCACCTCAGTCCGTAGCCCCCACTCATCCGGCCATCAGTTCCGTGAACCAAGCTTGCCGCATCGAGTCCGCGCTGCCCTCGGCCTTCACAGCGCCCCCCAAACGACACAAGTTTCGCGGGTCAACCATGCCGGTGGCTCGACTGTCGCTGAGTGGAGCGTTAGTCGACCATCCAAGCAGTGGAGAGGAAGGGGTCGATGATGAAAGGGAGGAAGCAGATAAACGTCAGGGGGGCGAGAAAGCAGTGGGAGCTGCAGGTCTATCCAAGAAGGCCCCTATTCCAGCTGCTCCTGCTCCTGCCACGGCAGCTGTAAGCACCACCGCCGCTGCTGCTGCTTCTGTGGCTCGTGAGATGAGTGCAACCTCGGCTACCACTGCTGCTACCACTGCCACTGTTACCACTGCCACTGTTGCCACTGCGAATGTTGCCAAAGCCACCAACGGTGCTGGTGCCGCCCTTAACCTAGCTTCCAAATCAACAGCAGGCGCAGCAGCAAGAGCAGGCGCAGCAGCGGCTGCAGCACCTAAACCCGAGCCTCTGACGCTGAGCGAGGCCAGTGCCGTGCTAGAGGCCGCTACCAAGGCGCTGCACCCTAATTTTACGGTAACGCCACAAGAAGAGCAGACTGGCGCAGCAGCAGTGGTTATGCCTGACAACGGCAACAACAATTGCGGCCGTGCCGAGGATGTTGCTTTCATCTCAACCTTCATCGCATCCCATTTACAGGGTGATCTATGCGATACGTACGGTGAAACAACCGGCGCAGCAGCAGCAACAGCAGCAAGCGTAGACAGCGCAGCAGCACGAGCACGGCCTGTAGATGCTCTATCGGGCGGCTACTCCTCGCTCTGGCTCTGCGGCCGCCCGGGCACAGGAAAAACGCACACGGTGGCGGAATCGATTCGTAAATTGCTCGCGCGTACTCCGTCTCCTTCTTCAACTTCTACTAGTAGTACTTCCTCCTCAGAAAGAGGAGGCGGAGGAGGCGGAGAAGGAAACAGAGGAAAGAGTAGCCGCACTCAACCACCACCACCGGCAGCAGCAGCAGCAGCAGTTGTGGTGCCTGAATTCGTACCCGTGTGCTTGAACGCTTCCTCGTTTGTCTCCGACCCTCAAGCAATTTACTTGGAGCTGCACAAAGTGCTCTCCGCTTCTGGCAGTGGCCTTTTGTTGCCGAAGAAGCCCCGGCACTACCTCGACGACAGTGACGACGAAGAAGATGCGCGGAAGTGCAAGAGCGAGACCATGACGTTTAAAAAAGCGCGCTACGAACTCGACTGCCATTTCAACGCATTGTGCGACCGTAACATTGCCAATCAGCCGGACAGCGACCTGCCTTCGTTCATGAGGGGGCGAGGGGGCGGAGCCAGCAACAAGAAGAAGCGCAAAGGAAATGCGTCGCCGGAAGTGCCAGCAGCTTTGCCTTGCGTCTTGGTGAGAGTTTGTACCTCATCTTTCGTGATTCTTGTGCTTGCTGTCATACTGCCGTATGCATTTCTTCATGTTTATTACCATTTGTTTCTAGTTTTTCCTTCAATCGCACATCCACATCATTCAACGCATGCTGCATGCGTATGTATTCTTATTCGTATACCACATTAGGTGATGGACGAACTTGACCACTTGTGGCGTGGGAACCCCAAGGGCAACTCGATAGGGCTCCAAGTGGCCTTGCAGCTGTTCATTTGGGCCTCGATGCTCAACCACCGGGAAGCGGACGAGCACATTGGCGCCCCTTTGGTGCTCTTGGCGGTGACCAACAGTGTCGAGGTCAGCACAAAAATGTTAAGAGACTGAGGCGTGCTCGTCGTTTTGTGCCAGTTGTGCGCTGTTGTTCTGCGCATGTGCATTTGGTGTCCATTCTGATGCTTTTTTTAAAAAAAATATCGTTTTTACCCTTCTTTTCACCCACCACAACCATATCACCACCTTCATAGATCAACCCGCGCTTCAAGGAACTGCTCTCCCAAAACGACGTCTATCCTCCAGAAGCACCGGAGCGCCTGCGTGTGTTCAAGCCCTACAACGCGACCATCCTCAAGAACATTGTCACTGCTCGCGTAGGACCGCATTTGATCCACGACAGCGCTCTAACACTACTGCAGAGAAAAGTGGAGGCCAACAGTGGCGATGCGCGGCGTTCGCTGGATTTAGTGAGGCATGCCGTGAGCGTCGCGGCAGATGAATTGGCAGTGATGGAGCAACAAGAAGAGAAAGAGGGGGCTAAGACCACCTTGGCTGCCGCTGCTGCTTCCTTGTCCTCGTCATCTGCATCGTCATCGTCGTCATCTTCGAGTCGTTCAAAAAGCAATAGCAGTCGCAGTGCGGAAGAGGCCTCCTCGGGTCTGCAACAACCCCTGAAACAGCACGCATTCCCCTTGGTAACGATGGCCCACGTCAAGAAGAGCATCGAGCTGCACGCGAAAGGCAACGGCAGCAGCGACCGAGCCGCTCCTGCTCTCTCCTTGCCTCTCATGGCCCAGGTAATGAATGTTGTAGTGTGGTGTACTAATAGAGCAAGTAGGATTAATTGATAAGAAGTATGAACTTTTTCTACACCGATTATACTGATTGCGCGCCACAATATTCTATATATCTTTCTATCGTAATTCATCGCGATTGTCTTCGGTTCCTCTGTCTCCATTGTGTGATACTCCTCCTGCCAGGTGCTGCTCTTCGCCGCGGCCTCTCTGACGGCCAACAACAGCCAAGAGGCTGAAGCCCGAGTGCCCGTAAGTCGGAAAATGCTGGCCAAGAAATTCCGCTTCTTTTGCGACAAACTCCACATGGGCGCCGACAGCGACAACAGCAACGTTTGCGAACAGGTGTGCAAAAAAATGTAAAGAGCACGTACATCGTTTTTCTGGTGCTCTTGTTTCTATCATCATCATCATCATCAATACCATCGTCATCATCATCATAATCAAGTGTGCCAATATCTAACCCAGACTTCCACTCTTACTCCTGCACTCTAACTTCTTCTTCTTCATCTCCCAGTTGGAAGGCCAATTGCGCGAAGCCTCCCTGCTCCGAGTTGTGCCTTCAGCCCACAGTGGAAGTGGCGCCAAGAAGAAAAACAAGCTGCTCAGCGGCGGTGGCGGCGACAGCAGCAATTTGGTGCGTTGAGTGTTTATCATTAGCCATGCAGTGCCTTGAATGTTATGTTTCCATTCCCTCCTCTCTTGTGCTTGATGCATATATGTGCTGTTGTTCAGGCTGAATTCATGCCGAGTTCTAATGCCTATCCTTGAAAACGTTTTATTTCATTCATTTCCAACAGATCGAATCGGTGCCGTCGTTCCATGAAGTGAAAAGTGCTTTCCAAGGTCATACCAACGCTAATTTCATCGCTACGTTGGGCGTCTAGACGTCTCAAACAAAGAAATGCGGATGGTGATTACTTGAAGCGAAATTCCGTCCTTTGTATCAAGCGCGAAGACGCACCTCCTCTTTCCTCGGGTTTTCTTTATGTCCCTTGTGCCTGTATCAGGCGCTACTTTCAAAATTAATTCAGCTAATCATTTCATTATTCGATTACTCCTCTGAATGAATTATAATGTAGATGTAGATTTGCCGCCAATTTTTACTTGTTTAATATAATATCCCCAATACCACATACCGCAAAGACCTGTTGTTGACTTGTGGTGGCTATTGCACTATAAGAACAAGCCCAGCGCGGATATAAAGTCGGTGGCATTCCCATTCCCCCCCCTGTCTCTTGGAATTTCGTGGGGTTTTCGCTCCTACTCGATTTGACATATATGAATATGGGCAAGGGAAGGGCCGAATTACCGAAAGCGACCAAGCGGGCTCTAAGCTCTAAGGCAACTCCCTAGGATATTCCGAATTCCCTGTTTGTGTTTTCATTCCCTTCAGAACACAAGAACGCAAATAAAGCAACACCACATTTTTTATGACATGTGCACCATTTTGCGGGTGAATTCAACGTAATTGATCGTGCCGTCCAGCTCTACGGACACCTGTGAGGTATATGGTGGCCGGGAGGTAAAATTATGAACACATGTACAATAAGAGAGGCGTTATGATCTTGGGCGATCAGTGGAAGCCTCATTGAAAAGAACGACGAATCAGAACTGACAGGTATGTTGGGTAGTGGATGCATGCACAAATTAAAAAAAAACAGACAGTACCAAGACACAGAAAAAGATGCACTTCTAGTTACTCACGTGCGACATAATTTCGTCAACTTCGTCTTCGTCCGTTAAGTTTTTGAGCATTCGGCGCATCTAGAAACACAGATGTGCAAGTGAAAGGAACAGCAAAAAGAACTTGAAGTGAGCAAGCACCTTTCCACCTTCAAAATGCCCTTCCAAGTGCTTGAAATATTTCAGGTATGCGCTTTCTCCTCCTCTCTTCTCTGTTTCTCTACATCCCTCCCACAACCCTCTCACATCCCACCTACATCACATCACGTCAGTCTCACCTCCGGCTCTTCAACAAACCCGCTGCCGTCGGGATCGAAATGCCGAAACGCCGCCAGCACCGCCTCTTCACTGTGCGTCGTGCCGCGGTCGAGGCGGTTGATCAGCTCCACAAACTCGGGAAATTCCACCTGTGCGTGCGTGCGTGTTAATACAAAGCAAGTATTTAGAAGAAGAGAAGTTGAGAGACAAGAGCTGAGGAGGGTTGAGAGGTGGAGGGAAGAGTTGAGCAATATGAAGAGTATGGCACAAAAGGGAAGTATTAAAATGCACCAAGAGCCTCGAGCCTGGTGATTCAAAAGAGCGTGAAGGAGGAAGAAGGAAACAAAGAAAGACAGAAATGAAAAGAAGTAGAACAGGCACGAACACAGGGCCAATTTTAGCCTCGCTATCCTTTATCTATTCACTTCACACACCTCGCCGGAGCATCGCTATCCTTTATCTATTCACTCCACACACCTCGCCGGAGCCATCTGCGTCAACTTCTGCGATCGCCTTCTTCAACTCTTCTTCCGTGGGGTAGAAGTTGAACGACCTCAAGAGCTATTAACAAAGAAACGCGCACATGTAAGTGTGTGTAGGCAAGGAAGCGTAAGAGAAAGAGAGAAAAGAGGGTGGTGAAAGATACCACCTGCTTGCAATATCCTGCCAAAGCTGCTACTACCACCATAACCCAGCCTTTTTTTATGTTAAAAAAAGAAAAAATCTGACACTAGAATTCATTGCAGCAGCTGATGATGCGTAAACTTACCACCACCATTTCTTTGATGGCCACGGTACCGCGGCCTTCTTTGTCAAACAAGTCTATGCCCCAGAGCAAACAAATTCGAAAGAAGAAAATATGGCATGCAAAGATGATACGCGTTGGAGGAAGTCTACAGAAAAAGCATGAAAAAGCAAAATAACTAGGATCACGTAAAGACCATTCGCGTATTACGTAGCTGCCAATCATAATAGAGCTGCGGTAGTGTGCACGTTCTCATAGCGGTTTACTACCTACTAATAAGGCGGCCTACTATGTGTACGTTAGTCCTTCCATAATGTCAGGACTTCTCACCGAAGGCATCTGCCAATTCTGCTTCCGCTGGCAAGGCATTATGATCCTGCTGCACGGCGAGGTGGCCACCAGACTCGGCGTTGCCCATACTATGTGACTAGAAGGGGGCGCTAGCGATGTTAACGGTGCCTATGGATGCACTTATTCTGAGCACCCGGCGCTTGGAGGAATGTTGATGCAGCCGTTGAGCGAATCGATTACAGGCCACTCAGGGAATTGCTAGAGGGAGCGACGCAATTGTAGAAATGAAACAGAGCATAGTTTAGATTGTATGAAAAGGCAAATGTAGGAGCACTTGTTTAACGTTTTCGCACTTGCGATATGCCATTTACCGTGCCCTCTAACAAACTGACCAATCACCGACTACTAGATTTTTACCCTCAACAACTTCTGGCTGGGTGCATCAAGCTCGAGAGAATAAAGAAAGCGCTAAATAATTTCAGCTCGTATCCATAGCTACGTCATTGTAGCGTGCTACTGCTCTCGAACATTATAATAGAAGCATATTCCTGTAGAGCCAGTCGCGTTTGCAAGTCTTGTAGCCTTGAGATCTTTAAGCCTGCAGATCAAATCATCGTGACACTTCGGCCTAGTCTCTTTAGGGTCTCCCTGAAAATCAAGAAGATCTCAAGCTTTGTCTAGAGATCTTTCACGTTCCAGTCTACGAAATAAAAATAAATGAAATCACCATGCTTAGACACGGCATTCGTTGAACGCGTGCGGCATGATCACGGTGCCTCACCCGTCGTTCCCTCGTTCACATCACCCCACGCCGTGTCACCTCCTTCTGCGAATCTTCGAAGTCCTCCTCAGTCGCTCTCGCCACGGCAGACGCACTCCTCTCCCTACAGCCCTTCGTCTGCTTCTCCAGCAGCAGCAGTAGCATCGGCACAGCTTTTGTCGACGATGGACTTAAGTGCTGCAACGGCGCGCTTGAGCCTATCTCCATTGTTTGGATTACAAGCAGAAAAGAGCACGTCATCGCCATTTGAGAACTCCAAAGCAAAAGGAAGCCCATTTGCTGACGTGGAAGCAAATCGCGCTCTTCGGGCTGCGTCGCTTGACGAGTTTGACGCGTCTCCCTCTCCGAATAGCAAAAAAGGTGCAATCTCTCCAGCTTCTCGTCTTTCGCCTCGGTCTCCTTTCACGCCAACCTCTCATCGTTATCGTTCGCCGCTGACAGCTGAGTCCTTGTCGCCTGATATCTTTGCTGCCAAAAAGTATTCGCCATCCAATTCGCAATCTTCCCCGGTTGCATCAATAACGGGAACTTCAAGTCAACCAGTCTCGCCCAATGCTGCACTGCTGCCACTGTCCTCATCTTCGCCAATACTAGGCGATGAACATACAACCTTATCTCCTTCGTCACCATTGGTGGCCTCTAAGTATGATTTTGACGCTGCTCCCCTTGCGGCAGCTTATTCCCTGTCGCCATCCTCTTCTTCGTCTCCTTCATTACCATCTGGTGTCATTCCATCATCCACCCATGACAATGATATTCTCCAACTTGGGCACATGAGCCACACTCCACTGCCACCATCGCCTCTTGATGAGCCGAGCTTGTACCACCCTCAACGCACGGTGAGAATTATACTTCGCTAGTCTATTTAATTTGATGCTTGGCGATTTACTACTGTGATGCTATTCACTGTCCAATCTCCATTTACTTCTTTTTATTCATCTTTTTTTTTGGTATTCACTTCTGCACTTTGTCAGGTGCGCGGGTACTACGAAGACACCTCGAGGCTAGGTGTCTACTACGAAGCAGCTGGCAACATGACCAATTTCTACGCTTATTCTGCGGATGCTCTGAAAGCGAAAACCGATGCGTTTGTACAAAAGCAGCGGCAAGAGGCAGCAATGGTACTTCTTTTGATAATACTGACGCTCACCTCCTGTCTGTTGTTTTTTTAAACACTACGTGTCTCTTTCGCTCTTTTCAACCTCTCGCATTGCTCTCTTTTCTCATCTTTACGCAAACATGTATAAGGTCTCTGGCGGCTATGGATGCTCCAGTTCCTCACTGACATCACCGACGTTGTCACCACTGCGCAGTGGGAGCAACGCTCACAACCTTTCCTATCCAACGGACACGTCTTCCACCACTACATGTGGCGCCCGCGTATTGCAAGTGTCCCTGCGCGAAATAGCGCTGAGCGGGCCGCAAGTCAAGCAGGTAGGGTATCGTTGGGTGGTATTGGATGTTTGTCGTTCGAGTCAATAACGTTAGCGTGCAGACTCATTTCCAAGTCCCCTGCAAATTCCTGTCCTCATAATTTGTATAACCCACTGCTCTCATTTTTTCTCTCTCTCCCTCTCTCTCTCATATTCTTTCTCTCCCTCGCTCTCTCTTTCGCATCTAGGTAAATGCTCTCCTGGACTCCGGGTCTTGGGTTGCTACATTGCGCGTAGGGCCTACCGGAGAGAAAACGGAACCGATGCACCGGGGTTTGCCTACCTCCTCGGCTTGGGAAGACGGGTGCGTTACTTTGCAGGGTGTCATCTACATTCTGTACATTATCTCTATTTTCAATTATTAATCTCTTTTGTTTGTGTGTGTATGTGTTTGTGCACTTCTCGAAATTCGTTTTTAAACTCATTCTTGTTGTACCATTCTCATTCAACCCAGGCACAGTTCGACTTCCACGATGTCAGTGCCTTTGGTACCCTCGGGCGATTATCGCCTCGTGCCAGTATCCTCTTCTTCCTCTACATGTGCTGCTTGTTTAGTGGCCCATGTCGCAAACCCTTGGCAACACGCGTGCCTGGAACTGCACGCTGCTTATCGCCCAAGCGCTGCGACCAGGCTAGGTGTGGTGTTGTTCATGGATAAATGAATGAACTGTGTGTTGTTATTCTGGGTGTGCTCTTTTATCTTGATGCTTGATTAGCAGTCCTCCTTGGTCTCATCCACAAAACCTTACCCGCACTTGTGCTTGCTCTACACATATGCGTGCGCTTACATGTGCGTGTGCTCAATGTAATAGGCCTCGCCGATGCAAGCCCTCTTTTGAGCTTAGAGCTCCCAACTCAAGACTTACGTTTCATGTCAGCACATCTGCATCATCCTCCACAACAAGAAATCGGCTCGGATCACGACGATAACAACAATAACAACAACGGTCTTGTTAGCAGCGACGGCAGTGTTGCTATTCCAGATGCATCTTCGTGGAGTGAGTTTACAGGAACGCTTTCTTTTCCGGGTGTTTCTGCTTTGAACGGTTCCGGCACCGGTGCTGCTTCGGTGATTAAATGCAAGGCAACAGTCTCGGTAAGAAGAACAAGGGACTACTCTCAGATGAACAGTGCATCTATCACACCGTTGGTCTTAAGCATATGATGAGATCCTGTGCATACTTTTAACTTTTACAACGCCTGCGTTTAGAATTTCGTGTAATTGGCTCCTTAATGCAACACCTACCCAAACGAATGCTTTGATGTTTGGTGCTGATGACGTCACTTCGGCCTCACTAACAGGTGCGCTGTAGCTGGGCCACTCGAGCTCACACTGGTGCTTACGGTGAAGTTCCTGCCCTGATGCCGCTGTTTCCCAGTGGTCGAATGCTAGTGCTCACCATTCTCAACCCTCAAGACATTCCGCTTGCTCTCTTGAGAGAGGCGGAGGTGAGCACATGAATATACAAGTTGCGGACTACATGACCCTTCAAGTGAAATAGTGAAATACATTTGTGCATTTTTTCTTTTTAATTTTCTCACTTCAAAATCCAAGTTTCATTTTGGTCTCGTTCTGAACCCTGTAGTTCACATCTCTCGCTTATCATCAATCGATTTTCCTTTCGATACAAAATCTAGGCAGCAGCAGCTACTAGCACTTTTGGCAGGAGCACTCCATTGCGAGCTGGGAAGCGGCGCGTTACGTTAGGCCTCGAAAACAATTCTATGAGGATTGGTGACAGTAGGCTTGTTAGCTCAAAGAAATTGAACGATCTTTCATCCGCTATACGGCCTCTTACTGCGTACGCCCCGCTGATCAATGAGAGGTATTTTACTTCCATGTTCCACTAACCTTCATAGCACGCTTTTCTTTGTTCTTGTTCACGTTGTAGTTGCACGCGCCCAATCACTCAACGCTGTTTTTTTCGCTTAAACTTTCATGATTCATAAACCTCGTTTTCACCTCTCCGGCACTTTCCTCATTCATCACTCTCGAAGCATCACTTCCATTTTTCTTCCTCTCTTACTGCAATACCAGTGGTGGCTGTGTCTACAGCCCTCTGCAATTGTCTGTCTATGTTGCCTCGCCCAACGACGCAGTTTTGCTTGTAACTTACGACGAATCTGATGAACTAGTAACCTCATCAGCCGTTCTGGCTTCTGCTCTAGTGCCATACTGGTATGTGTGCAAGTGAAGAATTCTTTCTATCCTTCGTCTTTTATTATTACCATTCATGGACCATATATACGATAATCGCCTTCTTTGTATAATAAGTACGTTCTCGTGTGTACGATACTGAATCAGACGAAGTCGCCTTTTTTTTTTGACTTTTGCGCTGTTTCGCTTCATGCGCACTTTTTTTCTGACATGATCCTTGCTTTCTGTCAATTTTCGTGCACTTCTCACTGTAGGGACGAGCGTTTTTCAGGAGGGCTCAAGACAGCCCTTTACCTTGAATCCACATTCGAAACAAGCAAGTTTCACAAATCCCAGAAGCAACAAGAAGATCATGGTGATGTTGCTGTGCATGTAAAAGCATACCTCCAACAGCCCTGATAGCTGGCCAAATGGATGATGTAATAAATGGCTTCAGGTGTGCTCTCCTTCTCCTCTTACAACGCATTACAGCAGCAAGATCGCCAAAGATACTAAGAGGCCGACTGGAAGCGAAAAATACACAAGGAGGCTATGTTTGATAAACGAGCCCAGGCATGCTAATTTAGATAAGGCTGAGTTATGCTAATCAATTGCAAGGGAATGTCAATAAGGAGCACACAAGCTGCATATTGATGATAGTTCCATAAAACCTGACTTATCTCTAGGGAAGTGGCAATCCGATGCGATTTGTATACTGCTCTTAGAAGCTTCTATTAGAAGTGGCCATCTTCCATTGCTCTTATTGTTCTTAAGAATTAAGAAGCCTAGCGTTACAAAGTTCATTCATCTTCAGTGCATGATTTACAACGAAAACCTTGGATTAGATTAGATTCCCCCGGTATAAAGAAATACTAGTACAAGGGCAGAAATAGCACAATTCCAGAAGTGATTTGTATTTATACATGTAGCATGTTTCTGCGCGTTCCAAAAGCCTTTAAAAGGCTCTAGCGCTCTAGCTGGCGACTTCCCTTCGATCAAGTCGGCGGGGTCTGGTAGAGTGGGAAGACCGCGGACTTGGAACAGAGAGGAAGTCGGTTCAGGATTAGGGTGAAAACCCCCCACCAAACTCGGATGCATGTGAGTCTGAGTCTGAATACAATCGACTCTTTGAACGGCCTCGTGAAGTACTGATGCACAAGGCTGGAGAAACAATCACCGATGGTAGACGGCGTGTAGCCGCACCATACGGCGGCGTGATCCATAATTGGCCCACTATGCAGCAAGCAAGAGGACAGGCGATGCTGAGAGCGGCTGGCGCGCTGGCGCCCGCTGCCTGACTAGAACATTGAGCTTTTGCCCCACTGGGTTTAAAAAAAATAGCCCGGAGAATTGCCTCGTGTACCTTGGATGTGAAACACCAAAGAGCTTACCATTGCTTGGCAGCTTTTGCTCTCTATACACCACCCCCCTTAACGAATTCGACTTGCACGCAACGCACGCGCGTACACTTCTGCCCGAAGCATTTGGCTTCTGTGTCATTTGGATTGCTTTTGCTCCATGAGTCTATGAGATTACGTTGTGCTCAGGAAGTTTACGCACCTCACCTTACCCTTCAAAATGTATTAAGGAATTTTGTTGTATCCGCGTTGATGTCATAACTCTTGTTATCGAGTCGTCGCCAGTTTACTTGCGTATATCTTCCGCAAATCAAAGCCGCCCAATTATGTCACGGGCTTGTCTTAGAGAACCGTATAATTTGGCTCCTGAAATTTCTGCAGTAAAGTTTTCCGGACAGTACTGATAATTATCTTGTGTCGAGTTGGGAACGCTGCCATATGTAACTTCTAGCGCAAAGAAGATCTTGCTTGCCCATTTCCTCTCGGTGATTTCAGAGCGTTCAATAACATAATATGGTTCGTGCGAGTGAGAGCAGGTGATGCTGCGGCTGGAACGGCATATTGGGCTCTTGGTTGTACCATCCATATAAATAAAGGCGGCGACACATCTCAACCGAGGGGCTTCGCAGTTATAAGGGTTGTTCACCCGAACAATTAAAGAAGAAGACGATACCAAGAGTTTCTCCAAAATCTAGTATCAAGACTACCCTGGCTGGATAAATATGAGAGGCATAGTCCTAAGGAGAAAGCCTTTATTTGAATGTTTCTATGAACTGTGTGCTTAAACCTTTACGTGCTTGAGTGCGCGTTACATGCAGTGCCATGCAGTGGTGCTGATCTGTGCCAAGGGTATCTACAAAACCTTGGTCTGTGTCTGTGCACAGCTGGAGCACGATAGCACGGTACCACGCGAAGATTGTGCAGTGTGCAGTAGTTAGAACTCTCGAACTCGAACTAATTCAAACCCAGATGACACAGAAGCCAATGCTGCGGGCAGAAGTGGGAATGCGCGTGCGTTGCGTTGCGCAAACAAAACAAGTGCGGAATGATTCAGGAGGGAGAGAGGCATTGGCCAAATTCCTCGGAAATTTTGCAAAAAGCGAGGTATTTGTGGGTGTTGCGCACTCCAGTAGAGTTATATGCAATGATTCGATCATCCGGATTGCTGGCTCCGGTGCCATATCTGCATAGAGGGAAGGGTGCCATTCAGACGGCATAAGGGGAATCCCCGGTTCGCATAGCTATCATCAAAATTTTGCAGTGCAGCGGAGCTAAAAAAAAGTCCATTTCGCTGTGCGAGAAGTGACCTCACTTAATGAGCAGCTAGGAACTAGCAAGGCTTCATTGATTTGCGGCACTGTGCTGTGCGTGGTCTTCGATATCAACGGGATGTGACATCGGTCCTATTCAATTATTCAACGTCCTCTAATTGACACTTACAACTCTTTCCTCTAGAATCCTGCAATATATATATTTAGGACTTGCCCCCCGATGCGGTGTTGGCCGGAGGGCGAAGTTCTTGAGGGAGCGCCTCCAATTGAAGCTTGTTGAAGGCATACTTAAAACGGCCCACATTGAGCTCCGCGTTTCGAAGCCGCACACCCTCGATGCCACGCAAAGCATTGAGAGCTTTGCGCTCGTCAGCTGCGGCGGCAGACCCATTGAAAACGTCATCACCATTGCTTTCACCGTCGTCGTTCTCGTTGGCATTGTAGTAATTGTCGTCGTTGATATAACAGTAGTCGTCGTCGTTGTCGCTCCTGACGGAGTCAATGCCCTTGTTGTCTTTGCAGCCACTGTTAAGTTCGAAGTCTCTAGGACTCCTTGTTTTCGAAAATGTGCTTAAGGGCGCAGACTGGCGTAAGCCTTGAGGCGTAAAGAGCGCAGGTCCACGAGTTGGGTCCGCAAGCCTTACCACTTCCAATGTCTGAAACATAGAAGTGCGGTCTTTTGCGGATTTGCAACTCGTGGTTCGAGCGCCATGCATCAAACGTGCTACGTGAGCCGACCGAAGCAACATACTGCTTACAGCTTTGCTGCGTTTCTTGGCTTCAGTCTCCACCGCATTCCGCAGCAAACTCAGAGCCTCTGGCAGCAGCGCATCAGCTTTTGCGCCGCCACCTGCATAGCGAGGACTGCCAACGACACCCATATCACTGCTGTCGCCACTGGTATCATGGCCGCTTAAGTCCTCAACGCCGCCACTGCCGAGGTAACTGCCCCGGTCTTGAGGTGATAGTGCGGCATAGCTAAGGTAGATTGTACAAAAGAAAGTACCGCAGTATGAGTGAAAAGCACGAAAGCGAAAAAAAAAAAGAAGCCAACACTAACATCGCTTGCTCAAAGTATTTTGATAGTGAATGTTGATAGACGCACCGCACATAGTACTCGTCAAGAGCGTCACAGCCTGCACGGTTGATGGACGTTTGCAGCGCTGTCTGGCCTCGCGCGTTGGCCAATGTTTGTTGTTCATTCACGCCTGCATCAATTCAATGGCGTAAAGATCAGAAAATGGCAAGTGTGGTTCAGACGCAAATGGAATTTATTTCGCTGACAAAGAAATGTGTTGACTGATATCAATCAGATGCACAATTTCTTAGTACTCACCAAGCGTAAAGAGCACAGGCACCACTCGAATAGTTTTAGAATTTGCATTTTCAAGCAGAGATGAACTTGAACCACCGCCGTTCGCGTGCTCCTCCGTGTCAAGGCCAAGCGCTTGAGCTACCCAGGCAAATTCTGACGGTGGGCTGACGCGCAGCGTCACTTTAACATGCCCCAGGAAAGCTGCTTCAGATGTCTCAACGGCGCCGAATGGTAATTTGCCGTCCAATCCTGAGAAAGAACTCAGGTCTGGCGGAGCGTGCTCGAGTTCATGGAAAGCGACGCGCAAAGTAGATTGGTCCATTGACCCATTCATAACATCTGCTACAGCACCTTCGTTACTCTTCTCTGCTGCTGCTGCTGCTGCTTCACCTTCTTGGTTCGCCAGATCTCCTGTGAGATGCAGATGCAAGTGGAGCCGCTGATAAGCGCCAGCAAAGTCATCCAGCATCGCTGCTTCATCACCTTGGGTACTCAAGAGCGACACGGAATGTACGAGCATGCCCGCAGAACTCGTCACCTGCCGCAGGAGCCCTGCGTTGCGATGGGTGATGGCGTCAGTCAACTGCTCTATGCATGACGCCACCACGCCACCTAGTGCCTGACTCACCACGACAGCTTCACGGGTAAAAACCGCTGCATGCAGTTGTAAGCACTGAAGCAATTGGTGTGGTGCATTCCGGCCCTTGTTGCGGCTTCCTTCAGCAGCTTCTTCAGCCGCAGCCAGCTTTACTGCCAACTGCCTAAGCCCGCCAGCTTTAAACTTGAGCGAATGCGCAGCGCATGCGCCAAATGTGACTGTGTTCACCTCAGTTGCTGCGCGATTCTCATCCCTGCTGCCGTTGAAGGTTTCTTCGACTTTCGTTCGGTGATTTTGAAGGTTCGTTGCCATGCAAGCCACAGCGTTGTTTTTCTTTTGAGAACTCGGCTTGAAAACACCTCCGCCCCCTTCAGTGAACGCTTCCTCTTGAGATATCGCAGACACCGATGCTTTGATTCCTTTCATCCAGTCCTCAAATTTCGCCAAATACTCATCACTTCCAGCTTGGATCGTTTTCGAAGCCTTTCGTTGCTCGAAAGCGGCTGCAGCAGAGCGATCATTCGATGCGACAAAGCCTTCCACTGCGTTCAGAAGACGACTCGCGCGATGTTTGTGGTGCCGAAAGGTCCTCTCTGCGGATGGTATGACCACCTTACTCAAATAGGCATGCGTGAGCGGCAGCATACATTCGGATGGGCGCAAGTCTTCGATGTAGGTAGATCCAGGATTGCCTTCAACTGGCAATGACGATGAAATAGGATCAGTAAACCGAAGTCCAATACTCAACAGCGTTGGAATCAGTCGGTAGTCACTTTTAGGCAGCAGTTCTAAAGGAGCAATACACTCGCAATCAACGCGATCATCGTCAATATTGTCGTCATCGTCGCTTTCTTCGGCAGTTTCAAGTGCTCCAAGAAATCCCTTGTGAGCAACTCCTTGGTTAGGACCAAACTCAAGAGCGTCTAGACTTCTTTCGGAATCTATCAAAGGAAGATGAATATCATGAACTCCAGCGAAAGCATCATTTGAATACTCCATATTCATAATGGATCCGGAGATGGTCGTATAATGGCGTTTCCACATGATGACCAACATGAGGTATGATGGCAAGACTAGACTGAAAAGTAAGCGAACATTATATATGCCCCCACAATACAACGCAAAGGAATTTGCTTTGTTCGATGCCAGCGAAATTTCTAAGACAGTGAGCGCGGTGGAAACGAAGTACGAAGCTGCGAGAATAAAGTAAAGCATAAATTCTCGGGTCGGCACCAGGTGGCGGCACGACACCCTCCTCCTCAGAGTGCTTGACACGGGACAGAATTCGCTATCCTGCTGAATTGAGAGGGAGTACAGAAGCAATGATGCGTCCACTAAGCACGCGAGGTCAAGCGCGTGGTATGACATCATCAACGGGGTGTATGACTGGTCTGTGCACGGTGATACGTTCGCGTAAGCTTGGCAGACGAACCAGCCCAAGAGTAGAAAGCCGTAAGTTGCCCTTCTCACGTGCTCGTGAACCCTTTCTCCTACCGAATACACGGCATGCCAATACGAAAAGAAAACGTAGAGAGTACCAATCAAAAAGATGTTGAAGATATCATAAGGTACGAAGAGCCAGGTGCATTTCGCCGAGGGGCGTGCATCTGTGCTGCTAATATCTGTGAATGCCCTGTACCACTTCCCATCGTTCAAAGCTGCCACCGCGACCACTTTTGCGGAGACGTACGCGAAACAATAGAGTGCATGCACGATGTGAAAGACAGTGACATGCGTAATGCGCGAGCCCGCAGATTGCACGTGCAAGCGGGCAGCTACGAGCGAGAGTCCTAGAGCGCCAAACTCAGCAAGGCGAAGGCAGCTGGAGAAGAGCGTTTTTTGGTCCTCACTGATGAATGGGTAATCAGGAGAAGAAGTACTGCTCCCCATGATGACCTCTAGCTAGAATAAGCTTTGATTAATCGGAGACCTTGTGACCTTGACGTCACCACGCCTCGAAGCCACTACTGTAGTCGTCTGTAGTCCTTGCAAGCCCTGCAGGACTGCAAGAGATAGCGAGACAGCACGAACGAAGATACTGTCTGTCTGTCAATATGACCCAATTAAAATTCTGAGAACACAAGTGTAGGTGCCCGCGCGATGCACGGTTTCGGAGCAATGTCTTTGCTGCGGAGGAGTAGGCGCGTGTTCTTAGCACCTCAGTGCGCGGCCTTGAGATGCCCGTGGTAGGTGCCCTTCATGTGCCCGTGGTGCGTGTCCCTTCTTGTGCCCGTTGTCCGCCTTGTGTTCTTGTTTACTGCACATGTACAGCAAATCTGTACTACAGTACAGTACTGTAGGTACATTAAAAACGACGACCACGAACCACCAAATTCCATTATGTTGGGTATACAGGGGGTGTATCCAGGGGACACCCTAAAGTGTATCTACGACCCACTCCTCATCATTCGTAAACTACTTCTACCTTCTCCCCTGAACTCGAACTCGAACTAATACAAACCCAAATGACACAGAAGCCAGTGCTGCGGGCAGAAGTGTACGCGCGTGCGTTGCGCGCAAGTCAAAATCATAAAGAGGATAGTGTGT
>Ga0307930_1000702_pt1 | contig 26828 bp, 30 predicted proteins | sample OrgLakmetageno46_FD_203161 | JGI IMG/M metagenome (GOLD analysis project Ga0307930, IMG submission 203161) | Saline water microbial communities from Organic Lake, Antarctica - #46 | ecosystem: Environmental > Aquatic > Non-marine Saline and Alkaline > Saline | place: Antarctica: Organic Lake...
GCCCCTCTCCCTCCTGAATCATTCCGCACTTGCTTTGTTTGCGCAACGCACGCGCATTCCCACTTCTGCCCGCAGCATTGGCTTCTGTGCCATTTGGGTTTGTATTAGTTCGAGTTCGAGTTCGATGAGTGAATTGATATTGCGAATTGCGAAGGCCAAGCCGACGTGTATGAGGCTGGAGAGACATCAGAATCACTCAAACCGACAAGACCCAGCGGGTGCCCATGAATAGGGCGCCACAGCGCTTAATTATTGGCTGAGATGGCCAATGCCGAAAAAAAAATGAAAAGAGTTGGACTTGGCACTCGAGGTTGAGGTTCCGTTCGAAGTGCCTACGTAAGTAGCACACATTTATGAGAGTGTATTACGTACAAATGTGCGGTATACTGCAGTAAAAACCGAGCCAGGCCCGGGGTCGTGTTTTTCTGCGGGACTGGCGACTCCCCATTTTCTCGCCTTAGGACATCACTGTGCCCACTCCTCGTCGCTCGTCGGGGTGAATAACATGTCTTGCAGACGACTTCAAATAGTTATGGAGGAAGGCACTACCCGGAACCGATACCGCCCCTTTTATGATAGCTGCTCGGGCACGTGAGGTTTAATGGTTTAGCTATGGCAAAGGCTTCGCCTGCTGCGAAGTTCCGGCCCTTGAGGTACCTCACAATGATTTCTAGTGTTGGCGCTTGATAAGAGACTCCCCTTCCCCCTTCTTGTATCTTGCATTGCGTGTTACGTAAGTAACGCGCCTTGCTAAGTCCAATCCCTCGAGGCCCATGATACGAGCGCAACAAAGAGCGAATAAATGGCCATGGAATTTGTGACAAATCTTTGAAAATCCTAGCAGAGTAGAAATGGGCGGTAAGTATAGTTCTCGTATAAACCACCAAGAAACGGGTTAGACTTAGCCGACTAGAGTCGCAGGTCCTATCGCAATTGTAATCTGGTGTTAGTATGGCATGTTCAAGATGTCTATCAAGCCCATCTGACGTATGGTTTGTCGGGTATCAAATTTTTGAATAATTCGTTCAAGTGCGGATTTCAATGCGTCGAATCTTGCGAGTGGTACCTGACTCCAGATTAGTCTGCGTCATAGTGCGAAATCTAACAGCGTAGTTGGAGCCAACGTGGCGGTTGAAGGTAAACGCAGCAGTGCGGAGGGTGTGCTTGCCGCGACCACTTTCGAATGCTGATTCCAACATTGCTGCATCTTCTTTCTCGTACTCCACCCACTCCTTACCATAGCGCCACTCCCAAGAGACCACCACTGTGGCTGCATCTTCTTCTCCTTCGCTTTCCTCGTTCCCGCCCCTTTCTTCTATGTCATTGTCGTAGATTTTTGCTGTCGTTGCTGGAGCTTTCTTATTCGGTGATGGAAGAGTAATTGCTGTGCTTAAAGCTGACTTGAATCGAGGCATTGATAAGGATGCTGAAGAAGAGGAAGTTGAAGGTGACGACGAAGGTGAAGGCAACGACTTGAAAAGTGAAGATGACGGAAAAGGAATTGAGGCAGTTGAGGCCTTGTCTGTTGCGCTAACTTTAGCGGTGTAGAGCAAACTATTTTCGCGCTGTAGGTCCGATGGAACGAGCGCTGCGGGCGGCAAGGGCACTATGTATGAAGCACAGTAATCGTCCTGCACATTCAACAAGAGAACAAGGATAAAGACCTCATATATACGGAAGGCGTGGAGTAACTAAAGCTAGAAAGATCAGGGACTAGTCACCACGGATGGAACAAAGTGCGTAGGCTAAGGCATTAAACAGAGAGCACAGTAGATAACAAAGAGGTCTACACTTCATCATAAATATCAAATAAAGTGAGTCGTTCACCCAATTTAGGTCGAGACGCAGGCCGATGTAGCGAGGAAATCGTGGGCAAGCACTTTCGCTGAGCTCAGTGTAGCGGTAGGTTACCATTGAACCAATCTACAGCACACAGGGTAAAGAAAAGGTGTAGAAATGAGTGGTAGTTTTGAGTAAGCGACGCACGAATTGAGAAAACGAATAGCATAGGTATAGGCTGCCAACACTCACCGCAGGAGGTTTACAGCGGTCTTTTTCAGTGAGGCCACTGCCGCAAGAAAAGCGGCGGCCGTCAGGTGTCTCGAGGCTGAGAGCGCCGCACCCGTCCGGGTGCGCTTTGGAAGCTTCGTGGGCCCACACGCGCGCTTCTTCGTCATGGAAAGACTTCACCTGGCGACATCAAAAGGGCCCAGAGCATGCTATCCATGATGAGAAAGATAACGGAATCAAACATGATGCACAAGAGACTCTCTCAAAGGACCACGTCTTACTATTGCCAAAGTCCAAAATAAACTTGGAGTCATCATAGTTCACCTCCTTGAAGAGCTCTCCCCTCTCAATTCTTACGCTGCCATACATTCATGCCCTGTTGCATATGCGGAAACCAACGAATAAAAGTCACCTTGAGAAGTGTCTTTGAACGAGTGCCGTGAGCGTAAATACTTTTTGGCTGCCGCAGCATTAGGCCTTCCCCACCTTTAGCTTCAACATCCTTGAGTTCAGCTCGCAAGTGGGCAAGGCCCGTGCATTGCTGCATGCCAACAGCTTTTGCCCATGGAGTGGTGACCTACAATGATGACAGCGAAAGACATCATCGATACTTCTTTTCTGAAGAAGACCCCTGCTGTGAGCTTCTACGATGCGTTAACAATATCGTATGTTCATTAGGAGAAATGCTCTTATGCTTCATTTCAATTACCTTGTGTTGAATGAGGTTCGCAACGTGCGCTACTCTTTCCTCGTAAGTTTCATTGCGGCGCTCGGGTGCATCAAAGACCAAGTACGACACTATGTTACGGGCGACATACAGCACGTGGAATGAATTGACGCAATCAATCTCGGCAAATGTCACGAATGTTAGGAGATTTAAAATGAAAATTAGTAAATGGTCAAGACACACATGTCAACCTTATTTAGAGGATAATAGGATTGGTTCAGAATGTAATAATAATTCAGAAAAGGTAGCGCCTGCGTTTCATCAATGGCTTAAAACAAACGCACCATTCTCCCACTGCTGGCCGCTGCTAGCATTCTTGACCACGCTCAGAGCTTGCTTGTACTTTTGGCGGCCGCACCACAGCTCTCCGTCAAGAGGAGTGTCCTTCGGTAAGCCTTCTTTGAACCACGCTGGGGCCGGAAATGGATTACCCTGACGGCTGTAGAAGTTCTCGCCATCCCAGTATGCACGTATGCCATCCACCTATTTTTTAAGGGAGAGCATAGGTAATAAGAGAGGCATAAAGTATGTCCCCGTTATTCTCCTTTCTTCATTCCTCACCGAAAAAGAACACACAGGTACAGATATTTCTTGCACACCTTTTCAGAGATCCACCACCCCGTCGGATCCACAGTATCATCCCACGCTTTGGCTAGCATCACATTGCGCGATGCCGCTACTGACGATGCTGCTTGAACTGCAATTACCGAGGTCACTGCACTCCCTAATGGCATCCCACCATCCGCAGCTCGAGAGGCAGCGTATATCATATCCGAAGACAGGTCACTCGGAAAGCTACCATTTGCTACTGCTTCACGGACGAACTGCTCGGAGATACAAGGGACACCATTCTTGGCAGCCTGCTGTACTTTCAGAGTTTGGCCAGAAAGCTCAGTAAAGGTGCAAATTAGGTATGCTGTCATTTTAGTAGCACCCGTGGTAAGTGTTGCGCCATGCTCCAACAAGAAGGCCTCAAAAACTTTGCGCGTGACCGTCAAATTGCCCGAGACACACAATGCTAAGCCGCTTAAGGCGCCGACCTTGGTCTTCTTGAGCGGGGGTTCAGGCATGGCTTACGCGACTTTGAGTGCTTTTCAAATGCTGATATAGGGAATCCACGAGAAGGGACATATGTTAAGCGAATATATGATGGTGAAAGTCCCTTGCAGGATACTTTAAATGGAACGGTGAAATTAACTTAACGCCAGACTCACTTTCAAGTGTCTCCTACCTTCTTGAGGAGATCACCCCCTCGGAAGCGAACATTTTCGGTGAACGATGGTGAGCTATTGTCAAGTACTGATAAGCAGCGGTATTCTTATCAGATTGGCGGAGAGCGGTGCTTGCGGGGGTGTGGGGCACGGGGGGTCAAAAATATCTAAGACATAACGAAAACGATCAGAACATCATCTTGACATCAACAACAACAACAACAACAACAACAACATACATGACATCTTAAAATATATGTATTCGTATGTTATATTAGTGTATATTCTTGACCCTCCTTTCGTTTCGTCCCTCCCCACGCGTCGCATGAGGCACGACAAATCAGAGAGTTGAGTTTAGAGTTTAGTGATTCAGTGAGTTCTAAGCTTAGTAGAGAAGAGAAGATACCCCGCGTTGGTTCTAGTTTGGGCAATTGGGTAGAGGATATCATCAAGGGTATCCTTCGTATCATCTATCATCGCTTATAAAAGATGGCTGCATGTTTCGTATGATCTATTCATGGCGATATCACGGCCTCAGCCACTCATAAAACTAGAAAAGTTATAATACTATTAATCGTATCGCAGATCATAGTCTAGCTATCAAGGATGGCTTCCTTTCATGAGACACCTCAAGCATGGTGGGACGACGAACCAGTCTTCGAGACAGCGGCTAAAACTTCGATTGCTGCTGCAGCTGAGGATGAAGCAGCGGCCCCTGAGCAGGGTATAAGCAAAAAGACGTCGAAGCGAGGCTCAATATTAGAGACGCTTCTGCTGTCTTCGAAGGGCCCGACTGAAGAGCAACCTAAAGATTTGATATTGATTCACACGGGCTGGGTATCCAAACAAGGTATAAGACTTCACGAGTGCAAATGTGTGACGAGGAAATGATAACCCCTAACAATTTTTGGTATTTCATTCATATTTATGTACGTTCGCTCCCCTGATTAATTTTTGTGCAGGTCATTTCGTTGCCAATTGGAAAAAACGGTAGGTCTATGCCAATTATCACATTCTTGTTACACACAATTGCCTATAAAATGTGCGATGTCCCGTGCTTGCTAATGACATTCCACACTTATTTTGTTAATCCAATCAAACAGATTCTTACGGCTCGTGATTGACAATCGATCCCTGCCGCGCACTGCTACGCTAGCATACTATAAATCTGCTGACCTTGGTGAAGATTCCACACGTGTAGGCGAGCAAGGGTCGTTGCCACTTGCAGCTGCCACCATCGAAAGCTGTGATGAAGCTGCAGCGTCTGCAACAGCACCGAAATCATGGGGGTTTAAAGTCACCACTTCAGCTGGGAAAGTGTATCCGTTTCGTGCGGAGTCAGCGGCAGACCGAGAAGAGTGGCTCCTGAAGCTTCAAGAAGCTGCCGCATCCTGTAAGCTAGTCCAAAACGACAGACGTGGATCGGCGGTTATGGATATCCAAGAAGTTGCTGCTGCAGATGCCCACGAGAGCAGTGAACCCCCGCCATCTTGGCTCTCTGACATGGGATAGCAGGGTCTCTGGTTCTACTAGTATATTTCGTTTTCCAATTCATTGATAATACATAAGCTCCAAATTCAAACACAAGCCACAAGACCCCGCAGTTCACAAGTTTCCAGCAAATAGATAGGGGACCTACACAAACAACGCAGGGCTCCGTGTCTATGCTGATGAAAGATGGTGGTGTGGCGTGTGGCTTTTGATTGTTTTTTCCTGGGGCTCGGGGATTGGGGTCGGGGTTGGGCTGGCTTTCGGTGTTGTTGGGCCTTTTCGCTTCGCTGGTTTTCACGCGGGCCTCGGCCGGAATTAGAGGGCCAATAGGCAGAAATATTTCAAGCAATCCCTCAAGATAAAAGAATTCCTCCACGAGAATCATGAGGTGCTGCTATGCAACGGCCCTATATCTACTACTTATCAAAAATTTAAGTAGACCTGCTGTGAAGTACGGATGGCAGTACGTAGAACTCGTTGAACTACACACAACTATGCTCTGTAAACTACGTACAGTAGTACTGTAGATCAGTGTAGATAGCTGGTTCCAATTAATTAGTATAAATAAGTACACGCAAGACACGCATTCTTGTTTTTACAGTAGTACTGTACTACTTACTATACTACAGTCCTACAGTAGTCAGTCGTCTGTCCACTGTACTGTACCTGTACGTTATCAGAACAATGCATTGCCAGGCCTTACCTTGACGCGCTTTCCGAAGGGAGCCACTTCGAATTAAATCAGCATAGAAAAAGCCAACGATCTTATCTAGTGCCATAAGGTAATCAATTGATTCTAGTTAACATAGGTCGTAAGATGGCCGTATTTCAAGAGACACCACAGGCAGGGTGGGAAGAGGAAGCTTCCTTCAATGCAGTGGGGAAAACGCCTGTTGCCGCTGCACCTGATAATAAAAGTGAGGGACCTAAGCAAAGAAATCAATCGATACCACGGAAGCGAAACGGCTCATTGCTAGGCTGGCTCCTATCATCCTCAGAGAGCCAGGCGGGCGAGTTTACTTTAATGCACACTGGATGGGTAGCCAAACAAGGTATTTACTGCATGGACACTGTAGTAAGCGGTGCAAGAATGGACACTGTAGTAAGCGGTGCAAGAAAACTAACCCCGGTATTTTATCTAGACGAAAATTGTTCGATTTCGTGAATTACGCCGCAATTTCCTAGCCAATATTTATCATGTCCTAATTTTGACTTTTGTGCAGGTCATTTCGTTGCCAATTGGAAAAACCGGTAGGTCTATTCTCTTTAATATAATCATTAGACATGTTTGCCTTCATAATTTGCGTGCTTCTGCATTTGCTAACTGCACTGCGTGCTTATCGATTTGGCTGAGTAGGTTTCTACGGCTGGTGATTGACAATCGATCCCTGCCGCGCACTGCTACACTAGCGTACTATAAATCTGCCGACCTAGGCGAGTGTGCAATGCGCTCAGGCCAACAAGGGTCAATACAGCTGGCTGACGCTACAATCATAAGATGCGAATACTCGATGAAAGATTCAACCACTATTGCACCACGGTTATGGGGCTTCAAAATCACTACGCCAGAGGGGAAAGTGTATCCGTTCCGAGCCGAGTCAGCAGCAGACCGCGAAGAGTGGCTTTTAAAGCTCCAAGAAGCTGCCGCAGCCTGCAAATAGGTTCAAATAGATCAACGGATTTAGGTGCTTGCAGGCTCACTAGAGATAGCCGTGGCCGATACCCACTACAGTAGCTAAGCCTCATCGTTCCGACACTGTGGCTCTTGGAAGTGCGCTGGCAGGCAGCCTCTCTGTGTCTGATTGTATTCATGTTTTTTCATCTACTTCCCTATTCATATGTTCAAGTGCAATTCAAGTGCAAGTAAATTCAAGTATTCTAAGCCAAGCCTGGCCGTAATTTAATTATTGTTCCGTATAGGGCTAATGTAGTTTCTCGTCTTATTTGAGCTGAATTGCTCTCTTTTCTGCCTGTATTGTGGCTGTTACTGTATATTGTTACTGTTTACAGCCATTTCTATCTTTCATGTCCAATTCCAAGACGAAACCAGTGGCACAGTCGCAATCAGAACCAGATTTAGGTCAATTCCAGCCCTTTGGGCTTCGGGGCTTGTGTCAGATGTCCGGTATTGTTATCTCAAACCGCCAAGCGTGTTACGAGCTCGAAATCGTTGTATGTTGCATTAGGGGCAGAGCGATTGAGCCTTTAATGCCTTGCTGGTTTTTCGTTTTGTCTAAATGGCAGCTAAAGGGGGGTCACTTTTAAAAAAAGTGGAAATTTTGCGCATTGCTGGCCATTTCGCATCATAGACGCGATTAATTATAAAAAAAGGAATGCTCTTTTGGTCGAGTGCATCGAAGCATTATGGCAGTGTGCATACCTTCCGTCGCTCAACTTCCCCGGTGATGCTCGTGGGTGTAGTCGGTGAGTTTCCCGACACCTGCGTAGCCACTGAACTTTTACACGGTTTGCGAAGAAAAATTCCCCTACGATTTCCCCTGCTTTGTAGCTTTCTTCCAAGTTTGTGTTCTACCTAACGAGCCTAGGCTCGCAGCTCTTCGTTGGGTTAAGGCATCCCATCGTTAGAGTGGGAAGACCGTGGACTTAAAGCAGAGAGGAAGTCGGTTCAGGATGAGCGTGAAAACCCCCCACCAAACTCGGATACATTTGAGTCCGAGCTTGAACACAACCGACTCTTTGAACGGCCTCGTGAAGTACTGACGCACAGGGCTGGAGAAAGAATCACCGATGGTAGACGGCGCTAAGCCGCACCATACGGCGACGTGATCCATAATTGGCCATATGCAGCAACAAAGAGGACAGGCGATGATGAGAGCGGCTGGCGCCCGCCGCCTGACAAGAACATTGAGCCGGTGCCCTTCTGGGGCAAAAAATAGCCCGGAGAAATTCCTTGTGTACTTGGGACGTGAAACACATTGGGCACTCAGACCCCGCCGAATTGTTCGGAGGGAAGACGCTAGATAGAGCCTTCTGGAACGCGCAGATACATGCCACAAGTGCAAATACAGATCACCTCTGAGAGCGTGTTATTTCTGCTCTTGTCTTTCTTTACACTGGGGGAGTATAATCTAATCTAATCAATGCACAGATAAGCCGTATTTGGTATACCCGATAGGGCCACGACGTAAAACCACGGAAAATTAGTCCGTTGGTTACCATTATTTCTTTTTGGTGCTCATCTAGCAAAGCCAGTGCGGCTCGGCTGCGCTGCAAATTTCGAGCGATTTTGGTCCATTTTAGGCCCCAAATTCAATAGAATATCGTGCTTCTTGGTATCGGGATTCCCCCTCGATATTGTTATTGTCAAACATATCGGGCCACATTGGTAAGACCGTATATGAGCTCGGTTAGGGGGAATCCCGCCTCGATTTGCATATGCTATGGCCAATAAAGGTGATATTTCAGAAGTGCATCCCCTTTAGCTTCCAGTTGGTCTTTAGTTGGTTTGTTAGTCAACGGGGATTGGGGGATATCTCATATCTCGGTATCTCAGCTGCTTTGATCTATAGTTTTTAGCGCCCTGGTTATGGAACTTCGTTCTAAAGACCAAAGACCGAAGTCGTTCTAAAGTCATTCCAAAGGGCGGTGTATCTATCTGGCGAATCGGTACATGTAAGCGCAAATGGCAAATGCGGGGCGTTGTTTATTTGTCGTCTCGCGCTCAGGCCCCAAGCTCCAAGCACGAAGGCTAAATGCTATTAAATTCCATGTCCATTAGCGGGCAAAATCTGAACAAGAACGACGCAGAAATTCATTCTTGAGGCCGGTAGATTCTCCACGAGGGCCCAAAGTAGTAAGTTGCGTCGTAGCTCGTCGACACCTCTAGCCGCGCGCCCTCAACTGCCGACGCCCACCGCCCAATTGTATCTGCCACCACCATATTTGCGTTCGCTGCCACGGAAAAAGCACTACCACCCATCGTGACGCGAGCTGAAGATCCAAATTCCATCAAACGTCCCGAACTTACAAGTGTGCCAACGAAGTTTGAGCCAGCCAAAGCCCCGCCACGCTTGAGGCGTGGCCACCAAGCATTAAGTGCATCGATGAGCGTTTCAGACGTGGCACCAGGGGCACACTCTTCCTCTAGCCACACCACGCCCAAGGTTGAGTTCACGAAAGAGGCTGCAGCCAACGTTGACGCAGAGAAGACCTCCCTACGATCTTTTACAACAATGGAAGAACCCTGACTTCCAGCACTACTCGGGTCCACGGCTACTTCAGTGTATGAGATTGGCTCTGCAGCATCTCCTTTGAAGCGAACCCGCCCCGGTAAACCGCCACCGCACGGCTTCACGCGGTTCAATTGCTTCTCTGCTGCTGTGAACGTGCGACCACTGACGTCACCACCCTCAAAGTTCCACGCCGCAGCTGCACTTGTTGCTGCTGCTCGTACTAAATCAATGGTTTCATCCCTATCATCGCTGCTCTGGTCATAAGGGATTTGTTGCCACGGTCCCACTACATGTACTAAACTGCGACTACCCGTACCACGAAGGAGTGGTTCTGCCACCGCCAGGGTCGACCCTAAGCTCCCACCCGTTATTACGACATCGCCTAGACCAAGCGACCAAGTTAAGGCTTTGAATGTGGCATCTCCCACAACTCCACTGTCACAGCTTTTGTCGTTGCTCGTTGTGCCTTCAATGCTGTAGTTCCCGTCCACATTGCTCAAGTACCCCATGTCGATGCCACTCATTTCATTGGGTGCGCGCAAAACACTATTGAATGCGTTGGTTGTGGGTGCTGTTGTTGAAACGTTGCGCTCGAGAGAAGTATACCGCACGAGATTGGCTACTTGGCGGGGCAGCACCTGCTCACAACGAAAGGATTAAGAACCTCAAAAAAGACAGAAACAATCACTGATTAAAAGAGATATGCTGTCCTGGTATCGCTACTGAAATTTGATTTTGTGGAAAAAATATGCTCAATGCTTAAATAATATTGTTAGCTGTAGATAAGATTCTACAGCACGTATGCGAACCTCATCACGCAGACGACGCCACCACTTCACAGCTTTTATCCGTCGCTGCTCCAGTGCCTCCAGAGCAGCGGGGGACAACTGCTCATGCGATTCTGTGTGCGCTGGTATGCTATGCTTTGGCCTGCCTGTATTCTCCTTTGAAGAACCCCCTGGATAAAGTATAGTGCTGAGCATCAAAATAAACGGCAAGGCGAGTGGTTCTTTTAGCAGAATGGGAGTTTGACAACAGTTTTCTAGCTTTAATCCATTTTTGCTGTATCTCCAGTTGTGATTCCTTCTGTAGGATTGCTAATGTCTTTACTTATACACCTTTGTTGATACCGCTTGTCATCGTCGATTTTCTTTTAGGGTCCAGTGCATGTATCGCACTCATTATGTCCCATTTGCTGGGTTGTACCGTTAGAAAATATGCCCCACTGCCCCACAAAGTAGCATAGTAGTCCGAATCCACCACCGGAAGAGCGCCCTGCGCGAAAAGCGAAGAAGTCGTTAATAATCACAAAGAAAACGTTGTAAACAATCGAATGCGGTGCTATCGACTCCACCATTCAAATTTATCATTCAGAAAGCTACGATGGGGCTTACATATTTATAACACTGTGGACCGTACCGCTTCGAGTGCTTCGTAGGTGCGGTAGCACTCTGGGTGGTGGTTACTGGGCGGAGATGGCGCCAGCGCTGAGTCTGCGAGCCATGCTATGTACTGTGCACTTGTAAGACGGAGATTTGAAGGGGTGCGTGGAAGCATGGTAGAGTTCGAGCCTTGCGAGGGTGGTGTTTGCGGCGGCGATTCAGTTAGTTCGTGCACCAAGCTTAACCCTGGCAGCTTTCGCAGCCCTTCAAGGGCTAACTTTCGGTTCACGTTTTGCACTCGCCCCGCGTACGCTGCTGTAAATGAGCGCTGCGCCACTGGCCGATCACTCAAAGAGCGGGGCACTTCCTGGCTACTTGGGAAACTATCAGGAGTGCCTAGGGGCACTAGCAAAGAATTGGATGGCTGCCACCAAAGCCGTCGAGCTGGGCTGCCTAAATGCTCCTCGCGTCTATAATGTGCATACCCAACGCGAATTACGAAGCGAAAGCGTGCGCAGTCGACATCGGCTAGTGAGTTCGCTTCATCTACTACTGCTAATCCCGTACGTAAGTCGGTGTTAGCGTGCGCTACAAGTACGTCATGTATCCTAGGATCGGCCAACAAATTCGTCACAAACAATATTGGAGGGTCGACCCACGACTTGTTGTGGATGCTAGCATTTGCTTGTTGGAACTCGGAGGCTTCGAGGAGAGCCTGGAGTTCGAGGTGATCTGCAACGCGTATGTTCCAGTGACCCTTCGGGACTTCAAGCGTCTCTGAGAAAAGATGTTTGATCCAACGCTCTTCTCGTAGAGCTCCTACAACCACCACAGAGAATGGAGTTGACACGCACGCTACAATTAGAAATAAGTTCAAGGCAATCGCTATGATAAACCGTCCAGTGAATGAGTGCCGTTTCTGCATTTTTATGAAGTCATCTTCTGTTTCAAAAAAGTAGTCCGTTCGTTTGTTGTTGATGAGTTAATGAGACGTACGTGTTGAGAAGAAAAAGAAGGAAAAGCTCATCACACAAGCCAAGTCAAGAGCTCTGATGCTCTGATCTCTGGTTCAGTGATGAGTGATGAGCTACTGTAGACGTAACTGGAAACTGGAGAGAGGCTAGGCTTTGGGCTACTTACGGCAAGCAATAGTGTCAGGGAGTCCGAGGCAAAATGACCAGATGATAGCATCGATACTTAGTTTCCAGATTTGAGCCTCGGCTAGCACCTACATTAAGACACGCTTGCCTGTGTACTCAAAATGTTTTCCTAATTCCATTAGTTGCCACCGCTGCAACACAAAGAAACTGCTACTGTTCAGCCGTTTACACTAGGCAAGTGCTAGTGCTCATAGACGGCTTGACCAGAGCCCACTTGATTCCTTTCCCTAAAAACATTGCGTGCGTCCGCTGAAGTTGAGGAAGTTTGGTTCGCAGAAGCATTGGCTCGATATCATCATGAGCTCACCACCTAAGTCTCGAACGAAGAGCTGGGCAGCGTCTCAATCGTTCGATAGCCTCTCAGTCAATGGCCAATCAAGCCGCCACAAGCGGCTGCAGGCCCTGACTCGCCCTGGCAAGGGTACGTCGACCCATCATCGAGACCGCACGCACCGATCATCCCGAGTGGCAAGCGAGCGCAACGATGATAATGACGCTGTATGTGGAAGTAGCGGTGGTGCCAACTCTGGCCGGTTACGAATGTTCACAATTGCTGTGGCCTTGATGTTTGGCTTTCTGGGGTGCATTGGCGTGTATCAGTTCGTCTTACGTGGGCTCGTGGCAAAGATGGCTAATCGCCCGTCGCCAGTCCCCACACCAGCTCCCACGCCCACGCCAACGGTTGACACCTGGGCACCGCCTGCCATTGTGATCGTGCTGCGGGAAGCGAGCAGCCAGCAAGTCACCGCCACGCACGGAGCTCACTTGCTGCACGCCACAGTGCACCGAGCTCTCGCAGCAAGCCCGCGTTCGAAGGTGGCCATCTTGCACAACGCGCCTGCGCACATGTAAGTTTCTCAACTACGCAGCTCCATGCCAGGTATAGCCCATTCGTAGTTGCTCCTGATTTTCCGCATTTCTTTTCCTACTACTAAAACAACTGCTTCTATCATGGGTGCTCAAACTGTAAACAACTATCACCAAAATAATTCCTGTTCATGGTGTTTCCGATGGTGCCCTGGACCCCCAATCAGGGGTCATGGCGAGCCTTTGGAGCGTTTGGCCAAAGACTTTGCGCCTTCCGTACAGCTCTTCAGCGCCGTGAGCCGGGACGCGAGCCCTCGCCAAGCCTTCGTGAGCCGACACTGCAACCGGGCCCGCTACAACCAGTTCAACCAAGAAGGCCACAGCTACGCTACAGGGATGCACAAGACCAGCACGGGCAGCTTGTGCGCGAGCCAAGCGTTTCGCAGGCTCCTGACGGCCGCTGACTTTTTGGACAGCCACAGCGAAGAATGGATGCCTGAGTCGACGAGCGCCGTGTTGCTTGTAGAGCCAGGAACCCTCTTGTTTTTCGGGGAAGACCACCTGAAGAAGCTGGCGCTTCGTTTGCCGAGGCGAAAAGGCGTGCTGACGTCGCTCGAAGGCCTCAACTATGACTTGAAGCAAGTTAATAGAGACGATAATAGCAACAGCAATAGCAGCAGTGTCAGCAGCAGTAGAAGTACAGAGAGTAGTAGCTGGAGTAAGCATAGGTCACTTTCCGGCAACTGTGGCGTGAATTTCGATCCTGCGCTGCGAGCTGCCACCAGCAAGCAATTGCCCTCGCGCAAAGCAGGCCAGGCTCGTGCACTTTCTTCGTCGTCATCAGCCGTCGCCACTGCAAGAGCTGCAGCAGTTGGAGCACCAGGTGGGGTCCAAGCTGAGCCGATGCTTCTGCCCGTGCCCTTCGACGTTGGAGCGCCCGCGGTGCTAGCCACCCTCGGAGGGTTGCACGGCTTGCTGGGAGCAGCGGCGAGGGCGCTGGTGCGTGATTTGGCTCTAACGGAACCGGCCGGCGCGTCCTGGTGGCTCGAACCATCTAATTGGTTCAACCCCGAAGATAATGCAGCGCATGCTGCTGCAAGTGCTGCTGCTGTTGATACTAAGGCACTAGTGCCTAAAAAATCTAGCCCACAAATGGTGTCAGCATTCAGCGGCGATGCATGGGCACAATTTCTAGCGGATGTCCCAGCTACGGCTCAGGTTAGTCAGCTGAGCTGCAGGGCCAGTGAATTTAAGTACATACTCTCTCGATTACTGTTTGTCGTGAATCCCTTGCACTCAATCTGCCTCTTTGCCATCTTATGGTTATATGCTTCCTTTTATGGCCTCTCTCCCCTCCATTCCCCCTCTTGTTGCTACAGCTGCCGCACACCTTAGACCTCGTCGCCGATGGAGTGTCGCGCCGTTGCTCGGGCCTTCTTCGCCACACCAACGCATCCATACACCTCTCAAGAAACACTTCTTCTTTGAATGCTGCCGCTGCAAGCGCATCGGGCGTTCCAGTCTCCGAAAGAACGTCAGCAGCAGGAGCAGAGACCGAAGCTTCATCAGGAGCACATGCAGCAACAGCCAGTAGTATTGGTGTTGAAGAAGCTGCTGCTGCTGGACACATTTTGCCGGGTGATTTGACGGAGCGCCGCTGGCGTCGTTTTCTGGGGTTCTTTGAGCGGCAGCTGTCGTCAGGCCCTCTGCTGCGGAAAGGGACCAATCACGGCAGCAGCAGCCACACCCGGAAAGAGTGGGTCACCAAGACACCAGATGGCAAGCGGGTAGAGCACGTGAAGGTGCGATGATAAAAGGAAGAAAGATTTTTTCAGTGACAACTTGGATTTATCAGCAAAATGTAATTTATGTAAAATATTGTTTATCCAGAGGGATTGTAACTTCCTATGTTTACTTCCTTTGTTTTGATGTTCATGCTTCAACGTTTAGTTCGTCAAGACCGTGCACCGCAAGCGGCCTTTGCCCGATCCTCAGCTCGCCATTGACGCCCTTGACGGAGCCTTGAAATGGTCTTGCACTTTAGCGATGGTGCATCCAGAGCAGCTCGCGCTTGCTTCTTCATCTTTTTCTGACAGAGGTGTAGACAGCAGCAGCGGTGGCACCTTGAGTAGTAGTAGCCAAAATCCCGACTGCAAACCAGGCTTGTTGCCAGCGCTTTCTTGCTTGCCGCTCGCTGCGACCAAGAGTGAAACTACCAAAGGAGCCTCACTAGAGCTTGCGCCTGATGCTTTTGAGCGCACTTGGCTCGTGCCTATTGCAGTTCTGCCTCTCAGCCGAGCGCTCGTAGCGTCAGCGCAAGGAGCCGCTTTGTGGCATCACAGTACTTCCAACCCGAACAATCCTCATCTGCACAAGCTGTCGCACCACTACCGCCACCATCATCAGCGTCCTGACAGCCACGACCACCAGCACCCGAATTCACTTCAACCCAACACCAACCATCAGTTTGAAGGCGGTGCGCAGTCCGTGGAACGTGCCGCGCACGGGCTAGAGTTTGGCATTTTGACCGACCAATTTACGCTCCCCAAGAAGGGCAAATGGGGCAAAGCAATTCGAACTCGTTCAGCTGGGGTGGTGGGTGCTCCAGATATCGACCAAGACACGGCTGCTATCTTGAGTCAATTCATAGACCACGACTGTTAAAAACCGATTACCTTACCTGGATGCCTGGATGAAGGCGATAAAGATAATAAGGGCGGTGCGTTTAGAAGCGGAACTAGCCCGGGCTCTATCCGACTGAAATGGATTGGTCTAGCGTCTAGCCTACCTAGAGCCCCGTGTATTTCTCTCGTTTTCGCATTTTCGCACCTCGGTCCGTAAAAGCCAGATATTTATGCCTCGCATATATACTAGAGTGGGGTAGTTTTATTTGAACTAGAATTCAGAGCCATCGCCCCTACTCCTAGATGGTATTAGAACCCATAAGCCATAAGCCAAGCTTCCAGGTCCATTCTATAATTTGTTCTTGTTCTTGTACTGTAAAAGAATCCAGACGCCAGTACTATGTACTAAATGAGAATGTACACAACGAAAGAATTAAGCTGCTATAGAACAATGAAACGAAAGAAAAACGTTCAGTGACGCATCATCATTTGGCGTCACTGCCTGCTGCTTGTTTGTTTGAGAAAGGGCTTTTCCCGGCAAACTTCACGTATTCCGTGGAGTACAAAGTTTCGTCGCAGGAGACCTTGGGCGTGCGCCACTTGGCCTGATTGGCTGCGCGCACTTTGCAGAGCTCCTGCCGCCGCGCAATGAACCACCCCACCTGTGATCGGTGCAACAACAATACGAGAAGTTACACTCGTTATCATTGCTCAGCGCAAAAAAAAAAGATAGAGTGTACGCGCACATAAAAGCACACACAAACACACATGTGTGGCCAAATAATGAACATGACCTGAATGAACATATCAAAGTACAAAGACGTGTAAATTAAGGAATGCTCGCAAGCAGCCTCCAATGACTAAACTTCTCGCGAAGAAGACGTTTATAAGAGGCTCTACTTTGAGCTGCATGTGCATCACTGAAGTATAGTTCAAGCCCGAAGTGAAGGTCATTTTTTTCGACATTACCTCTCGGCTGGTGGTTCCCGGCGCGTTGCCCCATTCGGCCGTGGGGTCTTTGTACAGTTTCTCGTTCATCTTCTCTTGCTTTTTCTTCCACCAATCCGTCACTTCCGGAATGGACACGATCCCATCGCCATTCACGTCAATTTCCCTTTGGAGTTTGGCGGCATTTTCGTCGGAAACGTTGACGTGCAAATCGCGGAGCGCCGTTTTCAGCTCACGAATCTGACGGTGATTTTTAAAAATTCAGAATGAACGAGAAACAAACGCGGAGGGAGCAGTTTAGGAAAATCGACGAGAAAAGTGAAAGGAAAGGTGAAGCTGACTAGCTTCAGAAGCATAGCTCGAGAGGAAAACTGCAGCGCCTACTGAAAGTGCGGTTTCAAGGGCTTCATTGTTGTTTCACTTACGTCCATGTGCCCGTTGTTATCAGCGTCGTAGCGTGCAAATACTTCCTCGGAGCAATCGCCGCGTGCGAGCCGCGGATCATGCTTGACGGACGGCACCGGCGCAGCCCAGAGCGTTTTCGGGTTCAGGTTAAAGGGAGGTGGCACTCGCCCCCGTAAAACTTTGTCTTCTTTGCGCACCCGCTCGCGCCACCTGTAGAATCATTCGAGGGTCTTTGAGTTTAAAAAAACTCAGCCAAGCTAGTGATCTACTTGAAGCTAGGTCTATGCAATAGGTACTTGTAACGCATATTCCCATGCAGATTGATGTGGAGCAACAGACAAACTCCTTACATTTCATTCGCAGCGGTCGTCATGCCTGCGTGGATAACAGCAAAAGAAAAGAAGGCAGTGATGACGCAAAAATAATAATGACAGCTACGCTATTCGTAAGCTTTCTTTTGCTTATTGTGCTCTGTCTCAGTATATCACTTCGTATAGTACATACACATCAACACTAACCTTTCATGGCCTTTTCCTTCTCCGCCATGCTGCGCGAATCCAATGCTCTTACTCACTTCTGCAGAATAGGTTTAGCTCTATCTAGGATGATAGGATGTGTGGTAGCCTCGTGCTATGCCCCGAGTGCCCAGCAAGCCAGCAAGTAAGAGTTGCGAGTTGGAACAATCAACGCCTAGCTAGCCATGAGTCGAATTCGTGGGTTTTACGTTGTACGATTGTAGCGTACACATACAGTACTGTAGTATGTACTGTAGTATAGAGTATAGAGTATAGAGTATAGTATGCAGTATGTATGCAGTAGTATAACTACTTAGCTAGAAACTAGCTAGAACGTTGAGATGTTAAAAGTTGTTGCTGCCGCAGGCCGAGTAGATTAAAGGCCCATTCGTAAACTATTCTAAGGGTTTCGAGAGCGAAGATATTGTTGGCATCAATCTAACCAGTCAGCAAATCATTTTTCAATAATCAGCTCATGAGCTCATGTATTGAGAAGATGTTGGGAACACCTGAATTGATGGAACTACGCGTATAACTCATTGAACTTCTACAGTTGTGATATTCGTTGAAGACCCAGACTAAGCCGACAGTAGAAGTCTTTTCTGCTTGATTTTTCATTGCGCGGGGACTGCCTACATAGACAAAGAGTGTAATGGCTGCTGCTTCCGATGAAGAACATGACGAGCTGGCCTTGCCTCAGGAGGAGTGCGTAGATCCTCGTACCCAATTGTTAACCATCGTAGCCACGAAGTTTGACGTCGACAGCCCAACTATGACGTGGCGAGATGATGTGGATCCATGGCCAGGTATTGTGTATACGGCCTCGGGCGCTTTGCTTGAACTCAACGGCGAAACTCCTTCGCTACTGCGAACTTTGCGCCTCAACGAACTCGGGCCTTCCGTGCTCACAGCCCGACTCAGCGTACTCAAGCTAGTAAACACAACCAAATTGAAAGGTGACTTGAGCGCTTTGGCATCATGTACTGGCCTTCGTACTTTGGTGCTTCACGACACGCGCATTAAAGGTTCTCTGAAAGAGTTAGAAGGCATGCGTTCCTTGCGGCGTTTGAACCTCAGCCGAAGCAAGGTGGTTGGCAGCATAGCGTCATTAAAGAAGTGCCCTGAGCTTCAAACCGTACTGCTTTCTGACACGAAAGTAACTGGCGACGTGGAAGCGTTTGAGCATTGTCCTGACTTAAGTTACTGCAAGCTGGATTACACGCACGTGTACGGCGCTGTGGAGAGCTTTCGGAAGTGCAGCGACCTCTTCACGCTGAACTTGCAGTACACGCAAGTGAATGGCACTGCCGCCATCATTCACAACTCGGTACCTCACTGCCCGGCAAGAGACGTGCTTGCTGCGCACCAACGTCTGGACCCTGGTCTCCATTAGGAGCAATTGCCACCCTCTGCCCTGTGAATGCTCCTCTAGTCACCGAATTTGGAGGGGGAAACTGCTTCAAATAGCCATGCCTGCTACAGGAATGCTGTGCTTAAATATTCAAGCAAAAAATGGAAGTTTTGCTTAGACCTGGTTAATAGTACAGAAATTAGGAGGACCTGCTAATTCTTCTTTCTTCTAGAATTCGTTTTTGGACGTGCAATTAAAAATCGAAATTCGTACTCGTACTGCGCATTAGCTATATGCTTGGATCTGGATTTAGATGTGGAGTTAGGATTCAGCTATTCCGGGCCTATTAATAGTTAATAGCGAGAAGGAGCTCAGGCCCAGCGAGGGAGCGTACATTTCGCTTCTTTGAAAACCAGTTGAGAGCTCGCTATGCCGCATATTGGCGCTCGAATAACCTGAGATCTATATCTGTATTTGCATATACATGTACGCTGTACGCGGCTTTTGTTCGGATATGGGCAAGTCAAGAATTTTAGAGAGGCGCTGCGTTCGTCAAAGAGAAATAAAAACCATGCACGATCTACAACAAAAATCGACGCATGTTCAGCGGCAGTGGCTATTTCGATGGTCTTGATGTTCCCTCTACGCGTCTCATTTTGGCGAGTTCAATGGCTACTTCTGCGCCCACTCTCGCGTTGTTCAACACCAGCGCAATGTTGGACTCTAGCGATGCTCCACCCGTCGTGTCCGCCACATGTTTCAGCACAAAGGGTGTGATGGCTGCACCGCTCACACCTTTTTCGGATGCAGCCTTCAGCGCTCCTTTTTAAAGAGCAAACAGATAATGCAATACAGGCATAAACGTTAAAAATATACGTGAAAGCTTTTGAATAAGCATTTCTAGCATATTTGAATACGAAAAAACGAAAGAGATTCAGTCAGACAAGCGATTGCATAGAGCTAGAACAAATCGTTATCCATGGTAACCGCAACTAATCTTCGACGTATTTCATAGGTCATAGGTTCATGTCTTCGCTTACCATGAATGGCTGCTTCAACTTCAGCTGCGGCGGCAGGGTTAGGATTTGGGATCGCTAGAAGTGTGCCTGCTTGCAATGCCAGCTGCCTCGAGGCCGCAAAATGCTTGGCCACCAGCACAGGTGAGTCGAGCCGGGCGGGTGCGCGCAAACCGGAAGTGGGGGAGAAAAATGCCGGAAAGTCGTTCGTGCCTGCCACATGAAGCAGAGAGGACGAATGAGGTGCACGGGAGATGCAAAAGAGCAACAAATGAGGTGCACGGGAGATGCTAAGGAACAACAAATACAAAGAAGTCAACGAAAAGATATAAAGTAGAGGGCTGGTTCGAATTAAAAGGAGAGGGAGGGTGGGGGCTGCAATAAATGGAGGACACTCTGGAGTTGAAAGGTCAAATAGCTCCCATCGCATACTACTGAATAACACTCCTCGCGTGAAGGAGGAAAAGTGCTTGTACAATACGCGAGAACTTCAATAGAGCCATAAGCACCAACTACATCATATTTGCAGCAAAAACTTGGTGATAGTTGCTGCAAAGATCGTATCTTCCCTTTCTTACCGTATGCCACTACAGGCACTCCCATGGTCTCCAGGTACTCGAGCGTGCGCCCAATGTCCAAAATGGACTTGATCCCAGCGCAGACCTATGAATACAACACACAATGAGTAAATCGACGACGAGTCAACATCCTATGGTCCCTTCAATCTGCTTCTTTTTTGCACTCTTGGGTGCCCACTTATTGAATTCGCTTTCTGATTCTTTCTTTCTTTTGTCTTCGATCCCGAGCTGCTGTTTTAGCCGAATCTCCTCTTGTCTCATCACGCACCACAAGCACGGGCACTTTGCTAAGTTCCACGAGGTCAGCGCTCACGTCCCACGACGACTCGCCACCTCGGTGCACGCCGCCACACCCGCCCGTGACGAAGACCTCAACTCCCACGGAGGCTGCTAACCTCGCAGTGGCCGCCACTGTGGTGGCGCCGTCGCGTTGGGTGGCCATCACGAGCGGCAACTCCCGCGTCGAGCACTTGGCAACCTCAGGACCGCGCCGCGCAAAAGCTTCGAGCTCTTCATTGCTCATGCCAACGACAGGAGTCCCTTGAAGGACACCCACCGTAGCGGGTACAGCTCCATATTCTCGCACCTAACGGATTGAGCCAGCATAACCTACGATGGTAATCGGTACTTCAACGAAGAAGATATACCTAGCTAGCGTTTGACTCAAGAATTGACCTAAGAAACTTGGATATCAATAGGGATAATAATCTTTGATTAAGCTAGGCACGATTTACCTTCGCCTCAACTGCTAATGCTGCTTCATAATTTTGCGGCCAAGGCATCCCGTGAGCAACAATGGTGGACTCAAGGGCTACGCACGGACGGCCAGCGGCTAGAGAATCAGCCACTTCGGCTGACATTCGAACTAATGAGCCATCTGAGGCCATTCTGGATTGTGCTAGTCGAGTTGACGTAAAGCGACGCACCGAGCGAAGGCATCTTCCACCTCTAGAAGACAGCATTTTTGTGTGTGTCAAAGGAATGAGGACCAAGAATAGAAAAGGTCTCCAAAAGATTTGCAACTTTTTGCGTCCCAAATTAGGGTTCACGGCATTCTGCATTCTACTTCTGTAGTACAACATTGGCTTTTCGGAAGCCAAAGACTCGACTTGTTCAGACAGAAGCTTGCACGCAAATGGGGTCACCAATTGCTCGGGGATGGGCGACTCTTCTTCTGGATCGCCTGAGGGACTTCGTTGTAGTCCCCTGCTCTGTGGTCGGAAACTCTTCTTTTGAGCTGCACGTATTTACTGAATGGGATGAACTGCATATTCATTCCTTTTCTTCCTTTTCTTTGCAAGCACCAAGCACTCATGAGCCAGGAAGCAGGTGCACGGCCGCACACTCGCCTATTCATCATTCCTGATATCGAAGTTAATGGTGCGTCCAAATGAGTTTAGATAATTGTTTTAAGATTTTACGAACGTATTTCCCCTCGCATGTCGCATGTCGTTTTTATGCATAGACATTAGGATTGAAACATGAAGTATGTAGCGCGGGCGCGCCATAACACGAGAGATATGCCCATTAACCAGGATATACCGTGGCTCTACTGAAAAAGGAAATACCTTAAGCAATCCAGCGAGGGATATTTAACAAGTTCTCGTGTTCTCTAGTGTGCTGCATGGATTTCACTTCGCTACTCCGGAACATAGTCCTATCCAATCCAAGAGCAGCAATCAAATTGTGTTTCGTGTACTCTTTTTGAACATTGAAATGGTGAATGATCAAGTGGGGCTGCTTATGGGAGAAGCTTCAAACGTGAAGAAATATGAGATTATTACTTTTCCGTAGAGTGAAATGAAGTGATAGTGCCGCGGCACCCGAGAGAAAAAAAGCTTCCTGAATCAGCTCTTCTTAACAATGATACGGATTCAGACGAAACTGCATCGACCGCCTTCTCTACTGTGAGCTCAGCAACTGCGTCATCACTGGGTGTGGAGTTCAGATAACCTTTATGGCTTCGTCTAGGATAAAATTCGCTTACTTCAGGAGCCACAGCGACAGGAGGCAGGGTGCGGGCGCCTGCATTCACGTGGGCCTGTGAGAGAGGGGCGACTCGCAAACATGTGACACCAGCGCGCCGGGCATCTGCCACAATGACTCTCAGAGAAGTAAGCTCCATAGCATCTTCCAACACGCTGTTCATCTTAGATTCCGGCAGGGCAGCAGGCGTTGCTGCGGACACCAATAAAATTGACGAGCTAAGGACAGGGGCTAAACATCTAGCGACAAGAACCAGTCGCCCGGCTGATTGCTCTCCTTCTAAGTGTGCACCGCTCCAGCGAAAGACAAGCACCGAGGCTTGAAGCTCTGCAACCGCAGTGTAGCTTCCTAGCGCTGACAAGGAAGTAAAAACTCCACCATTTGGGGACGAAGCTCTGTCTTCAACTTGCAATCTCCATTTTGTAGACTTGCTCACTTTATTTTGTTTCAGGTGATGCTGGCATGCCCAAACAAGCACAACAAGCTCAGTGTCCACTGTGGCCGCAACAGCTGAGCCGTCATTACCAAGACGAGACTGCACTAGTCCAAGCCCAAAGCACGTCCCACTAATCCTTACTGCACCAAGGCATTCCATAGCTATAGCGCTATCAGCTCCACGAGGGCGTCTGAATTCGAGGATTGCGACTTGTGACTGATTTGAATCTGGGTCTGATGGCGGTGCCGTTTCTCTCATAATTGAAGCTATGGCAACCACATCAACGCGGGTGCCGTCATTGTTAGAAGCAGTGCCTTCTGTGGCGTCCCAAGAAGGTGCACATGCAAGTGATATTGCTGTCGTAAACATTTCTGTGGCTAGATTTTGTTGCCATAGTTCCTTAAATGCCGTACTACCGGTTGAAGTATCAAGAATAGATAATGAGCATTTTTCGGTGACACTCTCAGTGCTCGCCACCAGCAAAGCATTTAAGTTTGGCAAATAGAGTAGATGGGAGACTTTATTTGTCAATGTATTTTGACACTTCCGGTGGATATAACCGGGCTGCTGTAAGCCATGTTCTAAAGAGTTTCTTCTTCCCGAGGTGCTAATGACTTTCGGTGGTCTTGCAATTTGAGTAACGTGAAGAGATCCCAATGTTATCCGGCCAAGATCATCCTGCCATACCAAGTCTAAATCAAAATCAGCAGCATTATCATCACTCTTCAAGCTAACAGCACAAAGATCTCGACGGGTATCACGCATTTCAGAGGTTTCTTCACCAAAAATCAAAACAATTGCATTTACTTGAACGCAATCCTTAAGCGCAGGCCGTGTTTGATATGGAAGTGGTTCTCGAGGAGATGAACAACTCAGTACTACGTCAACGTCATAAGAATGCGCAATCAGTGCAAAATGAAAATATTTTGAGTTAGCTCTGAATTCGTCGTGCTGCCCGAGATCCACTGGAATGAGCCTCTCGATTGGCTGCCTACCAACCTCCAATACAACTATTTCCCGCAAGACGACAACCATCGACGAGGCACTGTCCGAGGTTTCAAGTGACCAATCCATAACGAGAAGACGGCCATCTGTGAGTCCAACAACCAAGCTAGGATTTTCAAAGTCACAGTTTGCACTATCAAATAGCGGTGATAGAGCCAAAAATGTAATCGATGATATCAGTGGTGGTTCATAGCTTGAAGGACTGGGTGGGTTGAAAGGAGATGTGGGCAGCGGTACGTTAGAGTCGAAAACGACTGACATTGATATACTTTCCGTTTGAAGCTGACTATGTGATAGCGCAAACGGCAGTCCCTCAGCTACCACAAACGTGACATGAGGTGGATCTGTGGCATCCCACGAGGAAAACGCGATAAGCGCTCGTCGCTGACGTTCAAGACCGACTGACTGAGCTAAGTCGTACATCGTTAGAGATGACACAGCTATGGTTGTTGGGAAATTCGTAACGAGTCTTATCGACAGCTTGTCGTTTTGTTGGTTGCTCATAAGTCCGAGACCCAGGATGCATAATTCGCAGCTACCATCAGTTTTCGTGACCGCTACGGTCAAAAGAAACGTAGACGCACCCCCATGGATGCAGGCAGAAAGTACCGGCACACTTACTGCCACCAGTCCTTGTACACCGAGTAAAACATCAGAAGGGTCCCACTCTGTAAGCAATTGAGAGCAGTCTTCGGAAAGAACTCGTACACGATAGTTTGTCGAATGCAGAACTACCACCAGAGGGTGTGACTCTGACGCATCACTCAATTGAGGCAATGTTATTTGATGCAGACCTAGAGTGCGCTCAAGTTTATGGTCCAGAGCTGTCTCTTGAATGTCCATGGCCAATGCTTCAATTGTATCATTAGTGTGACTCAGTTCCATGAGGCTTTGTAGGCCTTCCTGCTGCTCGAAGAAGAGGAGTGATTTTGACTTACTCTGCGATATATGATGCATGCGATAACCTGCCCCCAAGCCAATATCACAAGAATTCAAGTCCATGACGCGTAGAGGCCATCCTTTCTCCATAACATTAAACGAATTCTTTCCACTCCCCCCACAAACAATTAGTCTTGGCGGACAATGCTTTATGCTCAAGACTGGACCATCTTCACTCTCGGATTTAGTCTTGGAGTCAGTAAAGAGAAAAGGAGTGCGAGGCAATGTGCAGCTTGGTACAGACGGCAATGGTACAATGTCGATCAATGTAGAGAGAAATTGAGAGCGAAATGGATTGTCATCCAAGACATCCATGGTGATATGTCGAGGTGTGTACATATTCAAACTTGCTAAAGAGACTTGCCCATCCAAATCGACCACGATTAGAAGACAAGATGTTGATGATATGTTTATAATATCGACACAAGACATGACCTGAGATTTACTGGCAGCACTTCGCACATCAGAGATGCACACAATTTTCGGGGATGACACACTAGCAGGAGGCTCGTATTCAAAGGAGAGTATCTCAAAAGTTCCACGATTGCTGGCGAGAAGATATTGAGTTGGGCTCATTGTTCTGATTCGTCGAAGTGAAATCAAGCTTTCTAGTCGAAGCTGTGTCCTTTCTTGACGAAAAATAAACCCTGACCCGTTTATCAAGAATATTTCGAGGTCAGACACACATAGAACTATTGGTCCGTGGGCATCAAACCCAAGAATAGAGACATGTGTTGAAGAGTGAAGATTTTCCACTGAGAAGACGCTCTCTAGACTTGCTGCTGCTTTGCCATCGTATAAAGTGCACTGCAGGTGACATGGACCAGGAGAGGATTTTAGGAACCCTCCGTCGGTATAATCGACAGCTAAAGACCCTTCAGTATATAGAACAACAACGGCTAGGCTTCCTTCGAGTGGTGATGGTTTATTGGCGACCGCAAGACGACAAATTTGGCAATCATTCAGTGGTTTCGTCAGGCCAGCATCTACGTTGCTTGCATTAGTGCTTGAAAGTCGACCAGAAAATCCAGCATTACTGAAAGTGCTCGTGTAGGTGGCTTCAGACGCGGCTTGCTCCACAACAGCTAGGGCCGTGGCATCAGATTTCCCAACGCCCCAATCCACAGGAATAGGGATATGCACCACCGTTGTCGAAATTTCGTACCTATCCTTGCTGACGTCGATTTCGAAGAGGGATATGATGCCGGACCATGCCCAAACAGCTACTCTGGTTGCCGAATTACAACTTTCGTGAGAAGAAGCATCCGAAATAATGAAGTTGTGCACCCTGTCCGGGAAAGGATTGCCGACACAATCTGGTAGAGAGGCTAAATTGATACTTAATCTTCCATCTAAATCAATCTGAAGATTATTTTTGTGCTGGTTAAGGCTGCAAATGACCCACTTGAGGCTGTGCGTAAAAACAAGCAAAGCTTTGCTCCCATCCAATAGCCCGAAAGGAATCAGAGCCTTGATATGCTCATGATGGTCAAATGCTTGAAATTTCGAAGAGCAGGACAGATTTTTACTGGTAGAATCGTCTGACCATGCTTCAATTGAGCCACGCCTCGCGACGACGAGCTGTAAGGTGCATGCAGTGAAACGGTTAAGCTGCTGAATTTCATTAAGTTTATCAACCTAGCTAGAAAAAAATATCGATACTGGGAGAACTTCCAAAGAACTCACCGTATCAGGACCGTTAGGCACGAATCGTACTGCAGCTGAAGCATCGATGGCAGCTGCCTGGACTAACACCTCTGGCTTCAGGAAGCTCGACATTTTTTGTGCATTGTTCACGTTTATCCGCTTGGTCGCTTGCCGCTTGCCCACATATAGTACATCGCAAACGCACGAATTCTGGGCTCACCCTAACATAATATTCAGAGCGAAGGAATCCGCGAGTTGTGACGTTGTGACTTAGAGTAAGTCTTTCCCGAAACTGAAATCGAAATAACTTCGATTATCGAAGTTTGCCAAAACTTCACAAATCTTTTTTGGGTATTTCCCGGATCGAAGTGAAATTACTTCGATTTGGCAAGATGTG
>Ga0307930_1000704_pt1 | contig 26758 bp, 20 predicted proteins | sample OrgLakmetageno46_FD_203161 | JGI IMG/M metagenome (GOLD analysis project Ga0307930, IMG submission 203161) | Saline water microbial communities from Organic Lake, Antarctica - #46 | ecosystem: Environmental > Aquatic > Non-marine Saline and Alkaline > Saline | place: Antarctica: Organic Lake...
GTGCCTCTGTGACTGCTGTGTACTTGCCTTTCTTTGTTTTTGGGAGAGTATTAACTAGACTAGACTAGACTAGACCTCACGGCCTCACAGCTCTCAGCTCTCAGCCTCTCAGCTCTCGGCTCGCATGAGATTTTGAAATCTTATATTCTAGATTATATTCTAATTCGCAACCACCATTTTTTGGAACATACACGCTGGCGAGGGCGCGAGTAGCTGAGCAGGGTCCACGAGGATCGGAGGAGTAGAAAGAGTGGCTTCGAACTCGCACCTGGCATAAATAACAGTTATTTGCGTAGCATAGGATGCCATCCAAGTACCAGCTCCGAGACGACTCGGACGAAGAAGATGGCGACATGCTCATGTCCGCTGCCTCTCCGCCGCCCATGCATCGGTCCATAGGCATGGATTCAGACTCGGACGAGCCTCAGGATGCTATCCCTGAAGTCTCGAACCGCGGTGTAGACACCCGAGGGGAACGAGGCGGAGCGGCTACTATGCCAAGCCCCGTGGTCCGAGCTTCCCTGGCGTCACCCCTTCGCTTTACGCCGAGCGTAACCACACCCTTCACAGCAGGGTTTACTGGGGCAAGCACGGGAGGGCGTGGGCGCATGCAGCCGCACACTACTACTTTACATGCACCGCCCGAGGCAAGTATGGATGATACGGCAGAAATGGCGAGCAGCGCGCCAGCCCACTGGTTTCAGCAGGGCGCGGACGGGAGCGTGGGGATGGTCCCTTTCCATGGTGGCAATGGCAACGGGGGCGTCACGAAGGAAGCCTTTGAAAGTTTCGATTACGGTGTGGGGATGCCCCGCGATGGCACTGAAGTTGGCAGCAAAGTAGATTTCGAATCAATGGAAGCGGCTCCTGACCAAGCTGACTACGCAGACGAAGGTGAAGGTGTAGAAGATGCAGTAGCTTGGCTGCCTCCTCCGGTTGGCCTACCACCGCCACCGGAAGGGGTTGCTTTGGCTGTGGTGCAGGCCGCCAAAGTGCCACGTTTCTTCGCGAGCGCAGACCGGCGCAACCACACGCAGCGCCTGTACGAAGATGCGCTGTCCGAGGTGCACGGCGCCGTGGCGCCAGCCTCGTCGAAACGACTGCAGCGCGACACCCGCATGTCCCTCGACACGGGCCTGAGCTTGGGGCGGTCGTTTCGGGCTTCGTTTGGCAACAACGGCATGCTCGTGCTCCCCTTTAAGTCGCATGCGTCCATGCTCGCGGCGCAGGACGCCCTCATCGGCGCCAATGCGGCTCCACCAGTGCCAGGAGCCGGGGCAGGTGACGACGACGACGACGACGACTACAACGACGAGGAAGAGGCTGCGAACGCAGCGCAAGCAGCGGCTGAAGCTGCCGCAGACCATGCCCGAGCTTGCCACGCAGTCACGCTCGTAAATGTAGGGTCGCTTGTATCATTGCCGTCTTCCTTGCCTCCTCTCGGTGCCACCTTTCCGAAGATGCTGGAAGCCCACCGCAACGCTTCGATTTTGGAGACAGCGGAAGAGGACGACGGCAGCAGCAGCGGCAGCGGTATCGCAGTGCCACGGTTTCGGTTGCCGCGGGGCGCTGCGCCAGCGCAGGCAGGCCAGGCGCCAGCTATAGACGAGGTGGAGTACCCTCAGCTCGCAGCCTTCATGCACACCGCCGTGAAGCTCACTGCGCGAGACGCTCGCTCGCCGTACCCCACTGACATGGGAAGCAGCGGCAGTGCAGGAGGCCCACTGGCTGAAGCCGAAGCAGCCGCTGCGTGGGCCACCGCGCAGCAGTGGCGGCTCGCGCGCGCAATTTGGGGCCAGGAGCGCACGCAACCAGGAACGCCGCCTGCGGTGGCAGCGGCACTGCAGCTTCCGGTAACGGCACGCTGCCCTGGTGTGGGGAGCGCTGTGGCCACCACTGCTGGAGGTGGTGGCAGCAGCAGCAACAGCAGCGCTGGGCGCTTAGTGCCCGGTTTGCGTCGCACGGCGCTCCTGCAGCAGTGGTGCGCGAGCGCGACGCGTGGGCGCAGTAAACTGCCGGGTGGCTCTCACTGGCGCGAAGGGACAGGAGGAGGAGAGCTTTCTCGGAGCCTTAGTGGCCAGGGCTTCAACCGAGGAAGCAGCTTTAGCAGTACGAAAGCGGGAGCCACGGGGGTAGGAGCCGTGCTGGATGCGTTGAGCGAAGGCCGCGTCACCGATGCCACTAAGCTTGCCCTCGGGAGCCTCAGCAGCAACGATGGTGGCGTTGGTGGAGGCAGCCAGGCGTCTTTTGCGAGTGGCGAGGAGCAGCAGCCGCAGCACCCGCGCCTAGCCCTGGCAATCGCGTCGTGTGGCCCCAGTGGGGGGCGCGAAAGCGCGCGGCTGGTGGCGCAACAGCTGGTGGCGTGGCGGCAGTCGGGAGCCTGGGAGTGCGTGCCGCCGGACTTGCGGTTGGCGTACACGCTGCTGGCCGGCACGCTCGGCACTGCTGCGAACCCTCAGGCAGCCCTCGATTACGACGCGAGAAGGGATGATGCCCTGGCTTTATCTTCTGGACGTGAAGGAGAAGAAGAAGGAGATGGAGGTGAATATGAGTCAGGTAGTGGGGAGTCGTGTTTGACCGCAGCAGAAGCGCGGGCAGTGGGGTCGCATTTAGACTGGCTGCGGCGCTTGGGCTGCCACTTGTGGTTTCAGCCGCGCCCCCATCGGGGCCCATCGGCACTGCGAATGGCGTTTGGCGACTACCAGACCGCTGCGGCGCGTGGGAATGCCGCCCCTCCGCTGCCCACCTTGCGCGCTCGGCGCTGGCACGCCGCAGCTGCTGCAGGAGGAATGGGAGTTGGAGGGGACGGTGCTGATGAAGGCGCCGCTTATGTGCCTGGCTACACCCAAGGCTGCGTGTTGTTTCACCTCCTTGAGCTCTACTGTGCGTCCTCAGACTCTACTGCGGGCGTCTACGAGCAATTGAGCTTCCGCACTGGCCTGAGCCAGAGCAGCAGCAACAGCAGTGGTGGTGGTTGCGAGGTGGGGGCCCTGTTGGCGGCCCTCGACCCGCGCTCAACCGGAAGCGATCCGTTGGACTTTCGCGCGAGCTGGCAGCTGGCGACCTTGCTGCAAGCGCTCGGGTTGCACGCCGTGGAGGCGCAAACTTACAGTCGCGTGCTCCACGGCCTCGCAGACCAACTGGAATCGGGGGGACTGTGGCAGTGGGCAGTGTACGTGCTGCAGGGCTTGCCCGAGAGCACCCGTCGCAACGCCTGCGTGCGGAGCTTGGTGCTGAGGCACGCCCACGAAGCGCCGCAGGGGTTTGCGAACGCTGCAGCTGCCTCTGCCACTGGCGCGGGTGGTTTTGGCGCTGGACTAACCTCATCTGCAGCAGCGGCCATGGTAGGGCGAGCGGATTTCTTGTGTGGGACCTTGGGCCTGCCCCGCGCTTTACTCAACGAAGCCCTCGCGAACTGGGCCAACTACTGCGCCGCCACTGGCCTCGCTAACCTCAACGGTGGTGGCGATAGCGGCAACGACGACTACGGTAGCAGCAGCAGCAGCCCTTTGGGCCTCTCCGGCGACGGAGACGGCGGTGGAAGCATGCTCGAAGCGCAGCAGCGCGCACTGGTGGAGCGCGGGGCGGTGAGCACAGTGGAAGCCGAGGCAGGACGTGGCCTGGCGCTCCGCTGCCAAGGGTCGCCGCTGGTGCCTTTACAGGGGCAAAAAGTGGCAGAAGCGGCCGCCTTGGTGTTCTGGCAGCCGCGGCTCTGCTTGCGGCCAACCTCGGACCAGCGGGCTTTTCTGGCGGCCTTTTTGCCGTCCGCAGGCAGCAACGGCACTGGCAGCAGCAGCAGCACTGTGCTCGACCCGTATTTGAGGGCCTGCTTGGCGTATCTGGACTTGCCCAATGGCTCCGTTGCGAAAGGTGGAGGAATTGAGGCCCCGTTGGACTTGGCTGCGCTCGAACACACCCTTGCTACGCTGGTGCCTGCGCTTGCGGCTGGCCGCACCAGCAGCAGTGTGGGGAGCGCAGGTGGCGGCAGCAGTTCGTTGCTCGCAGCTGAGACCTGGGTTGGGGGGGCATGCACTGTGGCGGGGCAAGAAGCGAGCGAAGTGTACCGGCTGGAAATGCTCGACACGGCGCGAAAACTGCAGCACGCGCTTTTCTTGCACCGAGCGCAGACCCAAGCGGAGCTGGCTGCCACCGAAGCGCGGCACGGGGGGAACCCCGCGGCAGCGGTGAAGCAAGTGTGGTCCAATGCGCGCACTGCGGCCCTGGTGTCGGCGGTGGGGGTGCCGGAGCAAAGCGAAGCCGCGCGGCGAGTGCATTTGGCCCATGCCACGCGCGCCTTCGTTGATGCCCTCTAACGAACGAACGACGAGGTGGTGGTGAAAGGCCAAGGGTGCATGGTGTACTGCACAGGGCGCCCATGCCTTCCTTAGCCTTCCTTTCCACTTGTCACTTGAGGCGCTGCGCTAGGGACGCATTTGAATACAAGATATTAACATGAATGCCAAGGGCCACATTACCGGCCATTTTTATCTCCACTTGATGAATTCGTTGCTAAGTAACGAATTACTTGGGGGGGGGGGGGAAGAAAGAAGGTATCCAACCTAAGAGCCATCTGAGCAAACCGCGATCGCAATCGCAATAGGCAATACGCGCAGAAAACAATCCCAGTTTCTAGTTTTAGTATTCCTTGGCTATCAGCGCGAAAATCCTTCACAGCTATAGAAATTGGCAGATATATTGATATTGATATATTCCTATCCCTGACATCCCTGGGATCCTTGGACCTCAAGAAGAATTCTTTCTAAAAGAAAATGATTTAAATCGGCATAAACTTTAAACCATAGACCATGAACGAACATAGAGCACAAGGAGCTGGGGAGCTGGAAGCCAAATTCTAGAAGGAGGCGAGGGCGAGAGGAATTGATCACTAGCACGACCTGGCCCTGCGTATACATGAAGTCGTTGCCCTCGTGCCCTTGCCTGTTTCTCTGCTATCGCATACAAAACGAACTCTATCACTAGTCATCTCCAACTCAAACTTCTAATAATCGTCACCGCGGCTGAGGACTTCCTTGCAGGTGGGGCGCAGAATGAGGGTGTGCTCGTACTGGGCCACGTAACTGCCGGGCTTGTCCACCAGTGGAGGGTACGGCTGAATGATGCCCACGTCGCACAAGTTTTTGAGGGCACCCAAGTACTTTTCTTGCCGCGCCCCTTTGCCGTTGACCGCAAAACTGCCGCCGTCGTCGCGCTCCAGCCAACGGCGGCAGAACGCGAGGGTGCCAAAGGTTTTGTTCACGTGGTGCAGCAATTTCTTGGCGCTGGGCATGCGCAGGGGCACGTGGGGCGCGGTGAACACTTTCATGTAGTGCGAGCACTCCATGTCTTCGACCACGTGCCCACGCCCAGTGGACCCAAAGGTTTCTACGGCATAGATTTCGCCTTCTTCCATGCGGGTGGTTTCGCCCCCTTTCACGATGGGGACTGACTTGCCGGCGTGGATTTGGTACGGGCCAATGGAGTGGCCCGTTAAGTTGCGGCACGGCTTCACGGGGTAGGTCGTCCCATCAATGGTGACCTCGTAAGATTCCATGGTTTCTTGAATCAGCTCGCCCACTTCGTTGAGCGGCACGTCTATCCCACAGGCTTTGATGCCCGTGTTGGTGGCTTCGCGGGCCGCGTCCAACAAAGGTTGAAATTGGTCGTCAAAGCAAAGCGTCCATGCGCAGTCAATGATGCGGCCATTGATTTGAGTCCCAAAGTCAATCGACATCACGTCGCCGTAGTTGAGCACCGTGTCGTCCCCACAATTGGGGGTGTAATGCGCGGCGACGTGGTTCACGCTGCAGCCCGTGGGAAACCCAATCCCGGCGGCCAGGCCCGACTCCTGCACCAGCTCGCGGTTTTTCGCCTCGATTTTCTCGCACATGTCCAGGAGCTTGATGCCCGGCTCGATCCAGGACTGCGCCCAGCGCCGCACTTGCCGGTGCACTTCCGACGCGTGCCGCACTGTGGTGTACAAGTCTTCTTCCATCCGCTCCAATGCTTTCTTTTCTTCGCTGCCCGTCCGGAACGAGTTGCCGGCGAGTTGCTCGCCGCTCGTAGGGGTTTTATCCGGGTGCGGCTGTTCTTCGCCTTTCGGGAATGGGAGCGCGGTGTGGGGCGCAAACAACTTCGCCACGGGAATAGACGGCTCCAGGGTTTGGCCATACCTGTATAGGGTTCAGCAAGCACACCACAGGGCCGTCCCGCAGAATACGTGACTTAATCCAACACTACTAGCGATAAGCAAACCTTTGTAATCCTGATGAAGATAAAATGTTCAAGAAGTGCAAGAGGCAGCAAAGTCCTTGAAGCGGTGCTGTAATGTCTTATCTCACTCGTAGTCGAAGTTGTGCATACACTAGCTAGCTAGGCAATCAAGAGCAAAACTATGACAAACCTCATGTACGAGTCGCAAAAGCCTGTCACACCCAAGGACTTGGATACTACACTCGCACCCTTGGCTCCAGACTTCTTCTTCTTCTTCTTCTTTTTGGTTTCTGTTGGGGCGCCCTCGTCGTCTTCATTCTCGCCTGCACCGCCATCGCCCTCGCCAGTGGCAGCGCCATCAGCGGCGCCTGCAGCCGCGGCCGCCGCAGCACCACCATCCTCAGCAGCTTCACCACCGTTCCCGCCAGCGCCACCCTTCTTCTTCTTTTTCTTGTTCTTCTTCTTCTTTTTGGTGGCACCTGGCTCGCTAGCGTCCTCAGCTTCATCTTCCTCGTCCTCCTCCGGTTTCTCATTCACCTACTCACGAGCATAGGTGTAACAATAGTTAGCAATCCAATATTCTAAATCACATGATAGAGTCGTTGCAATACCTCGAGATTGTCCATAGCATCTTCAAGAGCAGACATGGCTAAGAAATTAGCTTGTTACTCCTTTGAACCTAAGCTTGCTTAGCTACAGTAGTCGCTGATTTCGCGATGTCGCAGCTCACGACGAGTGACGACTGAGTTTACCGGATTACTCCTTTCAAGGGGGTGGTTTGGTACTTACACTCTCGCGCGCGAATCAAGCCATACAATTTTCCTGTGTGTGTTCCCGAGGATAGTTTTTTTGAATATCCGCATCATCCGCATTGTATTATAGTATTATTGTGTATCAAGCTAGGACGACTGCAAGGTAACGAGGTAAGGGCCCTACCCTTTGCGTAGCTAAAAATGAAGATATATTTGGTTATAGATAGATTTTATGCGCGGACGAATTCTGTTTCTTCATCAATGGCTATTTCTTAATCACATGTGACAACTTGATGCCATCCGTCTTTTGGCGCGCTCTGATTGCCCTGACGTCTAGAAAATCTGTATTATAGATGGGAAACCAACTCTCTTCTGTGATATCATCTGAACCGGGAAATGAAGCCAGCTCCTCCTCCTCCTCCTCATCCTCGAGTGCTCAAGCGCAGCCCGAAGGCCCTGAGACAGTGATGGACGATGAAGCGATTCGAGCTGTGATGAATGCGGAAGGTCCTATCGTGCAGATGGTCTTGCTCAAAGCCGACGGCACCGTGGAGGAAGTCACGGTGGACTGCACGCCTCGGGACCGCAACATTGAGAAGCTCATGGACAGTGATAGTATGACTATCGTCGGGGGCTACCAGGTTTGATAGGGTTCGCCCTTGAACTTGAGAGCTTTACCTGCACCAAGGCTTGTTTGAAATTAAGGTGTGGAATCTCTCATCTCAACATTGATGCTTTTGCAGGACCTGAGCTTGACTGTAGTGAATGGAGCAAATCCTGCTTTGAGCGCCTCGAGTGCAAAGCTGCCGTTCCCGCTCCATGCACATGCTTTGCGTGGCACCACTGTAATTATGCGCAATGGCGAAGACGGCGCTCAGCAGGTGAGCGCATACTGAATTAATTAAAGAACAAACTTCGTTGCCCTGCTTAGATTTTCGTCATTGACTCACCCCTCGCTCGCCTCGGCTGGAACTTTCGTTACATTGATACTCCCTGTATACTGACCGGTGCATGCCGCCGTTTTTTACTGTGTGCTTAGGATTTCACGGCAGCTGAGTTTCAAGCTTTAGTGGATCGGCCCGTGAGTGCTGAAGAGCAGAAGTTGTTTGAGTCGGAGAACGCCGCCATCGCAATGAAGCAGGCTCAGAACATGGTGGCAGCAGCCAATGAGGCTCAGGAAGAGGAAGATGACGAGGATTCCGACGCATCAGGAGACGAGTACACGGCGGCAGACGCAGAAGACGACGAAGCGTCGAGCGAAGACAGCGACGAGGACGACGAGGAGGAGGACGAAGAGGAGGAAATGGACGAAGAAATGGCGCAGAAATCAACGGTGCTGTACCAAGTGATGGAAAACTTGGCCGTGCAGTTGGAGCGCGCACCGACCATGGACGAGATCAAGCAAGCCTTGCGAGACATTGCCGAGGCTCAGGCGAATGGAAACCTGGGAGAAGACGAAGGTGAAGCCGAGGAAGAAGACGAAGGAGAAGAGGTCACAGGCGGCGAGGAAGGAGATGAAGTGGAAGAAAAAGCCGAAAGCGAGTCAAGTGAGAACACCAAAAGTTCATCAATCGTGTCCGAGACTCCTGCCAAGGACTTTTCGGTCGAAGCCACGGCAGCAGCGGCAGCGGCTGCGTTGACTTCCCCAGACACCGTAGCCTTCGCGTCTCCTTCAGTGCTGGGCAAGCGAAAGGAAGACGTCGTTGAAATCTCAAAGGATGCCATGAATCCTGCCTCTGAGATCCAGCAGTCAAACCCCAAGACCGCGCGACCAGAGGCAGTGGCCTAGGATATTGAATGAACGAGATCGAAATGTGCTTCTACTTAACTGGTGTGGGTGTGAATGAAAAATGTTACGCGCTGATATCGGATTACGCGGTTGTATCGCCCCCCTGTTCTTAATGTGGTGCAGTTTCTGAAGGACCGGAATTAGGGATACAAAGCAAAGCAGCGTATACTCGGAGCTAGAAGCCAGAAGGCGAAGGCTAGAACTTCTACTAGAATGGCAGCCAATTCTACTAGAAATCCTAGTGAAGTCCTTATATTATACTTGCGTATATTGTGCAATGGTAATTGCTAATAGATTTGCGTGTCGGCTATCTTGCGGGCCGAGAAACACAACAAAACAAAACACCTCGCAACAGCAACAGATAGATCATCAACACGGCCATTCAAATTTTCTAATTTATTTGCAATTGCTTATACGGCACTCAGTGCGAAGGGGTTCTTCGGGGCCAATAAAAACAATATAACTACATCTAACATTCCTATTCAGCTATAAGCCATCACCTGACTTACAGCTCAAAGCACCAACTGACACACTAGGCCTCTATCATTTTATGAAGCCAAATGATTCCAGTAGATTTTACGAATAGTCCAGCCCGTTGGTAAGGCTGAAGCCTGCGCCGCTGTTGAGGGTGCCGCCGTAGGCGAGGCCGCTTTCGCCACCACTAGCACTGCCTTCGTCAAGGAGGCCGCGCGCTTCATCAGCCACTTTGGCCAGCTCATTGAGTTTGGCGGGAGGCAAGAAATAGTTGAGGTCCACGCCCAGCTGCGCTACTTTCGCGGCGAGAATTGGGTCCACGCCACTGCCACTATTGCTGCTGCCACCGCTGCTGCTGTCTCGCCGCAGGGCAAAGTTTTCCACGACGTTGGTGGTCACCTTGTGGAACTGCCGTACGTCCCAGCTGGGAAGCTTGCTGACCGTGAGTTCAAACAGGTCGCGCTGGGTGTCCGCGTCGGGCATCCGCAAGCACAAAAGGAGCGCTTTCACGTCATCGCGCACCGCCTGACGAGGGAAGAAAATGAGTTTTAAAAAAAGTAGCAAAGGTAGACGCCAGCGTGAACGTGTAGTAAGGGGCAATTCAAAGGATAGCGAACAAGAAAGAGCATGCAAATTTGAATTCTAGTGCTGTGCACCAAAACAGGATTACATCCTCCCCAGCCCCTCCCTATTTCCTATAGCTACTCCACCCTCCCTTCTAAGAACCAATCACCTTGCTGAGCTCGGCGTACACGCCTCTTCGCACCAAACCCAGCACTTGCAGCCAGGTGGTGGGGGCTTTGTCTGGGTCGTCCCCGCGCTCCCGGCACAGCTCCCGCTCCTTGTCGATCGCGTAGCCCAAGTACGCCACCAGGTCCTGGTCCAGCAACGGCTTCATGGCTGCCACGGCCGCGGGCAACTTGGACATGTCCTCCATGGCCACGTCGCAAATTTGCCGCACTTTCTCCAGCTGCGCGTGCTCGGCCGCAGCGAGCGCGTCCCCCAGCTCTTGTGCGCAAGTCAGCGCGTAGTTGTTGATCTGCGTGAGGGCGGCTCGTGCAGACGACGCGCCACCGACCACGGGCGGGCCACTCCCACTGCTACTCCCAGTGCCACAGCCACTGCTGCTGCCGTCTCCGCTTGCCTCAGCATCTTCCGGTGGGAGAGTCGCTAGGTAACGCCGAGCCGCCGCAGGGTACCATTCGGAAAGCACTACCTCACGGTAAGAGCCCAATATTTGCGGCGCCAAGTCGCTGGACCCAGGGCGGCACAGTTCGCGCACCAGCAGCGCCAGCGACCCGCTCACTTGCGCAAGGGCTTGTGCGTCCGAGGGAGCGAGCGTAGACGGGTCCTCGACAGGGCCTCGAAAAAAAGACAACCGCGCTGAGGTCACACCGCCGCCGCCAGGGCCGCTGCTGGTGCTGCTGCTGCTGCTTTTACCGGCTCCGTCCATGGGTTGCCCTTCTTGCTGTGCGGCGGACACCGCGGCTACGGCCGCTGCCTTGCGCGCAACTCCCGCAGCTGACTCTGCCAGGGCGCCGGCAGGGCCAGCACCGCCCTGATTAGGCCCACTGAACAAGTCCAGGCCGCCGTCGAGGCCGTTGGCCGAAGCCAGGGACACCGACAAGCGCACGAGCTCGTCGTCAACGGCTTCGAAGTCGTCGGCTGACGTGGCCAGCGCGCCCACACCTCGCCGAGATACCATCTCACCACGGCCATCGCCACGGCTGCTACTGCTACTGGTGCTACTACTGCTAAGGTCATCGCTGTCTTTCGAGAACGCGGCTGCCAGCTCCGAGCCGCGGGCAAAGACTTTGGACACTTCTTCGGCCGTCATGTTGGCCGCTTTTGCTACTTCGGCCACGCCTGCGACGAAATCAGGCGGCAAGTCAGAGTCCAACCCGAAAAGGTCCAGCTCGTCTTGCGTGAGCTCATCGTCGTCACCGTTTGGTGCGCCACTCGTTTTGGCTCGCCGCTCGTTCGCTTGCTGAGCTTTCAGAGCTGTTCGGCCGAGGGCTTCCACGCTTTCGTCGCTCAGTCGCGATGGATCCAAGTTGGCCAGCTCTGGTGGAAGTTCAGGCTCGTCTTCACCCGACAGCTCCACTGCTGAAGAAGGAGGAGGCACGATTTCAGCATCGACCATTGGGTTGCCACTCTTTGTGTTACCTGGACTATTCCCGCTGCTACGTGCAAAGTTGTTGTCCTCGCCAGGCACACTTACGCCAAGAATTTCCCCCGAACTAGGATCGAGTTTGATCTCGCAGGCCACCGCTGTTGGGAAGTTGGCCTTCAGGTCATGTGCCAGCCGCGCAGCAACGTCCCTTTCTGCGGCTGCTACCAGGGACGCGACTTGGCGGCCCATCGTTGCAGCCGTGCCGCCTTCGCCGCGCCTGACGGAGACAATGCAACCAGCTCCCGAACTTGGATTCACCGGGTTGACGAGAATCTCTACGGAGTCATCCGGGCAAGCCTGGAAGCGTAAGCAAAGCCCCCATGCTTCGGTGGATGGCTCCAAAGGCATCGCAGCATCTCGTCGATTCACACCTCTAGCCCAATCGTTGGCCAACCACGAAAGCACGGCGTCTGAGGGTACATCCTCCACGAGGTGGGTCTCAGCAACGCTGCTAGGTCCACCAAGAGCCAGTAAAGAGCAAGACAAGCGCCGACGCGACGCCAATGCTCGATGCGATGGTGCCCAAGCTGTGGCTATCGAGGCCAAGGTTGGCCAGATGAAAACTCTGTGCATAATTCTTTTTTGTCGTCGAGGTCTAACTTCTATGAATCCTACTGGACTTGATTGCTGAAGAAAGTAAAAGAGGGTTAAGTGCTCTAAAAGATGGACTAAAGCTAGAATTACTTTTTCAAGGGAGATATTCGAGCACACTTCTAAGACGAATGTCAATGGAATCGTTGTGTCTCAGGCGCTCTGTTATGTGCTCGAGAAGCCCTCGTTCGATAACTCTTGCCTAGCTTGTGCACTTCGCAGCAACCGACATCTGGCGTACTTTTTGTTGATGTCTCACTTCTTGCCTTCAGCGATTTCATTGGCTCGCCAACCAACAACAACATTTCAAAAAAATCAGGTAGACTCAAGGGTAGACTAGTCTTTGGGTAGTCTAGTCTATTCGTGTAATCCATCGTGGCGACGAAGAAGATGGCAAAGAAGGGCTTTCTACTCAATGCCAAGGTTTGTGGGAATTGCCTTACACCCGAAGGGCTTGCTCCCAAGCTCTCCGCTTGCTCCCGGTGTGGTCTCGTGGTGTACTGCAGTAGGGACTGCCAGCGGGCGCACTGGAAGTCAAACCACAAGCAAAACTGTGTTGCTAAAGCTGACAGGGTTCCGCAGCGTCAACAACCTTTGAGCACTCAGGTGAACGATGCCTCGAGTGCGGTGCTAGCGGGGGAGAAATGCGCTATCTGCCAAGACTTGCTGACAAATGCGTCGTCGGCGTGCGCGCTACCATGCAAACACGTATTTCATGGCACATGCGTGGCGGATTTGAGGAAGTTTGGAGTGGAGCATGCATGTCCTTTGTGCCGAACCTCATTATCCCCAGGATCGGAGGAATCTTTCGTTGAGGCAACACGTCGTTACACGGTGATCCGTCGACTAGTGAAGCGTGGTGAAGCGTCTTGGTCTGATCTTCCGGCGTCAGCACAGCGCGAAGTTGATGCAGCAGTCAATGGGTGGCGTGCTGCAGCCGACGAAGGATTTGTGAGTGCGCAGTGCAATCTGGGGCTTGTTTTTGAACATGGCCTCGGTGTGCTTCAAAGTCATGAGGCGGCAGCGCAATGGTACAGAAAGGCAGCTGACCAGGGGCATATGGTTGCGCAGTGTAGCTTAGGGGGGTTGTTCGATGAGGGCCTGGGTGTTGCTCAAAGCTACGAGGTGGCGGCAATGTGGTACAGAAAAGCTGCTGACCAGGGGATGTCGAACGCACAGTATAATCTTGGGGTGATGTTTACGCAGGGCCATGGTGTTGCGCAAAGCTACGTGGAGGCAGCAAGGTGGATTAAAAAGGCTGCTGACCAAGGGGAGAAAGATGCGCAATTAAGCCTTGGAAGCTTGTACAGTGACGGTTTGGGTGTGGTTCAAAGTCATTCCACAGCTGCAGCTTGGTACAAAAAGGCAGCGGTTCAAGGCAACGCAACTGCGCAGCACAAGCTTGGGTATGCGTATGAAGTCGGCATCGGCATGTCACAAAGCGATAAGGAGGCTCTGCGATGGTACAGAAAGGCTGCCGAGCAAGAATACGCAGCTGGGCAACTTGCAGTTGGCATTTTTTACGAGCAAGGTCGTGGCGTGGAGGTGAATTTCTCGGAAGCGGCACGGTGGATTAAAATGGCTGCTGACCAAGGGGAGACAGATGCGCAATTGAACCTAGGATACTTATACAGTGGTGGTTTCGGTGTGGTTCAAAGTCATTCCACAGCTGCAGCTTGGTACAAAAAGGCAGCTGTTCAAGGCAACGCAGTTGCGCAGCATAGGCTTGGGTACCTGTATGAAGTCGGCATCGGCATGTCACAAAGCGACAAGGAGGCTCTGCGATGGTACAGAAAGGCTGCCGATCAAGGACATGCACAGGCGCAACTTGCAGTTGGCGTTTTTTACGAGACAGGTCGTGAAGTGGAGCAGAATTCTTCAGAGGCTGCACGGTGGGTAAAAAAGGCTGCTGACCAGGGGCATTCGAATGCGCAGGCTTACCTTGGGTCCCTTTAACGGAGGGGTTGTGGTGTAACGCAGAACTACTCAGAGGCAGCGCGATGGTACAGGAAGGCTGCATGGCAAGGGCACGCATTCGCACAATTTTGACTTGGGGTTATGTTGAAGGAAAGCCACGGTGTGAATTAGACCTCAATGGAGGCTGTGCGTCAGTTTGTGTTGGCTGCTGATGAAGGGAGTGCCAATGGTGCATATCACATGGGTTTCATGTATTGTTTCGGCATTGGCGTGGGGTTCAGTGGCAAAGAAGCAGAGTGAGATTACAGCATTGCTGCTGACCAGAGGGGCATCCACAGGCGCAGTGTATTCTTGGGGATCTGTTTTATACCGGTGTCGTCATGGCACAGAGCAATATGATGGCGGCGCCGTGATTTAGAAGAGCTGTAAAGCAAGGACATTTAGAAGCCCAGGCACCGGAGTTGCGCGAAGTGACTTGGAGTCAGAACTTTGATTTAATTAGGCTGCTGGCCACGGGAATGAAAGAGCTCAAAGCAAATTAGAGGGTTTTCATGAGGGTAGCCGCTGCGTAATAGCGGTTTCTCTGGCCCTTTTTACCCATTGATATTCATCTTGTGGGAATTGGGCGTAATTCATGGCACGGTTACCGGTCTTCATATTTCATTTTTTATTTTTTCAATTCCAATTTTGATTCCAATCCCATTATAAGCAAGTGCCGGCTGTATGCTGTATGGGCTACAGTACTTAAGTGTAGGGGTATAATCCAATAACCAATTTTATAATTATAACCTGGGTTCAAGCGTTCAAGCGCCATTATGCGAAAGCGAATTGGCCATGTCCTACTGCTATGGGCTATGGGTTCTTGTTTTTATAAATCCGCCGAATATAATAAAGATCTTATAGTCAGTAGTGAGTTAGTGAGTAGTCAATTAAATTACTGGGACATGCGTTTTGATACGAGCTCCGAAGGATTGACTTAAGCAGCTAACAACCACGAACGGCCATAGCAAGAAACGAGGCATGCCGTTCTGCTCAGTCTACTTTCGCAGCCCCCTGCTTTGCTTTGCTCCTTGTGGTGGTGCCTACACCGGATGCGAGCGGCGCCGCTTCGCACACGCCTGCACTGGTAGCGAGAGGTGGGCAGCTCCAAATGCGAAAGAGGTAGCAAAGTTTGACGCACAGCATGTCTCGAAGCATGCTTAGAGAGGCTGTCACAATGTCGAGCTTGCTCGTGATGAGCTTGCTGCCCTCCACCTGCAATAGTATGTTTGGAGAAAATGTACAGGGAAAAAAAGAGCGAGGTAGACTAAGAATCGAAGAGGCGCCACAACAAGCGCACAAGATATGAACACAATGAGACAGCACATCGGGCTAAGCAACTACAGGTCTCTGGCTAGCAATAGACGTAGGTGTAGAATGGAATAAAATAACAGACGCACCTCGCGCCACCGCACAGCGACTTCGGCCAGCGGCACCCCAAGCTTTTGAGCCAATTGCACAGCTTCAACGTCGAAAGCCCAACGCGTCAAGTGCAGGCGCCCTGCGTTGTTATAGAAGAGTGCGGGAGACATAAGAGGAGAGCAACAGTCGGAAAAATTGAGAAAGAACAAGATGAAGATTGAGCGCAAGAGCGAGATAGTCTCTAAGAAAGTTGTGCTGCAGCGCGATAGATAAATCGCGAGTGTCCTTTCAAAAATGCAGGTGAATTCAACCCTCTCTGCTTGCGCGAGTAACATGCACTACATGTAGTATTGCATGCCTACACTCTCTTGCGTGCGCGAGAGGGAAGTTAAGTAGTGTGAAAATGTGCCGGTCCGTAACGGCAACTCGCGAATGATTCTTCATGCAGCGAGTTGCAATCAAATGCGGAACGGAAAGTGTGCTTTTTTTTCGGTGCAGATTTTAAGTTTGCAGCACGGGGTTTGTTGTAGGAGGTTTGTAACGAAAGACTTCGCGTGGGGTCAAACAACGAGCGAACTCCTCAGAGAAGATGGCCTCCGGTGCAGCGGTGGTGGTGTGGGGGGTGGATGACGACTGCAGCAGTATATCAGCAGTAAATCTTCCAATCCTCTTGTTTCTTAGACACTATCTCTCGCCCGTCGTTCCCTCATTATTCTGTACTGTCCCGCACGCATGGCATTTCTCTTTTGGTGCTCCCAATATGATTACCGAAAATGGCAGCGGCCGAGCGCCGCGTGAAGAGCTTGAACCCGCACTGAGTGTCTTTGATCTGATTCGAGTCAAGGGCAGCACACAGCCCCGAGAACAAACACATCGACACATGCAGAAACACAACGAGGTGTAAGATGAGGTAACGACTTATGCAGAAGGTACATCCTTTCTTTATCTGTTTCTTGTCCAATTATTTTCTCTCAATGTTTTCAAATATTCATCTCTGCGTGGAGGGGACAGAGACGCTTGAAGTACATGATTTTATTTCTAAAGCGTGTGGAGGTTGTGACAAACAAAAAATATGATGCATTCAGCCCACCTCCGTGGCGCAGAGCAGAGCTACAGCGAGGTGCATGCCCTTCATCAGCACCGTGCGGTAAAACGCCCGCTGGGCCGACGCCGCCGCGGCCAAGTGAGCGCGCGACCCTAGCGCCACCCCCAACTGCTGCGACGCGGCGGCTGTGGTTGTTTCTCCTGCTGTAGCTGACAACGACGAGGAGGAAGAAGACATCGAGGTACTGCTCCTACTTGTGCTACTGCTCGAGCTAGTGCTAGTGCCACTTTCACAGCTACTGCTGGTGGTAAAAGGCGCAGGACTTGCAATGGCAAGCAGAGCCTCCTCGAGTTTGCCGTAATCTCCAATCTGCGCAGACATCATCGAGAGAGGACAGAGGATCGAAGCAAAAAAAAAGAGAGAATGAAAGGAAGGTGACAAACGACTTTGCTACTGGGAATGAAATATAGAGAGAAATTCAATGTGGCAACAATCACCTCAGTGGCGCCGTCAGCATCTGCCATGAGCAGCAACGAACCTCGGCCCCGGAGCATGCCTTTCTGCACCGCAGCCCCTTTCCCCTGGTTCGGCCTCAGAGTGAGGAGACGCACTTTTTCGATGCCATGCGTACGCACGTAGCGTCCAACGACGTTGCCAGTCCCGTCCGAGCTGCCGTCGTCAACGACTAGCACTTCAAAGGTGAAGCCCGGCACCGTTGCTGCGCGCTCCTCCAAGTAAGCTAAACAAGGGTCGAGCATCAGCGGTAGCCGTGATTCCTGTTGCCAAGCACACCAGAGAGCACAGAAGAGAACGAGAGACAGATGAGCAACAAAAGAAGAAGCATATCTTCTCCACTAAGAAGCCAACTCGCAATCAATAGGTTTCGCTTTTTGTATTCATCTTACCTCGTTGTAAGCTGGGACAACCACGGTGAGTGTTACTTCTGGGAGGTCGACGTCGATGTTTGGCCAAGCCTGGCGTGCTCCCGAGGGACCTGCTAGAGGGTCGAGCGCAAAAGTAGCCTCTACTGGGTCAGTGGTGCGGGACGCAGCTGCACGAGCGGACCGGCGCGCCATGAGAGCAGGCTCGAAGACCCAAGCCGAAACCCCTACTCCTAATAATAAGGCACCAATCACCAGGTAGAGATCTGCCATGGGGAAACCTTGGGTAAACTCTGGGGTAGGATGCGAAGTAGGAAGCTATACTTAGAAACAGCGATTGATTCAGTAGCCTTGTGGCTTGTTGCTATGATATGGTAACTGAAGTGAAGTACTTCAGGGCTTAAGCTAAGCTGCTGAGGTAATAAATAGATGAGCTCGTGATGTTGCGATGTAATTGCTGCTGTTGCTCTGCCACTGGCTGGATGCGATGGATGGATACGTAGTTGACAAGCTGCTTGGGAACTTTGCACAAGTATAGTAGACATGAAAAATATTCGAACAGAAATCCGCGAAACAGAAACATCGTCATCATTCCTCCGACGGCTTCCCTAACTTCTAAAAAATGGCGGCCCAGCGGGTTCAAAATCTAAACGAATTGCTGCCGTAGTGCCTTCACTGCTGTCCTCGCTATCCGCATCTGCGTCATGCAATCAAACAGTGATAACATAAGACTTGAATCTCCTGATCCAGCTCCAACGTCGCAACGAACTTCTTCCGCTGCGAATTTCGTTCCTCCAAACGCAGCGAATCAGGCTTCCTACAACTATTCCATGGTTCCACCTCAGTTCAATCACCTGCACAATCCTCAAGCCCATTACTATGGTCAGCAGTATTTCTACATGCAACAAGCGCATCAACCTCCCCCGCAACCTCATTGGGGCGTGCCCGCGAATCCGTCCCAGTTTTATCCGTCGGGGATGACGTGTTCCCACACAGGGAATGCTGCTGCCCCGTTCATGTATTGGCCAAGTCACCAGTTTGGCGGCGTTGGCGTCGCACCTCTCCCAAACAACACAAGCACATATCCCGATGGTAGTCTACCGCCATCGGATACCAGGGCTCGCCGTCATGCGGCTGAGCAGGATCCGTCCTCCGAGCAACTTTCGGTCATTCCCAATAATTCACCTTCAGCTCCAGCTGCCTCTGCATCCTCTAGCGTGGGCAGGTGGGATGGTATTCATGATAGAACTATGGAATCTCACAGCACTCCAGGCTTATCTTCTCCTGCTCATGGTCACTCTACGTCGGCGGTGAGCGATCCCTCTGCGACCTCTCTAGCTACTGCGACCTTTGCCATGACGGCTGTGGCTGCTGCGGCACCTTTTGTAGCACCATCGAATAGCTACACGGAAGATAACCACGGCTCAGACACAGTAGATGCAACTATCAATAATTCGACAACGACTCTATCCAATACCGCCGCACAAGTGTCCGAAAACCAGAGCAGTAGTAGTGGCAATCAGACCATCGGCCAGACCAACTTGAAACGCGCACTTGATGAAAACGTAACCCGAGAAGAAAGCAGCGCTCGTGCCAGCAGCATTCGGCGTCGTAATAAGGAGCAGGTAAGACGTCGTAGCAAAGGTGCATCTTTAGTTTATCAGAAGTTCTCCTGATACTCATTTTTTTCCTTATCGTCTGTGAATCATCGCCCTAAATCCTCCACATCGCCTGAATTTAATTCTATCTAGGTTGCCATGTTAGAGCACGCTCGAGGTCAGCTTGTTACCTCTCAAGGACTTAAAGCAGAAGAAGCAGTCGCCGCTCGCCTTCCTTTCCAGAGCCGCTCTGGGAGTGCTACACCGCCTTTGCCTACTTCCACTGCAACTTCTACAACCTCGCTGCCAGCAGGGCCTGACGATCACGCCCTCTCCCGAGGAGCTACCGTGAACTGTGCGACGACTCCAGCTGCTCTTTCGTCGCGACATGGAAACAGCGCAGGTCAGCTTGGGGTTGTGGGGAGTAGCCCCAGTGCAAGCAAAGATAAGCACCGCAGCACAGGTTTGGCCCCTGTGAGCGCTGAGGAGCGGTCTGAGGCACGCGCGGTCGTCGAAGCAGTACTCGTGCTCTGGCACAACGGTGGCAGCAGCAAGCTCTACGGTAACCGCGACTCTCTTGCGAAAGGAGGAGGATTCTTACGTACGGCTACTTACGGTAGTGACGGAGCCAGCGCACATGGCGTTGTTAGATCCAGAAGAAGAAGAAGAAGAAGCACAATGGAGGACAGCGACAGCGACGACGACGACGACGATGACGATGTGGTCTTAGCACCGTGGCGAGCGCTGTTCTTCGAGGAGGCTGTGTGCCGCATACCCTCGACTCGGTTTCGCTTCTTCCCTGCGCAGCAAGTGCAAGCGCCTGGTAATGGCCCCGCGCGCCGGTTGAGCGGTGTTCGCGCCCTTGCAGCGGACGCGGCGTCCCTGGCCACGAGTTGCGCAGCCCTGCCGTTTCGGTACGGCAAATACCAGGCAGCAACACCGCCCAATAGTACGAGTAGCACGGGCAATGGCAGAACTGTAGCTAGCGACACCGAGGCCACCTCTGCACAGAAAGAGGAGCATGGTAGCGCAGCGCGTCTCGTTGGTTCCAGCAGTTCTCGTGGTAGCAACAGCATCGGTGACAACGCGCACATCAGCCCCACTCTCGTGCTGCATCCTGAACTTGAGGGCCGTGCAGTGGTGGTAAGGCAACGCTGTTCAATGCCAACCCCAGTGGATAATACCGCAGCAACACCGGCAGTGGATGGTCGACCGCCGCAGAAGCACGAGGAAGAACTGGTGTTGCAGGTACAAGAATGGCGAACGTCTACTGTTTCTGTGCGACTGTGTTTTTCTTCTAATTTAACTTCTGTTTTTTTTTTAGTCTTCACCTGTACATTCATCTCTACATCTGCCTTTTGCTTTGCGTGGAATTGTCTTGCCACAGTGTGCCTGGGTGGTGCACACGACCAACGCCATCGCTTGCGGCGCTGCTCACGAAGTCAGCCAGCGTGGCATGCTGCGGTGCACCTTGCGCCGTGCCTTCAGTCATAGGCAAGTAGAGCCCTCGGCATCAGCTGATGTAGATAACAAGGCGTGTACCGAAGAGAGCAGTAGTGATGACACTGGTAGCAGTAGTATTAGTAGCAGTTATAGTAGCAGTAACAGTAACAGTGATAGCAGCAGCAGCAGTCACGATGGCAGCACAAGCACCTCACCTTCGAAAGACACCACGATGATCGCTCCACCATTTCCCGAAGCTGCTGTGACCTCACCCACTGCGCTTTCAGCCAGCATGATGCAACACCACCCAGCGGGGCCGCTGAAAGTGGTCGCAATGGACGTTGTGTTTGACCCTTGGTATTGGACGCGCGCGCTCGGTGAGGCTTTCAACCTCCCCGCAGGACTCCCCCTCCAGCCCAACACTGCTGCGGCTGCCTTGGCCAGCACTGATGCCAGTGGCAGCAGTAGCCGCAGAGGCCACAGTGGTAGGGGAAGTAGAAGCGCTGCTGCCAGCGACCATGGCACTGCTAGCAGCAGTGGAGACAGTAGTAATTGGGACAATAGCAGCAGGGCTGGTCCGCCAAGATCTCGTCGGCAGCAAAGCGCGCATGCTGCAGCTTGTGCGGACGCTGCTGCCTACACCTCGATGGTGAGAAGCGAGCTCCCCAATTCTCGTACGCCAAGTTCTGCTCCCGAGCCTTCCTCCTCTGTGCGCGCGCCCACTGGCGCAGTGAGCAGCAGAGGAGGTGTGCTGCGGCTGGTGTGCCGTACCGCGCCCCCTTTCGCAATCGTGGGGGTTTGCCAAGACTTCCAGGCGGCGATCGCAGGCGCTACTGGAGTTGATCGCAGCTCGCTCATTGGTGAAACGCCACCCTGGTTGCTGGCGCAGGATTCGTGTTCCAAAAGCAATGGGCAAGCTCCTTCCTTACAGAAGAGTGTTGAAGATGCCAGTCATCATGACTCCGACCATGAAGCCACGCTGATGACTAGCGGAGATGCTGGCGAGGGTGCTGAGCTTGAATCGAACTTAGCTACTACTACTCCTCCCTCTGCGTGGACTGAAGCAGATTGCGAAGCTGTCACAAGTTCGATGCTCCGAGTGGCTGCGAGCCGCCGCCCAAGTTATTGCCCGCAAATTCCGCTCAATCTTGGCAACAGCAATAGCAGCGGCAATAGCAGCAGTAGGGCAGCTGGCGGCAATGGTACTGTCAATGAATCGGCATTTTTCTTTGCTGAATTGTTTCCACTCGACGACGACGATAATGGCGACAAACTTGAGAGGGTTGAGCCGACGGAATCCAAGAGCAGCAGGAGTGTTTCAAGCGGAGATCTCTCCATTGAAAAACATCCAGCTCCGCTAGTATTGTGGCAGCTATCTCAGGCCCGGCCACCTACACCAGAAACACTACTTACTGCCGAAGACACCTATCAAGTTGGAGGCAGCGTTGATGATGGAAATCAAGGGCAGACAGCCGCCACCGATCCTACTGACGAGGCAACTGCAAATCCCAGCGCAATCTCTACTCTATATGTTCCTGCGAATGATAGCACCGACAGCAGTGTGCACGGTTACGATCAGGTGGGGGCACAAGGAGGTCGTCACAGGAGCATGGCTTCATCATGGGGCAATACTAATACAGTGGACCAAGGAGGAGGCAGCGCACTCCCACCGCCTCGTTTGAGTGGAGGTTTGCGCTTAGGTGGCTCCCCACTCGGCACGGGCACTGCGGGTCCCCCTTCGGTGCAGCCAGGCAACAGCAGTTACCGGGGCCCGCCGCCCACTCAATTGAGAAATCCGCAGTGGAAGCCGCTCAGTTCGCCGCCGCCGCCTTTGACGCCCATCTTGAGGCCATACACGTCGAAAGCGCCTGCTGGTCCAGAAGAAAGTCACATTGAAGGTACCGCGGAAGTGGAACCAGCGACTGAGAGGGCTGAAGCTGCCAGAACGGAATCGGTGGCAGCGAGTGATTCAGCTCCTCCGACTGCTAGCGCTGGCGCCATAGGTCCTGTCTGGGTTTGAGAGCTGAAGCTAAGCCGCACCATACGGCGACGTGATCCATAATTGGCCATATGCAGCAAGAAAGAGGACAGGCGATGCTGAGAGCGGCTGGCGCCCGCCGCCTGACAAGAACATTGAGCCGGTGCCCTACTGGGGCAAAAATTAGCCCGGAGAAATGCCTTGTGTACTTGGGACGTGAAACACATTGGGCACTCAGACCCCGCCGACTTGTTCGGAGGGAAAACGCCAGATAGAGCCTTCTGGAACGCGCAGATACATTCCACAAGTGCAAATACAGATCACCTCTAAGAGCGTGTTATTTCTGCCCTTGTCTTTCTTTGCACTGGGGGAGTATAATCTAATCTAATTTTTTCAAAAAAAAATCTTTGCTCAAGGAGGAAATCAGCCCAGTCAGGTGAATTTTCGTAGATCTGATCATGTGCAGTTCTGTGCTGCTTATGATATAATTTTTGTATTTGGGGACGAGGGACTTGAGATGCAAAGCAATAGCCATGACGTTTGACATTTTATGAGTTATAAGTTACAAGGCCCGTGTAATAGCCTCATATGGCTCAGGAGCAGAACAATAGGCGCCTTGCGCGCTGAAAGGAACACTTCGACCTCTGCCGAGTGGACCTTGTGTTCCGCATGTCACGAGCTTCTTTGCTCGCGCGCCTTCCTCTTTGTTGTTCTGCGGAGTGCGAAACACCCACAAATACCTCGCTTTTTGCAAATTTTCCGAGGAATTTGGCCAATGCTCCTCTCCCCCTTGAATCACTAGGCACTTGCTTTGTTTGCGCAACGCACGCGCATTCCCACTTCTGCCCGCAGCACTGGCTTCTGTGCCATTTGGGTTTGTATTGGTCCGAGTTCGAGTTCGATAACGAGGAAACATAACTCGAGACCTGAAATAAAGGCGCCGTTGTAGTTCCCTCCTCTGCGGGCGGAAACTCTTCTTTTGAGCTGCACTCTCAGAGCATGGAGGAGCGTGCCACTTTGGACCGCTACCATCACTTCCATGGCCACTCGGGCATGTGCGCCTGATTAGCTTCTTAGGTCTTGTTTGCGCTGCTTTGCTTTTCTTCTCTACCTGTTAGTCTTCTAATTCCGGCCCTTCGGGGCCTGTCTCAAATAAACCTGCGATTATTATCGTAAATCCATGATTATGCGCGTGTTCTCAATTCTTCAAGAGTTTTGATAGGGTGCACGCTCCGATTAAGAACATCGACTACTCCTCCTTACTCCTTCCTATACGGCACCGCGGCGTAGGCCATCATGTCGACTGGTGATGACTTCACCCCGGCATCCTACGAAGAGTCGAAGCTCGTGGTAGCCCTCCACGGATACCCGCGTATTGATAGCGCAGACACCTTTAGCCTCGATGGAGATTACTGGACTGCCGTTGAGGTGATGATAGGATTTCTCGTCGTACGCGGACTAGCAGTTTAGAGGAAGTAGAGTTGCGTAAAGAACCGAGTTGAAAGAGAGCTCGAGGTCACGTGCATTTTTGCGGTTCAATATGCGTCATTGAAGGCCCTAAATTAACAATTTGTATCCAGCCGTTCCCGATCTCATACGTTCTTTCCTCTCTATTTTTGCGGCCTCTCTCGCCTCTCGCCATGTTCAAACTACCGCGCAGTCCATGTTCTACATCACGTGCATGGGCGGTTTCTTCCTCATCGTCGTTCAATGGTTTTTCTTTTGCTTCGAGTCCTGCTGCAAGTGCTGCGTTGGGCTGATGAAGTGCTCCTCATTTGTGCAGCGCGCCATCTTGTTCATTGCCTTTACCCTCCTCACAGTGGGCACGGGTCTCACATACTACGGCCGGAATGAGTTTCAGGCAGGTTGCGTGCAAATCTTTGAGCTGAGCAACGACTTGTCAGGCGCTTTTGTGGGGCTCACAGAGCGCGCTGAAAGCGTGCAAGACCAAATGACCATTTGTGAGACACTGGGAAGCCGTGTCAACCTTTGCGATTCTGGAGTGGACACGTCTGAGTTGGCCACAGGTACAGAGACCTTGAACGAGGTGGCCGCAGGGCTAGTGGCCATGGTTGATGGTCTGGGCGGCACCATGGACCGAGTGGGGACTTTGTTTGACGTCACGGTGCCGTCGCTGATTGACTGGGGAATCGGCCTCATGACTGCTTTCATGGGCATGACCGTGTTTTACGGGTTGTACTCGGTGACTTGCGGCTCTACTCGGGAGCAAAAGTTTATGATTGGGTGGTCGTGCATTGCCCTCACGCTCTTTTGCCCCTTGATTGCGTTTGAGCTGACTTTCTCGGTGGTGCTCTCGGACTTCTGCGTGGGATTAAGCGACAACGATGCCAGCTTAATGGTAACAAGAAGCAAAACGAAGCAAGCAGCAGCCTTCACCCCCACTTCCCCTTTAAAGAGAACAAGTTTCATTTCTTGGGCGTAATTTTTTCGCAGTATTATTATCATTGCATTTTTCATGCTTCTTGTGTTCAACTGAGTCATCATCCTTTTCCTGCTTTTCCTTCCTTACTCGCAGGTGATGGCGGATGCGTATGCGCCGAAAACGTCTTACGATTTGCTGCAATATTACGCTACCTGCTCGGGGAGCAACCCGCTCGCGCAGCAGATTGATGACGCGTCGAGCCAAGTCCTGCTGGTGAGATAGAAGGCTTGAAATTACTTTCTACTTGCTGCTATACGAATAGTGCCCGAAAAGGGAGTTAGGTAGGGCAACACACGAGAAGACAAAAAGGCCATCATGCTGGACAAGATAAAGTCCTTCGGAAGTCCTTTAAAAGGTGTTTTACCTCGAGCTCTTTTTTTTCTTCCTGTCTTATTCCTGCAGGTGAACGCTACCGCCTCAGCTTTGAAAGGCATCACGTGCAACAACACCGCGTTGCTTCGCACCCAAGACGCCGCCATTGAAGCTTCGGGGGAGCTGTCGAGCATGAAAACCTTCGTCGGGTGCAGCCAAATCAACCCGTTCTACACGGAGCTGGTCTACGACGTGCTGTGCAAAACGGTGGTGAGTGGGGTCTACAACATTTGGGTGGTGCAGCTGGCCTGCGCGGTGTCCCTGTGGCTCTTGCTCTTCTTCGTGCAAGCCCAGGTGCTCACCCGCGAGCACGAGGGGCGGCTGGAGCTCGCCATGCAAGAGCAGCGCATCGGCCTCATGCCGTCGTCGTTCGTGCCCCGGAAAGGCACTTCCGCGCGGCGCAAATTTGACGCCCGAATCAACAAGGACCGGTCCCGGGAAGACCAGCTGCTGGCGAGGGAGCTGGCGGCGACTGCCGAGTCCCGGGCTGCGGACGAAGCTGCCTGGGCTGAGGCGGACCGGGAAGCGCAGGCGGAAGCGGCAGCCGACGAGCAGCGGCAGTGGCTGGTGAAAAACCCGAAAGGTTTTGGCCCGGGCGAAGAACGCCGCGAAGAAACACTGCGCATTGGCCACGGTGGCACGGCGGCAGCAGCAGCAGCTGCGAAGAAACGGGCAGAGAAGGCGTCGCAAAAGGCGCAGCGGCGCACGGCCAAACGCACGTTCGATCCTGATGCGAGCCAAAACGGTGAAACAAAGAAGGGCGCTTAGGGCGATTCACTAAGAAACTTGATATATACGTCCACTTCATGAAGAGATTCGTAGGAATCTAGAGCTTTGCGCGGCATAATTCTCTAGTCTAGTCTAGTTAATACTACCAAGAAATACAAAGAAACACCACTTTGGCATGGCATGTAGCAACAGAAAAACATGACTTTCGACTTTCAGAACAAGTCTGACAAGGCCTTGAATTATCTTATAAATTCCTGAAATATTTCTGAATTAGGACATATCGAACACCACACGCCACACCTATATATCACTAGGGGGAATTCAAAAGAAACTTCCAAAAACTAAAATGGCTACCCTGAGCCCGGATTATAGCGAAATTTGCTTTTGAGACCGGATTTGGGCTTCCTGAAGCACCCTTGAAGTGCCTAATGACTTTTCGGAAGTCAATTTTATCGTTGAAAAAAAAAAAAATTTCACTTTTTTTTTAGTGGCCTTGCCACTGCGGGGAGGTGCCCGATCCAGCCGAAAAGTGACTAGTTTGAGCCATAATTCTACTTCAATGAGACCAATTTGGCAATTTTCTTTTCACCTGGGTAAATAGAGGTCTGATAAGCTGAAGCGAGGAAGCTTCCATCGATTTTCATGGGTTAGACGTCAAGAATTCGGTGTAAATCATGACAATTCTTACCTGATTTTAGAGTCATTCGATTTAAGTGGTACAATAAGTGCCAAGTTCTCGACCCCATTGCGCCCGTTGGGTCAAGTAATCACATCAGTGGATAGGTATTGACCTAAACTACCTGGAAATAGGCGAAGAATGCACCCTCAGGCAATTTTTCGGAGCTAAATCGCTGATCTACCCCGAACTGGGGCAACCTCCGACCTGAGCAGAAATGGACATTTTTTAACATAGAATGGAGGCAAAGTGCAGTGAGTTGAACCGACTCGGCAAAGCTTAGGTC
>Ga0307930_1000714_pt1 | contig 26666 bp, 25 predicted proteins | sample OrgLakmetageno46_FD_203161 | JGI IMG/M metagenome (GOLD analysis project Ga0307930, IMG submission 203161) | Saline water microbial communities from Organic Lake, Antarctica - #46 | ecosystem: Environmental > Aquatic > Non-marine Saline and Alkaline > Saline | place: Antarctica: Organic Lake...
TTGCCGTTCGGCTAACCGCTCCCCTTGCCGGGTCGGTAGCGGACTTGCACCGCCAAGTCATCCCGTCGCCACCACAGCTCAAGGAATAGCGCCGTCAAGGCGCTGCGCGCCATGCCTGGCGCACCAACAAAAAGGCCCTGTAAAGGGCCTTATAAACAGCTGATCCACTATCAATGGATCAGTTCAAGTTGCGGTTGCAACCCAGTAAACCGCTGCGATAACGACCGTCGTTACAATAATTACAGCGGCAATGGCATCTGCCTGCGCATCAGACATGCCAGATTTTTTAGTGGTTGTCATGGTAACTTCCCCTTTTCTTCTTTTTGTGAGCGATATTGTTAAACGGCGGGTGCCTTGCCAAAAGCGAGTCGTCGCGTACCCGAGCCTCTGCGGCACACTGGGAGCAAGACACCGGGTCCGAATTTAAGCGGATCGAAGGTACATCAGATCGTGACTGACTAACCAAGTCACCCGTTAATACGCCACCAGTACAGCATCTTATTTACGCGAGCTATTTAATCGTCTATTGCACGCCGGTTCAAGCCACCTTATATAACAGTATGATATAGAATTATGAAATATAGATTCTTTATGGAATAAGTGACTTGCTCTATAGTGTTACCAACACTCTTATTGGATAGGCGGACTGCATGTATCTGTACGATTCGTTCGACCAGAAAGTGGTCGATGAACGCGTTGACCAGTTTAAAGAGCAAACTGAGCGCTACCTCGACGGGAAAATCGCCGATGACGAGTTCCTGCCGTTACGTCTGCAAAATGGCCTATATATCCAGCGTCATGCACCCATGCTTCGTATTGCCATTCCCTACGGACTATTGTCGTCACGTCAGCTTAATCGCCTGGCAGACCTGACCGACCAGTATGATAAAGGCTATGCCCACTTTACCACGCGTCAGAACGTCCAGTTTAACTGGCCTGCGCTGGAAGACGTGCCCGACATACTGGCTGATCTGGCTGCCGTGCAAATGCATGCTATTCAAACCTCAGGTAACTGCATTCGCAATACCACAACCGACCAGTTTGCCGGTATCAGCCAGAACGAAATTGCCGACCCCCGACCCTGGTGTGAATTGATTCGTCAGTGGTCGACCCTGCATCCGGAATTTGCCTTTCTGCCGCGCAAGTTCAAAATTGCTGTTAATGCCAGCCCGGATTCTGACCGAGCTGCCGTGCGCTTCCATGATATTGGCCTGGAGCTGGTGCACAACGACACAGGTGAGATAGGCTTCAGAGTCTTCGTCGGTGGTGGTCTTGGTCGCACACCTCTGGTGGGGCAAAACGTACGTGAATTCCTGCCCAGCAAGCATCTACTGACTTATCTCGACGCCATTTTACGGGTCTATAATCTGAGTGGTCGTCGTGACAACAAGTTCAAGGCACGAATCAAAATTCTGGTCAAAGCGCTTGGTGTAGATGCTTTCCGTGACCGTGTGGAAATTGAGTGGTCACATCTTAAAGACGGAGCGGGCACCCTGTCCGACACCGAAATTGCGCGCGTAGCCCGGCATTTTGTGGACCCTGAATACGCTGATCTGAACGACGCTGACACCCTACTGACCGAGCAGAAAGCCTCGTATCCGGGCTTTAACCGCTGGCTGGAGCGTAACGTTACCAAGCATAAAAGACCTGGCTACGCGGCCGTAACGCTGTCTCTGAAAAAAGTCGGTAACGCCCCTGGCGATTGTACCTCCAGGCAGATGCGCGCCGCCGCACAACTGGCTGATGACTACTCGCTTGGCGGTTTGCGCGTCAGCCATGAGCAAAACCTCATTCTCGCAGACGTGCGTCAGAATCACCTATTTGATCTTTGGGAAGCCGCTAAACTTAGCGGTTTTGCCACCCCGACCATTGGCACTCTGACTGACGTAATCTGCTGCCCGGGCGGAGACTATTGCGCCCTGGCGAATGCCAAATCAATCCCCATTGCCGAGGCCATTCAGGTTCGATTTGACGATCTGGACTACCTGTTTGATCTGGGTGATATCGACCTGAACATCTCCGGCTGTATGAACGCCTGTGGTCACCACCACATTGGCAACATTGGCATTTTGGGTGTCGATAAAAAAGGCAAGGAATTCTATCAGGTATCGCTCGGTGGCGATTCTGGCGTGAACGCGCGTGTCGGTAAGATTCTCGGGCCATCGTTCAAAGCCGATGAAGTGCCAGCCGTCGTTGATACAGTCATTCAGGTTTATATTGACAATCGCCGTCCGGACGAAGCCTTTATCGATACAGTTGAGCGTATCGGCATCGGCCCCTTCAAGGAGCGTGTATATGCAAAATCTCATTAAAGACAACCAGCACCAGCACGACCGCTGGACGCTGGTAGAGAACGACGCACCCATTCCAGCGACAGGGCCCATCATTCTGCCACTGGCATTGTACCGGGTGCAAAAGTTCGAATGGGATGCCGCAGGCCGTGATATTGGTGTCTGGCTAAACGATGAGCAAATGGCAGAAGACGTAACCGACAGCCTGAACAGGCTGCCATTGATCGCGCTGCGTTTCCCCAAGTTTGCGGACGGCCGGGGCTTTTCAAAAGCGCGCCTGCTGCGTGAACGATACGGCTATCAGGGTGAGATTCGCGCCATTGGTGATTTTCTACCCGACCAGGTGTTCTACATGGGGCGCTGTGGCATAGATGCCTATGCTTGCCGCAACAATGAAGAAGCCAATATTGCCTTGACATTGCTAACACCGTTCACTGTGCACTATCAGAGTGGTACCGACAGTACCCCACTGTTTGAACGTCGCTAGCTCAGCTTGACTCCCCTTAACTAGCCCTCTTTATGAGGGCTTTTTTTGCTGACTATTGAAAGGGCACTCGAAGAACTCTGTTCCAACAAACACCTAAATTACAAAAATAGTTGACGATCTTCTGTTCACTGTATATAAATACAGTCACTGTATAAATAAACAGTAACCAGGAGTCCGTCATGTCCGCATCTGCACACGTCATTCAATCTGAAACCGAAGGTTATTCTCCTGCCTGGCGCAGCTTGGCGACACGGCCTCAGCCGCATCATGGCCGTGCTGCGGCCGATACCCTGGCGACGGGTACCTTGACTGAAGTGTTTTGTCAGGCAGAAGGAGTGAAACAACTTCAACTTCTGGTACCGGTACTGGCACAGTTAAGCCAGAAACAGAAAAAATGGATAACCTTCATCGCCCCGCCTTGTTTACCCAATGAGCAGGCACTGGCACGTGCCGGTGTCGATACCCGTAAAATCCAGATAATCCACACCCGCACGATTAAGAACTACTGGAAAACACTGGATGACATCCTGCAGAACGGTCAAAGCAGCGCCGTACTATGTTGGCCAGCTGGTGGCGAGTACAACGATAGCAAACGTGTGCAGATGAAACAGTCAGGCGACAAAAGCCAAACGCTAGCCTTTGTATTTCGGCCTTTTGGCAAGACTCGGTCTGAAGCGGTCAATGATACTGTTAAAACAGAAACCCGTGCTGAGATTCGTCAATTGGCTTTGGCCTTATGACGATTGCTGGAAATACCAGTGAGTATTGGATGAGAGGTTATGATCTGACCTTGCTGGACGCTCCATCAGTGAACTGCCAATAGTAAGTGCCGCTGTCCGAAAGCGTTGTCTCGACTGTGGGTTAAATATTGAATGACGTACAAGGGGTTATAAGGAGCAATTTCAGAAGTATTTTGGTGCCCGGAGCCGGACTTGAACCGGCACGATCGCAATGATCGAGGGATTTTAAGTCCCTTGTGTCTACCAATTTCACCATCCGGGCGAGTCTAGGACTACTGGCGAGCGGTCGTGACGGCCGCTTTACTGCAGGACCCTGGGTAGGGTCGGTATCCACTTCCGAATCAAAAAGTGGAGGCTGGAGTCGGAATCGAACCGGCGTACGCGGAGTTGCAGTCCGCTGCATGACCACTCTGCCATCCAGCCTTTACAGGCTTTGCCTTTGTTAATAGGCGATCTTATTTTGAGCGGGAAACGAGATTCAACTGGCCGGCATTCCGGTCGTGACCCTCGGGTCGCACTTCAAATGGAGCGGGAAACGAGATTCGAACTCGCGACCCCAACCTTGGCAAGGTTGTGCTCTACCACTGAGCTATTCCCGCTTTACTACTCATCACCAATGGCAATGCACCAACTCTGTCCGGTTAACTGAGGCTTCTGCGAAGCCTGAACTCGCGAGACTGCGCGTCCCGCCCCAACCTCGGACAAGGTTGTGCTCTACCACTGAGCTATTCCCGCTTTTCGGTAAGCCCAAGCTGGAGGCCCTCTTCAACTCCAACCAGCGAAGGCGCATTCTAAGCATTCGTTCCTAAGGCGTCAATTATTTTTCTTTACAATTTAGGCACTTAGCCAACTTTAAGGGCAATATTGAGGTCGATCCAAATGCCATTCTCATTATTCTTTAGGACGCAATTCAGGCCAAGCAGCGCGCAGATAAACGATCATAGACCAGAGCGTCAATACTGCCGAAATCTGCAGGGCCAGTAAGCCGATACTGGCAAGCCACTCAGTAGACAACCAGGTTCGCATGGCAGGATCCTGAGTAAGCAGAATAACAATGGCAACCATTTGCAGAGTAGTTTTCACTTTGCCAAGCATGTTGACCGCCACACTGGCCCGTTTACCGAGTACGGCCATCCATTCCCGCAGTGCAGATATAACGATTTCACGGCCAATGATAACAACGGCTGGTATGGTCATCCAGATACTGCTATGACTCTCTACCAGGACGACAAGGGCAGCAGCAACAATGAGTTTGTCCGCCACAGGGTCAAGGAAAGCACCAAACGGCGTCATCTGGCCAAGCTTACGGGCCAGATAACCATCAACCCAATCAGTAGTGGCCGCCGCAGTAAAGATAATGGCAGCCAGCAGAAAAGACCAGCTTTGCGGCATATAATAAACAATAACGACGACAGGAATCATCAGAATCCTGAACATCGTCAACATATTCGGTATGTTCATAACCTTCCTTAAGTGGCGCGAACCAAAAATGTCTCGCTTAACGTCTAATGAGCGGAAGGATTCCAGCTTTGTACCACGCTGTAAACCACCGCATGGCACCGCGGCCTATTTATTTTCAATGTCGGTTTCACACTGGATACGATTACCGGCTGTGCAAAAACTCGTAGATAGATTCAGCAAGAGCCCGTGAAACACCTTTGACTCGGGCAATTTCCTCCTGACTAGCGGCTTTCACTCCCTGTGCACTGCCAAAATGGCGGATAAGCGCTTTGCGACGACCGGGCCCGACATTGGGTATGTCATCGAGCAGCGATCCGACTCTGGCTTTACCACGCCTTGCTCTGTGGCTAGTAATCGCAAAGCGGTGTGCTTCGTCTCGAATGTGCTGGATCAGGTGCAGGGCCGGAGCGTGATTTGGCAGTTGAATTATCTGATCTGGGGACTCGAAAAACAGGGTTTCCAACCCAGGCTTTCGGGTTTCGCCCTTGGCAACGCTGAGTAAAGGAATGGCAACGCCCAGCTCGTCCATAACCTCGCGCGCCATTTTCATCTGGCCCTTGCCGCCGTCAACGATCAGCAAGTCGGGCAATTTGGCCTCTTCTTTTTGCAACCGACTATAGCGACGCTCGATAGCCTGTGACATGGCCGCGTAATCGTCGCCGGCGGTAACGCCTTCGATGTTGAATTTGCGGTAAAGGCTTTTATTGGGACCATTTTGATCAAATACAACGCAAGAGGCGGTAGTAGCCTCACCAGAGCTATGGGAAATATCAAAGCACTCAATACGCTCAGGCATTTCTTCCATTTCCAATGCCAGTTGCAACGCCTCGAAGCGTTGCACAATCTGTTGACGATGGCTGATACGTTGCTGCAATTGGTCACGGGCATTCGTCTGCGCCAGTTCAAGCCAGCGAGCATTAAGGCCCCGAACCGAACTGCTCAGAGTTATCTTTCGCCCAAAATGCTCACAAAGAGCGGCTTCTAGCCAGGTTTTGTCGGTAACAGGAACGTTCAGCACCACACTTTGCGGACAGTCCTCATGCGTGCGGCCAAAATAGTACAGGCCTAGAAAACTGAGCATAATGGTTGCAGGTTCTTCTTCAATGCCGGGTTTGGGAAAATAACTCTGGCTGCCAAGCAAACGCCCCTGGCGAATCATCAGGTAGTGCACACAGAGCCCGAGATCACTGGATTCGAGCGCGAAAACATCAACATCGCCACGATCGCTTGATACATACTGCTGTTCCTGCACTTTGCGCAACACCAATAATTGGTCTCGCACATCAGCGGCCGTTTCAAATTCGAGGTTGCCAACCGCCTCGTCCATTTCCAACTCAAGGGTGTTGATAAGCGTCTGGTTCTTTCCCTGTAAAAAAGCCCGGGTCTTTTCCAGATCCGACTTATATTCCTCATCGCTGACAAAGCCGACACAGGGAGCCTTGCAGCGCTTGATTTGGTATTGCAAGCAAGGGCGTTGTCGGTTCGCATAGACGCTGTCTTTGCATTGGCGCACTTTGAAGGCTTTTTGCAAAATAGCCAGAGATTCACGCACCGCACTTGCATTGGGAAAAGGCCCAAAAAACTCGGATTTTCCTTTGCGCGCGCCTCGATGCACATATAGACCGGGCGATTCATGTTCTGTAGTGAGTCTAATATAGGGATAAGATTTATCATCGATCAGCAGAATGTTGTACGGCGGCTTGTGCTGCTTGATTAGGGTTTGTTCGAGCAGAAGCGCTTCTGTCTCACTGTGAGTGACCGTCGTGTCGATACGCTGAATACGCGCCACCAGTGCAAGGGTCTTATTGGTTAACCCACGGCTGCGAAAATAGCTCGATACCCGGTTTTTAAGGTTTTTGGCTTTACCCACATACAGCAACTTATCCTCGGCATCATACATGCGATAGACACCCGGACGCGCTGTCAGATGCTTGAGGTAGGCTTTATGGTCAAAAGGTTGTGTCGTTTCTGGCATAGCCAGGATTATACCATTTCATTCGGTTCCAGAATGCCATATCGAATGGCCAGATGGGTCAGTTCCACATCGCTGGATATGCTCAGCTTGTCAAAAATGCGGTAACGATACGTATTGACCGTTTTAGGGCTCAGGCAGAGCTTGTCAGAGATCTCCTGGACCTTCTTACACGAGCAGATCATTGTGGCAATCTGCATTTCCCGGTCAGACAAATCTGAAAACGGCGACCCGCCCGATCCAACATTTTGCAGTGCCAGTTTCTGCGCTACGCCTGGTGACAGGTATTTTTGACCAGCCACAACCGTACGCACGGCCAGCACCATTTCGTCTGAAGAAGCGCCTTTGGTGAGATAACCCGAGGCACCGGCCTGAAGCAGCCGCGACGGGAAAGGGTCATCGCCACAGGCAGTGACAGCAATGATGCGGATTTCGGGAAACTGACGATGAATCTTGCGCGTCGCTTCAATACCGCCGATACCGGGCATACGCACATCCATCAAGATCACATCCGGCTCGTGTTCCCTGGCGAGTTTAATGGCGTCTTCACCACTGGAGCCTTCTCTGATGACTTCAATACCATCGGCGTCGCCCAGCAATCGGACCAGTCCCATTCGGACCAGATCATGATCATCAACTACGATTACCTGGATCAAGCACTCACCTCAATCATTAACAGTATGGCTCATCCTGAGGTTTGGCCCTTCCTGGCTTACTAACCTTGGCTCCGGTACTGAATGCCAAAACCATAAAATGGGGTGTCGGTGTGAGATGGCTGAAAACAGAACCCGAGAATTAAAATCCCCAGAACACCATCTGCTACCCCCGTCTGATAATACGGCTCAACACCATAGGTGGAAAGCCTAATGTCACTTTTTTGTCAGTCAAGCGCCTCCAGCCCAGAAATGATTGCCGTGGCCGGCCTTGCCCCCCTAAAGATGCGACTCTGCATAGGCCGCCAAACGGCTTCGTGCAACGCCCTCTAGTGTGATCGAACCACCATGTTCGAACCCTTTAAAGCGCTCGCTCATGTAGGTAAGTCCTGAGCTGGTTGGCCCCAGATAAGGCGTATCGATCTGAGCCAGGTTACCCAGACACACCACCTTTGTACCCTGCCCGGCTCGGGTGATGATGGTTTTTATCTGATGCGGCGTCAGGTTCTGGGCTTCATCAACGATCATGAAACTCTGCTGGAAACTACGACCACGGACGAAGTTGAGGCTTTTAAACTGAATAGGAACCTTGGCACCGACGAAATCCTGGCTGCTACCAGGATCAAAGTCTTCGGCGTGAAGAGCTTCCAGATTATCGGTAAAAGCGCCCAACCAGGGTTGCATTTTTTCAGTTTCGCTACCAGGTAAAAACCCGATGTCTTCATCCAGTCCTCGGGTGCTGCGGGTGGCGATGATGCGTTTGTAAAGTTTGGTTTCCATGGTTTGTTCAAGGGCACAGGCTAGTGCGAGCATGGTTTTACCGCTGCCAGCAGCACCGTTCAGAGCAACCAGATCAATCTCGGGATCAAACAACAGATACATTGCCATAGCTTGAAACAGGTCGCGTGGCACCATACCCCAGGCTTTCTGTCTCATCAAAACACCGGTATTAAGCATCTCTATGGATACCTGATCCTCTTCGACCCGGTGAATACGGCCAACAAACTCTTTCTCATCATAAAAGAACTGATTGGCGTAATAGGGTTCATGCAACACCGCTCCCAAAACGGCCCTTTCTACGGTGTGATAACGCTCACCTTTGACATTTTGCGGTGCTATTGCGTCCAGCTGTTCCCAAAAACTGCCTGACAATGCATGGTAGCCGGTGGTCAGGCTATCGATGTCGGAGATCAGTTGGTCATTGTGATAGTCCTCTGCTTGCAGGCCACTGCCTCTGGCTTTGAGTCGCATATTGATATCTTTGGTGACCAGCACGACTTCAGCTTCATGGTGCTGGGCCTGCAACGCCAGCAAATCGTTGATGATACGATTGTCATTACTGTGAGCGGGCAAAATAGATACTGACGCTTCCATCGGCATCATGATACTGAGTTTACCAACAGTACTCTGGGTGTGCTGACGCTCAATGCCCACACCGTCCATGATCTGTTGGGGCGTCGCAGCGCCCAGAATGGCATCGATGGTGCGTACGGACTGACGCGCATCGGCGGCCAGCGCGGTACTGCCAACCTTTAATTTGTCGAGCTCCTCAAGTACCACCATGGGTACCAGAACCTGGTGTTCTTCGAAGTTGAATACCGCGTTGGGGTCGTGAATCAGAACATTGGTATCTAAGGCGTAGATTTTCGGGTCGGATCCTTCACGTGCTGATGCGTGCATAACCACTCCTGGTTTTTACTGCGGAGTTAAGCCCCGTGAGCTGCTCCTGTGCAACAACCAGTCTGCACTGGTTGCCCAGATGAATAGTACGGATTAGCAGGCTGTTGAAATTCTCGGAATTTCGGTGGCTTGCTACCGGTATATGAATATACCAGCAAAACAGATGACGCCTAAATTATTGGTTTTGTGAGAAAATAAAAATCGCAGTATTTGCTTTTCGTGATTTGGAAAAGGCAGGAAGCCTTTTTCAAATACCTGTTAGGGTGCATCCCGGCCAGTCAACACATCGGCAAAGGCGCCGAATGTAGTATACGTCGGGCGCTACCAGATAAGCGTAAACGCGCTGGCGCATGGCATCCGCGAGCTTAAGTACTTCATTTTTAGCCTTGCCCAGCTCGATCATATCGCTGGTAAAAGCTGCGAGAACACCCTGGCCACAGAAAAGCGTGCCAGAATTCATCACCCGCATACCAAAGTTACCCTCGCGTCCAGCTGCACGCCTGAGGTCATTATAGCTGCGTAATATAGCGTGTGAAGCCTTTGTTGCGTTGTCATAGATAGGGCTGCGATTACGACTGACGGTCTGCACCAGTGCAAAATCATAATGGGTAACCAGGTCGTCAAGGAACAGCTTTTCAATTTGCTCGGTACTGTAGGGAATGGACTCCGCGTCATGATCACGCCCCAGCCTATTATTGGCATAAAAATCGGTTAATTTCTGAGCATCCTTGACATCAGTGTGGGTCTGATCGTCAACCCTGATCGATATGGGTAACAATTTGATATTGCGGTCATTGATGAAACTTTGCGGTAAATCACAGGCCGCATCAATAACGAGAACAGTGCTCATGATGCACTCCTGCATTTGTACTTGTTGACGTTAAGAATTGCTCAAATAGCGTGATAAGCATCGTAGGTAGATGTTGCTCGCCTTATGTGACAAAGGTCAACTTTGCATCTTACACAGGTGTCGAATCTGTCCGTTTCGTTAGGATAACCGGATCATTACAGAAGTTTTTCACAAAACAGTGCACAGAGCAGGATTTTCGGCACAATATCGATAGAATATCTCCGGTTTAATATTGGAGATGTAACTACCTTGCGACGTCTGGAATTGCCTTACGCCACGTCTGCCCGCGCCTATTTTGCAACCCTGGGGAACGAGGCAGGCGCTATCTGGTTCCACTCGGGCAACCCGGCTCGCGAGGGCCATCGTTGGGAATGGTGCTCAGCCTGGCCCAGGGTCCGCTATCAACTGCTCCAGAACCAGACAATCAAACGCCAGCAGCAGGGAAAAACAGACGTTATTGACACCCCCGACTTTCTCGCATGGCTGGCAACACAGCAGCCGGCCCAGCGGGCTGATACCGACTTGCCTTTTTCTTCGGGCCTAGCGGGTCACCTCAACTATGAAGCCGGCTATGCCTTACAAGGACTGCCCAGGCGCCATCAAAGCAACGACAGCCTGGCCAGTATCGACCGATACGATTGGAGCCTGGTATTTGACCATGTCAAACAGCAAGCCTGGCTTTGTCTGGCCGCCGATTGTCCTGAACCACTTAAAAACCGGTTAAGGTCCCTGGCAAAGGCCTGGCGGACGCAGCCACCATTAGAATCGTATGCTGGCGAGAGCATAGCGCCCCTTCAGTGGCGCTCAGGCATGAGTCGCGAGCAATACGAGCAGCGTTTTGCGCGTCTTAAGGAATACATTCTGGCAGGCGACATTTACCAGGCAAACCTGACTCGCCCCTGGTACGCAAAGATTGATCCGACTACAAGTGACTGGGCCATCTACCGCCAACTGCTCGACAAAATCCAAGCGCCTTATGCGGTTTATCATCGGGCTGACGATCACACACTGATGAGTGTCTCACCTGAACGGTTTATCACCATTAACGACACCCACATGATGACTCAGCCAATCAAGGGCACCCGCCCACGCGGTAGCACACCGCAAGAAGATGAACAATTGGCACTGGAACTTGAGCGTAGCGAAAAAGACAGGGCTGAAAACCTGATGATTGTTGATCTGTTGCGCAACGATCTATCGCGTAACGCCCGGCCAGGTACAGTGAAGGTACCTGCTTTGTGTGACCGGGTAACATTCAGTAATGTGCATCACCTGGTCAGCACGATAACCGCCGAACTGATGCCTGGCTCAACCGCACTGGACGCACTGCGCGATGCGTTCCCGGGAGGCTCAATAACCGGTGCTCCCAAGCGACGGGCGATGGAAATCATCAATGAACTTGAGGTTTGCGCACGCGGCCCCTATTGCGGTTCGGCATTCTGGCTAAGCGACAGCGGTTCCTTCGACAGCAACATCCTTATTCGCTCTATTCAGCGAACGTCGACCCAACTGATGTGCTCCGGTGGCGGCGGAATTGTGGCCGACAGCGATGTCGATGCTGAGTATCAGGAAAGTGCCACCAAGGTGGCTCACATTCTCAATGCACTAGCAGGCTGTTGAAATTCGTAGAATTTCAACAGCCTGCTACTAGAACATGTGGTCCGACATGTCGGATGTTCTGGCGAAATCGGCGTGGTAAGTCGTTGATTTCGCCAGAACAGTAAAAATCACATTGTTTGCTTGTCGTATTTTGGAAAAGGCAGGAAGCCTTTTTCAATAACCTGCCAGGGAGACTGCAAACAACTCATGCAAAGCTGTTCGGAAACTATTCACAGCCGCCCTAGACTGATCAGACTGGCAGAGCTCGATTGCTCGCTTTTAAAAATTCTGAACGCAGGTGGTTATAACCGGTTACGGCAGGAAACTGCGGGAATTCTCTGATGACATTATCGGGTGCATTAAACAGAATGCCGGCATCCGCCTCACTGAGCATCGTGGTGTCATTATAGGAATCGCCAGCGGCTATGCAGCGATAATTAAGACTGTGAAATGCCTTTATCGAAGCGCGCTTCGGATCAGACTGACGCAGCACGTAGCCTAGAACTTTACCGTTGGCATCGACTTCAAGCCGATGACAAAACAGCGTTGGGTAACCCAGCTGACGCATCAATGGCGCGGCAAATTCATAAAAAGTGTCCGAAAGTATGACAACCTGGAAACGCGCTCTCAGCCAGTCAACAAAGTCTACGGCACCTGGCAACGGTTGCAGCTGGGCAATCACAGACTGAATTTCATGCAAACCCAGATTATGGTCATCGAGAATGCTTAAACGCTGCTTCATCAGTACATCGTAGTCAGGGATATCCCGAGTCGTCGCCTTAAGGGCATCAATTCCGGTTTTTTTCGCAAAGGCAATCCAAATTTCGGGGATAAGGACCCCCTCAAGGTCAAGACAAGCTAGTTCCACGGTTGATCATCCCAGTGTTTTTGATGGTGTTAGGTTAAGGTGGCTCAGAATGCAATTCAGCACGTTCACGTTACTGGGCTCGCCGGAAGAAGACAACGGCAAAAATTGAATGGCTGTATTGCCGGATTAGGCGGTGAGCCCATTGGCTATGCCTGGCCTGAACGGATTGATCATTTTCTGTTCCACGGCGAAAGATCCACGTGGAACTGTTCCACACAACGCCAATATGACAGCCGTCAGTTCAATGCAAAGTCGTACCTCCAAACCAGCAGAAGACTCTGCGATAAAAGGCCGGGCTTCAGACAGGTCAGCCCGGAACAAGCCTTAAAGCGTCAGTTATCATATCCTTATAAAAGCCAGTTATTTAAAGAAATCGAATCAAGCTGGTAAAGTCGCCGCTCCACTGTGACATACCGACCCCCTCATGATGAATCTGACCGCCCTGAACCTTGACCTCTCCGGACTCTCGCCCAGAGACATTCTTAAACGCGCACTGGATAATCATGAGCGCATCGCGGTGTCCTTTAGCGGCGCTGAAGACGTCGTGCTAGTCCATATGCTGAACAAGCTTACCCGGTCGCCCAGGGTATTTACGTTGGATACCGGCCGCCTGCATCCTGAGACCTATCGATTTATAGATCAGGTTCGAGAGCATTATGGTTTGCCGATCGAGCTGTACTCACCCCAACCCGAACCACTGCAGGAACTGGTCCGGAAAAAAGGTCTGTTTAGCTTTTACCAGGACGGTCATCAGCAATGCTGTGGCATTCGGAAAATTGAACCCTTGGCGCGGGCGCTGAGCGGCCTGGATGCCTGGGTTACCGGTCAACGCAGGGACCAGAGCCCCAGCACTCGCTCAACGGTACCATGTGTGCAGCAGGATGACCGTTTCTCCGGTCGCGGCGAAGCACTGTATAAGTACAACCCACTCGCCAATTGGAGTTCAGCTGAGGTCTGGAACTACATTCGAATGATGGAAATCCCCTACAATCCTCTGCATGAACAGGGCTTTGACAGCATCGGTTGTGAACCCTGCACCCGACCCGTCTTACCCGGCCAACACGAACGTGAGGGTCGATGGTGGTGGGAACAGGCAACTCAGAAAGAATGTGGTTTGCATGCAGGCGATAACCCAGGTCCCCTTCCCTTTGCAGAATAGAATCGGCGTACGATTGACGACAGCTCGGAAGGCTTTACCAAAAACTCGAAGCCGTCGTAATCGATCAGTAGGTAGGCAATTGAGTATGCTGGAACAACTCATCCAGCTCATGTCGACTGGTCGTTGCCATCGCTTCATCAACCACGGTTTTGGTCAGGTGTGGCGCAAATCGCTCAATAAAACGATACATAAAGCCACGAATAAACGTACCTTTACGAATTCCAATCTTGGTGACGCTTGCCTCAAAGAGGTGACTCGCATCAACACTGACCAAATCCCGGTCCAGTTCCGCGTCAATCGCCATATGCGCGAGAATACCGACACCCAGCCCGAGACGAACATAGGTTTTAATCACATCGGCATCTGCTGCAGTGAACACGACCTTGGGGGTCAGGCCGCGTTCCAGAAAGGCTTCATCGAGCTTCGAGCGGCCAGTAAAGCCGAACACATAAGTCACAATCGGAAAGGCGGCAACATCTTCAAGCGTAATATGCGTTTGCTTTGCCAGTGGGTGCTCGCGTGGAACCACAACGGATCGGTTCCAGCGATAACAAGGCATCATGATCAGATCGGAAAAATGATCCATTCCCTCGGTGGCGATCGCCAAATCAACTGTGCCGTCTGCGGCCATCTCGGCTATTTGAACCGGAGTGCCCTGGTGCATGTGTAAAGACACATCGGGGAAATCATGAATAAATCCATCAATCACCTGAGGCAAGGCATACCGTGCTTGCGTATGGGTCGTCGCCAGGCTCAAACTTCCCTGACGGTCGTCACTGTGCTCCTGCGCAATTTGTTTAATTGAGTCGACCTTGCGCAAGATCTCACCGGCCACCTTCAAAACAGCCTCACCGGCCGGGGTAATTCGGGTCAGATGCTTGCCAGAACGGGCAAAGATTTCGATACCCAGTTCATCTTCCAGTAACCTGATCTGCTTACTGATACCCGGTTGAGAGGTGTACAGTACCTGAGCAGTTGCCGATACGTTCAAGTCGTGATGAGCGACCTCCCAAATGTATCTCAGTTGCTGCAACTTCATCGTGATCTCCTTTTCAGCTCAGCGAGGCTTTCTAACCGTTGTTAGTGCTTTCTTGTTCGCATCTTTACGACGATAACCATGGCTAATTGCCTTCACAATCAACCTCGCAACGCTGTTTTTTATGTGATCGCACCCCTGGGACCCGTGCAATCCCGGCTCGACTTTAAATAAATAGGGAGGGCTTGCCTTAAAAGCGATGACCTCTCACTGCACACAATTTCTAACAGGTTATATAAAGATGATCAATTATTCTTTTAAGGTATAGCATTACTTTAGTATGTAACATTTACCTATTCCGGCATTTGAGCCAGACACCGCCTTACTCAACCCCAAAGAAAATTACCATAGTTCTGTAACCTATACTCCAGAATGGTTCGATTGACCGCTGACACGTCGCAGCGGACATATACATCGTCGCGTTCCAGTCCTTTAAGGGTCAGCGTCAGAAAAATAGTGTGTACCTGAACTTCCTCATTGTAACGCGACGAGCGCTGGTCAAACTTCGCCTGCAGCAATTGAGAACCCAATTGTCCGCTCACCCGCTGGCGACATGATTCCTGAGCCAGTTGTATACTGATTTGAGCCCGACCTACAGGAATCGGCGGCTTACCGGTCAGTCGATCCCATACGGTGCGCCGATACTCGCCATTGGACGCAGCCATTTCTTCCAGCGCCAGACCCATGCCAACAGCAAGCAGAACGATCACAGTCAACCCAGTGACCAGACCTGACCAGGAGCGTTGTTTTTTAGCGCGAGTAAACACCCAGTGTATCCTTTTCTTTACGGGTTGTATTTTATTCTTTACTTACTTATCATCCATTCATGGTCATGCTAATGCCTGCCAGGGTTTGCCCGGCAAGGCCCATCAGACCCCCACAGACAAGTACCCCTAAGCGAGAGCCAGAGCATTATCATGCAAGAATTAGCGAACTTAAACGTAGAAAGCCAGGAAATTCTGCTCACCCCGGATGCCCTTAAAGCCGATATCCCGGTTACAGAAGAGGCGGCTCGCGTTATCAACGCGGGTCGCGCCGCCGTGCGCAACATTATCGAGCGCACAGATTCTCGCATCATTGTTGTTATTGGCCCCTGCTCCATCCATGACCCAGCGATGGCAATCGACTATGCTCACCGCCTAAAAGCGCTCAATGAAGAAGTCAGTGAAACCATGCTGCTGGTAATGCGGGTCTATTTTGAAAAACCGCGCACAACAACCGGATGGAAAGGTCTGATCAATGACCCCTACCTGAACGACTCTTTCAAAATTGAGGATGGGCTTCACATTGGCCGCAAGGTACTGATGGATATTGCTCACCTGGGCCTGCCAACCGCAACTGAAGCATTGGACCCTATCTCTCCACAATACTTGCAAGACCTGATTAGCTGGTCCGCAGTCGGCGCAAGAACCACCGAGAGTCAGACACATCGCGAAATGGCCAGCGGCCTGTCTTCAGCAGTAGGGTTTAAAAATGGCACAGATGGCAGTCTGGACGTTGCCATCAACGCATTGAAGTCAGTGTCATCGCCTCATCGATTCCTGGGCATTAATCAGGAAGGCCAGGTGGCGATCATTCACACCAAGGGTAACTCATACGGTCATGTGGTATTGCGCGGTGGCAACGGCAAGCCCAACTATGACTCAGTCAGCGTTGCCCAGTGCGAAACCACCCTGCGTAAAGCTGGCGTACCCACCAATATAATGGTCGACTGTTCTCATGCCAATTCCAACAAAGACCACTCATTGCAGCCGCTCGTTGCTGATAATGTGATTAATCAGATTCTCGAGGGTAATCAGTCGATCATCGGTCTGATGATCGAGAGCAACCTGGAAGAAGGCAACCAGAGCATACCGGACGACCTGTCTCAACTGAAACCCGGCGTATCCGTCACCGATGCGTGTATTAGCTGGCCAACAACACAAACGCTACTGCGCTCCATGCATCAAAAATTAAAAGATGTCTTGCCTGGTCGCACAGGCAACTCAAACTGACTTGCGTTGCCCGGAATTACCGCACTACCCGACCCGTAGGCAAAGGCTTTTTCAGTGAATGGGTTGCGCTGATGCGATCAATCAGCGCCAACCAGTCCCGGGCTTTTGCGCCCAATAGAAGATGCGTTGACACCGGGTCGAGCCGCTTTAACCAGTGGCTCGGCTTGTCAGCGGACATCACCCAGTACATGGCTGCAGAATGCTCTTTTAACCTGGGCTTCATTAATTCATGGTCATAGGCACGCCAACGGCCAAATACCCCCTGTCTGCGCAACAGCTGCCTGAATAACGCTGCGGGCTCGACCTCTTCACCGCGCTCGCTTCGATACCATCTGCGCCTGACATTACACAGTCGCTTCCACGCCTTAACACCGGGTATCCAGAATAAACGGCTAGGCCACAGTGGCAAGGGATCAAGCAACACTAAATTGGCCTGGTACTGATTAACGACCGCGTGTTGCAGCGCTATTTCACAGCCATACCCCTGACTGACAACAGTAGGCGACCGGGCCGTTTTTTCCTCAATAAACTGAATGACCGGGGGTAAATCGAACTGTGCCATATTGTTCAGCGTGTTCAATGTGGGTCGCTGATTTCGGGCAGACAAGCCATGACCGCGCCAATCCATCAGCCAAACATCATAACCGGCTTTGACCAGCGCACCGGCCACTCCACCGACACGATAATCCAGCCATTGCCAGTGATTGGAAAAAGCATCGTGCACCATCAGTAGCGGATGACCCAGGGAATCCTGCTCTGAATGCAACCTGACCAGAGCAATCTCTACTGTTGTGTCCTCGCTGTTGTTGGGCTTGAGCGAATAGACATCCTCATAGATGCCTTCTTTATACTCAGCGCTCAACAGGGCGACGGGAAAAAACTGACTGCTACTTTTCAAACCAGAAATCCTTTACAGAGACCACAGGCTGTATATAATCACAGCTACTGTATATAAAAACAGGGCGACATTATGTTCAAACTAACGGTCCGTCAACAACAAGTTCTCGATCTGGTAAAAGACCACATGCAAGAGACCGGATATCCGCCTACCCGTGCGGAAATCGCCAAAGAGCTAGGTTTTCGTTCGCCCAATGCGGCTGAGGAACACCTGAAAGCACTGGCAAGAAAGGGTGCCATTGAAATTATACCCGGCGCTTCACGTGGCATTCGCCTCCCCGAAGAACCAGACTCCGCTGGCTTGCCAGTCATCGGCCGTGTTGCCGCTGGGGAACCTATACTGGCCCAGGAGCAAATTGAAGAATTTCTAAACCTACCTGCCTCGCTGTTCAGCCCCAAAGCCGATTTTTTATTACAGGTCCAGGGCCTCAGCATGAAAAACATGGGCATTCTGGAAGACGACCTCATCGCGGTTCATAAAACTGACCAGGTACGCAATGGTGACGTCGTGGTTGCGCGCGTGGGGGACGACGTTACTGTCAAGCGGTACGAGCGTGCAGGTGAGATTGTCACGCTTTACCCGGAAAATGAAGACTTTGACCCCATCAAAGTCGACTTGACTCAACAAGATTTTGCCATTGAAGGCCTGTATGTAGGCGTTATTCGACGCTCTCTGCACTAAAGCGGCCAGGGAACAGTGTACAGCAGCCTGGGTAAATAAACGGCAGGCTGCTGCTCTCTAACAGGTTGTTGAAAAAGGCGTCCTGCCTTTTCAAAACACGAAAACCAAAAAATGTGATTTTTACTTTTCTCACGAAATCAACGACTTACCAGTCATCGATTTCGCCAGGACATCCATATCCTGGTAGCAGGAGGCTGAAATTCTGTGAATTTCAACAGCCTGCTAAGTGCCCCACAGCATTGTCCTGCCGCTCGGAAACAGCGTCTGGTCGCCTGCTAAACAGCGTTTCATCGGCGACTGGCACACCATCATTCATATCTGTCGGCTTTAGCCCGATAAGTTGATCTTCTCCGGCCACTCAAGCTTCTTACCTGCAGATTTCTCGATCATGGCCATCATATCGCGATGCGCCGTCTGCTCTTCTACGGTGGGCTGTACCCGCTTAAGCGGAAGTCCGGACTCAATTACCGCACTGGCATCAAAACTAACTTGCTCCGTGCCCGCCTCTTCGTCATCGTCAAGTATCAACGCCGTCTGACCACCGGTCATTAACAAATAGACATCGGCCAGGATTTCCGAGTCTAGCAAAGCTCCGTGCAGCGTCCGATGAGAATTATCGATACCATACCGCTTGCATAAGGCATCCAGCGACGCCTTAGCACCGGGATGCTTTTCACGAGCTAACTTGAGTGTGTCGAGGACACCGCAGACCTCAGAAAGCCGACCAAACTGCGAAAACCCTTCATCAGCCAGGCGGTTAAACTCCATCTGCAAAAAACCCATATCAAATGCAGAATTGTGGATGACAAGCTCGGCACCGTCGACGTAGTCCCAAAACGACTGGGCTATGTCCCGAAACTTGGGGGCGTCTTTTACCTTGTTATTGTCGATGCCATGCAATGCAACCACTTCATCGGGTATGTCACGCTCGGGATTAATATAATAGTGAAAGTGCCGACCAGTGGGCTTTCGGTTGATCAGTTCAACACAGCCCACTTCAACAATGCGATCGCCTTTATTGGGGCTCAGACCTGTGGTCTCTGTATCCAGTACGACTTGTCTCATAGCAAAAATCTATCTCATCTTCAGTAATTGCGGCTTTTCTGAAAGTCCTTGCCTGGCGTCACTTCAAGCACTGGATTCGCGCTGATCAATGCCCAGGTTTGCTAACGCATCAGCTCGCTCATTTCCCGGATGGCCAGAATGGCCTTTCACCCAGTGCCATTCAACCTGATGCAGGGCAATGCCCTCTTCAAGCCGTTGCCAAAGATCCCGATTCTTTACATCTTTCTTCGCCGACGTTTTCCAACCATTTTTTTTCCAGCTATGTATCCACTCTGTAATGCCCTTGCGGACATATTGAGAATCGGTATAAATATCGATCTGACAAGTACGCTTCAGGGCTTCGAGCCCTGCGATAGCGGCCATCAGTTCCATGCGGTTGTTGGTCGTACCCTCTTCACCACCGCATAACTCCTTGCGTTTGTTGCCATATTGCATAAGCACACCCCAGCCGCCGGGGCCGGGATTACCGCGACATGCGCCATCGGTGTAAAGCACGACACTGTGCATCTCGGATTCATTTTTGCTCATATTGCTTCCTGATAGTGCGCCCGGCAAGCCCTTGTTCGAGCAAAGGGGCTGCCCGCCAACGCGCTCGTCCATTAATTCTACCCGCGACCTGCTTGCACCCCACTAACAAATATACCGATCCAGTCACTGGCAGCACGGCTTTCTGAACTCGACCCAGAAACCTTAACCTTCGCAGCCATGACGGGCGGGAAAACGGTGCCATAAAACCATGAGTTTCATCACGTTCAAGCTCAAAATCTAACAGCTGCATCCAGTCCGCCACTCGACTGCTGCGAATGAAACGACTGCGCCAAACACCAAGTCTATGGCGACTGAACAAAGCCCTCAACCCCCAGGTTGAATACGGATTAAAGCCGATGATCACCATCACACCACCCGGCCTCAGTGTTTGGGCAGCCTCGCGGACAGCTTGATAGGGATTATCACATTGATCAAGCGTGTGGTGCATTATCAGTGCATCCAGACTGTCCGGCTCAAAGGGCAAGGCTTCTGCATCACCACGTACTGACGGACAGGGCGCTCGATTTTCCAGTTGTGTCATCAAAAAACCACAACCATAGAGCCGAGGATCAAACAAAGGCTGGTGTAAGCCGCTGTCAAGCTGGACCAGGTGCGTACCGAAACGTCCGGACAGGGCGCGGCCAATCAACTGGCGCTCGACCTCGATTAAACGGCTTCCCGAGGGGGTTTGATACCATTCATGCAAGGTTGATTCCTGAACAGCAACAGAAGGTGGTCCGGCTCGAAGCCACTGTTTGAATCGCAATCCTATCCGTTTAGCCAAAATGCTTCTCACCCTGTTTCATCCAGACATAACGCGTCAGACAATGCCTCTACACGCCATTACTTGTACAAAAACCAACTTAATAATACACCGCCACAAGCGTTCTGTTGCACTTGTACAATGCCTTAACTTGCTCCTGAACCCCATAGCAACATAGAATTATCCACTAACTGGAACCCAGCAGCAAAAAAGAAACGATTCTTACATGGCATCTAAACGACTTTTGATACCGTTGGCCGTCGCAGGCTTTGTCACCAGCGGATGCAGTAACTTGCCTGCCTTAACGTCCTTCTCAGGAACGCCTGCAGAACCGGACAGCCAAACAACGGGGAATTCGCCTGATAACGCATTGGTGACTGATGACAGCGAAGCCCAAGCGGTCTCTGCACAGCGGCGAGACACAAAGACTGAGCAAGTATTCGATCCGCTGCTGGCAGACCTGACAGCGACAGGATTCCTGTTTGATCAGCCTTTCGACTTAACAGAAGAAACTGTACGAGCCCGCGCTGTATATGACCCCTTTGCACACTATCCGGACGATCTGTATCAAACCATTCGTCGTGGCATTCAGTTTGACCTGGCGCTTGAAGATCCACGCATCATGTCGCAATTGCGCTGGTATGCCAGTCATCAAAGCTATTTTAACCGAGTCAGTGAGCGAGCAAGTCGCTACATGTTCCACATCGTCGCTGAGCTCGAAGCCCGTGATCTACCACTGGATCTGGCGTTGCTTCCGATTGTTGAAAGTGCTTTTGATCCGTTTGCCTACTCCCACGGCAGCGCAGCAGGTATGTGGCAATTCATTCCTTCAACCGGCCGTATGTTCGGGTTGAAGCAGGATTGGTGGTATGACGGTCGGCGCGATGTGGTTGAATCAACACGCGCTGCATTGGATTACCTTGAACAATTGAACTCAATGTTTGATGGTGACTGGTTACTGGCCCTGGCCGCATACAACTCCGGGCCAGGCACAGTCATGCGTGCCATGCGCCGCAATACTGCAGCGGGCAAGCCGACTGACTTCTGGAACCTGGATTTGCCTCGGGAAACAGAAGCCTACGTGCCCAAGATGTTCGCGCTGGCCAAATTGATTCATTCTCCTGAAGCCTACGGAATAGAGCTACCACTTCTCGATACCGCACCCTATTTTGAGATTGTTGATGTCGGTGGCCAGATCGATCTAGCGCAGGCTGCAAACATGGCTGATATGGACTTGAGCGATCTCTATCTGCTGAATCCGGGCTTTAATCAATGGGCAACCGACCCGAGCGGACCCCATCGCCTGCTGGTTCATGCTGGAAAAGCATCATCATTTCGCCAACAACTCGCAGAGCTTCCCGCCGGCTCGCGCATGGCCTGGCAGCGTTATACGATCGAAACGGGTGATTCACTGCTGACCATAGCCCGCAAATTTGACGTGACAGTTGATGTGATTCAGGACGCAAACGAACTCAGAGGCAGCCTGATACGGGCCGGTGACGCCTTGATGATCCCTACAGCGACCGCCAGTAGCTCAACCTATTCGATGAGTGCCGACCAGCGACTGGCGCGACGCCAAAGCTCATCGGCGGGCGATAACACAACGCGCGTCGACTATGTAGTTCGCTCAGGTGACAGCTTCTGGGATATATCCCGCACATTCGGAGTGAGCGTACAAAGCCTGGCCCGGTGGAACAACATGGCCCCTCGTGATGTCATTCGGCCAGGCCAGACGCTTGCTGTATGGGTAGAGGAAGATAATACCAGCGTAGTCAGGAATGATCGGGAGGTTGTGCGCAAAGTTGGCTACGTGGTACGTAGCGGTGATTCACTCTCTCGAATTGCCAACCGCTTTAATGTGCGAGTCGCCGATATTCAAAGCTGGAACACCATCGGTCAGGAATACTTGCAACCAGGCCAGCGTCTGACGTTGTATGTCGATGTAACCCGGATTCAGTAGCAAGAAAAAGACTGGACTTGCCAGTTTCTGGCCGTCCAGCCTTTCCCAGTCGCTACTGCCAGATCAAGGCAAGTAGCGCTGTGACATGGACTCAAATGCACCCTGTATAGACGACGAAAACGCCTTTTTCAGCTTTTGATCCACGCCCACCTGAGGAACCCAGGTAACCGATACCAGAACGTGATCTTTGGCTTTGGCCAGTAAATAAGCATCACTTGTTTCCAGGTCATCTACCAGGCCTAGTCCTCGAGCGTCTTCAGCTAACCAGAAATCACCTTCGGTCACTGCGGCCAAATCAAGCTGCGGGCGATACTGACCGACAAGCTGCTTGAACCGATGATGGATGGCCTGCAAGTCTTCCAGCAGTTTCTGTCGGCCTTCTTCCGTTTTCTCACCCATCAGCGTCATTGGGGCCTTGTGCTTTCCGGCGGTCAAGACCTCAACATCGACCTGGTGTCGCTGAAGAAACTTGTGAATGTTGGGCACCTGGGCAAGCACCCCTATAGACCCTACCACCGCAAAAGGAGCCGCCTTAATCTGATGGGCTATGCAAGCCATCATATAGCCCCCACTGGCAGCGACTTTATCAACGCAAACAGTTAACTTAAGTCCCGCGTCACGAAGCCGAACCAATTGCGAGGCGGCAAGCCCATAGCCCGAGACTGCGCCTCCGGGGCTTTCAAGAATCAGCACCACTTCTTCGTCGGCCATGGCTACTTGAATAATAGCCGTTACCTCTAGGCGTAAGCTGTCAACCTGGGAGGCATTCATATCTCCCTTGAACCGCAGCACCCAAATTCGGGGATCGGTATCCCGAGACCTTGACTTGAGCTCTGTTTTTTTAAGCTTATGATGTGCTTTATAAGCTTTTTTGGTCATTACGACCTGCCTGACCTGATCAGAACTGGATTGTAAGCGATCGTTCAGCTTTTCAATGCTCAGCTTACCCCCAGACTTTTTTGAAGAGCCTGAGGCTCCCTGCGATGCCCTCGCAACAACGACCAGTGCAACTACCAGTATCACTACCAGCGTGATGGTCCTTAAAACAAACGCCCCATATTCAGCCCACACAACTCTCTCCTTTTTACAGTTAAACTTACGTTTCAAACAATCGTTTGATTTTGCATTCTTAGCTCTCTACAATCCGGTGATTGAAATTCAGTCAACTACCGGAGTAACAGACCATGGCCTCGACTGCCGAGATGTTCAACAATATTGGAACCCAATTCAACGCTGATGCCGCAGCTGGCCTAGATGTTGTTTTTCAATTTAATATCAACGACAACGACACCTACCACCTGATCGTGAAAGACGGCCAGTGTGATGTTGCAACTGGAGAGCATCAAGACCCATCCGTCACCCTTATTATGGATGAAGACACACTTAAAGAAATTGTCTCAGGTGAACTGAATGGTATGCAGGCATTCATGGCTGGCCGCCTCCGCACTGAGGGAGACATGATGCTGGCGACACGCCTGTCCGACTTGTTCGGACTATAAACAGTTTAAAACCAGACAGTTTAAAAACAGCAATCGGGGCATTGTTAATCTGAAAACCACTGTCCCATCGCATCGCGAGCCGGTTCATTCACTGGCCTCGCGACCAGCCCTTGTGATCCCAGCCCGACCTCGAATAAGCCATTATCTACCATAGGCAGATAGACACTGCTCCCAAACCTGGCGTCGATCCATGGCATCCAGTTACTGACTTCGCTAACCGACCAGGGTGAGTCATCACGCAAATCAATGGCCGTACGTAATTCAGTCAACTCATGCTGAACAGAGCGATAGCGACCAGAAATACGGTCAAGTCGATATATAGGCTCCATTCCCAGCACAGACAGCGGTCCTTTCCAACTCAGAATACGCGCATCCAACTGCCACTCGTCACCGTTCAATATAAGATCCCGACTAAACTGATCTTGATTGGTCACCAAATTTACTGCGTAGACCTGAGGCCCTTGCCGGGTAAATGAGAGCGTCGCAATGACGGTTTCACGCGTCAACGCTCTATAGGCTGACAAATCAAACGCAAACAAGCCAAGAATAACCAACCCTATCAGGCAAATGACGCCTAAGGTGCCGCGTATAAACCCCCGAATCCAACCAGGGCGCACCAACAGTCGCAAACTGAGGTAAGCGAGCAGCAGTACCGGAAGTACCAGAATGACAATTACGGGCCATTGCGTTAAAAGCTTCATGTGACCAGAGTCATACTGAAAGCGTCGCCAGACTGTGCTTTGCCAGCTTCAGGATGTCCTCGTTCGCCGAATCAGTAAGCAAACCTTCCAGGAAAAACTCCAAACTCGACAGTGCATCGGCAAAGGTTTCCAATTGCACCTGATTAACCATGGTTCCAGACTCTTCAAGATCCCGACTGATATAATTAATGGCACGCTGAATCAAATCGGCGGCGGTCATGCTATTCAGAAACACAAATGCCCCTTTGACCCCATTGAGGGTTGGAATTACGTTGGTCAAATGCAGTCGGTCGCCCTGCGAGTCCATATAGGCGGTTATGGCACGCTTCGCCAGAGCCAGTCCAGCCTCTGCTTCATCAATCAATACGACACGGGCGTCGTGCAGTTGCGCCAGCGCTGCTTTATTTTCACCGCTGCCTTCCAACTGACGCTGGCCCTGCAGTATCCTTGACAGAGCGCTTTCCGCATAAAGAACAGAGTCAGCAATGGTCAGTAGCTGATCAACGGACGGTGCCGCATTATCGGCCCAGCCGCTGATGATTTTTGCCTGCTGTTTAAGCACATTAGCCGGGCTTTGCAAGCCCAGCATCACATAGATATCCGCCACCTTGGTCATTCTTTCCTGCAAAGCGCGCGATGAAAAGCCACTATCACCGCGGGCTGCCTGGTCGACTGTCTCTTTTATCGCAGAGATGTCTTCTTTGAGGGCATCGGAAACGCTGGACAGTACACTTCTGCCCGGACTAAACAGGATTTGACGCTGCTCCTCCAGCATTTCATCGCTTTGCCCAAGCGCTGGCAATTTGTAAAACTTGGCAACTTGGCGCGCACGCAGGCTCTCTGCGGGGTTCATTGCCAGTAAAAACAAAAACTCTTTCATCAGCGCCAGCGAGGGCTGTTTATTGAGCGACTTGGGTGCGTTTTTTATAAGATCTCGCAGGTGTCGATCCAGTTGAGCAAACAACATTTTGCGCGGACCGGTCATTAACGCACTGTGGTTTGACATCGACTCAAGCGCACCGGACGCAACCCACCACAGGGGGGCACAGGGCGCATTCGACAGCAATTGATCAACCCGATTGAGTGCCAGCCCCATGTACTTGAACGCGCCAACTGTCCGTTCACCGCGTAACAAGTGCAATAGACCGGCTTGGTACATATGGCGAAACTTTTTGAGCTGACGTATTTTTTCGGCAGAGTACTCGAACGCTTGTCTATCTGAGGGCTTACCGGGCTTGAATGAAAATTGAAAGAAATGACCTTCTCCTAAACCGGAAACGCCCCGAGCACGCCGAACCTGATTGATGGTAGGCAACAAAACGGCTGGAATTGCCTTTTGACCCAGGCCAAGAAACTCCAGATAGCGGCTTAGCACGACCAGACCACCACTCATCGCATCCAGTTTGATCCGGACTTGTTCGTTGTCAGCCGTTTCACCGGTCGGTATAGCGTTGATCAATGCATTGAACTCATCACAAAGCGCAATAGCACCTTCTTCTTCCAACATCTGGAAGATTCCGCGCATTTGCCCGATCAGATCCTGCGATTGCTGCAATTGCACCAGATCACTGGTATTCGAGCTGAAGCTCTCGAGCGCTGACTGAGCCTGCTGCAGCGTGGCTTCGAGCTCGGTTTTTATCGTTTCCTTAGAAGTGGCTGTACTCATCGTTCACTAACCTAGTTGAGGGATACACGTTCAAGACGCGATCAACATCCGTCTGCTGCCTTGACGGTGACTCCAGTGGTGCCGGTATTTCGTATCGAAGCATGCCCGTCATCAT
>Ga0307930_1000720_pt1 | contig 26575 bp, 21 predicted proteins | sample OrgLakmetageno46_FD_203161 | JGI IMG/M metagenome (GOLD analysis project Ga0307930, IMG submission 203161) | Saline water microbial communities from Organic Lake, Antarctica - #46 | ecosystem: Environmental > Aquatic > Non-marine Saline and Alkaline > Saline | place: Antarctica: Organic Lake...
CCTAAAAAAGCAGTATGATCTAGCGAAATATTAGTAATGATGGACAATTCAGGAATAATGATATTGGTAGAATCTAACCTTCCTCCTAAACCCACTTCAATGATGGCTATATCCACTTTTTGTTCAGCAAAATAGGAAAAAGCCATACCAACTGTCATTTCAAAAAACGAAAGTTGTTGCTCCTTCATAAAGTCTTGATGTGTTTCTACAAATTGAAGTACTTCTTGTTCGGGAATTAATTCTCCATTGATTTTGATGCGTTCTCTAAAATCAATTAAATGTGGTGAGGTGTATAATCCAACCGTAAATCCTGATTCTTGAAAAACCGAAGCCAACATGTGGCTAACTGAACCTTTTCCATTTGTTCCTCCTACGTGAACAGATTTAAATTTGTGTTCTGGATTCCCTAAATGATTTGCAAAAGCGATGGTGTTGTCTAGATTGGCTTTGTAAGCCGCCTTGCCTTGACGTTGATACATGGGCAGTTGACCAAACAACCAACGGATGCATTCTTGGTAGTCCATTTTATAAATTATTCAGATACTCTAAACTCATACACAATAAATCCCACCTGCCTTGCTGGAGCATTAGCGTCTTTATTAAAGGTAGTATTTCTAGCAGCACGTTCAGCTGGTTCCAATAAACATTTACTGGTGTTGCTTGTTCCTCTTACACCTGCATCAGCTCTAACCACTTCCCCTTTTTGGTTAACTTCTATACGGACTACCACTACTCCAGTTTCGTTGCAATCTTGTACGTATTTGGTTTTAGCTATTGCTTTTCGACCGCCTAATTGGTAATTGCCATCGCCATCAAGACCTTTACCGCTTCCATAATAAGAACTTGCGCCAGGGTCACCGTCTGGGTCGCCTTTATCTCCGTCTTTATCGTCATCACCTTCCCCACTGGTATTTTCTCCATCCTTTTGGTTTCCAGATAACAGGCTTTCCATTGCATCTGTAGCATCTTTGTTTGGTTGTGGGTCTGGTTCTTTTTCGGGTACTTCTTTTACAGGCTCTTTTTCTGGGATTTTTTCTACTTTTTCTTTTTGTTCCTTTTCCTGTTTTTCTTTAACTGGTTTTTCTTTTTCTTCTTTGGGTTTCTCTTTTTCTTCAATAACGGGTGCTTCTTCTAAATCTTGTGTAGCCACATCATCTACTACTTCTTGTGGAGGTGTAGTAGTTTCTTGTGGAGTGGGTTCTGGGATGTTTTGTTGTGGGGTTGTTTTCACAGGTTCAGTAGGTTGGGTATCGCCTGAACCGTAATCTGTTGTTCCAAAATTAATAGCTACTCCATTTTCAGGAGGTGGGTCTAAATAAGTTAAGCCCACCAAAAACAAGAAAATAAAAATCAACACATATAAAATGCTGGTAATGACCATTGATTTTTTCTGATGTTTGGTTTCTAAAAGACTCATTTTAATTCGGCTTTACTGCTAAAATAATTTTAAAACGGTTTTTATTTGCAATGTCCATTACGTTTACAGCGCTTTGAATAGGAACTCCTTCTGCAGCACGTAAAATAATGGTAGGTTCTTCTATTCCTTTTAATCTGGCTTTCAAAACAGATTCCAACTGATTTTTATTTACTTTTTCTTCATCTACATAAAAATCCAAAGACTCTGTTATACTTACTGCAATATTCTGTTGATTGGTAGATTTCCCTTTCGCCTTCGGCAAAATTAAATCTAGTGCATCTGGAGTAATTACAGGGGAAGTAAGCATGAAAAAAACCAGCAATAGAAAAACAATGTCTGTCATGGAAGACATACTAAATTCTGGACTTACTTTATTTCTTCCTCGTAAATTCATCTTAAGTTGGTTCGTTTAATAAGTCTAAGAAATCAACTGCAGTAGTTTCCATTTGGTGAACTACTTTATCGGTTTTCACTACCAAATGATTGTATCCCATATAGGCTATGATTCCGACTACTAAACCACAAACGGTGGTGGTCATAGCGGTATAAATCCCTTCGGCCAACAATCCCATTTCAGCTTGACCGCTACTGGTTGCTAGTTCATGAAAGGCCAAAACCATACCAATAACGGTTCCTAAGAAACCAATCATTGGAGCAGCTCCGGCAATAGTTGCCAAAATAGCTACGTTTTTTTCCAGTTTATATACTTCTAATCGACCTGCATTTTCAATAGCCGTATTGATATCTTCTAAGGGACTTCCTATTCTAGAAATTCCTTTGGCTGTTAGTCTAGCAACAGGGGAATTTTCCTGAGCACAGCGAATTTTTGCTGATTCAATATTTCCGTTGGTGACGGCATCTCTAATTTGTGCCATAAAGTTTTTATCGGTCTTAGAAGCAGCTCTCACTGCGAAAAGACGTTCAAAATAAATGTACATAGCTGCAAAAAGCAAAATGGCTAGAATACTAATAATGATAGCACCTCCGGTTCCACTTCTAAAAAGCAAATCGAATAAAACCAATTTCTCTTCAGTGACTTCTTCGGCTCCTTCAGCAACATCTTGTATAATGTATGTAAGCATAGTTAAGTTGGGTTATTTGTAATAAAACGCTAAAGTAATTAATAAATTTTGCGAGTGAACATATTAAGTATAGAAAAACTTTTCAATAATCACGAAAACTCCTGCTCCAGCTAAAAATCCAACTAAAGCTAGCCAAGCTATTTTCTTAAAATACCAAATAAAATCTATTTTTTCAATACCCATAGCTGCTACTCCAGCAGCAGAGCCTATAATTAATAAGCTTCCTCCTGTACCAGCTGAATACGCTATAAAATGCCAGATAGGATGGTCAATTTCATACGTATACATTCCCATTGCTGCTGCTACCATCGGCACGTTATCTATTAAAGCGGAAAGCATTCCTAATAAAATAACAACCACATCCATATTAGGTATAGTATTCGAAATACTTTCTGCTGCATAGCGAAGGGTTCCTACGTCTATACCATTAATACTTCCATACACCAAACTTTCAAGTGCAGCAACAGCAAGTAAAATTCCTAAGAAAAAAAGGATGCTAGAAAATTCAATTTTAGATAAAGCTTTATTTGTTGAATAACGAGATTTTTCAGTTGCTGGAAGGTCTTTTTCAGGCTTTACATATTCTGAAACCAACCAAACCGCACCTAAACTAAACATCATCCCTAAATAAGGTGGTAAACCTGTAATTCCTTTAAATATAGGAACAAAAGCAATTGCGCCTAAACCTACATACAGCATGATTTTGCTGCTCAATAGGCGTTCTACTTCTTCATCTACAATAAGTTCTTTTCTAATTGCTTTTCCTCTAAAGGGTTTCAGTTTTGAAGCGACAAAAAAGGGAACAATAAAACAAACTAAGGAAGGAATTATAAGGTATTCTGATAAACCAACTGCTGTTACTTTTCCGCCAATCCAAAGCATTGTGGTGGTTACATCTCCAATAGGTGACCATGCGCCACCTGCATTTGCTGCAATAATTAACATGGCTGCATACCAAACACGATATTGATGTTTGGCTAAAATCTTTCTCAACAAAGTGATTAGAATAATAGTTGCAGTAAGGTTATCTATAATTGCTGAAAGTATAAATGCCAAAATACCTAATATCCACAATAAGCGTATTTTGCTTTTGGGCTTGATTACTTTTTTTATGATCCCAAATCCACGGTGTAAATCAATGATTTCAACTATGGTCATGGCGCCAAGTAAAAAGAACAAAATTTCTCCTATTTTGCTAAAATGGTGCATCAAGTTTTTCTTAAAACCATAGGATTGAATTTCATTTTCAAGTCCATTAGGACGACTAAAAACTTCTCCTTGGTAGTTGATTACATCAAACCAACCTGCATTGAAACCAAAAGATAACAAAGCCCACATTAAGGTTCCCATGAGCAAGGCTGGTACGGCTTTATCAAGTTTTAGTGGGTGTTCAAGTGTAATGGCTGCGTAACCAATTACAAAGATTAGAATAAGAAGTATTGTCATTTTAGATTGATTAAGTTACTCTATATTAATTGGTTAAGTGCAATTTCAAAAGCGGTTCGGCTAATGTCAAGCTTACTGCTGTTATTATCGTAAGTATTCTGAATTGCATTTTTGATGGTAATGGAAGTATCATTAAAAATAGCATCGTCCGTCATTTGTACTTTACGTTCCATAAAATAGGCAAAAACACGAGCCATACCGCAATTGGCAATGAAGTCTGGGATTAAACTAACGCGTTCATCGGTATATTCCATAATTGGACCGAAAAATATTTCTTTATCTGCAAAAGGAACATTTGCACCGGAAGAAATCACTTCCAAATTACTTTCTAACATTTGGTCTACTTGTGCTTTGGTAATTAATCTAGAAGCTGCACAAGGAGCAAATATTTCAGCATCAAGTTTCCATATTTTATTATTCACTTCTTCAAAAGAAAGCATGTTCTCTGCTTCTAATTTGTTTCCATTTTTATTTAAATACAAGGCTTTTATTTCTTCAAAAGAAAAACCATCTTTGTTTATTACTCCACCGTGACCATCGATAATTCCTACAATTCTTACGCCCATTTTTGCCAAGTAAAATGCAGCTGCAGAACCTACATTTCCAAAGCCTTGAACTACGGCTCTTTTTTCTGAAATGTTCCCACCATATATAGCATAATAATGCTTGATGGATTCCGCAACACCAAAACCAGTAATCATGTCTGCCACCGTATATTTACGATACACATCTGGTGAATAATCAGTATTTTCTAGGACTTTGATCACTCCGTTTCGAAGTTGACCAATTCGGTTGATTTTATCTGCTTCTGTGGGTTGAAAATGACCACTAAAAACCCCTTCTTGAGGATGCCAAACCCCACACTCTTCTGTTATGGGAATAACCTCATGAATTTCATCTACATTTAAATCTCCACCCGTACCATAATAGTTTTTCAATAAAGGAGATACCACTTTATACCAACGTTCTAAAACTCCTTTTTTTCTGGGATCGGAAGGATCAAAATTAATTCCTGATTTTGCACCTCCTATGGCTGGTCCTGAAACGGTAAACTTAACCTCCATGGTTTTGGCTAAAGAAAGAACTTCATTCATATCTAAGCCTTTTCTCATTCTGGTTCCTCCACCAGCTGCACCGCCGCGTAAAGAATTGATAACTACCCAGCCTTCTGCTTCGGTTTCGCTATCGTTCCAATTGAAAACAATTTCTGGTGTTTTATTCTCATACTTACTTAATAAATCCTTCATGTACCCTTTTTTCTGGAATATGGCAACAAATATAACTATTGAAGTAAGTTAAAATGGATTTTACTTAAAAAGAAAAAAATGTTTTTTGGAATTTGAGAAATCTATGCATAACCAAACAAGGATTATGCTTTTAATGTAATAGAAATGCCCCTTAAAACCACTTCATTACATACACAAATTGGTAAAACACCTAGCTGGCAGACTAATTTTATACTTACAGGTAGTAAACGTCACCTTACACTACTACATTTTAGTTTAAGGTCACTTCCAAATAATTCCAGATGAGTGATTTTTTGAAGCTCCTGTAACACTCGCTAAGGTATTGATTTCATTTCGCATTCGTAGTACGCCTAGGAAGCCAAAGATGAGAGCTTCTTTAAAATTGATGATTTCTGTATTCGGTAAAACCACATCTGCTTTTGAAAAGGATTTCAACAAGAAAATTAAATGCTGATTGAAAGCTCCACCGCCAGTCACTAAAACAGACTTATCTGCCTCTAAAGTTTTTGCTATTTGAAAAGCAGCATGATGAGTTAGGCTCGAAATAACCACTTCTGTTGATCGTTGATGCTTTTCTATGACTGGTAAAAAAACCGCCTCAACCCATTCTTTTCCTAAGGACTTAGGACTGGGTTGTTGGTAATATTTCAATTCATTTAATGCTAATAACAAGCTTTCATCAGGCAGGTTTGCTTTTGCAATAGCTCCTCCTCGGTCATATTCAAATCCTAATTTTTCAGTGAAATGATTCAAAACAATATTCACCGGACAGATGTCGTAGGCAATTCGTTTTTGGCTTTTTTCGTCTTGGTGAGAAATGTTAGCAAAACCTCCCAAATTCAAACAAAAATCAAAATCGCTAAAAAGCAATTGGTCACCAATAGGAACTAATGGCGCACCCTGACCACCGAGCTGCACATCTTGAATTCTAAAATCACATACCACAGGAACTTGAAGGTACTGAGTAATACCAGCCAAATTTCCAATTTGAAGACTTATTCCATTTTCTGGTTGATGCAAGATGGTATGTCCATGCGATGCTACAAAGTCTAATTTTGTAATTGATTTAGCTGTTATAAAATCTAAAATTTTTCGACTTAAAAAATGGGTATACTCTTCATTTAAAACCTGTAATGCTGAAGGACTTAAAAGATGTGCTTTTTGTAATTTCTGCTTCCAAGAAGAAGGGTATGCAATGGTTTCAGTTTCATTGATTTCAAAATTCCAGGATTTGGTTTTGGTGAATTTAGCCCAACATAAATCTACTCCATCTAGAGAAGTTCCAGACATGACACCTATGACAGCATACTCTTTTATAGCATTCATAATTAAAATACGTTATTGACTACAAGGATTGAATAATTCGTAAAAATAGCTAAAAACTGATGAATATTAATCAGCTTAAAGTATATTTGTACTCAATAAATTATAGATTAAGAAATTAGCATATGGATTTTAAATTAACCGAAGAACACGAAATGATTCGCCAAGCAGCAAGAGATTTTGCTAAAAATGAATTGCTTCCTGGAGTTATAGAACGGGACAACAAACAAGAATTTCCTAAAAAGCAAATCAAGCAACTAGGTGAACTTGGTTTTATGGGAATGATGGCTAGTCCGGAATATGGCGGAGGCGGTATGGATACCGTTTCTTACGTCTTGGCGATGGAAGAATTATCTAAAGTGGATGCTTCCACTTCTGTGGTAGTTTCGGTTAACAATTCTCTAGTTTGTTGGGGATTAGACACCTATGGGTCGACTGAGCAAAAAGAAAAATACTTGACCAAACTCACCACTGGAGAATCTATTGGTGCTTTTTGTTTAAGTGAGCCAGAAGCTGGAAGTGATGCTACTTCACAAAAAACTACGGCTATTGATAAAGGAGACCATTATATTTTAAACGGGACTAAAAACTGGATAACCAACGGAAATTCTGCCGATTATTATTTGATTATTGCACAAACAGATCGAGCGAAAAAACATAAAGGTATCAATGCTTTTATCGTTGAAAAAACCTGGGATGGTTTTGAAATTGGGCCCAAAGAAGATAAAATGGGAATTCGTGGTAGCGATACTCACTCCTTGATTTTTAATGATGTTAAAGTACCTAAAGAAAATCGTATTGGTGAAGATGGATTCGGTTTTAAATTTGCTATGAAGACTTTAGCTGGCGGCAGAATAGGTATTGCTGCACAAGCTTTAGGTATTGCAGCTGGCGCTTATGAATTGGCATTGGAATACGCTAAAACCAGAAAAGCCTTTGGAACTGAAATTAAAAACCATCAAGCCATCGCTTTTAAATTAGCTGACATGCACACCCACATTGAAGCGGCTCGGCTTTTGGTTATGAAAGCAGCAGTAGATAAAGACAATGGAGACAATTACGATTTATCTGGAGCCATGGCTAAATTATATGCTTCTCAAGTAGCCATGGATGTTTCTGTTGAAGCTGTTCAAGTTCACGGTGGAAATGGATATGTAAAAGAATATCACGTAGAACGGATGATGCGAGATGCTAAAATTACTCAGATTTACGAAGGCACTTCCGAAATTCAAAAAGTGGTTATTTCTAGAACTATTTTACAGGATTAAGTATCGTTAATTTGAAAATTAAATGATTTGAAAATTTGAAAATTCTGGGGTTGAAAATTTAAAAACTCCAGAATTTGATGTTTTATCTATTATAGTAATGCTCAGGTTGTTTGATAAACTGGCGTATTGTTCATTTTGGCTTTGATCCATACAAATAAGCTCAACATAAATTTATTTTTTTGATGAAAATTATAGCTATTCATGGAATAGTATTTTGTTTCTTCTATGTTCTTATTGTAGTTTCAAGATTTTCATTTAGTTCGTATTTTGAGTCCAAAATTCAACTTTTACTGATAACTTATACTGACGTTTATTTTTAATCCCAATTCTCGGGAAAAGTTGCAGCATAAATGCTCCTTAAAATCTCTACCAGTTATGATTAGGCTCATAGGCATTATACCTACAAAACTTGATTATGAAATTATGTTTTCAAATTGAATTAATTCTGAATTCTTAAGGTTTTAATAATTCCCTTGTAAAACACAGACGAAATAAAGATTTTAGAATTTTAAGTTGAATTAAGTTTAAATACCCTTTATGGAAATCGAAAAATTTATTTATTGTCTTGAAGCGGTTCCAGATGTAGATAACACCTCAACAACAGAGGTTATTAAAACATTAGAGAATATTGCATTAGCACAAGATATTACTAGCATTTATAAGGCTTGTGATACCATTGAAGGATTAGAAGACAGTCTAAATAGTTTGGTGTATGATGACCATAACTTTAAAGATTACGAGATTATTTACTTGGTTGTACCTGGTGAGCCGAATAATATTCTACTGAATGACTATTACTATAGTATTGAAGAAATTGCAGAGCTATTCGAAGGTAAAATGACAGGAAAAGTTATCCATTTTGCTAATCAAAAGATTTTAGATTTAACTGATGAGGAGTCTCAGTATTTTCTAGATGTTACCGGCGCACGAGCTATTTCAGGTTACGGAAATAATACTAATGAAATTTCAAGCACGATTACCATAGACCGGGTGTTCTTTAGCTTATTCCAAGAAAATGACGACCTTAAGGAAGTGGTGGAGTTGATGTTCCAAAAGCATTACAATCTTTGTAAGTTGTTGGATTTTAGGTTGTATTATTAGGTGGCTTTGAAATGCAGGTTTAAAACTTATGCTTTTTTTATTTATGGGTTTATATAAATTCAAAATAGCAAAGATACTTTGAATACATCATTCAACTATAAGCTTTTTAACTAGTGTCTGTCCAGTACTAAAACTCATTTCTAATAAGTAAATCCCTTTTTCATAATTTTCAACTGAAACTTCTACATTTTTGTCTGTAAATTCAGTAATGGTTTTAATGCATTTTCCCTTGAGATTTATAATGCGAATCTCATTTGGATTAATACTTCCCAATTGGATATTTACTTTGTGGGTGGCAGGATTAGGATATACAATAATTTTATTGATATTCTGCTCATCTATACTTAGGTTAGCATCTATAATCTTACTGATATCACCAGAATCCAAACCGATGATATATAGCTCACCGTTCACATCTTCTACAAAGGAAGAAAAATTCTGACCAGAAAATGCGTTTGTAAAATTCAACTGAAAAACATTTTCTGAAGTTTCTTCAACATAACCAATTTCATTACTGCAATAATCAGCAAAAAAATACAAGCCTTGTAATGTGGTTTCTGTGTTTCCTCTATATCTAAATCCTCCTGTTACTGAACATTTAAACGGGCTCCCACCATAGGAATATTCTGCAACCGGAAAGGTGAAATTACCTGCAGCACCGCAACCGGCAGTATTGAATGTGGAGCTACCTTCATAACATCTCCACCCAAAATTTTCACCGCCAGAACTAGTGCTTAATACTCTATTAATTTCTTCCTTATTGCTCTGCCCTACATCGGCTATCCACATATCACCATTTAATTTATCAAAAGAAAATTTCCATGGATTACGTAGACCATAACTCCATATTTCATCTTCCGCATTAGCATCATCAATAAAAGGATTATCAGACGGAATACTATAATTAAGGTCAGGATTTGTTGAGGTGTTATTTACATCAATTCTCAACATCTTACCCAATAGGCTATTTAAGTCTTGTGCATTATTTTGAGGATCACCACCTGAGCCTCCATCACCAGTTGCTATATACAAAAAACCATCATCAGGGCCAAAATGCATATCCCCTCCATTGTGATTTGAAAAGGGTTGTGCAATGCTTAAGAGGACAAATTCAGAATTTGGATCTGCTGCATCTGTTGTATTCCTAGTAAATCTTGAAATCACAGTATCTCCTGAATTATTTACATAATTTACAAAAAAATAACCATTAGCGCTGTAATTAGGATGAAATGCAACACTTAGAAGTCCTTGTTCACCACCATTATCTTTCACCAAAGAAACAATATCTAAGAATGGGGTGTTACTGACTGTTCCGTTGCTGTTTATTATTTTAATCAAGCCTTGTCGCTCAACCACAAAAAGCCTTGCATCACCAGCATGAGCAGCATTTACGGGCGAATCAAAACCAGATGCATACGTTTCTAATTGTATATCTTGTGAAAATCCAACTATAACATTTAGTTGAATAACAAAAAGTAATAGGTATTTTTTCATAGCAAAATTTTTTATTTATAAAACTATAAAATTAAAGCCTTTAAGCCTGTAAATCGCTGTTAAAAATGCAATTGCCTTTCAAGCATTAAACAAAATTAGCAAAAAATTCGAAAACTCGATTTCAAACTATCATACCCCATTGTTTATAGCCATTGGAATGTTTAAATTTTTTTACGTAGCTCCTCGTTGTAGTGGGAACTGCTCTAAAACTTCGGAAAAAACAGTGTAGAGAGTTTACTAAAGAACTATTGTTATGTGAATTCTATGAAATTCCTTAGTTTATAAGTCACAAAGTCTAAAAGGACTAAATTAAGTTGTAAAAATAAATTTATTGAAGTTGTAAGTGTTCGCTCGACATCAAGAATTGCAGGAAAAAATTTGAGGAATTAGTAAAAAAGTATAGAAAAGAAATAATTGGTGGCTCACAAAACAGGCCTGTTAAAACAATGCATGATAAATTGATTATGCTTCTATCCTCATATGAAAAATTCCAAATAATCTACTATTCTGGTTTTAATTGCTAAATTAGGATAATAATTAGGCAAACACAAAACGTCACTCAAAATTATTATTAGTCCTACTTCAAGAATACTTTTGATGATTTGCTTTACCTCATCTATTGAGATTTTTCATTTAAAACATCAAGCCTTTCAACTTGCTTACTAAACCTCAACCTTGGCAATACTATTTTAAATTCCTTGGCTTCCTCTTTATCGTACCAAAACACAATGTATTCTACCCTAGCATCCGTTACTTTGTAACCTTTTTCCAGCATAGGGTTGAATTTTTCATTGACGAAATTCCTCGAAAAAAGCAATAGATTTCCTTGGTCAATTTTTTTTAGACCAGGGGCACTCGAATCTTCGAATTTCATTACATCATATTGAAGCTTGTCACCTGTTTTAATATTTTTCAATATAGCTAATGATCTAGGATACTTTTGAGAACTCAAACTCACATCCTTATGGCTTAGAATCATTTCATATTGAAGTTGTTCTGACAGGCTACCTTTGTAATTTTGATTATTAATATAGGCTGCACTAATGGAGTCGTAAAAGTTAACATTCGTATGAATATGGACTGTTTTCTTTGCTCTTGAACTTGCAACATACAATAATCTTCGAGATTCGGGACTTGAGTAATTATAGTCATCTAACATCATAAAAACATGGTCATACTCTTTACCTTTTGCCTTATGCATAGTAGATACAATTATTTTTTGACTGTCTGGTCTTATTGCATCTTCCATGTTGATTTCTCGGCAAAACTCCCTCCAATCTACTACTAGTTTCTTCTCTGGATTTGTGAAATCAAATTTTCTTATTAAATCAAGACATGTATCATAGTGTAAAGAAGAATTAAACTTGGATTTAAACCATATCACAGCCTCTTCCCATGTAGCTTCTAAGATAATCCCAGGTTCACCAGTAGCTTCGCTAAGCTGATGATCAAAACACTTAATTTCAAATAAATCTGATACCCGAAAGCCTTCAAAACCTGCTATTAATCTTGTCGCCAGCCCCATGTCATTCAATAAGGAACTTACCAACAAGGCCTCCATGTTGGTTCGTGTCAGCACTACTTTAGTTCCTGTTAAGCTAAAGTCATTCATGTATTCAGCTATTGGTGTCTCCAAATATTTTCCGTTGTACTTTATGATATGAACTTTGCCACCACCCCTATGACGTCCAGGAATTAATTTCTGTGTTTTTAGTCTGTCTTTAAGATAGATAAGTACTTTATTATTAAAATCAACTATTTCAGGAAAACTCCTGTAATTTTTAGGAAGAGTATACAATGTAGCAGAATAATCTTTCCTAAACTTGCTCATGTAAGCATTTGAAGATCCTCTAAAGCCATAGATGTTTTGATCGTCATCTCCTACTGCAATCACCCTTGGACTTTCTGCTTTCTGAATAATGAGATCAATCAATTCCCACTCCTCCTTATTGATATCTTGAAATTCGTCAAACATCAATATATTCTTGTTCTCAATTTGTGAAATATCAATTTCATCATTTTGTATGGCCTTTATACAGTCCTTAATAACGTTTTGCGACTTAATCAGGTCTCCCAATTGCCCGAGTAGTTGAAAGCAAAACCCATGGAAGGTATTTATTTTTATCAGTCCTGCATATTCAGGAATAAGCTGTCTTACGCGTTGCTTAAATTCAATAGCAGCAGCTTTAGAAAATGTGAGCATCAAAAACTGTTCTGGCTTTATATCTTCTATCAGTAATAAACTTGCAATTTTATGCACCAGTACTTTTGTTTTACCGCTACCCGGCCCTGCATAAACTAAAATCTTTTCAGATTTGTTATCATTGATTACTTTACTTTGATCGATATCCAAATCAGCGATAATCTCAATAAAACGCTTGGGTGTAATTGAGCGTTGAATTTCTTTTTTCTTTCTTGGAAAATATCTTGCAACAAACTCTTCATAGTTTAATGTGAAATAATCATTAACATAAGCCAAAGCCGATTCGTAGTTTTCTACACACTTTTTAGCATACTCCCCAACAATATGAATTTGTTCTGTGCGGCGCAGGTAAAATTCTCTCATTTTATCATAGTCCTCAACCGTGAAAGTTCGTTTTTGGATATCAACTTCCGAAATATTGAGTTTGTTGTAAGAGACCATAAACCCACCTTGCAGTTTGATTGCATTTATATCATTCAAATACAATAAACATTGTTCATATTTCTTTGTATTCTCTTCAGCCAACTGGCCCATAAAGGTGTTAGCATCTCTTAATTCAAGTAAGCTAAATGCCACAGGTACTTCCTCTTTATTTCTTTGATGATGTACATTGTTCTTTGCTAAATTTTCTAAATAGCCTATCGTTGTTAAGGTGAGATTATGTCTCCATTTGATATCTTCATGTAATTTCTGCTTATCTATAAAATATATCTCGTAGATGTCTCTCTCTTTATCTATCCTGCTTTTCTGTACAAATCCTCTCTTATCCCAATACCTCAAAACTAGTCTGATACACTCAACATTAGACTCTGCTACACCATTATCAAACAATTTTTGGTTTACTTCTCGTAGTGGAATTTTAATCTTTGTAGAAGTTATATGTTCTAATATTCCTTTTTCAATTTTTAAAACGCTATCTAGAATTTTTATGGAAGCATTTTTCGATTGAAGGATGTTTAGGAAAGCCGTTAAGTCCTTCGCATCGCCTAATATCGAGTGGTCTCTAAGCATTCGGATAACATACTGAATCCTTTGCGAATTTAGTTGTGTTATATCAGCTAAGTAATCTACTCTAGTCTCTTTATCTGTTATTATTCTCTTTAAAACTGTGCCGCAATCTTTCTTATCCTGTTCTGTTATGCGTTTGCTTTTTCGCAGAATATCCTGACCACTTTCAAAACTCTTTACCAAAAGACTATCAGCAAAAACCCTTGGACTATTCAAAGACCGAATTAAAAAACCCTGTTCTTCCAAAGCCGAAATAGCGGTCTTGACTTTCGTTTCCAGTCCCATCAACTCTGCATCCCAGCCTGACTTTTTAGCTATTTCCAGAGCTGATTGACTTATTTTACTTCGGTATTTTGCCTGTGCTTTTATGGCACGCCATATATCTTTAATCTCTTTATGATTGAGTTTAGTTTGTTGTAACAAATTAAAGTGCTTATTTAAATCTTCTTCATTAAATAAGATATAACACTTCGCCTTTATCTTCTCATCTCGTCCTGCACGTCCTGCTTCCTGAATATAATTTTCTAAAGAAGCAGAAATATTATAATGAATTACTGTTTTCACATTGTCTTTATCGACACCCATCCCAAATGCAGAAGTCGCAACGATGATCTCCTTTTCTTCCCGCATAAAAGCGTTCATGTTCATTTTTTTGTGGTCTTTATCTAATTGACCATGAAAAAATGTAGCGTTAAAACCCGCCTCATTTATAAGCTCACAAACCTCTTCCACACGTTTTGTTCTCGATGCATAAATGATCACAGGTTTTTCACAATCTTCAAGAATAGGCAATAAATAACTCATCTTCCGTTCAGCGTCTTTGACGTTTACAACTTCGTATGACAGATTTGTTCTGCCTTTATTTGTGATAAATTCATCCAACTCTAATCCTAGTCGATCTTCAAAATAAGATTTAATATCTTCAATAACCTGAGGTTTTGCGGTGGCGGTAAAACAGGATACGGGAATTTTATCCGTATTCTTTTCATGTTCTACCTTTTTAATAAAGTCAGCAATAAAAAGATAGTCTACCCTGAAGTCTTGACCCCAACTTGAAAAACAATGCGCTTCATCAACGACAATCCTTCCAACAGTTCTCGATAGAATCAATCTAAAAATTGAGGGTGATCTTAAGGATTCCGGAGACAGATACAATAAATCAGTTCTTCCGTCGCTTACCATTTCAAATGCTTCCTGACGCTCCAAAGGAGACAACAACCCGTTTATAGCTACAGCTTTTGTTATGCCAAAACGATCACTTAAATTATCAACCTGATCTTTCATTAGTGATATCAATGGCGAAATAATAAGCGTAAGTTGCCTTGTTGCTGCCCCTCGCATTAATGCAGGGAGTTGAAAGGTTAATGACTTACCGCCACCAGTAGGAAAAACAGCTACAAAGGACTTTCTTTGAAGCCCCGCTTTAATCGCTTCTTCCTGTAAGCTAACAGTCCTTTCTTCTTCAAATTTTTTAAACTCTTTAAAGTTGAAATATTTAAATAAAGCTTTTCGTGGGTTTAATTTATGGTGACAGTACTCGCAAGAGGAATCATTACAAGCATTAAATCGGAATTCATTTAATATTCTATCGGCGTCTGGAAATTTATGCCTGACCCACGGTGGTAATACGGCATCACTATCCCCTAGTTTTAATAATGTAAAAACATAAGCTAAAGCTATCGGATGATTTTGTATGTAAGCATCCATTTGAATATTAGAACATATCTCTGACTTTAAAATGTCTTCAATACTCGTTTTTTTAATTTGAGACTCATTAAAACCTGCCAATTCAAAAAATGTATTAAAGCTTGTTTGGTTTTTTAGTAAATTGAAATAGATTGTCTTTTCTTCACGACTTAACTCATTAAATAGATTAAGTTCTTTAATTAGATAATCTTCAGTTAATTTACAATCTGAAAGCGGATTATTGACTTCAGAGGGATTTACAATTCTATAGCCTTTGGTGAGTTTATGATTAGGCCTTTTTACAAAGAGCATTGGTGACCAAAGTAAGGTATCTATGTATTTTTTGTTTTCAAAAATCCGCTCACCCAATCTCTTTTTAAGCTCTGGAATATCGTGACTAATAATATTGTGCCCACAGATATATTTTGAATCTTTAATCCATTGTTCTAGTTTTCTTGTATGTCTTTCGTGTAGCTCGTTACCCTTATAGATAGCACCATAATCTACACTCTTACTTTTGGGATTGGCTTCAATGTCTAGAAAAAGAACATTATGCATCCGGCTTATGGATTGAAGTAGATGTCAAAAAAATTGGCCACGTCGTGTGTTTTTTCATAGTTTTAATCAAGTTATTGATTATCAAATGAGGTTTAAACCGTTAAAATTAAGAAATATTTTTAATTATTAGTTTTTGGTTTATAATGAAAGTTTTGTATGTTGATTATCGTCTATTGATAAACCCACTTACTGTGGCAGATTTGGGTAAAAATTTGTGAAGAAAGTTTCTGCCATTCGGGGTCTTAAGAACCAGTGATCTTGTAAAATAAAAAAGCACTCCTTTATGAAGTGGCTCTGTTACTATCGGGAACTACTCCGAGGCAGTGGAGGAACCAATGACCTTTGGGTTATGATTTTTATTAAAACCCTGATTTTTAATATTTTATGCTGTATTATTAATTTAATCTTGTACTACTATGTGTACTCTTATTAATATAAACTTCTACTCAAATGTTATTTTAAGTTGCTAGCAAAGAAGCAAAATCCTTTGTTTTTCATTCGTAATATTGAACAGTAATAAATATTTCTTATTTTATTTAGTTAAACCTCGAACAAAAAAAAGGGAGCTATTCATAAAATGTCTAGCTCCCTTTTTTTGTCTGTAAGTTATATTTACATTATCAAGTTAATCTACATTAACTGCATCAAACTCTCCATTTTCCAAAGTGATAGAATTACCATCATCATCAAAAATTGTAGCTGTAAAAGTACCTGCTATAACATCGGCATTAATGGTTTCTAAAGTCACATTACCAGAGACTGCCCATTCATCTGTAATATTTAAAGGATTGGACTCTAGGTTTAATTTGTAGTCTCCATCTTGAAAAACATCACCCGAAAATGTAAAAGTACCTGTTTGAAGGTCTAAAGGAAGCCAAATAGAGATAAATGTATAATTAGCATCTCCAGGATCTCCAATTTCTCCATTTATGGTGTTTCCAGCAGATTGTGCAGTAGCTATATTGGAGTATTCGTAATTAACCCCATCAACAGTGTAGCGTATAAATGTTCCTCCACTTGGGAGATTGGTAGCATCATCGTCAGAACTACATGAGGTAAAGAATGGAAGGATTAACAATAAGATACTGATTGATGTAATTTTCATTTTTTTCATTTTTACTTTTTTTAATTTAATTGATTTATATGTTGAATAACAGATTTGATTTATAAGGCAAACTTATGACAAAAAGAATAGTAACACTGTATAGGAAATCCCGTATTTTAAACTTTAACACAATCATAGTGAATGATATTTGGTGTCTACCTAAAAATCTATTGTAGCATTGATATTAATTAAATTGTAATCATTGATAAAGGAGATAAATTTTAAAAAAATACAGGAATACTTGTATTGATTTTTTTAAGTTATAGGCTATTGCATCTTATTATGTATATTTTCGTAATTCAGTCATTTGACTAAGTTTCACAATGCATGACAAGAGTCGACCTTATTACAGTGCTTTGCAAAAATGCAATTACCTTTCAAGCATATAACGAAATTGGCAAAAAACTCGAAACTTGATTCCAAGCTATCATGCCTCATTGTTTTCGTCAGCTAAAATTAAAATAATTTTACTTTTAACCAATAATTTGGGTTGAGGTAATGAAGTTAAGAAATATTTTTATTTCTGTTTTCTTTACGAATATCAAATATGTTAGTGGGTGATTTTTATCAGATAATGGTTATCGGTTTTCTGTAAGCAACAACCCAAAAATCTCCCCAGCCATTTTTTTTTCTCTGACATTTCCTATTAAAATTGCAATGATATCGTGAGGTCGCATCTCATTATGTTTTTTCATGATTAAGTATTTAAATATACTTGCATATCTGTTTTATCAAAGAAATTTATCTGCAATTTAAAAGTAGATAGCTTAATAAAGTTACTTAACTTCATTCGTTTGGCAGTTCTATTTATGTGCTATCTACAATCACCCAATATCTTCTTTTAGTAAAACATTTTCTCAAGTCAAGGTTATATGCCTATACATACAAATCTGCTATTTTTCTAATTATTATATGAAATTACATATAATTACATATATTTGTATCAATTTATATTTTAAAGCATATAATGGACACGTTAGCAACATTTGTAAAAGAACGCCGAAAAGCGGTAAACCTAACTCAAGAAGAATTTGCTGAACGCACAGGTGTAGCCTTAACCGTGATACGCAAAATAGAACAAGGTAAAACCAATTTAAATATGGATAAAGTCAACCTTGTACTTAACATGTTTGGACACGAACTAGGAGCAGTTAAACTAAATATATCTAATAATGAGACAAGCTAAGGTATTTTACAAAACTATTTTAGCCGGAACGCTTACCGAAACCAACGACGGTGAATACGTTTTTCAATATGATACGGCCTATGTTGAGCGTCATCAAAACGATTTCATCACATTCACCATGCCCGTTAGAAATGAACCCTATAAGGACAAGCGTTTATTTCCCTTTTTTGAAGGTTTGATTCCTGAAGGCTGGTTATTGGATATTGCCTCAAAAAACTGGAAAATTAATAAAAATGATCGTATGGGTTTACTTCTGGCAACGTGTCACAATTGTATAGGTGCTGTTAGCGTCATTCCAGATGAATATAAAGCAGCTTCAAATGAATAACAAATGTTTATACTGTTATAAAGCTTTGAATGATGGTAAAGATTACCACGACAAATGTGCGCTTTCTTTTTTTGGTAGTACTCAGCCCCCTAAAATTGAATATTCCCTTGATGAAATGGATAAGCTGGCTGCATCTGTTATCGAAAGACGAATTGCTGTTCCTGGTGTTCAACCCAAATTGTCTATGTCATTAGTAAAAGAAGCAACAGAAAAAAACGAAAGCAGACTGACTATTGTTGGCGCATTAGGCGGGCAGTATATCTTTAAACCACCATCTCAAGATTTTCCTCAAATGCCTGAAAACGAACATCTCACCATGCGAATTGCAGAAGCTCTTGGACTAAATGTAGTCCCTTCTTCTTTGATTCGTTTGAAATCCGGCGAATTGTCTTATATCACCAAACGTATAGACAGAACAGACCAAGGTGATAAAATTCATATGATTGACTTTTTTCAAATAACAGAAGCCTTTGATAAATATAAAAGCTCTCTGGAAAAAGTAGGAAAAGCCCTTAAAACGTATTCCAGCAATCCCTTATTAGACCTTACTTACTATTTTGACTTCAGCCTTTTTGCATTCATTACAGGCAACAATGATATGCACCTTAAAAATTTCTCAATGATCAAAAGCCCCTCTGGCTGGATACTAGCTCCAGCTTACGATCTTCTTAATGTATCAATCGTGTTACCTGAAGATAATGAGGAACTGGCACTTAGCCTGACAGGCAAAAAGAGAAAGTTAAAGCCCATGCATTTTGAAAAATTAGGTAAAAACTTAGGTTTGACTTCGAAACAAATTAAAAATGCTTTTAAGCGACTTTTAAAACACCAACCTTTAGCTAGGGCATGGATTGAAAGCTCATTTTTATCCGAGTCTCTAAAAGCAGATTATATCAATTTGATGGAAAGCAGATATTCGCAGTTGGGAATGAAATGATATGAAATATACTTAAGAATTTGAGTTAAATACCCATGTTTTCTTTGGCTTGATCCTCACGTTTAAACTTAAAGCCGTTGGACAGTTTAGACATAAAAGCTTTATTGCTTTCATACAAATCTGATGCTGGTAATACTTGTAGTTCTCTTATAATTTGCGCTGCCTCATTTTGGGTAAGTTGTTCTTTTTTATATTGATTGAGCAAAAATAATTGTAAGTCATCGGTTATTAAAACTTCATCAGCATCTCTCTAAATAGTTTGACCAAGCACATGTGGTAGCTCCTTTTGATCTAAAAGTTCTATAAATGCTTGTTCTAATTTTGCTTCGGTGAATTTCACTGTCTTTTGTACTTTTTATCAACTTCCCAAATACCTCGTGTACCACCTTTTCTAGTAATTACACCTTTGTTCTTTAGCGCATCAAAATGTTTTTGAGCAGCAGAAGGATTAATGCCTAGTTTATCAGCAACCTCTCTATATGCAACATTAGGCTTATCTAAAATAAATTTTAAAACCCTTTGTTGACTATCAGTAAGGGTTTCTTTTGCACCACCTATTGCACTACCTATTGCACTACCATCATTAGCTCCTTTATCATCTACATCACTAGCTGCTTTTGGAAAAGTCATGCGAAGGAAGTTATTAGAAAATTTAAAACAGGCTTTGCCGTAAGTTTCCAGTATTCTAGGAATTCCAGAACCTAACTGCTCTACTAAATCTAAATGCTTGGTGAGTTTTGCTTTATATTCTATGCGGTTGGTTTCTGGCATTATTGTTTTTCTAATTATGCTAAATATATAAATTTCATCTATTCCTCTTCTCTATTTTCATTAGTTTTTAAATTCTTTAAAAGCTCATCTTATGAAGTGGTATTGGCTTCTTTTTCTTCATCTGTCCTGTTTTTATAGTCATCAAAAATATTTTTCTCTATCAATTTATACTGACTCCTAATTTCTTTAATTTTCCTTTTGTTCTAATTTTGCTTCGGTGAATTTCATATGCTTTACACTTTAATATTCCATTTTACTGACTTAAGACGATTTGATACTTTCTTTAAAGATTTCAATATGTCATTTTCATCAGGTAATTCTCCATAAACCAAATTTCTAAAATCATTAGTATATGTCGTACTCAATTTCCCCCAAACCTCTTCAGACGCTTTAAATATAATAGCATTCATTGGATGTTTCTCAAGCCATTCATTTTCATTTTTAAAACTAAGCACATCATCTTCAGCTACCGAAAGCAGCATCTTTTCAAAATCTTCTGACTCAAAAAATTGAGAGACGTCATCTAAAATCAGCAACTTATGAATATCATAAAAATGGCGAATTTTATTTCTCAAGTCTACAATAGGATTTTTAGTATGTGAAAACCGGGTTATACTCATTATTTTTTCACAAAGTGTTAGCCTCACGTCCAATACGATGACCTTAAATGGCGACATGTCATAGGCTGAAACTAATTCCTGTTGTCCTTTTGCTATCATCATTTCGTATATGTAACTAGATACTTGTTTTGTACTGTAGGGTTCAAAATTACCCAGCCATGAAGCTTCTAAAATTATGATATCTCTTATCTGCCCAAATTCTCCTTTAAACGCCTTTGGGTAATTGTAGGCAATCTTGCGGATCATTCCCATTTTATTGGTTATCCCTTTTACTTCTTGCTCCCTAAAAGGTTCTTTTAAGATTTTTGTTACATTTTTTAGTTTTCTTTTTAATTGATTGCCAGACTCATTGCCTTCTCTTAATAAGACCAGGTCTATATCTTCAGAAAAACGTTCTATAATTTGATAGCATTTAGACAATGCTGTTCCACCTTTAAATATAACATCGTCTTTAAATTCGCTGCTATATATAAGTTGGAGTGCATAACATACCCAATAGTCTTTTTCTATATATTCGGGTTGTAATTGCATGTATTGTGCAGTGAATTGAATGGCATCTCTGTATAAGGATTTATTATTATGTAACTTCATACAATATACCAATTTGATTTTGTAGGCAATACCTCTTTATCCACTCCCAGATTAATGGTCGTTAATGGATTAAGGCTATTTTTTAAAGTTTGGACTGTTTTTGTTTTGACACCTGTATTTTCTAACAGAGCGCCTACCAAGGCTCTTACCCTTGGTGGGTATTTCATGGCGTATTTGAGTAAAAATGTCTTTTGCTTTTCTTTTAATTCTCTTACAATCGCGCTTAATCTACGTACTGCCTGTTCTACTGTACAATCGGGTATTTTTTTAATGTCCTTAAATGCATCCAACAGACCTAATATCTTATAGTTATTATCGGTTACTTCGGCATAACTTTTTACGGGGTCTGCTTTCAAATTTTCACGATTGATGCTAATTCTTCTTCCACGACTTGCAATTTTTGTTCGAAATGCCATTTGTGTTGTTAGTCCTAAGCTGTTGTAGAGCGCTATTCCTGTCTCGTAGGCTATACGTTTTCCATTTTCAAATAAATATGGTCGTAGTAGTTCCATATAGTCGGGCTTAAGATCTCCAAAGACCGTAGATTTTGGTTTATAGAATATACCTTTGGATACTTTCTTTATTAAGCCTTCTTTTTGGAAGCGTTCCAGTGCTTTAGCGGCAGTGAGGTAGTCATTTTTCGAAATATTCAAATCCGTATACCCAAAGGTTTTCCCCTCGGGAAATTGTTTTATATCATTTCTTATTGTAGATGCTAAAGCCATAACACAAAGATAAACATTGCATATAAATGTCAAGTTATTTGTGCGAAAAACTTGACATTATAGTTAATTAAGCGTATGCTTATGGATAAACTTACATCTTTGGTAATTTGTGCTTTGTATTCTATACGGTTGGTTTCTAGCATTATTGTTCTTCTAATTATGCTAAATATATACATTTTATCTATTCCTCTTCTTTATTGTCATCAGGTTTTAAATTCTTTAAAAGCTCATCTAATGAAGTGGTATTGGCTTCTTTTTCTTCATCTGTCATATTTTTATAGTCCTCAGAAATATCTTTGATGAGATTCATTTCTTCGTGTATGTTTTCTTCTTCAAAACCAACAAAAGTCATTTCGTATAAACAATGTGCTATAATTTCTAATTCAGAAAAGTGGTCTAAGCTTTCTTGGTGTATTGCCATGCCCAGCCATTCTTGCCAAGGTGTAAATTCTATAGCTTGAGAAAAGGTTTGTTCTTCGGTTTTGGGATGCAGGTATTTACCTGAAACATCTACATATTCTTCTCCATCAAACTCGTCTTTACAATTGGCTACCACAATTGAAATTGCTGAATCCTCAGGAGACATGAACATTAATTTTTCAAAAACGTCCTGATATCCTGAACTGTTTATTTCCTCATCGGGATAAAGTTCCCAAAATATGCTGGCGATGCTTAACCACGTATGTTTTTGTAGAAGGGTTTTTAGGGTCATAGTAGTTTTTTAGGTTTTCTAAATCTTTTTCAATTTGACTTTAAACTATGTGCGTTTAGACTCGGTTATTGTTCTTTTTTTGATTTTGCTTCTGCAAATTTCATTTATTCAGTCTAATTATTTCATTTTTATTTTAATGTCTTCCACAATGTGGGATTAGACGATTTGCTACTTCTTTTTCTAGAACATATAGTAATGACCCTAGATTCTCTTCAAAATGAACTACATAAAGCGTAATGTGCATATCTAGTTCTTTTGCCCAATGTAATAATTGTAATCCTTGTGTTTTAGGTTGCTGATAATAACCTAGGTGTTGATTAATTCTACCCATGATATTGGTGAGTTTGGGATTTTTAGCTGTATTACCTCGACGAACACCTACATAAATAGTATTTTCTTTATTTACGTACTTATTTGAAGTAGGAACAGCACGATATTCTGGTTTTGCTTTCTTATTTCTATAATCGCATAATGCATTATCCAATTTAATAGCGTCTTTTGTAGTATCACAGATAAACCAGTATAAACAATCATTTTTATAACCATTGAGTTTAACTACATGTTTCTTAAATGCAGGATCAATATTTGGATGATTGTTCCAGTTTTTAGAATTTGGCAATTCAGAAAGGTGAAACCTACATATTTTAAAATCATTTGCATGGTTTAAAATATTGTTAGTAATACTATTTACCTCATTTTCAATTTTTTTCTTTTCTTCGCTAATATTCATAATTTACAATCTTAAATTTTAATAATATTATTTTACGCACTCCAATCACTATACTGTCCCTCTGCTTGTTCCATGATATCAACTAAGATTTCATTGAGTTTGCTGATGCTTACTTTTCCTCTTAATTCTTTTTTGACTGCTAAGCGGATGGCTGCTTTGGCATTTTCTTTTTTAGTCCAGTCCAACTGCAAGTTTGATTTTACGGCTTTGACGACACCTTGGACGATATCTTGTATGAGTCCTTTTTCTTTGATGATGTCTTTTTTGGTTGCTAGGATATCGTAAAAGGCTATTTCTTCGTCGGATAAACCCAGCTCACTTTTACGTTTGTCATCTTGTTGTAATTCTTTTGCGCGTTCTACCAATTCGGCTATGGTGGCGTAGCTATCTATAGCGTTATTATGGTAGCGTTCGATTACTTTTTCTAGTTCTTCTTTTAGTGACGTGTATTTTTTGATATTTTTTGGCATCCTCAATTTGATTTCATCTTTGAGGATGTTTTTGATGATTTCAATCTTTAGGGCATGACCATCTTTTTCCTTTTTTGCTCCTAATAAAAAGGCTTCATCTAAAATGGAAATATCTGGCTTTTCAATCCCTGCCATGGCAAAAACATCTACTATATCTTCAGATTCTATGCTTTGGCTTATGAGTTCTTTTATCTTTTCTTTTTGCTCACTTCTAGTTGTCCTGACTGACTTTGCTTTTCTTACTGCTTTTGAAACGTGTTGAATGTATAACACATCTACAGCATATTCTTGAATAGCGGGCTGACTTTTTACAATGGACAATAAGCCAGAAAGCGATTTTTCAGCTTTCATAAAATTTTCAGCGGCATCATCATCTTTTACGATGTGATTTACTCCTTTTTTGACTAGCAATATTTTATCACTATCTCTCAGTCGTTTCCATTCACTATAATCTATGTCTTCTGGAATAAAGCTTTTACAAATTCCAATTTGATTCATGAACAATTCCAAGGCCTGTTCTATGTCTATGGTGGGTTTTCCTTCTCCACCGCTATTGGTGTATTTTTCTGTTGCTGATTTTAAATTGTCCCCAATACCAATATAATCTACTATAACGCCGTTTTCTTTGTCTTTAAAAACACGGTTAGTTCTGGTGATAGCTTGCATCAAGGTATGGCCTCTCATGATCTTATCCACATACATGGTGTGTACACAAGGAGCGTCGAAACCTGTGAGCCACATGTCTCTAACAATTACAATCTGTAAAGGATCTTCTTCTTTTCTAAACCGCTTTTTTAAAGCTTCTGTAGCGTCTTTGGTGCGGATATGTTTATTCCAATCTATGGGGTCTTTTGAAATATTGCCTGTCATGACCACAGCAATTTCTGGACAATCGGCTAAAGCGTTTAAAGCGTTGTACATTTTTACACAGTTTCTTCTGCTCATGCAGACAATCATGGCTTTTCCTGCTAAGGTGTCTGTTCGTTTGGTGTAGTGTTGCAGAATATCTGTTGCTATCTTATTGACACGATCTTCACTACCTGCAGCATCTTCAATGGCAGCCCACTTTAGACTGCCGTCATCTTCATTGTTTTCTGTAATTTCATCAACCTCATCATCAATTTTTTCATTCCATAGATGCAATTTTGCCAATCGTGGTTCGTAAAAAATATTTACTGTAGCTTTATCTTCAACAGCCTGTTTAATGTCATACACATGAATATTTTCTCCAAAAACTTCTTGCGTATCTGCATCTTTACTGTCTATGGGTGTTCCTGTAAATCCGATAAAAGAAGCGTTGGGCAAAGCTTTTCTCATATTGGAAGCAAAGCCGTCCAATAAACCGTATTGTGTCCTGTGCGCTTCGTCTGCCATCACAATGATATTTTCTCTGTTGGACAATTCAGGATGTTCTAATTCTCCTAACTGCTCATCGGTTGATGTTTTTAAACGGAATTTTTCTATGGTGGTAAAAATCACGCCACCTGAACCAGCGGATAAGAGTTGACGTAAATCTTCTGTACTTTTGGCATGCTGTACATCTCCAACCAAATCTTTAGCCAACACGAAATTTTCATATAACTGAAAATCAAGATCGCTTCTATCCACTTGCAATACAATGGTTGGGTTTTTTAATTCTGGCAGACTCCGCAAAATTCCAGTGTAAATGGCCATGGAAATACTTTTTCCTGAACCTTGTGTATGCCATATCACGCCAATTCTCCCATCACCATAAGGACGAATGGCTTTTTTAGCCGATTCTACCGCAAAATTAACTCCAAAAAACTGGTGGTATTTCGCGCCTTTTTTGATTAAGCTGCCGTTGTGGTCTTCGTGAAAAATAAAGTTTTTGATGTAATTGAGTAAACGCGCTTTAGGAAACAAACCAAACAATAAGGTGTGCATCTGAAAATCATCTTCTTGTATCGTTTTTCTGCCGTCTATGCTTTTCCACGGGGCAAACCACTCCATGCCAGAACTAAACATGCCGTGTTGGGCTTCATTGCCATCACTAATAATGCTGAGCGTGTTATACTCAAACAATAACGGAATGTCTTTTTTATAATGTTGTATTTGGTTAAAGGCTTCTTTTATAGTGGTGTTTTCGTCATACCAGTTTTTAAGCTCAAACACGATAAGTGGTAAACCGTTAATATAAATGATGATGTCTGGTCGACGTTTATTTTTTCCTGTGATGCTAAATTGATTGACTGCCCAAAAACTGTTATTTTCTGGATTTATGAAATCTATGGGGTAGATATGAACAGCTTTTTCATTGCCTAGTGCATCTTCATAATTAAAATCTATACCGTTGGTTAGCTTTAGGTGAAAGCTACGGTTACGATGCTCTAGGTCTGCGCCAACATTGTTTGTGAATTCTGCAGCAGCAAGGCTATGGATATCTTTAGGTAGGTTTGGGTATTGCTTTTGTATAAAAGACAGTAATTCTTCTTTAATAACCACCTCTTTGGGTTTATGAAAAATAGCTGACCCATCTTTATGTTGATAACCCAAGTCTTCTAACCATTCTATACTCGCTTTTTCTATACTGGCTTCTGTTGTCATAT
>Ga0307930_1000725_pt1 | contig 26477 bp, 35 predicted proteins | sample OrgLakmetageno46_FD_203161 | JGI IMG/M metagenome (GOLD analysis project Ga0307930, IMG submission 203161) | Saline water microbial communities from Organic Lake, Antarctica - #46 | ecosystem: Environmental > Aquatic > Non-marine Saline and Alkaline > Saline | place: Antarctica: Organic Lake...
AGTAACTAGTGACTATGAGCTCACCCCGAACTAGAACTCGAAGTAGGACTGCCACTGAACCACAAACTCCAACCCCGACGCCAAACCTTCAACTAATAACATAGAAATTGAAATATATAAAAAATATAAAACACGAAGCATAATAAAGAAGTGAACCGAATTGGCATTTTCTATTCTAGGAGTACGGGGTTCTAGTAAGACTCAGGCCCAAAGTCCATTGCCTCCTACAATCGCTGCTTACGGATGAACGATATCCTTGCGATCTATAGGCAGGTAACAACTAGGCGCCGGGTGATTGTTATGTCCACTGGCCACTATTCCCCTTCATACATCAAGGAACCAGGTGGACGCAATGGCATGTAAAGCGGCTTAGAAGGCGGCAGGGGCCTCTGTATCTCTAGCGCATCACATATATCAATGAGAGAGCGAGATGGATACTTCAGCAAAAATCCTTTATACAGTTCACGCTTCTTTAAGGCGCGGCAAACGACGTGGCAATGGTCAGGAAGTCTTTCGTGAGCGCCGCGCCACCCACGAGGAACCCGTCCACGTCTGCGCACGACGCCAGCTCCGGTGCCGTGGCGGCCTTCACCGAGCCGCCGTACATGATGCGCACGGTTTGGGCGGCCTCGGGGCCCAGCTTCTCGGTCAAGTACGCGCGAATTGCAGCGTGCACCTCTTGGGCCTGGGCGGGGGTCGCTGAGAGGCCGGTGCCAATCGCCCACACGGGCTCGTAGGCCACGGCCACGCTGGCCCAGTCCTCAGGGCTCTGTGTTCACGGAATGAGGCGCAGAGACGAGTACACAACAAGAATTACAGCCAGTCAGAAATGAGAAATTGACAAAAACGAAATGATAAACGCTGCTTGTATGCGAAACGGCCATGTCGCAGCGTTTGGACATGGCCTGCGCCGCACAATCGCATTAACCGCAAGGAATGCGCCGTACATAAACTGCTGCTACTAGTACAACTGCTATAGTACTACTACTAGTCTTCCAATTGCAAGGTATCTCCACTAACCAGAGCTTCCATGAGCGCTGCCATGTGGTCGTTTAGAACCACTTCGAGCGTGGTGCTGTTTTGCCGGGCTTCCAGCTTCTCCCCCACGCACGCCATTACCTATACGAACACACACCCACGCAACGGGAGCCCTGCTGTGAATATACCTGCTGTGAATATATGCTTGGTGAAGTTTTTTTGTGAAGATTCCTCGTGGCACCCGGTTCTTAACGCCATTCGAAGGCGCGCAGATAAAGGTAGAAAGAGAAGAAGGCGCATTCTGTTCTAGGAGCTCGAGGGTCTTTTCAAGAGCGCTTGCGCACATGTAGCATGGCTCAGCCAGCATAAACAAAAAACAAGATAAGAATTACGCATCTACCTTTAGGCCACCAGCGACTGCAGCCTTGGTCTTGGCGGCCATTTGAGCGCTGGTTTCGCCGGCATCGCGGCGCTCGGAGTGGCCGGTAATCGTCCACCCAATGTTCGAGTCCTTGAGCGCCGCAGCAGACACTTCGCCGGTGTATGCTCCCGGGCCAGTAGCGCTCACGTTTTGAGCCGAAATTTGCACTGAAGCGTTGGTGAGTTCCGCTTGCACCAAACCCGTGTGCAAGGACATTGGCGCCACCACCACCTGCGTGGAAAGCAGCACAGGCCGAGGCAAGGAACAAAAGAACACTCATGAAATTATGGCAGGCCTCGCGATACTATCGCTATTTCTCTCATATCATGATATGCATCTTGCTCTTCTCATATTATTTGGCACACAAACTGTCTCAATCAGAAGCTGCCAACGTATCAAGGCTGTATCATTATAGAAGTAAATCAAAGATTCGTTGGCGAAGAAATCTATGTGGCAGCTAGGGGAGCAACGCCTTCTAAGCGAAGACTTCTTGGGCGACAAGGCTCGAAGCAATTCATATTATTCTTAGCAGGCCCCATTTGTCATTCAAGTAATAAATGATTCCGCACAACGTCAAGCTTTGCGCTGAAATAGCAATTAATTCGCGAGAAGAGCCATCCTCTGTGTCTGAAGCACATACCTCAACATTGCTGGGGACAGCGAGGGTATTGAGAAGAGCGCAGAGCTCCTTCACCGATGCGACGGTTCCATTGGACTTCCAGTTGCCTCCGACCAGCATCTTTTTACCGGTATACTCAGCCATTGCGCTCATTTTAGTAGGATGAGGATATATGTAAATCGTTGTACAGCTGCTGTCGAATGACTTGAGGTTGCAATTTTAGAAACGAATCTTGAGAATATATTCGATGACGAGGAGATGACAGAGTGATGACATGATGACCGACCAACGACCAGTGTGACTGATGAGAAAATAATGAGACGAAAGAGCGTTGGAAGAGCTGGAAAAAGTAGTGTTTTTGGAATGAGAAAAAAAATGAGAAACGAAGTTAACATTTGGGATCTTGCCTGCGTAGTGTCTAGTGTGCAGTCAGCGCCAAATGTGAATCCCAACCCAATCCCCCTCGTGGGCTCGTGTGGACTAGAAAAGGACAAAGACCAAAGAACAAACAATACCATCATATCTCAAGTCGAGTTGCTTTGGATTTTACACCTTTCCTGTCAGTCTTCTAACTTCCACTTCCAATTCCGGGCCGTCGGGGCCTCGAGGCCAAAAGCAACTGCCCAAAGAAGCATAAAATTCCCGTTATCGATAGCAGCCCCATCGCCGTAGCTCTAAGATCCCGGGTGTGTTGAGTTTTGGTTCCAGGAAACTCTAATACCTAATTCAAGTTGATGTCTCCGGTAAATCGGGAATGATTTAAGTACAACCAGGCTGTGAGGGAGAAAACATTGGCATAGCGATATAGGATTTATCCCGTGCTGCGTACTGGAAATTCTTTAGGTAGCTCGCTGCCGCAAAAATTCGGGTGATAGGGGCCATATGGGTCAGCAGGGATCATCTCACTTCCAGCGCACGCGCCCACCCGTGTCATCGCAAGTCCCAAGGTAGGGTTCTGGATTCAGTAACGGAAGGCGCTTAGATCACCTGGTTGTTGGGCCTATGCTTAGGCTTCCTTTTGGTTACATTCATCGGCTTCTTCGTCTGAAAGTGCTTCAAAGGTCCCAAGAAACGATTTTGCTGCCTCCAAACCAGCCACTTCGGCTTTCAAAAGAGATGTTTGCTTCAGCGCTTGAGCCTGAGTAGCAGCGACGGCACCTAAGGGGGCCAGCAGAGTGTAGCACTCCATTTCACCGACCTCTTGTGCGCACCTGAGCACAGAAATGCGAGCAACACATGATCAATAAGTTATCACTATAAACGGTACATCGCATTGTGACATCAAAATGAATGGATCATGTCCTACAGTACCTGGCTGCTGTTTGCCCGTTGTTATTGAGCGCGCAAGGATTCGCGCCCGCTTTGTGAACCAAGTACTTCACCACGTCCAAATGCCCATTCGTCGATGCAACGTGCAACGGAAGTTGCCACCCCGAAACGACACGTCTATTCACTGTGCTTCTCGAGGGCATGTCGGGAGACGGCAAACAATTTGCGTCCGCACCGAAGCGCACCAAAATCCGAGCGCAATGCAGATGACCCCATCTAGCGCCACAGCATCAAAAAAGTATAGAAATTGACCAAACATTTGAGGTCAGAGGCGCAATTAACACTTGAGCCAAGCAAAGCAATGTTGTTCACAAATATCAAGTATTGCATTGTTTCTAACAAGCACACAAGAGTATGAACATAGCTTTGTAGTAGAGCCCAGATTCCTCCTTACCGGCAAGCATGTCCTAATGCAGTGGTTTTTAGTCCTTCAAAGCACAAGGAAGCATCTGGGTCTGCGCCAAGGGGAGGGCTGAGAACGAGTTGCAAGTCTTCGTAGTCGCCCACTGCGGCTGCGATCACCGCTCGCCGAGCCAGACGCAGCCGCTGATTGAAAGATTGCTTCGGGGTCTCCTGCCCCGCATAGAGAAACTTCTTAATGTTGTTCACGACAGGGTCCGATCCACGGGCAGTTTTGTCAAGAATTGAGACATGCGTGCACTCATGAGTTGATGCTAGCAATTTTTCAACACGGTCACCAAGGAGACAAACGCGTGAGGCTGTCGCTAAAGCAAGGCGACGTTGGCGTATCATTGTGCTTAGCCACGGAATGAGGCCACTTGAGTTGACCTGGGCACGTAATCTCCAAGCAGGCAATTCATCGGCACGAGCTAACAGTCGTACCGCACTTGTATACTCAGATGCTAACCAGTCATGAGGTTGACGATTCGTTACGTTTGTAACCATTGCTTGACCGTTGCGTGAGAGGAGGTCTCTCAACCTGGCGGAAGTGAAGAGCAGTGTCTCGCTCCAGACAGAGGTCGCCGTGTGCTGCACAGCAAGGGCCAATGGCTTACTTGTGGTCTGTAAACGCGCTAGCGTATCTACGAAAAAGTACGAGAAAATCTTCGCGAGTGCATCGGAAGGCAACGCGCTGAGAAGCATCGATGGAATAGAAGTTGGCAGGATACTATTACAGTGCTATGAGAGTGTACTGTACCTGGCGAATAAAACTAAGATTGCAGTATTATAAATACAATACCACGGTCCAATTTTCTACGCTAGCAACAGAAAGATACAATGTGGTAAGGTAGAGGTAGAGAAGGCTACCCCGGGCTACTCCTGTGGTGCAATTCTTTTCAAAAGATATCAGATATCTGCGCTTGACATCAAGAGCAAAGATTCATCGTCGTCCGTCTGCTCATCAGATCTCCGACCAGATGACGCATACAGTATAATTCTGCCGTCGGCCCAGAAGGGTGAGGAATAAGTCGCGGAACTTTCCACGAATCAACGATTCCAAACGATCCCAAACAATTATTCCTTCTAGACTAGAGTCTGCCCTAGCTTACATGCAGCCTAGAAAGAAACGAAGCCTCGCCAAATGGAGGTGTACTACATGACTTCATTTTGCTTCTTCATTCGCTGAACAGACGCGCCTACATGTAGAAGTGACCTAGCGTTTTGTGTTTTAAATTGGAAAGCACAACGCAGCTTTTTGCTGTTAGTTTGTTGTTGTTTCTTTACAATTGGGGAGTATAAACTAATCTAATTCAATCACGAAGAATCTAGTGTAATGTACAGTATTATCAAACCGAGCAACCGTCCAGACGTATCAAATCGCAAAGCTGGACATCACATCGCGCAGTTACTTACCTTAGCATTCTAGAATCCACAAATCTAAGTTGCGTAACAGCCAAAACAGCAGACAGCAGGTTCTCTAGCCCCATTGCCCAATTCTTATGTTTCCTGCTTTATAAACTATATACACTAAACTTCCCCTTTCGTTTTTTGCGGTTCTGGCTTTGCGCAACGCACAACACACGACGCGCGTAAACTATATCCCGAAGAACAGGCTTTTGTTTGATTTGAGTTTGTGACATCTCGTTTTCTGGATCAATTTTGTTACTAAATGCTTCTCGACTGCACTAATAATACTAATTACTAATATTAAATGGAATTTCGTGCTTCGTGCTTCGTGGTCGTGTTTTTTTATGTACCTACAATAGTACTATTGTACAAATCTATCGTACATGTGCAGTAGACAAATAAAAGTGGACCACGGGCACAAGAAGGGACACGCACCACGGGCACAAAAAGGGAACTCATCCACGGACACCTCAAGGACGCGCATCAAGGCGCTGAAAACACGAAGTTTTGGCGCCGATACCGAAGCAAGTTGCCCCTGAGCCGTGCATCGCGCAGGCACCTGAACTTGTTATTACTAATAACTAATTATCCTGAGTGGCACTGTTAGTGGCATAGATTTTATGAACTTGTGCATACGGGCTTTACCGAAACTTTCAGAGCAAAGAAAGAGAAAAAGCGCTTCAACCAGGCGGGTTCGTGAAGATATATATATAAATGGGTGCCGCTGCTAATTGAGAGCTGCTGCAGGTATCCTGTATCATGAATATTCAACTCCGCACGCCCTTGACAGATGTCCCCAGGCGGCGGCGGCTCTTTTTGGGGCCTCGATTCGTATCCGCTTGGCTCGCCTGGCTCCGTGCTTCAGCGAGTTGTCGGTCGCTTGCGAACGATGCGTCCATGGCCTCGTTCACTTGAGTGGTGGCCGCACGAGCAGGTGCTGTTGCTGCTGTTTCCGTGCTCCCAGCACCATCACCTGCGCTGCCAGCCACAAAACAGCTCCGTTGAAGGTGGTCGCGCACGCCAGATGCGTTGAGAAGAGCAGAAGTGCCGCAGCGAGGGCAGGTCCACTTTGAAAACTGCGGTTAAAGATTGTAGTTAGAGAAAAGAGACAAAAAGCATTGAGACAATGAAGGTGAGTGTGAAGAGGGTGCACTGTATACAAAAACATCGATTATATCCCAGTGACAAAAACATTTGTGCCACCGCATATTAATTCCTGTTGAGGCTTACCATATGCTCCGAGACGGTAGTCGGAACCATCGCATCTTGGTCGGCTAAGGAGCCCCATCGCAAGTGAGGCGAAAGCTGCTGGCCTTTCTTGAAGCGCCACAAATGGTCCAAGAGCCCCAATGGGTTCTCAACGCAAGCTTCAAGCGCTCTGGAAATAATTTCAAAAATACGAAGGAACCATGAAATAACGCACGCATTGAATAGAAATAAAGGACAGCAGAAGCCAAAATTGAATCAAAAGCCGAACCTGATAGCTGCATGGTTGCTTTGTGTGCTGCTATCTGCGCTTGTTCTTGCACCGCTGTTGCCGGTTGAATCACTTTCAGCCACATTCACTCCAGCGGCAGAGGGGAACCAATCACTACCATCCTCATCCTCACCATCTAGAGTGCCATCAAAGAGCAATCGCGCCGCTTCTGCTCCTCCTTTTGGCAACGCTCGGAGCTTCAAGCAGCCCCAATCTGCTTCAAGGAAGGAGGCCAACTCGTTGGCTAGAGATGGCGTGTCATCGTTGGCGTAATTATTGTTTTTACTCGAAGCAAGCAAGGACGCAGCAGCAGGTGGGAGGTACCGTGGCGGCATAGTAGAAGAGGTTGTGGTGTCAGTAACACTTGCAGCAGCATTTGCAGCAGCGATGGTGGTCACACTAGCAGAGGCAGAAGAAGAAGGCCCTTTCGCGTGTGCGAGCAACAAGGGGCAGTGCACGAGCCAGGCATCCCTCAAAGGTTGCAGGCATGCCGGCAGGGTGGCTGAATCCTCCGCAACACCCCCTTTTTGATGAGGTTGTGAAGCTGACGATGATGTTTCCAGTGGTGCTTCTTGTCGCCTCAGAGGCACCAACTGATCTTCGCAAGCAGCCTCTAGCGCTGCTTGCAGTACTATTGCCTTCGCTACACACTCAGCGGCAACAGCACCATCTCGCATCTCCACCTTTTCGAATGCGTACAGACGCAAGACGAATTGTTCACAAAGAGAGAGAGAGAGAGAGAGAGAGAAAGGAAAAGGCGAACGTTTAAAAAATAAGGCAATCTTGAGATTCCCATGGATACAGAAGAAGTGTCACGTGATCACAACGGTGACTCACACCCGAACAACTAGCGATTGTGCCTAAGAAGGAAAAGTACACCCATCTCACCATGAGCCAATGGTCAAAGAGGAGGCGCGTTCCCGTAGCGTCCGTGTCGATTGTCTGACAGGCCAGGAGAAGGAATGATGGAGCAGGGCACGCCAACACCGAGCTCAGGAAAGGCTTGTGCGTCTCCATCAAGTGCGAAAACACTAACACATCATTCTGCGCTTGCTGACGCCCGTCTCGCGCTAAAACACCACCACCGCCACTGGCACTACTACCCATTCCACCACTACTACCCGCTGAAGCAGCGTCGAGGTTGGCAGCGGTTAGCGCGCAATTGGGTTGCATGAAAAGGCCGCCTCGCTGCCGGGTCAAGAACTGGTGCTCCGCCAGGGGCCGGCCGATGTTGTGAGGGCATCGCAATGCAATATTAGGGTAAAGGCCGAGCCCTATGACTAGTTTGGTGAGCGCGATCGTTGCGCCTCCCCCGCTATTACTACCACTACCGCCACTACCGCCACTGCTGCAGCTGCTGCTGCAGCTGCTGCCTCCTTTTCGGTGCCCTCGGTGTTGCGAAGTAGACTCACGGCGCAGCTGCGCTTCCCGTGCCCGTTCTTCTTCTTCTTGGTCACGGGCAATGTAATTGGCCAATGAAGAGATGTCCACCCGGCCTCGCAAGTCCAAATCGTCAAGCACCTAAGAATGGTGAGGGGTTACCATACTAGGGCATCGTCAGCCTTCCTTATTTATGTATTGTTAGTTAAGGACAGCAAAAGACTTGAAGTCGGCACAAGGGTACACAAGTAAACATAGACACGTTTATTCAGCCGCGCAGACACTCACAAACTGGTACATGTGTGTATACATCAATACAAAGTAAAATTACCGCATCGGCGGCCTCTCCCGCTTCCGCCGCTGCTGCTTCTGCGGCCACCGCATCACCGCCACTGCTCGCGTCGAAGCCTTCTACTCCAGGCCTGGCTTCGTCCCTCTCAAGGCCAGGCGCTGCGGGGTTCGGCGCTTCGATTCGATGGGTCTCGCAGTCTTGCAACGTCAGCACTTTGCGGCTACGTGCGTCATCCGCCGCTTCTTGCCGCAAGGCTTGAACCAGTGACGCACTCGGTCCCGAACTTGAAGTTGAAGAAGCATACTTCGATAAGCGGGTTTCATGAGTCATTTGAGGAGCTAAAACACCGTCTCTCCGTAGAGCGTCCGACGCACCCGTATCTATGGTAGCAGCAGCAGCGTCGGCTCCTGGTAGTGTACTAAACCGCATGGTGTGTTTGAGCGCGGAGTCCAACTGAGCTCTTAGCTTGGCGATTTCGTACAGCCGGGACTCCTGTAAAAAAACACATACGCAATATGCACCACCGCGAAGAGACACAGAGAGACAATTATGAAGAGGAATATCAATCTATTAGTGACGAATCAACGAGCTGAATCGATCCAACGATTTAAAAGATTTCCGTTTCATCCTGAAAAAGAGCCCTCCGATGCTGTTCTATTCGTACAGTGTACCTGAAGGCCGTGCCGCGCACACCACGCTCGAGAACTTCGCGACGCTGCCCGCATGTCACTGCTGCCACTGCTGCTGCTATAGTCGCCGCCATTGCCACTCCTGCGGTCGTTGCTTCGCTTGTTGTTGTTGTGACTACCCTCACCGGGAGGAGGTTTCCCTGCTTTGGCCAGCACCCACGCCTGCACAAAAAGTAAAAGAAATGCTGGAATCAATTTGAAAGATCACCAAGGATATTCCATCAATCTAATTCCCGTCCTTCTATGCTACCTCTCTCGCCTCGAACCATTCGCAACCTTCTCATAAAAGCCAATGTGCATGCAAGCGTCCACGCTCCTGCCTGTATATAATTGAAAAATAACTCAAAACCCAAACCTCAAAGGCGCGCCGAGCAGTAAAAGGGTCACCATCGGTGGACTCGAACGCTCTCTTCCCAGTGCGGCTCGCTTCGGAGGATGGGTCTCGCGCCGCTCGGAAGTCAAAAGGAGACGCGCACGAGAGGGAGGCTGCGAGGGTTAAAGTGGTTCTCGTTAGCACACTGTCTTGCGAGGAGTCGGTGGACATGCTGCTGCTGCGGTGATGACTGTAGTGTGTAGTTGAGCGGGAGAGTGCCGCTGCGATGGCAAGCATGCGGCTGCAAGTGGAGAGGAGAAAAGCGAGTGGTATGATGCAAAACGAGACCAAGAGTGAATCTTCAAAGGACGATTAAAGAAATTGAAGGAGGACATTGTAGAATGTTCTAGTCTAGTCTAGTGAACCCTTCCCAAATACAAAGATACACCCCTGGTAGTACTGTATACCTGACAGGGGGTTCTACAGGTAAATCAGCCATTAATTTCCCCAGCGGTGTGAGAGGAGCCACTGCCGCGTCGGCACTGAGCGCGACAAGCACATCGAAGGAAGGAGTTGGCTGCTCTTTTCCCACGACAGAACTGCCACTGCTAGCAGACACCTTGGTATCGTCATGGCCATCATCACTGACCGCAGCCGCTGAGAAGGAAGGCAATTTCAATGAGCCTGGCACCAACTTCGAAGTTGCTTTACTGCTAGAGGTTATCGACGCATCAAGTTGACTCTCTGCAGCCATGGCATACGGCAGCAGTGGACGAGTGGCTCCAAGTAAAGCGAGGTCCAATAAAGCAGCAGTCATGTGACTAGGCGGTGGTGGAGTCAGGAAGGGAAACGCACGAGGGTCTCGACATCCTAATGCTTTCAGATCGAGCACCACGCTGGCCTGCGGCAGTAAAGTATGACGATAAAGAGGAAGAAAGATGAGTTGACAAAGAGGACTTTTCGTCTGCATAAGGGGGAGGAATATCAGGCAGTCGTACCAAGGGGGATTTGAGGGCTTCAGGGTCTGCATACGGGGCCATGTCCTCCAGCGTCTCCACGGAATAGAACCGAAAGCACTGCCCAGGGCCTGTGCGCCCCGCTCGGCCTTTCCGCTGCTCCGCCGACGCTTTCGAGACCCACACCTCTTGCAAGGACCGGGTGTTGGAGGTGGGGTCCCAAAACAGCTCTTTGCCGCGCCCCGAGTCCGCCACAAAGCGCACGCCGTCTAGAGTCACCGAGGACTGGCGATGGGGGTGTGAGTCATTGATACATATATGGCATTCGAGAAAAATACGCGCAGAGAAGAGCAGATATGCGCACTTGTGAGAACGAAGTTGAAAATATCACCAAATTAAATATCAGTTATAACTTATATCCGTACAGTATCCTAAACTAAAGGTCGCGAAGACATTTACTACTAACATAAGTACTCAAATAGGAAGAACTTGTATCACCTCTGCAATGTTGGTGCTTAGCACACACTTGCGCACGCCTGGCGGAGCTGCGTGAAACACCAAGTCTTGCTCCTTGGAGTCCAGAGCAGAGTGCAGCAAGAGCACGATCCATTTCTTGGAGGTCGTGGCGTAGTCTCGAGCTGCAGACGCCACCGCAGTCAAGTCGGACATGCCTGACAGAAACACCAGCAAATCACCACGTTCGGACGTCGGCACCGTGGCATCGATGCGCTGATATCATGGTTGAAATGAAATAGGATTGGGCAAGCAGGTGAAAAAAAAGGAGACGGTAAAGAGAGAAGATGCAAGGTTTAAAGTTAGTACAGATCGCAGATGGATCACAATAGACGTAAATAAAACTAGGATGTGAGTGAAAGGATAATAAATAGGATGGAGCCTACGATGCACGATGCATCAGGACTTGGAAGTGAATAAGCATCGATGCAGCAGACAAGTACCTGCAAGAGGTGCACATACGGGGAAGGGTCAAAGTTCTCTCTGATGCGTCGCTTCGCTTGTTGCGCTGCTGCTGCGGCAGCCTCGGTTTCCTTCTTTACCAGCGATGCCTCACCACTGCTGCTGCTGCTGCTGCTATCCCTAGCTTTAGCAGTTGCAGCAGCCTCTGCTTCAGCGGCGAGTCTGTGTCGCTCTTCTCGTTCCCTGGGAGTCGCCACACGGCAGTGCTCGAGGGTCACCGGAAACATCCGACCCGGCACATTCAAGACCGGCGCTCCCTTGAAATAATCGCTAAACAAACTCGCGTTCAAAGTGGCGCTCATGAGCACAACTCGCAGCGGTTTCAAGACACGCGAAGAAGGGGGTGAAGAAGAAGCACTCTGTTGTTGGTGGTGAAGGTTTCGTTTTTCCAGCACTACTTTAAGCACCCCCAGCAGAATATCGGCTGGCAAATGCCGTTCGTGCACTTCGTCGACCACAAGCACGTCGTATTTCAACAAGAGAGGGTCGGACCGCACCTGAGAAGGAATGACAAAAAAGCCAATGGACAGACGGGAAGATACGCGTGTAGAGAAAACCAGAGTGCGTTAAAATTGCAATGAATAACGCGATCTCAATGGGGATGGGTGCAAAATACGGAACCGAGCACATCTCGATCTGCGGCATGTTTCAAACTCATACTTGTCTCAACAGGAGCCCTTCCGTGATGAACACCAGCCTCGGCTTCCGCTGTTGCTGGCCACCTCTGTCTCCGTAGCCACCGCTGCTGCTGCGAGGCCCAAGCGCGGCGCTGGATTGGAATCGAATTTGGTACCCCACGCCGTTAGTGCCCCAGCAGCCAAGGGACTCGTACGCCACGCGCTGGCGACGCAATAAATGTACGACGATGACGAGAAAGAGTGGGCTAGGAAAAATAGGAATGTCGAAAAACCGAACCCGGACACAAGGATACAAAAGGGGCAGGTGTACTTTCCTCAAGCTAAGGTTCCCTGCGTACGTCATCACCCAAATACAGCAGAAGTATATTAAGTACCTTGGCGAGGGCCACGCATGCGACACGGCGAGGCTGAGTGCAAGCCACCCGACGGTAGCCCGCTCGGAGCAGGAACTGAGGCACTTGCGTGGACTTCCCGCAGCCCGTGTCACCCACCACAAGCACCTATTTGTTTTTTTTTAGATTGCCAATCGTCATGCATGATTAGAATGAGAAGTAGGCGCGCGCGCTTAAGAAAGTAATCTCAAAGAGTATATAACTGTCGGTTCAAAATAAATAAGAAATTTGGAGCATGTATTGTTTCCATTTTTTTGCTTCTTCAGCCCTCAGTCTTCTGCGCATGCACAACTACAAGTAGATAAACCAGAGCATCACTCACCACTTGATTTTCCGCCACCGCTACAAGCACGCGCTCTTCCCAGCTCGTGATCGGTAAAGCTTGCTTGGTAGCCTGTAAGGCTTGCAGTTGTTTGAAGGATTGTTTCGCCCGGAAGTCTAAAAACAGCCGCACGAGCAGCTTCACACAGTCGAGCGCTGGCTCGTGCTTCATGCTACTCGCTGCCTCTTCCAAAGACGACGAGGACGAAGACGAGGAGCTTGCAGCGCGAATAGCAGCAAGATTTGCTGGTGCGCTGCTCGCAGGTGGCGACAGGAAGTGTCGCAAGTGGGCACGAGCAGCCTCACCGTCACGAGGTGGTAAGCGCGCGGTGGAGATGGCTCGAGTGCCAGCAGAAGCCGCGCGCCGCAGCGCTTGCAGAGACTCGTGAGAGGCCTGTTTGATAATGAAGGCACCCACAACCGATCATACGCCACCAACAATGGTCATGTGCATGCATGCAGTGTTGGTCGAAGAACAAAGACTGGAAAGCTCGAAAGATATGGCAGCAAAGCGCATGATACCACATCGTAGCTAGTCCAGAGTTAACATTTTGAGGGATTGAAAAGAACAGTGAATCTACGTGCACCTTTGCTGGCGGAACTTACCTCTGCTGCATTGCGTGGCTGTGTATGCCGGGGCGCTTCGCCTTCAGTGCCCGTTCGCACCACGCAATTTACGGTAAAGCGACGGTCGAAGGGACCCGTCGGCAGCGCGAGCTTACTGCTTCGGCTATTGGGCAATGATTCCTTACTACTAGGCTGCCGGTCAATGAAGTAGCTAGAGCTGCCGACTCCACTGCTGCTCATGCTGCTGCTCATGCTGCTAGCGCTATTATCGATGGCCGCCGAATAAGGTGCTCTACCTCCTGCCATTGCAGGCGGTGCAGCTGGCGGGTCAGCATTGGTTGGAGGAGGTCTGGTTTTGGTAGTAGCTCGCCGCCGCAAGTATAAGCGAACAAAGTCGTCAAACTTCTCTTCTAAATTAAGAGGCAAGGGCGACCGGGACGAGCTTCCAAAGAAGAGCTCACGGGTGGCAGCACGCACTCCCGGGCTCTCCCACATCGCTAGTGTCAGTTCAAGTGACGCCTGGCTATCGACGTCATCCGCTTGCGATTGGGCAGCATAGGATGCGCGAGCGTCAGTTCTGCTGTCACTATAGTTTGGAGCGTAGTCGCCTCGTTCACGGTCATCACTGTGGCGGTGGTGGCGCTTGTGACGGTGGTGCTCACCTGCGTCTCTCCTGGAGTGTTTCCGAGCTTTGTCGTGCTCCATTGCTCCGAATCCTTCTGGAAGAATTTCTAACTGAGCTAGAAAGCCAACGAACGATTCAAGAAATATGAATACTTCTTTCCGCGCAACAAAAGATCTGTTGACAAGTTGCAAGCACAAACGCCAGGTGAATGAGGTCTGCAGAAATTTACCACTGTCAATAAATGGCAAAAGCAATCCTGTATCGATTTAGCTACCAAAACAACCACATCTTCACAAATTTGCGCACGCAGGCTTCGATTTTAATCAAGACATCAACCTAGACAAGATGTATACGTCTTATAAACCGTCTCTTTGCTCAACTAAGCTAGCTTATTACTTTGCTAATTCAGCCGAAACGCTAAGTATGGCAACACCATTCCTTCACTTCACTACTCTTCACTTCGTTGAGAGTTGTACAGATTGTTCTGGTCTTCTGCTCTAATGGAATATGTTTGTAAATAATTGTCTGGAACACGTGCGTTTTCTTTGCGTTTTGTCGCGTTTCGAGTTCGAGCGTTCGAGCACACTAACACAATGAACAATGCGTCGTACGGCTGGCCGGTGCGTGCAGCTTCGCCGAGCACAAGCGCTTCAAATGGCGCCGACAGAAGGTTTGGCAGCAATTCACTTAAGGGGCGGGAGAGATCTAGGCCTAGGATTCTCACCGATATCCATGAAGGGTCAAGATTTTTTTTTCCCAACGTGTCGCATGTAATGCTCTTTTGTATCCACGTCTTCTTGACAGTAATTTTGAGACATATCGATGGCGAATGGAATTGAATTCAACACTTTACACGTTGCTTCAATCATGAGCCAAGTTTGATGTTTACTATGTATGATTTGACCTCGCTTGACAGACCTGCCCCGGAAGGTCTACCAATGAAACGTGGATTTGACATGACGGTGAACACTGGTGCGGGCACTCTTCCGCGATTTCACCCTCATTGTGCGGTGCCGGCAGTGGCAGAACCACCCGCAATTTTGCGCACACCAGGGCCGCCTCCAATTTTCTCTTCAGGAAGCTTATCTTCTGGAGTTCACCCTGAATTTGCAGACTCGCGTGTTGGGCGCACTAGTGTGGGACTTCTGGGCGCTCCATTACTGGCAAAACCACCGAATGGCTGCAACGACTTCAGCTTACCATCAAATAATTCGCCCTGGCCGCATAACCAGGCGGCGTTACACACGGCTCATTCAGAAGCTACGGCGCAGGAGCCCGGTGCGCCATCGAGGCCTCGCCCACCGCCAGTGGAAGTTCGCTCGCCGCCAGCGCGAAGCACCGGAAGAGAGTCACCGCCACCGCCAGGTCGATTGTCATTTGGCTCAGCGCTCGCAAGCTCCAGTGCTCTTGAAGAAGACTTGCATGTTGCTAGCGACACTGCTGCTGGTGAGAACGGGTGTGGCGCCATCGGTGTTGGTGCAAGAATGAGTAGTAGTGAGGCTGGGTGGACTGTCAACCCTTTTACACACACCGCTCCCGAGATACCCACATCAACCGCCTTGAGGGAAGAACAGGACATTATTCATAGCAAGTTAATGTCTCATAACACAAGTGATCGCACGCGCCCTGGATCAGCGGCGCCTCCTCCAATTGGACTCCCTCAAGTTTGTGTGGAGGGTCAGGACTCCTTTGGCTGGAGCGATAGCGACGAGGAGAAGGAGAAAGAGACAGAAGGCTGGCAGGATCTAAGCTCACATGCAGCTAATGGAGAAGGAAATGAAAGCGATTCACTGGCCGGTGTCAGTGATGGTAGCTTCGATGACGACTGCAACGATGATAATGGTTCCGTAAGCTCTCAGTCCAGTGATGAGAGCGAAGGTTGCAGTCGTCAGCTGGTGTGGCCTCATGCCCCTTCGCCACAATACCACCCCTCCGTGGTCGGTGGTGGACCCAACCACCATAACGCTGCAACAACAGGAAGCTCTCGCGCGTCGTCTTTGTCCGGTTCACCTCTTTTGGAGTCTGCCCTAGCAGCTGCGGCTGCGCGGAGTGAAGCCAATGCACAAGCAGCTGCAGCAGGAGGTACGGCCTTGAACGGTGGCGACATTCCTACGAAGTCGCGCAGTATCGGAAGCAGCTTAAGCAGTGGATTTGGTGGTGGATGGTCAGACGACAATGCTGGTTCCAGAGGTTCTTCTCTGGCAGCCGACAGCCCTTCGCGTGATCACATTGGCATGCAGTTGAACAGCAACAGCAGCTCCTGCAATAGCAGCAGCACTGGTGGCAGTGGATTTAACAACCCTGGAAGTCTCGCACCTCTTGAGGCAGCGACTTTGTTAACCCCTCGTAGCGGAGGCGTGGTGTTACGATCAAACAACGGCCGCGAGTCCACAGACCCTTTTCTCCACAAATGGCCACCTTCCACTCCTTCTCCGTCTCCGGCCACGTTTCACGCTTCTTCTTCAATACCAATGACGAATAACATATACCCGAACATTGATGGCCGCAGCCGAAGCAACAGCAACAATAGCGTGGAGCATCCGCCTTCCATCTTCAGTTGTACCATCAGCACTTTTGGTCTTGCAGGTCGCAACAACAACACTTACAACAATAACAGCAATAGCACAAGCGGCAATAGTAGCACTAACGGTGAAGGTCAAGGAATGTATCGAAGCAGCAGCTCTAATAGCAGTCTGCACTTTACAGGAGTCGGCGGTGTGCTGCGAGGAAGTTATTTGGCAACTTCTTCGTCAACCAACGGAACCAGAAGCAATAGCGCTGGCTTTATGGGCGCAGCTGAAAAGGAGTCACCTCGTGAGGAAGGCTCTTTCCCAAGGAGGCCTCGTCTCCGAGCTGCTCACCGTTTCCATTCACCACCAGGATCTGCAGGCTCCTCATCTTCCGATCAACTGCCTCCTCTGATGCGACCTTTGAACCCGGTATAAATGAATATGTGGTCTCTTATAATACATCTTTTCTGTTACTCTCCATGTGTGTCGTATTTGCTTGAATCAATGCGAAGTAGTTTCCTTCTACTCCTTTCTAGGATGAAGAAATCTGCGTTCTGTTTGATCTTCTTTTCACATGCCTTAAAATTTTAGTCTTTGCTTCTTGCTGATCGTAGGTGGCAGCTACCTTGACAGAACTCGAAAGTCAGGACTCCAGCGATCCGCGGCCGTCGCGGCTAATCAACCACTTTCCTGATCCAAACTCAATGGCGTCTTCATCTTCATTTGAAAGCGAACACTCACGGACAGGAGCAGCCCCTTTTGCTAGTCTTACCCTCTCTTCCGGCCTTACTCCTCGAGAGGGTGCCGCAGATAGCTCTGGGGAGTGGTCGAGTAGTGGTGATGGAACTGAGAGGTTTCATATGGGTGCTAATGGCGCGGGTCTGCAAAATGGAGACATGTCAACTTGGCCGAAGATTGTACCAAAAGGAAAGGTCCCCTCTCCTACTGGATTGGCAGCAGCGCCTCCTCCTTTATTTGGGAAGGCAGATTCGCCAGCGCGCTTTGCGCCGAATCCTGCGAGCAGCATCAACAGCAACACTTTCAGTGGCAGTAGAGGCCCTTCGCCAACGCCGGGGAAACCAGCCGCCGTGCGACCGATTGCGTCGTCGTTCGTGCGCTCCCCCCGGGTGGTAAATTCTCACAATTGGGCCTCGGCAGCTGCTGCCATGAGCCACGACCATTCTGTTGCTACTTTGGCAAGTTCACTACCACTTTCAACGTCATCACCTCGAGTAGGCTTTCCATCGCCGTCAGGCCTCCTCAATAGCAGTAACAAGAATGGCAGCAACATTTTGAACAACAGTTACGGCACTAGCTCAAGTAACAGGGGCGCTCCTAGTGAATCGCCCATATCAGGGCCCTCGACGTATGCAGCGTTCAGTGTTCCAACAGTACCAGTATCGCCCACGTCGTCAGCGTCCATCCCGGGCTTCGCATTTGGGCAGCCTGGGTTTGGCAGCGTCAACACTAACATTGGCAGCAACATTGGCAACCATTTCAACGCAAATCATGGCGACACTGCTCAGCTTCCGGACGGAGCCACGACTGGATTTCTGAGTGGCAACAGCCACGAAAATTCAGGTTTCAACGGCGGCGGGTTCCTGGTACCAATCCCTATCCATGGCTTTCAGCGCATGTCCGTCACGCAGCAGCCACATCTGGGCCAAGAGAAATTTACAAACCCCTGATTACTGCGGATGCCACTTTCTAGATCTCATCTCCATCAAGGGATCTCCGAAGAATGATCGTGGAGAAGAAAACCAGCACAAACACAGCCACAAACAGCCACCTTAATTTGCAATTCTGAAGTGCGTGCCGTGTGCCGTGTGCCGAAGTAAGACGCAAGGCGCAAGAGTTAAACGTCTATCTGCATCAGGGTCAAGAACTGGAAAGCCGATTAGGTTCCAATGTACCCTGTGCCACAAAGCACTTTAACTTAGAAGTTTGGTAACTTTCAATTATGCTGATTTATGCTTAGACTTGTTATGTAGTGCGCACTTCGCACTTCGATTGAATGAAGGAGAAGGATTGAGGATTGCACATTGCACATTGCACACCTTCGTGACCCCCCCCCTGTATCCCAAACTTTACACACCGGCGGCAGCGCCGAACGCCGCCGGCATTCAAAATATCGTCCGCGACATTTTGCGACACATCAGCAACAATAGAACAGTAGGGTTTCTGACGGAGACTTAGTCGGCCCACTCGGATAGGCGCAATGAGAACAGACGCTTCCATGAGGACTCTTAGTATGCTTTCAAGACGAACACGTCAGCGATTTCAATCAGCGGTTACTCAATCAGTGCGGTCACGCTCGATCGCAGCCCCTGCCGCTGCCCGGTTGTTCGAACCACAGACACCTTTTGGATTCTTTGCTTTGGGATGTGGCGTAGCTGCAGCAACCTTAGCTGCGAATGCATCCAATATGTCGGAGACCGAAGGCACTGCGAACAATTCTTCTCTCCCAACCTATACCTTAAAGGAAGTGGCTGAGCATGATGGAAAGAAGTCGGATCGAGTATGGGTCACTCACGGTGATGGCGTGTATGATATCACTGACTTCATCAAATCGCATCCAGGTGACTGCCTTTGCCGAGCATTGAACTATGAATTCAATCTTTGGCGGCAGACAATTTTCACTGTCTTTGCCTCTTAGTAATTTCTCTCCGCGCATGTGCACTTTTAGTTTGTTTGTGCTGCATACGTGAGAACTTGTCTGCTTTTTGACACCTTGCTCTTCCTTTCTTTTTTTACCGTGCCTTTTTGCTATGCAATTGTGGGTCATTGCATGTGTACTTATGCGGTGCCATAAACGATTTTAGGTGGAGCAAGCAAGATTTCGTTAGCCGCTGGGAAGAGCCTCGAACCATTCTGGCACTTGTTTCCGTTTCACAATGAACAAACGCAAGTCGCCGACTACCTGAAAAGCATGCGCATTGGCACTCTGGATGCCGCTGACGTGGCGGCAGCAGCTGCGGAGGCAGCAGCGGCCTCAGCTAGTGGTGACCCGTTCAACCAAGACCCACCGCGGCACCCAGCGCTTCAGATGCATTCCCGGAAACCGTGCAACGCGGAGGTCCCCGCCGACCTGCTCACCGACAACTATTTGACGCCAGTGGACCTGTGGTAAGTGCGAGCATTTGCATTAAGTCTTGTGACGGAAGAGTGTGCTATTGATAGTCGTTCCTATCTGTGTCATTCTAGAACAGCAGTCTTCCTCGTTCTTCTCATCGTCTACCGATGCCTTTCCACTTTTAAGTTCGTCTCGGTTATATAGCTTTTGGTTACCTGCATACCACAGGTACATTCGGCACCACCACCCTGTGCCTCAAGTGGACCCTGATGCTTACCGCCTAGTGGTGGACGCGACGGCGGGGGGTGGGCGCAAGCTGGAGCTCACTTTAGCGGACTTGGCCTCCCTGCCGCAGCACGAGGTGGTCGCCACCATGCAATGCTCGGGCAACCGCCGGAAAGACATGTCCTCGGTGGCCCCTACCAGTGGGACCAGCTGGTACCAGGGCGCCATTTCCACCGCAAGCTTTCGTGGACCGGCCGTGCGCGAATTGCTGGCTCTTGCGGGGTTCAACCCTCACAGCATCGGTGTTGACAAGAACAACCAGTCTTCGGCAGATGCAGCAGCCGCGAAGGCCACGGCGGAGTCAGTGAAGCACTGTTGTTTCAAAGGGTTAGATGGCATGGCCGCGTCCATCATTTTGAACAAGGCCCTGAACCCGTACGGCGACACCATTCTCGCGCTGACCATGAACGGAGAGCCGCTGCCCAGAGACCACGGGTGAGGAAGAGGCGCCATCATTTCAATAACCAAGCGCATACTAGATTGATTTTTCAAACTTCGAGAAGAAGCACATCGACTCAAATTTGGAATGTGTGCCTAGACGCTGTTACATTTTTTTACTACGCTCGAGCTACAGTGTGTCGGGTTTGCTTTCACTTTTTCATCTTGCACGCGATGCCTTCATCTGCCTCAATCGCTCTCTCTTTTAGATTTCTGCATCCGTGCACCCTTTCTTCTCATTCAACGCTGCGCGCAGGTACCCCGTGCGAAGCGTCGCCCCAGGCACCGTCGGCGTGCGCAACGTGAAATGGGTGAGTGAAGTAGCGGTGTCCCCCCAGGAAGCGGTTGGAGACTGGCAGCGCGGGCTCAACTACAAAATCTTGCCGCCCTCCAAGAAGTCAGCCCAGGGCGTCGATTTGTCCAAACTGCCAGCCATGCAGGACGCCTCCGTATTTTCAGGCATTACCAGGTGTGTGAAAGACGGAAAGACTGAGTTAATTCTTTGCACAGATAATGATATTATAAAGTTACACCAGGCCATTTTGCAAAGCTCAAAATTGATTGCGTTTATGATTTTGTTTTTCCTGGCAGTGTATCCGCTGATGCTGCTAGTGGCAGCAGTAACAGCAGCACCTCTACCAGCAATGATACCAATGCGTCGTCCTCGTCGCTTCCTCCTAATGACGGCACCGTAGATGTGAAAGGCTGGGCGTGGGCTGGCGGTGGGCGGGGCATTGCCAGAGTAGACATTTCCACAGACGGCGGCGCCCACTGGCACCCTGCCGAGCTTACAGAGGGCACCTCGCAGCCGTTGGGGCGAGAATGGGCGTGGGTGTTCTTCGAAGCGTCTGACGTGCCGCACCAGGCAAGCGATGGCCAATCCCTGGAAGTGATTTCCCGCGCGGTCGACAAGTGCTATAACGTGCAGCCAGAACACGCGAACCACATTTGGAACATTCGCGGGTTGGGGAACAACAGTTGGTTTCGCCGCTCCGTGAATATTGAGAAAGATTGATACAGGGCAGTGCCGAGCTAACACAAAGCCAGGAGTTCTTTGTCAGGGGCATTGAGAAACACAGCAAATCCGCTTCTATTAAACAATTCCATTATAATTAAAAATAATTGATCACATTTTGAACTATAAATTATTATAGACTCATAGTAAGTTTAACAGTTTATGAGTTTCGCTTCCGGGGAATGAAATACCGGGTTAGCTGTATCTCGGAATTGAAGGCATATGGAAAGAGCTTTGGTGAATTGCCATACGGAGGCTCGAAAAGATAAGAGCTCAATATTTAACAAGTGATTTCAGATCGTGGAGATAGTAGAGATAAAAGAAACAAGTCGCTTGGCACCAAAGCTTTCGGTTTCCGCTGAATGCCTGGCTGGCTAACTGAACATGTCTGCTCGTCCTCCTCAGATATCACTACACGTAGTGTTAAGACTCAGAAAATATTGTCTTAGGAGGCGACAGGATGCACAACTCCTTTGCTATCATAACTCCCCACAAGGCGCTTTTTTTCGCTTCCCCCGTAATCAGCTCAGACGAGCCGAGCACGGAGTATACGAAGGAAATCGCGCAGGAGCTCTCCAGTGAAGGGGGCGAGGTATAGTTTTACGTTGTGAGGAGTCAGGACGTCGAGCTAGCGGGAGTTCTAAAGTACTGTACGAAGTACGAAAGCGTGAAGCGTGAGACCGGGCAGGCTAGTACAGGGGAGAACACAAAAAGTCTTTTTTCTTTTTCCAACAATAATTTTAACGGACACTTATCTTCGTTTTTAGTCCGAGCTCAAAAATGAACTTCAGGCTTCAGGGCCGTACTACTAATAGTAATCGTTCTCTAGCCAAGGACTCTTATACAGCTCTCATGAGCTCCTGATTTGAGCTTCAAGACTACTTCGAGTACTGCAATAATATAAGCAAATGGCGAAGGTTGTAGATCTAGGAGAGAGGCTGAATCGTTCATGATTTTGTTGAGATTCTATAGTCCCACCCATGCGAGGCACCTTCATGAAAAGCTCATCGTAAACGTTCCCTCATATTGAATCATGCCCTATAGTAGCCAGCTGATTTAAAGAAAAAATCGACTTGGGAGTGATTTCTTTGATTAAAGCTGTGGCTGAGGATTGCCGACGACAGTTAGGATAATCTTCGGGTCATCGTCGAGCTCGAATTCGAGGTCTTCCTCGTAATAACGGAGTTCGTTCGCCTTCTTTAGCTGCAATGGCTGACGAAGAGAGCGCAGCGATGGCACTCTTTCGCTTGCATCGCCTTCCTACATTGGCTCAATTGCAAAAGCAAGCGCGAGTACCTACCTCCGTAGCGCCGTTGCAAACTGACAGTCGGGAATGCCTCTTTGACGCTCCTGGCGCGAAGGCAACGCCAGCCCATTGTGCCATGGCTTTCCAGGCGGTGATTGACCATTTGCAAGGCCGCCCTCCGGCATTCGCCTACACTCCACCTCCAGACCGCGGTGGGCGGCGGAGAGACGCTCGAGCTCGCGCCGCTGCGCTTGCCGTTGCATGCCCTTTCTATGTGCGCTGGGAAGTGCCCCGCTACTCGCCAGCACAGCTGAAGCGGGAACTAGCTGCCCACGCCACCCGAGCTCAGGACGCGGCGCGTGGCAGGCCAGGCCCCTCGAAGAGAGAAAAGCGACGTGCAGAGCAAGCTGCTCGAGAGGCAGCAGCGGCAGCGGCTTCGGCAGCGGCTGTGCGGCGAGTGCAAGAAATGAAGGACCGGGTGTTGCGGTGGCCGTTGAACCCAACGCCTTGGGTGGACGATGAAGATGAATCGATCACTGCCAAGCCCGAAGAAGACGAGAGCGACGATGACGATGATGAAGGCAATGCTTCACCGAACACTGTTGAGCCTGGAGGTAAAATTTGCGTTCAGAAAGAAAAAAACTATTCATTGTGAACTCCTATGCTTGATCTAATCCTATACTGTCTGTATTTTTGTGCGCTGCTGCGACCCTATTTCGGTAAATCACGTTCCTTCAGAAAAAGCACTTGTGGTAAAAGGTCCACCCGTGAAGCCTGGGGAATCTGCAGACGAGTATGAGCGTGTACACATGGACCCTATCTATGACTACATTCGTGGTTTGGAAACTGAGCATGGCGACGATGCCTTGTGGTCAGCGTACTTCCCAAGGCAGCCCACGCTGGTGAGATGGAAGAAAGTGCACCCCATGGATCGTGTGCGCGCTAAAGCTGAAATGGACACTGCGGCGACTCATGGTAAAGATGGCAAAAAGAACATGTCTAGCAAAAGTCTGCGGAGGCTTGGCAACAAGAAAAAGAAGAAGAGCGAAGAAGCGACCAACGATGAGGCAGGTGTATCTCGCGACACTCACAGTGTTGTGAGGAGAAGCGAGAGTCTTGAGCCCCCGGGAATCAACCTTAGCCAGTGGCGTATGTTGGCTTGCTTCGCGCCTATGATTAGCACCTACAAAGCTATATCTAGTAACAAGCTGACGCTGAGCGACAACGCGAACAAGAGCTCGCAGTCAACTTCTGCTGCTAACCCTGTAAATGCAGCCTCCTCTGACTCCGTAGGCAAAACACCTGGAAGCAGCAGCAGCAGCAGGTCGTCAATGAAGGGGCCAGAACGGAAGTTGAAATCTTCGGGCGGCTCTATGGTTACCTTTCAGTTAGACAATGAAGATGAACCGTTGAAAGACAAACATGGAATTAACGTCAAAGAAGAAGACGACGAGGGCGTTGTTAAAGACGGGGAGGGTGGAAATCGATTGGTTGATTATGAAGCAGGAGACCGCAAGTGGCAAGGTGCTGTAGAGCCTAACCGGGCCCTCTTGAACCAATCAGATGGCAGCAGTCGTGATGACGGTGGCGGCAACGGAGGTGAAGACGGCATAGTTGCTGTTACGCCTGGATCTTATGGCATGAAGCCCTCCACCGCCAATAATCTTGCCGCTACACCACAGTCATCTACGCCGGGAATAGGAGGTCGTGCAAGTTCATTTACACCACTCGGGGGCAGGAGCAGCAGTGGTGCACTTGGAAGGCCGTCCACGACTGCTGGAAGCGGACATCAACAGCAATCAGACGGAGGAGCTATGCCGAGGGGTTGGACTGCAGATGAAGAGGGGCATTTACTGGGAGACACCGACGTCGTTGGCGCTAAAGCATTGCTCGCAGAGAACAGGCGAAACGACGCAGATTTCAAAACCACAGGACTTATTCTTCAACCAGAGACCAGTGCAGACGGTCAGAGCAACGAAAATGGAGCTACAGGTGATTAAAAATGCAGGCTTGCTTAGTAGCATGATTTTCCTTGTGATATGCGCGTTTGCTCAAAAGCAGATCAATTGCATTGTGGCAACTAAGATTTCTGAGTTGCTAGTTCATCATGTGTTACTTCATTATCCTCCGCTTATCCTTCATTTTATTTTTCTGCGTGTGTGCCTTATTAAAAACTAAATTTCTTTTTGGTTCCGTGTCTCAATCGTTTTCCTCTCAGACGGGGACTGGCGGAGTGAAGTGGCAGATTTGTTCGACCGCAGCGACTCTTCTTCGGGTCCACGTAGGCTCCAAGATGCATCATCTCCTCAAAATGCTTTCGAACGGCCCTCTACTTTGCCTCAACTCAATGAACTCAACAACGACCACTTCGGAGAACTCGACGACGACGATGAAGACGATTCTTATGGAAGCAGCGAAGGCGAAGACTCGTTTTCAGAGTACGTCCCTTTTTCAGAGGCTACTGTTTTCTTGTGGCTAACGTATGAAGTCCAAAGTTGTGCCACGCACCTTAAGCGTGGAAGAAATTAGTTTTGATTGTTACGTCTTGCAGCTTGAGTTTAACATTCACGTCTTTCATTTTTTAAATCAATATTGATTCATCTATTCTTTTCATATCCCATGCACCTTCCCAGCGAGGATCCCGAAGAAGGTCCAGAAGTTATGACTGACGCTTCCTATGAGCTGCGCGGCCTCGGGGGCGTTGCTCTCCCGACTCCCCTGCTCAGCCATTACTTGGGAGAGGTAACGCAGCGTAACCAGTTGAACATGGATTCTAACTAGTTTTTCTTTGTTCTTTCTCTCTTCCGTCATATATTTTCCGTATTTCTCCTTGTTCTCGTTAGCGCAAATGTTTCACCCGTTGCCCTCTCTTATATTCTTCTATGAATGCAACGCAGGTGTCTCTGTGGGCTGCTTCAGAAGATCCCCACTTCATGCCCATGACCAAAGCCGATCTCGTAGGGGCCCCTCCGCACACGCCGCTGGCTGCGAACATCTCTGCCGATAGCCTCCTGGTCACTGCGCACCAGAAAAGGGTAAGTACTACAGATAAGATGCTCTCACTTCCATTGCCTCTTCTTCATGAGTCTTGTGCATTTTGTTATCACCTGCTTCGTTTTTCATGCTCACAAGTGATAAGTATTTTGCTTAAGGTGTGCCTTCTGCATAGTCACCTTGCCGCACGTACGGAACTTTTTAAATTATGAATCGTGTACTTACGTACTTGTCGAACAGGTGCGGGTGCACGAAGTGAAGCATGCCCGAGAAGCAGCACTGCGAGATGCTCAGGAGCATGCAGTCTTGTTTGCCCTCGCCCGGCAGGCTGCGATAAGCAAGCATGCGGCCAAGCAAAAGAACCACGGCAAAATCGGGTGTTTCGGCAGTGGGTGGTGCTGGCCGCGTCCTCAACCCTCGCTACCGCCGCCATCTCCTGGTGGTGCTGCGGCTTCCTCAGGAGATTCTGCTTCTTCTTCTTCTAGCTCCTCGCGCCACATGAGCATGAAGCGATCGCCGTCGACGGGAGCAGCCGAGGAAGTGCCGTTAGACATGTTTGACAACGATGACTGCGGCGTGCCTCCTCTGCCAGAGGAAACCGAGGTGTGTGATGTGATGAATGTAATGGAACTAACGAAATAAGAACCCAAGATTGGTGCTTGCCGGTGTAATTCACTCGATAGTGAATTCGCCCTTCCTCTTTAGTGTTGATCTCCATCTAGGAGACCCTTCCCTTTTAATTTCATGTTGTGAATTGGTTCCTTTTCAGATTTTTCGTGGAGGCGCCCGAGTGTCAGTGCTCTTGCTGGGGGCCTTCGAGACCTGCGACAGCGCGACCGACTTCAACCCAAAAATGCACGGCCTTTTCGCGACTTTCCCGCACCCGAGCACGGGGGAAGAGTTGCGAGGCCTCTTGTTGCCCCCACTGCCGGAGAGGCAAGCCCGAGAAGACCTCGCGCCGGCGCCCCCCTTTTGGGTCGAAGGGGACCCTACAGCCCTGGAAGGCTACGCTGCCAACCGTGCCCACGTGCTCCGCCGCTTGTTGGTGGCGTGCGGGTTTGACGGCAGTGTCACTGAAACGGTCGCGAGAAGCATGCATCTCGTGCGCTTTCAGGTATCTCCTGGACTTGTTGTT
>Ga0307930_1000726_pt1 | contig 26433 bp, 20 predicted proteins | sample OrgLakmetageno46_FD_203161 | JGI IMG/M metagenome (GOLD analysis project Ga0307930, IMG submission 203161) | Saline water microbial communities from Organic Lake, Antarctica - #46 | ecosystem: Environmental > Aquatic > Non-marine Saline and Alkaline > Saline | place: Antarctica: Organic Lake...
TATTATCATTTCATGATATCATTGAACTTCCTCAACGCATACTTCTGCCCCGAAACCGTGCATGGCACGGGCACCTGCACTTGTGTAACTAAAAATTAAAAGATGAGGAAGAAGCGCATTCATATTATTAATAGATTCTTGTAGTTCTAGTGAATGATTATCCATTGCCGGAATCATACTGTGGACTGGCTAAGCATGAGGAGGATGTATGAGTAGGATGAATGATGAAACGTGAGTTTTCTATGAAGCCTGGAGCTCCCCGAGCAGCGGACGTTGCTGCTGCCTTTGCTGACCGCAGTGCTCCGCTGCCAGTCCCACGAGTGAATACTAGAACTGAAGGCACCTATTCCCGAAAAGTGGTACCATCGAATCTGGGCTACCTAGAGCAACGTGAGTCTGCTGCGTTGACAACAGGCGAAGTCGCTCCGAATAGTCGCCTCGATCGAACTCGTAACTTAGAGCTAGGTATACGCCAGTCCTTGCTAAAAGAATTTAACCACGATCAAGCGCTAGCATGCAAATATTTCCTCATGGTCTTGGGCTTAAAGCTTGGTGGTGCTCTGTCTCCAGCTGCACATCATCAAGGCGAACACGGCAGCTCTGAAGTAAGGGGAGGGCATACTGTTATGGATGATGCCAATGAAAATGATAAAGGAGAACACTCTCGCGAGTCTACGAGAGCTCAGCAGCATGCTCAATCTATTGTCCGCCAGGCCACGATTGCCGAGGGTACCATGAAGCAACGTGAATTTGTAGAAGCTCTCAAAGTATTGGCAGGTCCGAGTTGGGTGCGAACGGTACATGTCACAGACTTGAACTTCATGTCTTACATGTTATGCCAACGCGGCGGTGCGAATAGAATGGCCAACCGCCTCTTTCCTGGAGCGATATTGTCCAATGACACTACGCAGCACCGGAGCACCGAATCTTTTCCCTCGGCAGTGGCCGCATCAACTGAAACTCAAGAATTCACGTTTTCGTCGAAATCAGACAATGCGGTAGAGTTGTCGTCAGCGAAAGAGAGGCAATCGTCTATCTGTCGAACAGGGCCCTTCGATAGTTTTGAAATTCGAAAGCAGCACGCGCTTTGTGGTTTAAAAACTGCCAGGAATGGACCGTTAAAGCAGTCTGAGACTGCGAATTTGCTCATGACCTACCGGCAGTGCCGGAGCCCAGTTCCAGTGCCAAGCCAATGGGCTCGCGAAGACTTTAAAACCATTGAAATGCTCACGCGCCAATCGGCGACACAAACTCCTCCGGTGCGGCTCAAGCCGCTGCATTTCTGGTCTGGAGCTGGGCGCACGGACGGCCGAACAATACCACTCGTGGTCCCGGTACTCCAGGCAAGCTCAGCCACCGGCGAACAGATTTTAGCTGCTGGGTGCGTTGTTCTTGCCGAGGCCCCATGCTCTGTGCTACAAACTCCAGCCGTTCAACGCACAGCTTGCTCGATGAATGACACCATTGCAGCTACAACAATGCCAGCAGCTGCGCCAATGCATGAAACAGAGACAGAGAAGTCTCCTGCTCTGGATGAACCTCTTCAACCAGTGAAGGAAGAAAAACAAGAGCGGCAAAGGCGATTCAGTGGCCATATTCACCAGATAACTGCTTTTGCTGTATCGCCTTGTGGACTCTATGTTGCGTCGGCTTCAATTGGTCCAACCAGAGACACTTCAGTGTTGCTTGCTTGGCGCTTGTCCGACGGCCTCCCAGTCAATGCGTTGCCAGATGGACAACCGCCTGCGTCTGTTGAAGGTGGAAGTGAAGTGGACCCGGTTCTTGAAGCAGGCGGTTCCTGTGTTTTGGCTAAAGGCTGCTTTGATGGAGGAGTTGGTGGCCTGGTAAGTATGGGACTCCCGACACTCTAGTTTTTAATGCATCATTTCAAATGGTTTCTTTTTTTCATTGCACAGGCGTGGTCTTTGGATTCTCGGCAGCTCGTTGCCGTGGACAGAAGCTGGAAGAACATTCTTCGCTGCTACCACGTTCGATCTGAAAAGCAACACCAAATAGGTGCTCCAGGTGGCGATGTCTTTGAAACACTTGTGTCGAGCTCAAAAAGTGCTGCAAGCGCCACGGGTGGGGTTCGTGCGATGCGTGAACTTTTTGCGAAGCGAACCATGGACGAACTTCCACCTGCCATTCGATGCGTGGCGTGGTTCGGCCCAGCCCGTTTTGCGACCTTTGGAGAAAAGGGCCACGTGTGCTATTGGCGATTCAGTGCCAATGACGAGTACCCTACCAACATATCTGACGATTTGTGTTCAATTTCTATACGTTCAGCCGTAGCCAAGCAGAAAGATAGATCCCGCGCTGTCTTGCAAAGTGCTTTAGTCCTCCAGGCCACGCTTCCAGCCACTCTCCCGCCTTCGCGCGACGAGCAAGCATCTACTAGCGAGTCTGACGTCGGAGAAATGTCAAGTGTTTGCGCACTGATAGTGGCGGGAGGCACCGATGGATCCATGTACTTTTTCGACCCCGAAAGTGATCCTCTTGAAGCAGTCCCCAAATGTCTGATGCGCGTCGATGGTGCGCACAAGGGCACTGGAAGCGACGGGAGAGTCGAGGCGATGCCCTTTCGAGGTGCTTTGGACGGTCTCACCATCTTCGCACTTTTAAGTTCCACTGTTCAAGCTACTTTTAATTTGAGACCTCCGCAGCCGTCTATCAACGCCTCACAGGCACAGCCGACTTCGGCGACTGTAGTGACTTTTACATCTCGGCCGGGAATGCATCACGGCGGAGTCATTTCTGTGTCAGAAAACGAAATGTATTCGGCTGAAAGTTCAGAAACAAAGCATCAACTCGGTCGAGCGGAACTAAGTGTTGTAGTTGTAAGTGGTGGATGCGACGGCCGAGTGCGATTGTGGCGATTTTCAGCGCATTTTATTATTCTACCGGCAACAGTTGCAAATAAGGCAAGTAGGCAGGCTGCGAACACTACAGTTTTTAACTCTACTAATAGCCCATCGTTGTCAAGCACCGAGTTTAGTGGTCGATCATGGCGGCTAGCATTCGATAAAAAGAAAAAGGTTAGTACTGTACTTCCCTTTACTATTTGTTTCGTAAACCTCGTTTCATATATGTACTCATTTCGTTTAGATCTTGGTGGAGCCCCTATCAAATTTGACACTGGAGGTTTCACGCTCAATTCACAGGCAGCTTCTACCGTCGGCGCGTTCCATGCACGCTCCAAGGAAGCACCCGCTTCATGGATTCGTCGAAAGGCCATCTGGCATTAAAGCCGTTCAGATCCTTTCAGATGTTTACGATAAATCTACCAGTAAAATTGCCAGCGAAAAAGAGACCTGCGTTCGTCTAGGAAGCGGGATTTCGTTTCTAATTTCGACTGTTGGCGGTTACGTTGTGAAAGCCGAATTAAAAGAACCTTCACCAAGACTCCAAACTACGCCGCACGTCACCGACGAGTTGCGGGACCGTGCCTGGTCTCTCGAATGCATCACGAATGCAGGACATTATCGCGGACCTTCGATTGGTATGGCCCAACATCCAATCATACCTGGACTCTTCTTTTCCTTATCATCAGACCAGAGCCTTCTTGCCTGGCTTACTACGAGAAGTGAGAATACTTCATCGGGCTTTACTCACAAACTTATTGGGTGCTTACAATTTCAGAAGCTGCCGTCTGCTATTGGAGTTTCTCCTATGCTGGTAGCTGCTCTAGATGAGAAGCCTTCTGGGACTCTCATGGGTCGGATATTTGGTGCTGAAGACAGCCCAACTTCAAATACTGAGATAGATGATCAAGGTTCTATACGCGTCGTGCAACTTTCTGTGGGTTTTGATGATGGGTCCGTCGTCGAGTTAGGTTTGGCACTACAAGGATTCTTCAACGAGATCCCTCCAGTGAATTGCGGGGGCGCTTTACATGCGCTATGGTGGGAGGAACGAATGTGGTATTCAGGAGCCAAACGTGGGCACGAATTTCCTGCAAGCAACGGCTGTGCTGACGATGCTGATGTAAGTAGGTATACTAATTCTTGGTATCTTGAGGGGGCGAAAGACTGACTTAACCGTGTCTCATCCTGTCCATATTGTTAGATCAAGGCATCTCCTCGAGTCACTTGTCTTGCCTATGGCATGCGAGGACGTATACTCGGTATCGGTCGCAATGATGGGCATGCGCAAGTGCGTGTTACGGTAGCACATAAAGGACACTTAAAAATTCGTGATGGCAGAGATAGCTCTGAAGCTGGTGCTCATAAGAGGTGGCTGCTCAGCCGTGAGAGAAATATGTTTGAAATCAAAGCCCACGCCGGCGCTGTCTCCTCAATTGACTTTTCAGTCGCTGATGAGTTTGACCCTAGGAAGGGTATTCGAGAACACGGTTCAAACAATATGCAACGATTTGAAGGGTTGGCGTTCTGCTGCGCAATGAGGACTTCTGACACTTCGAGAGAAGTTCGATTCTTTCAAGCGAATCTATTTCTCTGTACGGTAGATTTCATTCGTAAAACTGAGGCTGGGCGAAACACACCTAAGGTGGTTCGTTGTTCGATTGCGTGGCGGACTCAAATACTTCCAGCACAGCCTTTGGCTTGTCGAGATGCTATATATCCATCATGGACCTGCCTATACGGCTTTCAGGTAATTCGGTCACCACCTTCTTTAAAATTGCAATTACTTATTGGCCCTTTGACTCACCTTCTTTCCTTTACTTAGGTGCTTGGAATTTGGAGTGCAATGGCATCGAAAAAGCAAGCCTCCTCTCGCAAGGTAAAATTATGAAGTCTCATTCGCTTAGAGCCGTTTTATTATCAAATTACTTTTAGCCCCGTTTTGTGGTGCCACGTTTCTCAGGTCAAAATTGCTGAAGTGTCAGCGCTGCACGTCTGTGAAAACTACGATGCTGATCCTTCAGTGACTTCAGATAGTGCTGAAGAGAACATTTTTGACAATGCTACTTCGCAAGCAGCAAGTATTCCTGTGGCTCAGCGTAACCGGGAAGGTCCCGGAAAAGGATTTGTCCTTGTGGGCAACTCTGATGGCGTCTTACGTCTCCTTTCAACGCCAGCTCTCGCAGCTAAATCAAGGGCAAATTTTGCTCCCAAGGCTCATGTGGGACCAATCGTATCCTGCCGTTTTGCTCTCCTGCCTCCAAAGCAGCTCAATGATTCAAGCAACGTTACAGAGACAACCATGGCTGCAAGTTTAGGCAAAAGCGGCTTAGTAATTGCTCTCTGGAAGTTGGTGCCCGAGTCATCGGAGACAATCATTGAGCAAAGAATCAAAGCCAACCTCCTGAATGGGCGTGTGCCTTTGCTCGCAGTCGATGACATCGGCCCTCTAGCAAACCCTACATTCGTGTCGAACACGGGAAGTACAGGAATTCCGCCTCGCACCGTAGCAGGACCGAAATCTTTGACTTGTTTTGTGTGCGGTGTACCCTCGCCATTATCATCGTACGTTGCGCATGTTGCGAAATGCAGCTCTTTGTTTGAAGCGACTCAGCGAGATGCGGCATTTGCCAGAGAGCTTCCAGGAGTGAGAGCCGCCCCGCTGGGACCCCCTACTTCAGACAACGCTGTTACTGCTGCGCCCATGGCTGCACGTATTGCTTGGATACAGACTTTGCCGGTTCCTCACCCACCCGAAGGTTTGCACCGCAAATTTCTTCGGTCGCTTGTTCACTGCCCACCTTTCGGACATTCGGAAGATGGTGCTGTCTCCGCTACTAGTGGGGTAGAAGACACGCAAGTGCTCAAATCTCTTAGCGAGGAAGAGCTCGCCGTTGCAAATGAGGACGCACGAAGGGCATATTGGGAAGGAAACACCTTGGTAAGATCATCTAAATATACTTGTTGACTTACTGATTGAAATATATTTAGTTAGTGAGTAAAAGGGCGTCATATGAGCACCAACTGTACTTTCAGGTCTGCCCTCAGTGCTCCAGCCGAGTTCTTTGGACGCGCGCTGCCATGCACACGCGCTACTGTACACCAAAAATGCACACCTTGCGCAGGCGAGTCGACGTCTTGGTCGAATCGCGTCAGCACGACAGCACTTTCACGGTTTCTCGACCTCCGATTCAGGTATACACCCTTCGGTTAGATGCATAATATACCTTTTTGCTTACTTCACGCTTCTTTTGAGTGTGTCAACTTTACCAGACTCGCCCTGGATTGGCCACTGCGCGCGAAGCTCTGCTGCAACCCCCGCCGCCGCCATTCGAGCATGAAGTTCGGGCAAGTGCTGCGTCTTTAGCATCAAAGCGCGCGCGTGAAACCACAGCAAAAGCTTGGGCAGGACACGGCGCTATTGCTGCACCACCAGGCTCTGTTCAGGCCAAGTTAAGCGATAGCAGCGGAGGGGCGAGCATTGGGACTGAGCAGATTGCGCCAGTCAACCACATGCCTTGGCAGCCGCAAGCAACGCGTGCTGACACTGGGAATGTGACTGCAGAGGGACTGCAGCTGGACCTTGACGGGCTACTCTAGTCTGTTTAATACTTCTCAAATACAAAAAGAAAAACCAACACCTTTCCGACTTATAGCAATAGAAAAGTACAGCGGACTGCTTGGTGAAATAGATGAGTGACTGGGCTAAATGCCTTTTGCGGGCTGTATGGTGAAATAAAATTGGGTTAGTACTTTAAAGCTAATTTAGAGGTATTATACTACTGTCGCAGGAGCATCGAGAATTAGATCCTGCCTTCTGCCTTGCTGCTTGTTGTTAGTCCTCGGATTAAATTTTTAGTTTTTTTTTTCTCAACAGTGCCTTAATAAATTATAGCCCTAGCCCTGCCTTGTTCTTTTTATTACCACAACATATACAAGGGGCACAGGCGAAGTTTAATTTTAATTTCAATTTTGCGGATACAGGCTGGCATCGATTATGGATTGGCCAGTACCTAGACACACAAATAGACGAAGTAGATGGGCAAAGCAAAAATAAGACTCGATGGCATTGAGAGTGAAACTGCATTTCTTTTCGAACGTGTAAGGCCAGGACGATAAGCTTACTACTGTAGTAGCAGCATTTTGATGCGCTTCCATTTTACTCATTGCTCTGAAGTCCTCCTAAGGATTTGAAAACATTCCAATACCGTGTTTCACTCAGCTGTTTCACCTTTATTGATGGCTTCTCTGCAGCCTTCGCCTCAACCATTGCAAATATTGACCTCGTGAATGCACTCCCCCAGAGCGTCAAGTGATCAACTTTCTGATTGCTTTGGTATCCTTTACTACTCCCGAACGAAGCTTCCAATCTGCTATGCGCCAATCGTTTAGCATTTAGAGCAAGATTGACCACAGTGTCTTCGTACTCCTTGAGCCCCGAAACCATATGATTGGTTGATAGAGACTCTCTCAAAGTCAGCTGATTCACATGATTTCTTTCCAAGAGTGATGCTGCAAGTCTAGAGACTGGAGATGATCCTGAGGGTATGTCCCACTGTTTCATTAGCTGGAACTTATCATTGAGGCCTGCTCGAGACGAAAGAGCTACGACAGGCAGGCCAGCAGCAATCGCATCCGTTAAAGTTGCCCCACCGCTATACATGCCAGCTGAATCGAGAAATACGTCTGCGCATTGTCTTAGCCGTTGAATATGATGACCACGGTTGCCCTCAAAAGGAGAGCATATGATAAGCGACGGGCTTATACCTCTCGAAAGGAATTCATCTCTTATCGCGTTGGTTCCTTCGGATGGATGCTCTATGAGCCATAATACACCAATTTGATTTGATTCTCGATCAATGCGTTTCAATATTCCAGCAATTGTGTCTACTAGTTGAGGTGTCAATTTGTAGCCTTGGTTGTGCGCGGCTAAAACGAAAGCTGCGGAAGGTAAGCCCTGTGACTTGCAATAATTAATTCGATCTTCAAGGCTAATTAAGTTATCAGATTCAGAGCCGTCAATCAAACCGGCAGAAATACTCGCTGGCGGAAAGAGATGGCCTCGAGGCAGCAAGCTAAGAGGTTCTATCCAGTGACGAGATAAACTAAAAGTTTCTGGTGGCTGCACGGCTGAATCAGTAAGTGCGAAGTCAAAGAGTTCTCTGTGACCGCCAGTGACTGGCCAACCCAACCAAGATACTTGCACAGGACTAGGTCGCTGTGCGAATAATTCCGGCCACCCCCCACTAGTGTAACCATTCAGATCGAACAGCACATCGATTCGGTGCTTGATCACAAAATTGGCTGCGATTGATTCTGACGGCATTGTGTCATTGAGTATAGCTGTAGCCATGCTTCTCAAGTCTATGTACTCGTTGCAAAGTGCGAGTTCGACGTCACCCCTTGCTGCAGCGCGAAATCGATACGACTCCCTCGAGAGAAGAGTTGAATTCGTTCTTTCAAAAGTGATGTCATCGCTATTTCTATGCCGAGTATCAAAACAAAATACTTTGATTCGTCACTTAGTGGAGCCCTGCCCACCACCTTCTCCTCTCCAAACTCGTTGAGAATGCAACAAACCCTTCAAAATTGGCGACATAGGATGAAATGTCTCCCAGTCTGCAGAAACATATCCAATATTCAGTATGCGACGTTTTCTCTTTCGCTTTTTTTTCTGATTCAGACCTGAGTCTTCAAGATTATCCTGTGTATTCTTACGGCGATTATTGCCGCAACAGTGTCGACCCCAAAGCTCTGCCGAGGCGTTAGCCTGGCGATCCAAGGCCACATTACTCTGAAACCTCATGACATTGTTTTGCCATACCTTAAGAACTTGACTAAGAATAGGAGCTGGTGCCCATGCCAGGGCGCGCATTGGAGTCAGCTCACTTTGACACACATCGTGTGAGCACGCTTCTATCTCTCCATGAAGTGTAGTCAATGCTTTGTTAGTAAGACCTTCGACATGGCTCCACGTTGAAATGTAACGACTTAAATGGAGGGCACCGTAGATGTGCCGAGGCGATCTATACTTTTCTTCATCAAGAACAATTTTGAGTTGATTTAATCCATCCAAGTAGCGAAAACGGGAAAGGTACGCGTTGTGCAAGTCCCATCGAACTTGAGACAAACCACCACTTATGCGAAACATGTTCGAATCCGATACATTTTCATATTGAGCAATTACAGATTCAAATAATTGAGCTGCGTCGTGATACCGACCAAGGTAATCTAAACAAAGACCCATTCGGTAATCTGCTTCAGGGAATCGCCTAGGCTGCCGATAATAATTTGCTTTAGCAAAGGCATCATACGCACCGGCATGGTCATGAATCCTCGATCGTGCTAAGCCCAAATTGAATGCATACAAATCACCGTGGAGTGGTGATGCAGTGGCTTCGGCCTCAGAAGATGACAAAGCAGCTTCAAAGTGATGAATCGCCATTTGTGGTCTAGACAGGCGGAGCATCAAAGAACCAGCACTGTTTTGTAATGCGTGTGTCGTCGGCGACAAAAGTACAGCTTTTTCAATGACCTTGTAAGCATCAACGAGATTTCCAGCCACTTCCTCGAGGTCAGATAGTTCGCTCAAAGCTTGAACCAATGCCTCCGAATACGAAGCACCGATGAGATCAATGAATTCGTAAAGGAGTGGCCGTCTTTTGTGATTTTCACCTATGACTCGGGCTGCGACAATAGCTGCACGGTACATGGGAACCAAGGTCTCAATATCCATTCCGGCGCTTCTTGCTGAGCTTATTGATCGTTCGTATAACTTCAAAGCGCTAACCTTTTTACCAGCTCGATCTGCGGCCTGGGCTTTGCTCAGGAGTTCCATAGCAGTGCTTGGTCTCTTCTTGACATGCTTGTTGCGACTACGTTCTCCTGTATTGGAAGCACCTGAAATACATAACCACACGAAAAGCAACAATAAACAGGACTGCACCATACTAGTATCTTCACCGAAGACGGTAGTTTGCTTGCTTGCTTCCTGGCTATCACATTATCACTAGCTTCGTTTCTATAACTCGGCTACTTGGCTGGTAAACTCCCTAGTAGCTACAGTAGCTAGACAACATTTGAAATTCACGAAAAGAACAAAAAAGATGCATGTTGTTGTTGTTGCTCGTTGTGTGGGAATATTTGTTTTCGCTCACCTCTCCCTGTACTAATTTATGTGAAACTCCGCGCCGTGCTCCATCTTGTTAGCGCCGTGTTCCGTAAGCGCTTCATAAATGCCCCAGAAGGACTTCGCCAGCCAAAATCTGCGTGACGCCTGCAATTTCCTTGGATATTTACGAATCTTTTAGGCTGAAGCACGTGTGCACTGTAGGATGTACAACTCGGCCGCAGTTCTGAATGACTCTGAAGTACGGACGCTACCACCAATTGTTGCCGGAGGTCTGCATGCGCCTGCTGGCAATTCGCCCGTGGCTCGTTATGTCACTGGACTGCCTCAAGATTCCACCTTCAATAGTGGTGGGAAATTCAAGCTATCGTCTGACCTAATGCATGGCAGCACAATCTACGAGGCAGACAAGAGCGCGGCAACAATGCAGGTATCTGGGAAACAGCCACCGTCTCGAGGTGCACCCTCAAGCGCGCCACCCAGGAACAAGCCGCTAAATGCTTCCACTGCGGCGGCGATCATGTTCAATGACACGTCAGTGTCAGCCTTGTTGAATCAAAAGCTCGTGGCTTCAAACGTTGACTTAGGGCCGGCCCTGCAAGCGAGCCCCGCTGTTCTCGTGCGTCATGCTGATCCCAACGCCGCTGCGCGAGTGGCTATGTTAGCGCGTTCCAGGCAGCTGCAGCAAGAAGATTCCAGTGGAATGAAGCGCGCTGCGGCCATGGCGCGTGCCCGTCAACCTCAGCAGCCCGCTGTGCAGGCAACCACTATGAACGTTGCCGCACTGCGCCTCGACACCAAAACTCCACCAACACTGCCAGCTGCTGCAGCATCGTCGCAGCACCGCTTGCCGTATTCGCCGGGCCCTTCCCAGCCCGTGAGTGGAAAGAGTGGCGTGCAAGTGAGCGTGACACCGCAGCTCTTAAACGTGAATCTTGCAGCCAGTGTGCCTGCTGCGCAGCTACCACCTACACCAGCAAACCAAATCGACGACGCTTCTTCTTCAGAGCTTACTCCACGCCGCGCCGCTGCTCGTGCCGGCAGCAGCAGCAACGGCAGCAGAAAGCTGACGTCGTCGGCATCGCAGACCAGGTCAAAATTGGCACAAGAGTCTTCTGCACAACAGCAGCAGCAGCAAGTGGGGGGCTCCTTAGAAGGCGACGCGAAACTGCTCTTTGCTCTCATTCGCGAACAGGACAAGGCGGCGACCGCTGCAGGCCGCGGCCGCCCTGGCAGCACTTACGTGGCAGTGCCATTGAAGCGACGACAGGCACAGGCTAGCGGCAAGAGCACAAGTAGTACAGGATCAAAGGATGGCCAAGTCCCGAATGCTGCTGCCAGTAGCCAGGCGAACAATGGAATGGACCCGGAAATGGTAGCACTGGACGGCAACATTGGCATGATTCGGGACTATTTGGCGCTTCTGAACAAGTTTGGGCCCCTATCTTTCCTCATTTACCGTGGAAAAACCTTGCGCACCACCCCCGACTTCCAGCAGTTCGCGCACGACCAGGCGAGCTGTTGGCCGGAAGTGAGCGCTTGTTTGGACCGGCTTGAAGAGGTGCTGGCACGGCATGGCGTGCCCTTGGCGGTTGTAGCAGGCGCCAAGTTGGCCAATCTCGCTCGCACCGCCCTAGGCCCCTCAGCCCGCCGCCTGCCTGACCTGCTGGATTGTCTCGAGAACCTGGGCCAGGTGGCGGTGCAAGTGCAGTTCCCGGGGGCTGCGCCACCTCGGGGCGACACCGCTCGGGTCGTGCGCAGGAAAGCGGCCATTCGGGTGCAGACGGCCATGCGAGGCCTCGCGGAGCGGAGGCGGTTTGTGGCACGGCTAGCCTCCGAGCGCGCGGCGAGAGTGATTGAAACCTGTGCGCGAGGGATGCTGGGGCGTTGGCGCGGGCGATTGCTGCACCACATGCGAAGAGCGTCGGTGGCCCGGGCGCGCACCCTCCTCAAGAACCGATTGGTCAGCCAATGGGCAGCTTCAGAACAGGTTCGGGATGCTGCCCAGCCACCAGAGGGACAAGGCTTTAGTTCTACTGGTGGCGGTGCTTCTTCTGCTTCTTCTTCATCCTTTCGGTGCTGGCCAGCCGGGCGGGTGGAGGTTCATGTGCCAAGTTTGTCTCTGAGCGAAAGCTTGAGGCTCATGGCGTCGCCGTTTCCTCACATGCAAGCTCACGATGGAGGTGTTTCCCGTATTGCGAGGCTGCGCGACTCCTCGCTTGCTCACTTGGTGCTCGTGCTCCCGGCGCTAGTGCCGGATGACGTGCTCGACTACTGGTGTGGGCTGGTCCGAGTAGCCGGCGGCAAAGAACGCAGTGCTGCCGAATCCCGACCCGGCGGCCTCCGACGAGCCAACTCTAAAAATGCCGACCCACGCGCACGTGTGACTGTGGTGGTGCCCGAGATGTCTGCCTATTTCGCTCCGCACATGTCCTTAGCTGATGCTTTGCTTTTGTCGCCTCAAGCGTTGAATCGTATTCGTAACCTCGTCGATCGTCATGCAGGAGTCTCGTCTTCTCATTCTTCAGCTTCAGCGAACGAGGAAATGGAGGGCCTTGATTCACCGGAAGCAAGTGCAGAGGATGCCCTCGCAGCTTCAGAAGAGCCGCCAGTGGGAACTTCTTGGCTGCATGGTGGCGCTGACGGAGCAAGAATCGCTGCTGAGCCCTTCGAGCGTTGCCGAGCCACTTACAACCGAGCTGCTTACCTGTTGCCTGGCATCATAGACAAAGCTAGTTCAACTCCTGGTGGGAAGTGGACTCGCAGTTGCACTTCAGAGGAATTGCTTGCGGTTGAGCTCGGACTCCCGCTAGTGGCAGCTACAACACAAGGAGGTGAACAACAAGAAAAAGGAGCAGCAGCCTTGTCGGTCAAGAGTCGCAGTGGGAGCAAATCCGTGTTTGTGGAGGCAGGTTGCCGGGTCGCGATTGGTGCGCACGCCATCAAAACTCAAGATGACCTGGTCATTGCATTGGTGAAGCTGATAGCTGCTAACTTAGACGTAGAAGAGTGGGTGTTGCGATGCGAAGACGATCTACCAGGAGGAGCAGCATTAGGCGTGGCGCGGTTTCAAGCTGCGGCGCTGCCTGAGGTGCATCGCTTGCGGCAAGAACGCGCTCAGCTCCTGAAACAATCTTCAAGTCGCAACACCAGCAGTGCAGGAGGAGGCAGCAGTTTCCGTGCTGGCAGCGCAGGCGGGCTCACTGGCGGCGGTGGAGAAGGTGTTCAACCGTCGTGGGGCTCCGCAGAAATGCAATTGAAAGTGCGCGCGCGCCTGTTGCCCGATTTGCGGCAACATTTACCGGGGCAAATTCAGTTGGCGCGGCCGGATGTCTTCCCTCGGGGTTGGCTAGACTATTTGAACTTCTTTCTGAAGCAATCAGGTGTTGTAGAAGCAGAACCTCCCAGTTTATGTGGGCGAGTCTCAGCGCACTTGTTCTTAGCTCCGCACTTTGCGAAAGGGGCTCTCAACGCTTCTTCTCAAGATGGTGCGGAGGAACCAAGTACGACTCCACAGGGCGGTGATGATAAGATGAGCAGCGCATACAGTAGCAGTGGTGGCGGCATAGCAGTGGAGTCTACGCAAGAAGTGATCACATCAAAGCACGGAGTAGCACTGGCGGCTGCGCATCCCCAGCGCTGCATTTCGCCTCAAGCATTGGAGAGGGCTGCGCGTGCCGTAGGGGCGCGCTTGTTGTCGCGTGGTGTGATTGGCCATGTTAGTGTCTCCTTTGCGGTCTTTCGGGAAGCTTTTAGTGTGAATAGTGACAAGAGCAGTGCTAGGAGTGGAACCACGACCTCATCTTCTACACCTCAAGGCGGTCAGTTGCGCATGTGGGGGGAGTCAATTGAGCCTTGGCTGACACCAGCTGCTCAAGCCCACGCTGCTTGCGCCCTACTAGCCTCTTCTGGACCTCCACCGAACAGCAACGAGATGGGGCTTTATCTGGACAAGAGCATGAATGAGCTGCCTACGCCTTACTCGCAGTCGTCGCCGTATCCGATGAACACACCCATGTACTCTCCGCTGGCAAGTTTCGACCAATCGGCCAATCAGAATAACGCCTTGCCTAGCTCCACTTACTCTTCTACCTCAGCCTTCCACCATCCTTTCCCGTCGGCACGCGCAGAGGAAGCTCAAGGCCGCGCCATCTCATCCTCCTCCTCCTCGGGGGTGGGCACCCCAGCAGGACTAGCGTACGTCACGACCACAGGCGCGCTCCTTCACCCGGGTCTAGCGCAACTAGGACCTGGGGGCTTTGACAGTTTGCTGCGGTTGGCTCGGCTTCATCACCGGGTGTTTGACCGCACTACAGGGGCAGGGGACGCCTTCTGGCCGTGTGATGCCTTGATTGGTGGCGCTGTGGGATTCGCCAGTTTAGCGCCACGGAGCAACGAGCGAGCGGCCGCGAAAGGATTCCATGGTTTGGTTAATGGGTTTATGGCGAAGCAAGTGGGGACGCGCACCCATGCCGTGATGGCGAGCTTAGGAGCGGAAGCGGCACAGGAGGCAGCCAATGGCGGCGACCCCGATGGGTATGGCTCCATGGTGCGGATGGAGACGGTGGCCAAGGACGCACATGTGCGCTTTGAGAAGAGGTTGCTAGACCAACGCGCAGCGAAGCAAAAGGCCATTGATGACGCGAAGGCTGCCAAGGAACAGGAAGCCAATCTGGCAGCAGCGGCGAAGCGCCGGGCCGAGAAAGCGAGCATGAACAAGGGGAGAAACACCCCGAAGTCAAGAAGTGGTCGCCGCCACTAGAACAAACGCGACTTCCATGTTTCGCTTGCTCTCTGCTTGTTTCTTTTGTTTTTAACTACCCGGCTTCCTTGTTCTAACGGCTACGTAGTTCTCCGTCATCCGCCATTCGGTTCTTCGGTTCGATTTACACCATCTATCTGTCTCTCTCTTATCTGCAATTCCCAAATCAAATACCCATATAAATATCTATATAAATCGAATTTTGATTTAGAACGGGCTTTCTTTGTATAATTTATAATTCGGGTCACTTTGATGAGTTGAGATGGCCGTTTTTGGGCTTTGGAGTGATTTCCTACATGGTTACCGCCATCTGACTATGGCCGCTCTAGCTCTACGAGACACTAGGCACTGGGCTCACTAAGCACCGAGAAAAAGAAGAAGACATAGAAATGCATTGTGCCCTGCCGTTTTCTTCCTCATATAATTCCTAATTCCCCAAAAGAAAAGGCTTTCTTCTCTCTTCTTAGGGCGCGTTGTTGAACATTGAGCGCGCATACTTGACGAGCTCGCGCTCCTGGGAGGACAGCCCCCACCGTGGCTCGCCGTTGATTTCGAGCCTCGCGAGGAGTTCCGACATGGCTTTGCCAGTCAGCTTGCGCCGAAGCGCTGCCTTGAGCTCAATCGATGATTCGTTCACCTATGCAAATACGCAAGAGGTACAAGAACACAATTTCAAATGAGAAAAGGGGCGAAGGTCAGGCTAAAGTCCTCGTGGAGCTAGGTCAAGCAAATCATACAAATTTAGTGTATGCTTCGCAACGACTATTGAAACAGTATGAAGCAAAACACCAGAAGGTTCGTGAAGCTTATACGCAACTAACCGAAGAGCCGTGAGTGCCAATGGAGGCTTCTAGCTGGGCAGAAAGGTCTTCGATTTCAGCCATCATTGTCGAAAGCGTCGCCAAATCTTTTAAGTTGTCGACAAGAGCTTCAGGGTGGTGCTCCGCAATTTTCTATCATATGGTTAGGCCATGATGATGGCAAGATTCAGGCGTGAGAAACGGGTTGATTGACAGGAATCCCTTGAGCTTAAAATACCATGTCAGAATAGATCATTATATGTATGTAGATGATAAAGACGAAACGATAAATTCAGCTACAGCTCAGGAAATATTTAATCTCTAAAGCTCCTTTGAATTTTACCTGTCCCTTCGCACGTGAGCCCCCTGAACCGTAAAAGCCACCTTGCCCTGAAGAGGCTTGCCCGCCAGAATAAGTAATGCTGAAACAACGCGTTGGCACTGCATGTGCCGCGGAGATAGAGCGAGAGCTAGCGTTTAAACTGCGCCGGAGCGCTTGAGATGCAAGGCGCTGCATTCTTACTGCTGTCCGTGCAAACCTACAAAATTGTATTTGTGAGATGCTATGAAGCTAATGATGAGCTCTACTTGAGCTCGTTGTACTTCATTTGTCACTTGTCACGTTGTCACGATCACGTTTCACGTGTTGTCACGAACTGCAACAACTCTCAAGAACTCCCGTTCTCCCCTGTAGCCTGCCCGGCCTTGCCACTTGCCAGTAACCAAGAAAACCCACGAGGCTGCTGGGTTTTCTTCATGTTTCCCTTTAGCGTTACTAGTAATCACCCGGTCATTTGCTGAGCCGAAGTGGGAGAAAACCCTGAAACTCGCGGTTTTCTTGGCTGCTGGGCCTTGCGCTACTGAAGATTTCCAGCTAAATGCAATCAAGTAATTGTCTTTGCTTTCACTTGGGATTTCGGTTTAAGATTCCTTCGAGAGATCAGAAAAAGAATGATAACGAACTCCTTGCGCAGCCTCTCTACTCTCGTTGCTCTCAAATAATTCTTTGCTCCTTCACTAAGGATCTCCTCTGCGCTTTCTGCCGTGGCGTTCGAGCTCGACTCACCTGAGCGGGAGAGCAGGAAGATTCAACAACACCTTGTGGTGTTAAAGGTGCTGTGGGTCTCAGTTCTGGTGCTCAGTCCCGATTAGCTGAGGAGATAGCAGAATTCCCACTTCAACGGACAACAGCGCTTGTCGTGTGATGGATATCAAAGAAATTACAGGGAGTTCAGACGCCACGCCAGTCGCCAGGCATTAAGATTGGGCACCAACGTTTGTATGCAACTCAGGCGCGATTGATTCCCAACCCCATCAGTCGCTCGGTCACGAAAAACCGAAGTTGAACCCAAAGTAGATAATAAGCGAATTCCTTCTATCTCGGACTAAAGGAACCATTTGGCTGGGGCGATTAGCTGAAGCGCATGTGCAGCTCAAGTACTTACAATCTTTTTTGGCTTTTTGCGCCTCTGCGACTACTTTGTTTTTGCCTTTCATTGTTTTAGGAGGAATCATGTAATGAATAGACCAAACCCATGCTACTTATATAAGTGGTCAGCGCATGCGTAGCTCAAAGCTCAAATAGAGCATGCTCTTGCAGCGGATGCTGCGCCAGGATGCGATGCTTCATGCGTGATGTGGAAGTGATAATTCGACCTAAATCCGGCATCGAAGTACAAATCCACTTGCTATACTTTAAGCTTTCAGCAACTTGGTTTCATTCCGGGTTCAATTCTATTCCGTTACTTCTCTGGAACCGAACTTTCCTTTCGCTGTCGGTTCGTTAATTCGGCGGACAACGCACTTTTCTTTCAGTTTATTTCGTTAGTGTAGCGAAACCGAACTTTCCTTTCGGTCCCGTTCAATGCCTATTCACTAACGAAAGAAAGACCGGCACTGGCTGAATCATCAATTATTTTGTCTTAAATTTATTTCACTTTTTTTCGACTGCGATATTTTGAAGCGCACGGCCTTTGCTTTTTGTGCCACATGCCGTTTGTGTTTTCTTTTGTTTTCATTGCAATCCCCCATGTATCGAATGGCGCGAACTAGTTGGAACTGAGGCCTCGCAATGGCCATCCGATATCAGCTCACCGCCGGGCGGTACCCCTTTATTCGAGTTAGGACTTAAAGAATTTGAGAGGTCACCGCAATAGGACACCATGGTCCCTGAGTTGCATTCAGCTCGAAAGCACCTCCAAATTGATTGCGCCCTTCGCGCCTCGATAGCACATAAAAAAAATGGATGGCACAACAAGAGCACCTAAATGGTTCTCTCCTATCCGAATTCCTGTATCTCCCCTTCGGACACTCAGTTTACGTTAGGCATCCATGGCGCTTTCGGATCAAATACGTCTTCTTCTTCCTCCTCTTCGAACTCGCTGTCTCTCCACAAGTCGCCCTCCGAAAATGCACTGCCATCCTCCAAATCGCCCTCATCCTCAATGAATTCCTCTTTGACGCTGCCTTGGCTGCTCTCCCCACCAGTAACCAAACTCAAAGCAGCGTCCCGTAGCAAGCCCCAAGTCTCGCGCACTCCTTCACCCGTGCTGCTGCTGAATGGCAGTGGGCCTTCATCTTCGCCCAAGCTCAGCCCTTGCCGCAGCACTGCTAAACTAGGACCCACCTCGGCAGGTTTCAGCTTGTCCACTTTGGTGGCTACGACTACATGGGGCAGTTCCAGAGCCCGAAACGCGGAGAGCACTTCCAAGTCTAACGGCTGAGCTGGCAGCCTAGAGTCCACGAGAAGGAAAACGAGAGCGAGCTCTCTTCGTCCCGACAAATACAAATTCAGGAACTCTTCAATAGATGCTTGCCCTGCTTTGCCAATCTTTGCGAAGCCATAGCCAGGTAAATCAGCCACACACAAGAAAGGGCCTTGCTTGTCTGCGGCTTTGAAAAGGTTGATGCGCTGCGTGCGCCCGGGCATTTTGGAGACCAGCGCGGGTTTCTGCCCTGGACCTGCGAGGGCGTTCAACATGCTCGACTTACCCACGTTACTGCGCCCTAAGAAGGCGATCTCGGGGAGGCCTAGCTTCGGCAAATCCGCATATTCGTAGCCACCTACAAAGTCTAAACTGCGCACTTCTTTCACGTTGAACTTTGTTCGAGCGTATTTCAAAAGAGCGCCCAAAGCTGCGTCGCCGTCATCGCCATCATCAGGTCCAAAAGGGTTGGCCCATGGGGCTAAATTTTCACTCGGCTTGACACCGTATCCGTCTTCTTCGAGTTGTCGGTCTCGTCGTCGAAGCTTCGCAGCTTCTGCTTTGGCTTCTGCTGACTGCGCAGCTGCTGCTTCAGAGGCCATACGCCGCTGCTCCAGACGGTTTGCCTTGCGTACCACTTGCTTTTCATAGGCTTCTCCTGCTTTACGCTCAAAACGATCAGCCCATGATTCTTTCTTCTTTTGCTTCTTACCCGCGCTGCTGCTGATACTAGACAGCGAGAGACGAACTCCAGCTGATGATTTCTTTGGTTTTTGCACGCTCTTACCAGAAGTCCTCTTGGCATCCTGAGTGCTTCCCGAGCTTTTGCTACCACTTCCATTTCGATCATTACATTCTTTGTCGCCTTTCAATGATTTGCCTGCCTTGTTTCTAGGTCTCGACGCGTCTTCTTTATCGCTGCCGACCCTCCATCCTGCATCAAGGCGGCTCCCACGATGCACCGCATAATGAATCGGCGAGCTCGATTGAAAGGCGTTAGAAGGACAAACTAGAATCACAAGGGCTATGACTAGCTTTATTGACGCCATCAATCACAAGGCTATCGCGCTCGTACACTGCAATTACAATTTCTAGTCTAGCTAGATTGAAGATTGCTTTCTTATTATACACGAGCTCGTGTCAACGCAACGCTTTTCAATCATACAGGGTAGGGACTACATCTCTGTTGGTCTGTTGGTGTTGGTTGGTTTTGGTGCAGTAGTTGCCTTCGTCTTTGTGTTGTTTTACTATTTACTATTTGCCATACGCATCTTGATGCCTTAACACTGGGAATGGTGCAATGCTGACCCCAAACCAGGGCTAGTAATTGGCGGCTGATTGAGGTGTGATGCCCCCTGTCGTGTCTCGTCGGAGAACCCAATTTTAACTTATAAATTATAAATTTGGTACTCAGAACATACACTTAATACTTAATTCATAATTATGCAAAGTATACCCGCTTTACCAGAGCAATTCAATCAGCTGTGCGTATGAGCTGGCTTCTCTCTGAGCTGGCGGCGCCGGGAACGATTTCGCATAGGTGCCACCCAATGGCCGCTGCCACCGCTGCGCTGGCACTGCTGGGCAAACATCGAAGCCGAGTAATTCCGAGCAATCGCGGCCCAGTCAGCGAGGAGAGGTGCAGTCGCTGCCGCTGTAGTTGCGTCTAGAGTACCAGGAGGGTTTATGGTCTTCTTGTCAGCAGCCACCCGTCCTAACTGCGCCGCCAAATGGCAATGCATAAACGATGCGGTTTCGCGCATCACGTCAGCATCTTCAGGCAGAGCACCTTTCACAGCGGACCGCACTTTAGCCAGCACTTCGTTGTAAGCTGCCGCTGCGTCTGAGAGGGAACGATTAGCCGCCCATGTTTGCAACCCCAAAATGTCAAACCACTGTCCTCTGCCTCCGAGCGTGGGTTGCAAGGGGTCTAACGCAAAGGGCTTCACTAATGCAGCGCCTACTGTAGATGCCGGCACCTCCGGAGGCCACGGTTGCAGTGGGATACCTCCCTCCGAATCAAAAGCGGTGTTAGATCCCCCAGCAGCGCTGTGTTGCTCCGCAGCAACCTTTTTCTGAACTTCCCGGCTGGTATACGCCGGGCGCTGGCCATAAGCCACATTGGCATCCAAATTTTTGGTAGCATGCCACCACATGTGCGGCACCCAGAGGTACTCGCCAGGGTATTGTACGCACCGCAGTGGGCGCACTCCTAGAGGCTGGCCTCGCATACGAGCATCCCACGCATCGGGTGCATACAGTAGTGGCCCCACAACGGACGAGAGCTCAGGCCCCATGCGATCAGGTGGCACCAAAAACCACGCTTTCCGACCGTTGACTAATGTTTGCCAAGTCGCCGAATGGCGATGGAATGGCAGACCAGACCCAGGCCCGCCTACCAAGAAATTGATCCTGTGAACGTTTAAACCTCGTCCAAAGGGCACAGCTGGCGCCATAAAAGGTTTCAATTTGCGGCATAAGCTTGACTGGCAATTGAATTCGGAGTGATACCATCCTCGGTGAGAGGAGTTCCAACTTGAAGAAAGCTCTGCAAGCGAACCTTTCCAGCCAACCTGACCAAGAAAAGCACGACTTGAAAACAATGTGATTATTTAATGATTTGAATATGATTATTATTCTAATCTGTACAGCTTCAAGTATGCCAGCTCGCACCTTTGAACCCGGCCAAACGATTTCGAGATGTCCGCCGGCCTGAGCGTACCCCGGCTCGCTGTTGACTTTGTCTTGGCCCATCTTGAGCAGCACGCTCTCAAAACTAGGGAACATTTTCAACGCAGGGAATGACGTTCCAGGATCGGGCTCAAAGATGGCTGGATGGTCCGGCAATTCGTCGCCATTTTCTGCATGCCAACTTGCAAACGAATACACCTGCAGGTCACACGCAGGCTCGTCGTCTCGGAAAGGGTTTGGGATGCTCGAACGGTTGTAGGCGACATGAGACGATTTTGAACCTTGGCCAACCGCTACCACTATCACATATGCCCAAAACCATATTTGGAGGAATATTACAGAGCTAGCGCGCCCCGGCGGCTCGCGGAGCATCCCGCTCAAAGACCACGCATGTTCTGCTTCTGGTTACCGAAGTTTCACCGACGAGGCGGGGTTCCGGAGCGTTCGAGACCTGACTCGAGAGGTTCGAGAAGTGCAGTAAGTATGACTACCCAGGTAAAAATCCGGAAACGAGCTTGGCGCAATGGGCTTTTTGCACGGAAATTGCAAATTTTGGAAATTGGAAATTCATACGCAATATCCAGAACGATGCGCACGCCACGAGCTGATTTATAAGACGAGCACTATTGAGTCATAAGAATGAGAGCACTGTAGCAAAGGAGAGAAGGAGAGAGTTCATTTTGTTTGACTAACCCCCTGTAGACAATGTCAAGATGTCAAGCATCAAGCATCAAGCAAAAAACTCAAGCAGCCAGTTCCTTTTTGTGTCAAAAGTTGAAGTAATCAAAGCACTACTAGCCCATCGCCACGCTCAGGCCTTCAGAGTCTTGCCAATACCCTTACTGGTTGCCATTCGAACTTCTCGTATTCTTGCATATTTGCTAATGAAGCCTAGTCAATTTTTAGCCCTAGCAGTTGTAATTGCTAGAGCTTCTGGACAGCTCACAGCAACAGGTTTGGACATGAACTTGCTCTGCATCTCACTCACGTCTCATGCTTCAACAAAGAGTCAAAAATCAGGACCTATCCAAAAAGTTACTTCTAATTTAGATACTTACTGTTCCTTCGGCCCCAGAAGCAAGTGCATCTTCTGGAGAAGAAGCGGCGCCCGCAGCAGAAGTTGCAGCCCCGGCGGCTGAGGCAAATGCGAACGATCTAGTGCTAGAAGTGGTAGTTAGCACTGATGGCGATAAAGCTGTATTTCGACTTCCAGAAGGCAGCACCAATGAGCAAGCTGCAGATGCCGTAGTGTCTTTTTGCTCTGCACATGTAGGTGGGGACGATCTCGAGCAGTGCACGAAAGCGCTGTCACAAGTAAGTCATTGGGTGCACTATCGCTTATTCGTGCACATAGATTCATTTTGGTGTACACAAATAGGGTCACTTATATCCAAATGCGCATTCATGATATTATGATATACGTGTACTGTGAAGGATTTTTGTTTTCTGTCTCTCTCTCTCTCCCGATCTATTCGTCTAAGTGACCCTCATATGCCTCTCTTTTCACCCTTGCTACTAGGCAGTAGAGCAAAGTTGGGCCAAGAAAAAGGATGCTGCCGCGCAGCGCGAAGCTTGGAAAGACCCGACCTCGGTGTTTAACTTCGTGCCCCCTGCAGACAGCGAGGAGCTGCTCAAGGCAGCGGGCAGCGGTCAACCGGGAGTGACCAACCTAGAAGTGGCCGTTGACAAGGACGGCGGCTCGGAAGTGTTCACACATGTAGCGGGCGCCGATCCTTTCAACGAAGCCAAGGCCTTCTGCGCCAAATACGTGACGGCGGTAAGGAAACTTAACTGTGCATATTCTATTACAACGATTGCGCTCTTTTCGCCTTTGCTTGCGAAGAAGAACATTAGCGAGTTGCTCCATTACTGATTTTGGCATCAGTGTAACCCCGTTAATGATGCACACTTCATGCCAATTGACATTCGACTGTTTTTACCCGACGCATTCACACAGGCCTCGCCAGCAGTGTGCGAAGCTCAACTTGTGGCCGCCCTTGAAAAGCGACTCACCGACTTCAAAAACTTCCAAGCCCAGAAGGATGCCGGAGGAGGAGGAGCGGCGAGTGGCAACAGTGCAGCCACCACACGCTCCACTGTAGCGCAGCAGCTGGGGACGCTGCAACTGCCAGGCTCCACCTCGGTGGTGGGCGCAGAAGAGGCCCTGAGAGGGGTGTCGGTGATCGCCCTGTACTTCGCGGCGGACTGGTGTGGGCCGTGCCGGCAGTTCACGCCGAGCCTCAAGAAGTACCACCATATGGTGAAGGACTTCAAGAAGAGAGGCTTTGAAGTGGTGTGGGTCAGCGGCTCCAAGAACCAGGCCGGCTTCGACTCGTACTTTCAGGTAGTTGAGGAAATGCTTGTGCTAAGTTCTTGACTGCAATTTCTGTGTCTTTACTATTCTCACTTTCTTTATTTCTGCCTTTCTCTGTTCCTTCAGGAAATGCCGTGGCCAGCTCTGCCATTTAATGCCCAGGAGCAAAACAACGCACTCAGGGCCAAGTACAAGGTCCAGGGGTTCCCTTCGTTGGTGTTCGTGGACGCTGTTACAGGGAAGGTGCTGGTGCAGGACGGTCGTCAACAGGTGGCCAAAGACCCAAAAGGCGATGGGTTCCCGTATGCTACGCCCATTCAAATGGTTGGTAAGTTTGCCAAAGCCCTATGGACTAAACTAGTCCCATCTTCGTTGCGTTTGGCCATTGCCAACCATCCTGTGGTGACCAAGGCCAAGCAGCTGGTGCCGGTGGCGCGGTGAGGGTGACTGGTGGAGGGCTTCCAGGCTTCAGCTTACTTGTCGTCTGTTGCTGGTGTTTTCAAGTGACCTGCCATCTTGAATAAGGAACTCGTACTCGTACTAGCACAAACCCAAATGACACAGAAGCCAAAACTGCGGGCAGAAGTGTACGCGCGTGCGTTGCGCGCAAGTCAAAATCGTAAAGAGAATAGTGTGTAGAGGGCAGGAAGCATAACACTTCCTCCCCCCTCTAAAGTGGAAACTGTTCATGAAATAATTTTGAAACCGGACTTAAGTTGCTTCTGCGTCTGTTTCTGCATTGAAGAGAGCACGCCGTTGTTCAGTCTCCTGGGCACGCCGCGCCAGGAACCTCCGCTCAATAACAAAAAAAAACACGAGGCTTCTGGGTTTTCCTTCTTAGGTCTTCCTTCGGCGTTATTAATAATCACCGGACCTTCTTCTGAGCCGAAGCCGAAGTGGGTAAAAAACCGGAAAGCCCGCGGTTTTCTTGGTTGCTGCCGGCTCCTCTTCTCCTCTTTTGTCACTCTGGTGTCAAAATAAGGAAGCACCCTGATCCCCTGATCTCGATCTTAGTGATGTCCTACGATGCAAAAGAAGCGGAATGGATAGCACCTTGGCGGGTGATGGGAATTGGTGAGAGTTTACTGTTTTGCGAATAAGCAGCGGAATGACAAAGACAAAGGCGGCGCAATAACAATAACGGAGCTCCGAGAAAGTAAGAAATAGACATAGTGACTTCTTGCGTTCTTGAAGTTTTATTTACTTTTGAATTCTGAGGGAGATCTCGGCCCTGCTGTGCGAGGCCAAAGGTGTTCCTTGCGATGTTTATTTTTCCTTAGGTGTTCTCTATCCCTATACCTCTATGACTATGACTTTCAATAATTTCTAACCATCGCTGCAAGCGCTTAACAACCGGACAAAGTGTTTTAAAATAAACAGATAGAAAGCAGATAAGGAAAGCAATATCAAAAGGGCGATATAAAATTTACTCCAACCCCGAAGCGACCTCACGACACCACGCATGTTCTGCTTGCCGCCTCTCGTTTCTCGGTGTTCGTCGCGCTAACGGCCTCCTTGGATAGGGAAGGGCTGCTCCGACCTGTCGACTGACATTTTAGTATTATCTCAGCGCACTCGTTCTGTTGATTGCTCCGAGCATACTGTATAGGTGTTGCCATGCCCTCCGACCTGCATCGGAAGATTAAGACAAATCACGAGAGCACAATTGATTTGTTATCAAGACGGTGCACGAAAGCAGAGATGCTGACATGAGCTAAACTTACCCACTGCTTTCAACGTCTGCGCCCGCATCCGCAAGCAACTTTACAACCCGAGGATTACCAGTCTTGATTGCAGCATACACCAGTGGCCGGCCGTTTTTGTCCTTCACTTTCGGATCTGCTCCTTTCACTAAGAGCAATTCAACGATTGCCTCGTAGCCCTCTCTCACAGCGAGGGACAAGGAACAGTTGCCTATCAAATCAGAAAGGTCAAATGGACGCATTGAGAATTTGAGACATATCGAAGAGCGCTATACAGGAAACATATATGGACGAGGATTCTACGCAATACAGTACGATACCCTATCTTCTTCGAGAATGGCGTGGGCTAGTCCCTCTCGAATCTACGATGATCACCTTCCACATCGGCGCGGTTGATCCTAGCACCCTTGGCTAGGAGAATTTCCACGAGCCCTGCGTGCCCTCTTCGTGCCGCATACATCAGCGGAGTTGCGCCCACATTATTGCACGTCGTCACATCAGCGCCTCGCTCTACTAAGTACGTAGCCGCCTAAAGATAAATGGGTCAATACACGCACGCAATAAAACAGAGGACAACCCTTTGCAGTAGAATTAGATTGGATATATACCTCGTAACTTTCACGTTGAATGGCGAGCGATAATGCGGTGTTTCCGTATTTATCAGTGTGATTCATTTTCCCTCCGAGGTCAAGCAAGCATTCAACGGTTTCTTTGGCGTTGTCTGCCTTCACGGCTTGCAGCAGAGGCGTGAGCCCACGCTCCCATGTCTGGTTAGGATCGGCTCCTCCCCTTACTAACATCTTGATAAATCTTACGTCTCCTTTACGAGCGCTGACAAGCAATGGGGGTGTAAGATCATCAAGCGACATGGACATACTCATGTGAGTCTGAGACATCCACTCAGATCTAGCTCGAGGCGGAGAACTAGCACGTATCGGGGTTATAGTGTCAACCGCTTCAGCCTCAGAATAGTCCAGACTGTAAGTTGGGATGTCAAACATCTCGCCATGTGCGTCAGCGATCGAAACTAAGAGTTGCGTGATGAATTGCGAGTTGCGAGTGCTGTGTTGCTATCAGCCGGGAAAGAGCGAGGACAGAGAAAAGGAAGGAGGTTTCTGGTTTCTGGTATGGTTTCATCTTGCTGGCATTTGATTGATTGATTGTTCCCGATTTCCCGATACAATTTTTTGAGTACACGTACTGGTACAATCAAGGGGAATCACTTACTAAAATATGGGACCGAAACGACCCCCAAAAAAACTCCCTTGTAGTGCTGGTTTGAGATTTTTTAGAGTCGACCTACCATGGAGCGTAGCCCACTGATGAGGCGCTCGCGGCAACCACCATGGGGCAATGCTGGTACTCAAACTTCGGGCCCTCTCTCGGATGGGGAAAAATTGACTGGGTGGCTTGGAACTATTATTAGCAAAGCAGTGCGGGCCCTAGCGGCCCGTTTGGTGCAACGTCA
>Ga0307930_1000729_pt1 | contig 26389 bp, 28 predicted proteins | sample OrgLakmetageno46_FD_203161 | JGI IMG/M metagenome (GOLD analysis project Ga0307930, IMG submission 203161) | Saline water microbial communities from Organic Lake, Antarctica - #46 | ecosystem: Environmental > Aquatic > Non-marine Saline and Alkaline > Saline | place: Antarctica: Organic Lake...
AGAAATCAAAGACGAGGTCAGAAAGCTTGAGTTGATTTCTGATGGTGCTTTTCAACGTCATGACGACAGCACGCTCTCGCGTGCTGCCAGCACAATCACTCAAAGGCCCATCTTTTCTCCTTTTTGCTATTCTTGTATTTTTTGCTTTGTTTTCCTATTTGCGTGCCGTGTTAAATGTGTTTCCCGTATCATGGTTGTGTTAATCTCTTTGACTCAATAGCGTGGCTGCACAGCGCTCTTTATTGCCTCTCGGGAAGGTCGCCGGGCCACTGTACGAGTCCTGATTGAAGCAGGCGCTGACAAGGAGGCCAAAGCAAAGGCAAGAAGTATTAAATGTTATTACATCACGAAGTTTCTTCACGTTTCACAATATTTTCATCTTCTCTGAATTTATTTAATCCTTTTTGTTCAGCATGGCTCCACAGCGCTCATCATTGCATCACGGGAAGGTCACCGGGCAACTGCGCAACTCCTAATTGATGCAGGTGCTGACAAGGAGGCCAAAGATGAGGTAAATAGGTTCATTTAATCATCTTTAGACTGGCAAAGGCGCTGTAGACGCTGTCCGAGGCCTTCTAAACGAAACGTTCTCAATCCTTGCTTTTCAAATATACGTGGCTTTCTAACGAGAGTTTTTTTGTTTTTCGATTATTTTCATTCTGTATCTACTATTGGCTCTATCGAGAAAGAAACCACTTCAAGAATTGAGGATGTTTTTGCAGAAGGAAGGAAGGAAAGATGTCGCGGTGTGATATCGTTTTTTTTCAAACGCACTTCATTTCTCGAACTGTACTTTTCTACGCACCTCACTACAATGTCTTCATTTTTCGTCTTCTACATATCTTCGCTTTAGCTCTCTTTATCATGTGTGCGATTCTCTTGTGGTATGCTCAGGACGGCCGCACAGCCCTCATGTGGGCCTCGGCCGATGGTCGCCAGGCCACAGTGCAGGTCCTGGTGGATGCCGGCGCCGACAGAGACGCTAGGGACAAGGTCGTAAAAACAAGAGATAAAGCACCTGTTGGTCAGTGTAGGTATAGTAGATGTGGCCGTGTCAATCTCCACCAATTTACGCAAAACATGCTGGGCGTCATCGTCACATAGTTTTTTAAAAGCTATTCTTCTGTTCACCTATCGCATTGTGCACATGAGACTTCGCACTGCGTGTTTGTGTCCTTATATTGTTGTGTACTAGTTTGGCTCCACAGCACTCATCGAGGCCTCGTACGAAGGTGAATCTACAATCGCGCGGTTCCTTGTGGAAGGAGGCGCTGACAAAGAAATCGAAGACGAGGTCAGAAAGCTTGAGTTGATTTCTGATGGTGCTTTTCAACGTCATGACGACAGCACGCTCTCGCGTGCTGCCAGCACAATCACTCAAAGGCCCATCGTGTACCTAACTGATCTTTCTGACATCACTTGGAAAAATTCATCATGTGTTTTGTGCCGTTTTGACTCATTTGTGTGAATTTTATGTTCGTTACTTATGCAATACACTTGTAGAAAGGATGCACAGCGCTCATCATTGCATCACGGGAAGGTCACCGGGCAACTGCGCAACTCCTGTTGGACGCGGGCGCTGACAAGGAGGCCAAAGATGAGGTAAATAGGTTCATTTAATCATTCATAGACTGGCGAAGATTCGAGGTTTCTCAATCCTTACTTTTTTTCTCAAATGTATGCCGCGTTCAAACATGAGTTTATTTGTCTTTCGTTTGTTTTCATTTTGTGTCTTACACTTGGCTATTTCGAGGACGAGACCACTTGAAGAATTGATAAAACGTTTTTGAAACTTGTTCATCGAACCATGCTGCGACGTCTGTTTTCATTTTGAATTTTCCATAATACAGTGCTTCGTCAAGAAGCGCTAGTATGTGAGAAAATCTTATCTTCAGTTTAAGTTTCTAAGCTTCGAGATTGTTTTGTAGTGCTCAGTTGTTTCCATCGTGGATCGTGCTTGTTCTCTTGTTGATTATTTAGGACGGCCGCACGGCGCTAGCTTGGGCCTCGCTTAAAGGCCACACGCCAATTGTGCAGCTTTTCAACCAGCTCCCCTAGATTTTCTTTGTATGGGGTGATGAAAAGCCATACCTATATCCCTGAGTCCCATTTTTATTTGTGCTAATTTTACCAGGGACATTATTAAGTCCAACTTTTCGTCATCGTTGAGAAGTTTGAGAATTGAGAAGTCCAATTAGATTACATTTGATTATACTTCCCAGTTGTAAGGAATCATTAACAAACTGCAAAAATCAGCGCATTGAGACAGAGACGTCCAACAAAACGAGTCTGGCTGGCTAGCTGGGCTAAGTGCCCTTTTGAATGATAAACCGTATATCTTCGTCTCTCATTTACCCTACTAATTCAATCAGCGCCTTGAACTACGTACTTTATTCTCTCTAATAACTCCAATTAATGGATTAGCAAAGAACGGCAACGCGGTATCTCTGTACCGCCAGCAACAATTGATACCCCCCTCATGTCTGGTTTAGTGCTTCTTTTTTTTTTTGAAACGGCGGCTTAAATAGTTACGCCCTCTGTCCAATCGCGCTGCCATGGTTCTTTGAGGCCCGACCCATTCCGAACCGCCTCGGTCTCGGCGTCACTCGCCATCGCGCTGTTGCGCACTTGCACCATGCGTTTGCGGCGGTCCGCAATGCGCGCCGCCCACACTTTCTTCTTGTACTCTTCTCGCCGCCGCCAGTTGGCCCAGGCCGTCGGCAAGCCCCAGAAGTCGTCGACGCGGCGCTGTTCGGCTTCGGCGCACGCCATCGAGTGGCGCGCTTTCGCCTCCAGGGCGCGCTCATGCCGCAACCGCTCCGCGGCTTCTTGCTGCAAGCGCAAATCGACTTCGTCTTTGGCGAGCGCGTTTCGTCGCATGTGGTCGCGCGCTTTGGCGCCAGCTGCTTTGAGAGCTGCCCGCTCTTGCAAGAAGGCGATGTGCGCTTCTTCTTGCTTCACGCGACGCGCTTCTGCTTTGGCGTCAATTTCAGAAGCGGCTGCACGCCTGTGTACACCGTGTCATGGCGATAAGAGCGATAAGAGGTAGGAGGTAGAAGCAGCATAAGAAAAAGAGGACGTGGAAAATCGGGAATTGCGAATACAAGAATATGAGAATATTTTGTTGTTGTTTGAGTTTTCTTCTCTCTTACCAGTCGGCCATTTGAGTGCTTAAACTTATGGTTGCTGCTTTTCGCGCCTGCGACTCTTTGAGCCGCTCGCGCCTTGCCAGCACTTTCTCTTGCTTGATGGCCGATCGCTGCCACAAGGCCAATTGGCTTGGGATGTCGGACCGATTTTCTGGCTCGGCGGTCCCAAATGCTACAGCTGCTGCGGCGGCCGTGGTAGGAAGTGGCAGAATTTCATTTTTGCCTCCATTGCGATTGCTTGACTCCACATCTACTATGGCACTTGCATCACTCTCGCCTCTTGATAACGAGTCCGAGGACGAGGAAACTGCAGTGATAGTGGTCGGCGCTTCCACCCATTCTTCGAGCAAGTAAGACTTGCCGTTGTCTTGGCGTTTTTTCGTGTAGTCTAAGCCTCCTCCTCCTCCCGAGTTGCTGCCGTTGTTGTTGTTTGCGCCCCATGGCTTCACGACGTCATCCACTCCTAGCGTCTGCAAGGCTGCAAAACGCGCTTTTTCCCCGAGTCGCCTCTGGTCTGCGGCCTTCTGCTGGGACGACCATTTCTCGTTCAAGTCTAAGGCTTTCTGCACCAGGGCGGCGGCTTCGGCCTCGGCCGCGGCTCGCTTTCGTTTCGCTTCCATTGCCCGCCTTCGCTCGTCGCGGTCTCGTGTGGCCCGGTGTTGCCGTAAACGCACGGCTTCGCTGATTTCCCACAGGGCGGTTTTCACTAAGCGCTGCGAGCGCTGCTGGGCTTCGTGGGCAAAGAACCGACCTTTGGCATTGGAAAGCTGCACTGCTTCTTCCATGGCTGCTTTTCGAGGCGACCACACTTTGTCTCCCGTAGCACCCGTGGCCCGTGCCCCAGTGCCTATGACGTGTTGGTACAGCTCTTGCCGGGTCGCCGGGTCTCGCATGGTGCTGGTGTCCAGCTCAACTTCGGCGAAAGGCCGCACCCCCAGAGCTGCTGATAGCGTGTCTACGTAAGTGAGCCGGGGAACAGGTGCCCCATCGTCGAGCCTCAGCGCCAAATCTTCGCCTGCGCCAAACACCCCTACGCGCTCCACTTTCTTCTGCGACGGCGGGGCTAAGAAATCGACGGTCTTGGAAGGGTCGTAATCTTTAGAGGTGCCGAGCCCGTTGTCTAAGTGCTGGTAGGCCAGCGTGTGGTGCTGCGCGTCGCGCCGACGCAAATCGGCTACTTGGTCGCGCTGCAACTGTGCAGGAATTGGCCGCGCACAAGTGAGGGACTCAGTTTACAGGTCATTCACGAGAGAAGGCAACTGCAAAAAAAAAAACGAGCTACGAAGAACAATACTCCAGAGGTAGTTTCGTGCGGATGGAAAGACGGGAATGAAGTATGTTACCGAACCGGAAATTGCCTCTTATCTAGTCCGGCCAATGAGCCTTCTCAATTATCCTCTCTATCCACCACGCCGGCACATTTACATAGTCCCTACCTCTTCTTCCACGCCGCTCTCCATGAGCCAGAGCAGTTCGAAGAAGCCAGGCGGATCTAACGAACGCGCAGCTGTCGCCAACTTGGCCACTTCAGGAGCTGCCATTTCGCTGAATCGCTCCAGGAGGCGGTCAGCTGGTGCAGCTTCCATCGTTAGAAATTGTCGAAACCTGCAAAGAAACCCCAAGTCGCAATTTCGCACATATGCGCAGCATAGCAGAGGAGTCATGAGGGAAATGTGCGACTTCCATGCATGGAATAGGCCAGGCGCAGAAGCGTGAAATATGCAGGGAGAAAGGAGAGATAATCTGAAAATCCAAGGTGCAAAGCTACTCTCAAAGATTTAATTTAAGTAGTCAAGAGTGTAGCTCTTGTAGACAATTACCAGCCAGGTCGCCCGGTGGCGCGGCCGTTCAAAACAGACCGCAAGTCGAGAAGTGCTTCCATTCGCCGCAAACCTTCCCCACTCAAGCGTCCATCTCTACTCTCCTCAACAGTGGTGGGAGCACTTGCACTACTACTACTACCTTCAATACTAGTGAGGCCATTGCCTGAAGGTGGTGCACCCATACCGAGCTGGCGCAAGATCACGGTCATCAATTCGCATGCTTCCTCGCTCGCGTTGCTCGCAACCAAGCTACGCACCACTGACAAGAAGCGCTGCTCTAGAGTAGGCAAAGGGTGAATTTTGACGATGAGCTCATCGACTTCGGCCCGGAAGTATCGCGGTACCAGTGCCGAAAACGCGGTGAAGAGCGCCTGGTCGGATTGGTCTAAGAGCGCGCGAGCCCGGTCACCCAACGGCATTGACTTGCTGGACAGCCAAAGGCTACACGACTAGCAGCAGGTCGATAGCAGCACAACTTAAGACGTCTGAGCAGTACAACAAGTATAGCGCACAAGCTTGTCCAAGCATCATTTGTAGTCAGAATGCTCTTTGCGACGCTTCTCAAACTGGCACATAGTGGCCATTTTGCGAGGAGTTCACCAACGCCGTTGAGGCTAACCTAACATAATACTCACAAGAATAATATGGTGCATGGTTTTGTCCAGCAGCAGAGAAGTAAAAAATGGCATCGGCGCAGTCTTCTTCGTCATCTAAGCCTTGCCTATTCTTCCTGAAAGGCTACTGTAAGAGGGGTAGCCAGTGCACATTTGAGCACATCAAAGGCGTGCCTCCACCAGCCTCTATTGCTGAGCCGTGCAGATACTACCCAGGAAATTGTGCTGAGGGTGCCAAATGCCCTTTTCAACACGGAAGCCAAGATACAAGGCGCCACACAAAGCCAACTGCTGGGCCTACGCCCGTTCTAGCTCCGCCTCGCGACTTCGGTCGACCTTCAGCGACGGCTGCAACGCACCCATTAGCCCGCAGTGTCTTCCCCACGCCGCCTCCGCGACGTCAATTGCCTCATGACCCTAGTCGGCAGCATCAGTGGAACGCTGACGATGGCGATGATGCAGGCGGTGACGACGTTTACTTCTATGGCATTGGCAGTATGGAGTCAGAACCAACCACCGTAGTGGAGAATGGCCCACGACCTGTGGATGTGCGTCCTCGGGAGCCGTCGGGACCTCGCTGGGTGAACGTAGCTGCCGACCCGAAAATTGCACAAGCTTCTGCTGCAGCTGAGTCATCATCAGCAGCAAGAGGAACAACTGAAGCAGCTGAGACAGCCAGACCTGTCGCACCAACCGCAACTACCACTGCTGCTTTTCCGAGTCATTCTGTACCAAATAGCTCAGCTGCGCCGTGCCATTTCTATTTCTCGGCCACTGGTTGCCGGTCCGGTAGCAGCTGCCGTTTTAGTCACGATTTACGGCCAGAAGTTCACGAATCAGAAAGCAGCAGCGACACATTAGGCGTATCATCTGACAGCAGCATGAATGCTGCGGTATTGCCTTCAGATGCGGCCGAACGCGAAGGTGGAAGAGGAGAAGGAGAAGTTTGGGATGTGAGTGACCGCGAATGTGGTATTTGTTTTTGCGACGTTGAAGGTTCGTTTGGTTTGTTAGACAGTTGCCGCCACGCGTTTTGCTTGCCCTGCATTCGTGGCTGGCGCGAGAAAGGCCTCGAGGGTGGCGCTGCTTCAACAGTGCGCAAATGCCCGGTGTGCCGTGTAGCCTGTTTCTTAGTGGTCCCGTCGCCGTGCCTGCCTCGCTCCGCTAGGGAGAAGACGCAGATGGTGCAGGCCTACAAGAAAAGCTGCGCGGATATCCCTTGCAAGTACTTTCAGGCGTCAAGCAACAACACAGCAGAGGAAGCCAACAACAAGAGTTGTCCGTTTGGATCTTCGTGCTTGTTTGCACATTTCTTAGCGGATGGAAAGACAAGATTCGTGCCCGCAGCACCGCGTTTGCGCTTGAATGCCGATGGTGCCACCGAATCGGTAGGCGTGGTGCAGCTGAGTCACTTCCTTGACAAGGCAGGGTTCTGACCTGGCAGCATGCGCATCTCTCGGTTGTTTTTAACGCGGTCTATAGAACTCAGTGTGGCAATTTTACGCAGGGGTTTTCTTTAAGCATGAAGCATGAAGTAAGAATTAAGTCAAGTAAGTACCGCAAGTACCGAAGTCTAAAAACGCGACTAACGGAAACGGGCACTTCCCCCCGCAGCGCCTCCTTTGCCGTTTGGGTTTGCGTTTGTACGCCAAAAGTGGTTTGTTGAGTTATGGTATTAACTATCAATATTTTATATTTTATATTGCCATATCGCATATCGGGCCATGTGGATATGTGGGCTTCGCTCTGCTTGTCCTTGTGCAGCTTTTGCTAATTGACTTACTTAGGAGCTGGAGTTCCTGTGCTCTGCTTAAGACATAACTAAGGTTAGGGTTCTGAATGGTACATAATCTACCCTGCTCTGTCTCGGTCCGGCAGCGAATGGGGATGAATCTAGACAGAGGCAAACGTGGCACCTTTGAAAAGGCGATCGCAAACAAGCGTCAAGTGCCGCCGCAGCTTACTGCAGTCACCCGGCATCGCAGGGACGTCTGGAGCTGCTACTCTACTTGAGGAGTTTGCCTTCTTGCCACCCTGCGAAGTGCTCAGAGTGAGCGAGGTGCGCAAAGCATGCGCCAATTGAAGGTCCACCAGCTCGTGCCAACCTGCTTGTACATGTGCGTCGCCAGCACTGGGAGCGACCCAACCGACTGCATGGCTGGCTCCGCTACCACTGCCACTTCTACTGCTGCTACTGTTGCCACGACTTCTCAAACTGCTTGTTGGCGCATCTTCAAGGGGTAAAGCACCGAGGCCGGTAGGCGCCAGCAGCAAAGTCGCAAGCTCCGCAGCATCTTCGAGAGATAACTGAAAGCGCAAGCAGATCAACAGGTGAAGCAGACCCACGCTGCAGGCGAGGCGGTTGTGGTGGATGCCCAGCTGGCGTTGCCGTGTTTTTACGCGTTGGGCCACGCTGCGGGCGGCCTGGGCGCTGTGGGAAGCCAGCGCGTCTAACCGGCCGAGCGGGGCTGGGTTGCGGTCCTTGAATCGCACTAACAAGCGCTTCGAGACAGCTCGCACCTGACGACGACATCGATTGAAAGAACAGGTGACGCTTCTAAATGTAATGTCGAATCAAGTATATCTCATCTCCTGTTTCTTTTCCTCTCCCTCATCTCTTGCACTCCTCCTATTTCAGACACTTTATCTCAACCCCTTGTATGCATATACCTGGTGAGCCCTATCGTTGAGCGCATGGTGGGCGTCGAGCAAAGCATGCCTTGAGGCTAGATGGCGCTCGGCACACGCTAAGAAATCAGGCAATGGCGGGTCCTCGCCATAGCTCAACACAAATCCACCATTGCTGCTACTGCCACTGCTGCTGCTGCTGCTGTCGTCTGAATTCGCTTTGAACCAAACACGCAAGCGATAAGCGAGGGCATCGACCGTCGCCCACAGAGCGGCTAAAGAGCCCGCCTGTAGAATAGATAGTCAGGACATGAATTTGAAAACGTTTGAAACTTAAAAGAATGCTTCAGCGAATATGTTCAATAAAAAAAAGCTAGAGAGAGAGAGAGACAAGCAAAAATAAGGGTAGATAAATCGCAATCTTAATTTATTATCGACGGTTCTTTGACAGGTCTTTTTTTCTTTGTTCGGCTCTTTTCGGACTCTCTCAATGCACTCACGTGTATTTTCCTTCTCACCTGCACGCGATAGCGTCCCGCCGATCTTGACACGAGCACCGTGGCACAAACGGGAGCATTGTCCCATGCCCCGCTCGACAATCCGCTAGCTTGCCAAGCAAGTTCAGCATCTCCATCATAATCAACACCCTCTTCATTGCCAGCGGCAGCGGTGCTGCCTTCCTGATCTTCGTTATCGTCATCTTCATCTTCAGGACCAAACGAGTGTGCTTCTTTGTTCCGACTTCCTTGTGCGCTGATTCTGCTCCTTCCTGTCACAGTAGCTCCCGTGTAAGCAAAGCACATGGCAGTGGCAGCTGCAGCGTCAGCCTCCGCTGATAGAGCACCACAATCCTAAACACGCAAATCACCCCAAAGCAACAGAACGCCATCGAACAGACGAGGAAGCAAAGCATGAGAATACTTTTAAAGAGTATATCGAGAAAGCAGGAAAGCAGTAATGCGAGAGAAATATTTGTGGTAATGCCCACTTCAACAGAGCGTAAATCATTTTGTCCCTGATTCCCCCCTTTCTGTTTCTTTTCTCACCTGCGCATGTGCCAGCACATCGTCGAACAAATGCCGAAGCGAGGTGGGCGGCTGGTTGGTTTCCAAGGTCAGTTTGAACTCGCACTGCCCTTTCAGGCCTGCCATATTAGGGGACGCCAGCTGCGCCGCCAAAGTCCACGGCAGCACGAACGGCGACGTGGCCATTCTTGGCTCCCCCGTAGAGGGCAAAGCATAGCAACACATCGCCGTACCGCACACGGAATCGGGCAGTGGACCTTTCAACACTAGCACACGAACCTGCAAAGTTGCCGTCGAAGTGCTGCTGCTGCTTTCGCTGTCGATTTGCCTTCTAGTAGGAGCATTATCATGGGAGTTTGGAACAGGTACCACAAGCGCACTGGGCGGTGTCGCGCAGATGCACCACGGCGGCAATTGCAGTGTGATCGGAGCTCCATGGGGCATTTCAAGCCCGCCTTCGCAAGTCATATGAATGGTCAAAGTCACCGCTGCGTAGCCCCTGTCTTTGGGTGCGGTATTCCCAACACTTGTGCTAGTAGCTGCACCTCCACCGCCATCGTTCTCGTCAACTTCATCTGTCCACACATCCGCAGTACTGCTGTCCGCATAAGCAACACTCTCATCTGAAGCAGTGACCGCGCTCATGGCACCGTTACTACCATTTGCATTGTTGTTAGTGGCACCGCCACCTCGAAATCGGGCGAGGCCTACTCCATTGCTGCCATGACCAGCCGCTTCTGCTGCCTCTTCTGCTGCGTTCAGGTCTTCGTAAGTCCAATTTCCACTTTCTGCCTCATTTTTTTGGTCATTGCCGCTCATGCTGATGCCACCGCAGTCCGCTACCAGTGGGCACGCTACATATAGCAACAACTTTGGCCCGCCATTCTCCTTCTTTTTGGCTGCTGTTCCATTGGTTTCAGTGGACTTTTCTTCGTCTTTGCTTTCACTTTTGCTATCAACCTGGTTGCTTTCTCGATTAGACGCTGAGTTGCGGTCTCCTCCATTTTCACTTCCTTGTCGTTGCGCTGACGCGTGCGCCCGAATCACCTTCTGCAGCCGCTGGTGCTCCTTCTCCACTTGGGTATAATCGAGCTCTCCAAAAGCCGAAGGCGCCACTACCATGGAGGTGGGCGGGTCAGTGCCGAGGTAGTTCAAGCTCAAAAGACCGTCGTCGTCTAAACTCACGATCAAACCCCGGGCGCCCGTTGACTTTTCCCCGCTACCTCTGTCGCTTGTAGCAGCACCAGTTGGAGCTGTGCCGGCGTCACTGCTCCTGGACTCACTCGAAAATTCGAAGCCATCTCTGGCATTGGACGAGTCTCCATCCCCACCACCCTCCGGTGTTGTGCTGTTGCTATTAGAAGTGCCAAAGGACGCAACCGCCAGACACACCGGCGATGTGTCGGTTTGCGCGGACCACACTAGAGCGCCCATGCCAGCTCGTGCACTTCTCGCGCTACTTCTAGCACCGACAGCTGCTTGTGCTCCTCCTCCTCCTATTCCTTGCGTCGGTTGCTGATCGCCGCCGGCCCACACCAAGAGCTGTTTGTCGAAGGTCGCCAACAAGACGTTGTGCCCCTGTACTGGCAAGTCGGCCAACGCCTGGCTCGGGTGAGTGCCACCGCTGCACGGCTCCAGTGCCCCGCCCCGCGCGTAGAGGCACAGGGTGGAAGGTGGGGCCGCCAACGTGCGCTGGGCTCGGATGCGGCCGTCGAGGTCCCGCAGGGCAAAGAGCGTCTTTTCGCCGAGCACCAGCACGTCGAGGGACGAGGCCGAGCAAGGGCTCGAGACGCGCCCCAGCTGCACGGGTAGGTGGATACAGGGTACAGGGCAAGCAGTAAAAATAAGGGCACTTCGAGGAACAGAGGTGACGGGGAATACGACATTCAAGTATGAAGACGAAGCAAAGTCATAAGTGGCTTTTACATTCTTTCATGAAAGCAGTTTTGAGTAGTAGTGGTACATAGGAACGACTCAGGTGTTACAAACACATAACAACAGCGCATCATAACATGTCATCAGCTCACCTTGAGCTCGAAAATTTGTTCGCCCAATTCAGCAGTCCATTCGGCACGAAGACGTTTGCCTTCGCGCTCGGATCCGCTTTTCTTGGCACCCTTCATAAGCCCGTTCAAATACTCACTGTCACTGCTACTGCTGCTGCCAGCGCTACCGGTCTTGGCACTGCTATTACTATGGCTGTCGCCACGGCTGTCTAGAAGGTCGTTCACTTCAGTAGCAGATTCACCTTGGGCCGAAGCAGATCGTCGTGAGTCTAGGACATCGTCAGCAGTGGCCTCCGCGAGGGCTCGGTACTGGTAACACTCGACTGTGCCCGCAGCGGTGGCCGTCAAGAACGAGTCGGTCTTGGGCACGTAGCACAGTGGACCGGGCAGCAAGTACTTGTCACTCGGCAATTGACGGCTGAACGCGTGGGCGCCGTGCTCAAACACAGCGAGCTGCCAACAATGGCAATTACGACAGCAAAAACAAATAACAAAAAACAACAAACGTGAACACATGCAGGCAGTAAAGAATTTGAATAGAGAACTAAGGTGCTGCATCTGGTTTGGCATCTGCAGACATGTAACATCATGTCACTAGGTTCCAACCTGGCCGTCCATGGACTGCACGCACAGGCCATCGCTGCCGTCTGAGCTCACACCGCCGAAAGGACCACAGCACATGTTGGCGGCTGAAAACGACGCGGCGTCGCCATCTTTGTTAGGGACGCGGCGACCACTCACGCTGCTCAGGGTATAGGAATGCAATACTTCTAACTGAAGCGGCCCGCCGCTTCTCATACTCTGACTACTAGGGTGGTGGTCGTTGCTGCTAGTTGCAGCGGCTGGAAGCACGGTATAGACCACCAAACGATGAGGGTGCAGCACGGCCAAAGCGAGCTGATTGTTAGCATGAGGCACGAAATGACCGCAGGCAAGCTGCAAGATCGGCAAGCTTAGGTTCACTTCAAGCACAAGCGCGTCTCTGGCTTCTTGGTCCTGATACAGGGGGCAGTGGATGCGCAGCTGCCCCTGCAAGGAGCCCGTTACTACCTGGTCCGTATTCAGAGTAGCAGTGGAACTATTTAAAGCGAAGTAATATGGCACGCGACATGAAAGCGTTTTAGGATACTTGGCATGCATTCTATGTAAGGTTGAACATATCTAGCTCTGCAACCTTGGGTGCGTTGTCCTCGGCGTTGTCGATATTAGCTACCACCATGCATCCGTGTGCGAACTCTTCCTGCCCTGCTCCGAGCTGGACGCTGAACCATTGACGGGCTCGAAACAGCGACATGCTAACTGCCCGCGATCGTGCTTAAGAAAATTACGACTCAAATGGTTTGACGTGCGCGGTATATATCTGCAATATCGATGCACAAAAATGATGCGTTTAAACTGGGAAGGCTTCAGAGCATAATTTACTTGTCTATATCCTTCGATTGTCGTATTTAAACTTACAGATACTGTACTGTGCAAGACAGTTACGAAATCTTCTTCGCCTCTCCTAAAGAAGCTCACGCTAGTAGTTAGCCCTTACAGATTCAGATACTCAAATACATTGGCAAGCGTACCCTTGATGCTGGCGTCTTCTTTGGCCGCTAGCTAGAGCTAGCTCGAGCTACTATCTGTAGTGTACTGTAGTTTACGAGAGAGTATTTTTTTTTGTCTATGAGCAACACCAAGACGCAAAAACACTACTACAGTACACACAACACTTTTTCAACATCACGCTGCTTCGAGAATTCTGGAACAGAGCAAAAGTTGTCGAAGCAAAAAATGTTGGCCGTAGTCGTTGCTGTTGGGAAGCTCACAAAATAGGGGAAATGAGATCGCAAGACGAGCACTCATCATGAGCGGGAGCGAATGAATATCTACACGAGATCTTTGATGCAATTGCTTTTTCAGCATCAATAAAGGGCAATAACGCCACTATACTGAAACACTTCCTGCTACATTTTACAGTACTCAATGCATTTACTTGGCTCCGTAATTGCGCTGTAGTTAAGAGTCCTTTCCCAGCCTAGCTAGAGCAGAAAGGAATTCCGTGAATACTAGAGTATGCGAAATCATTGTGTGGTAGTCTGGAGCTTGACAGTCGGAGCACCGTTCGGAACTGCTCTCATCTCTACGGGCCGTCGCGAGGCTCTCGTGACCGCTGGATCAAGTTGGCACTGGCTTTTTGGCACTGGCGGCTTGGGCGTATCACCCAGCTCGAAGCCTGCATCAGCAGAACTTTATCCTCCCTCGCAAAACGTGCTTGGATTCGAGCATCGCAGTGAATCCGAGCAGTGGCGGAACACACCGGCTCCGAGCCGTGCAGCTGCCGAGTACGCTGCTGTAGAATTAGAAGTTGCTGCCCTGGAATTGCTTGAGCTTGATGCGTGGCTTGCAAGCTACAAAGATTTGTCCTTCAAGAATAAAAGCAAATCTGACAATCATGAGATGAATAGCATCGAGGTTCAGGATGGTGGCAGTGCTGGCAGCGGGCGTGATTTCTCAAATGCGCTTGCAGCACGACTTTCCAGCAGGGCTTTGCTCGGAAACAGCAACATCCATGAAGCGTGGCTCAACGCTGATCCTAACAGTCGAGAAAAAAACGATGGGTACTTGCCTAGGAGTGGGTTGTCAGCAGCTGCGTTAACCCTCGCTCGCGCTGATGGCATTCCCTTGAGCGTGCGGCAAGACGTGGGTTGGCCTTGGGGTCTGTGCGGGTGGCGGCACTGTGGCCCCCTCGCAGATGCCGAAAAGGCCTTGGCCACGCTTCGCGCACAGAGCGGTATGCTCACACCCAGCAGCGATATGCGCTTCTTGGTGGACGTTGCACGGCGCAGCGTGGATGAAGCGAGAGGAACCTGTCGAGCTGCCGGCCTGGTCCAAGGGATCTCCCCAGATGTCGCTGCTGTCGCTGATCCTAGGGATGTACCAACACCAACAAAATCAGCTAGCCGCGCAAGCACGAGAAGTATGGCTAAATATCGCGATTCGCGCACGGTAGTAGCGGCGCAAGCGTATGCCCCTCTGCCACCCGTGCAGCCATACTTGTCCCTCGAAGCGCTCAACACTGTGCTCGGCAGTGACGACGCGAGCGCCACGGTGATGGTGGGGGGCTCCAACGAAGCCGCAAGTTTAGCAGCGATGGAGGCTTACGAAGCAGAAATGCTGGCATCGTTTCAGAGCCGCCGTAACCAAGACGACAACAGTACCGCCACTCCCGATGGCAATGGTGATGACGGAAATGAGGCGATATCACCGGCGCAGCGGTCACTGGCCCTGAGGTTGCGTTTGGCTTTTTAGCGCCCTACTCGGCTTCATTGTTTCCCTACCTGTTCTATTGCATTGCCAGGCAGTAATTCCATGGGGTAATTGGGATGTAGCCATTTCGCTTTCTTGTCTTTCTTATACTTTAATAGAACTTGTACACCCTAAGGGACTTTAGGCTTTAGGGATTGCTCGTTTGATTTAGAGTATATAAGATATAAGGGAATTCAGAGGAGCAGAGTTGCGCTTTCGAGTTGGATTCACAAAAGCCCAGCCCCAAGATCACAAGTAGCATATCGCTATGGGAAGACGTGCATTAATTATCGGTTTTGCTCACCCTTATATTAAGCAAATCGCACAACTTCATTCCCAGATGGACTAGTAATCGCCATCATCGGAGTCACTTCCGCTGTTATTGCCGCTTTCTTGTAAATACCTGTTGAACGTGTTCTCGTCCCAGACTTCAACACCGGGCGGAGTCGCAAAGCTTTCCCCGGGGCCTGCCACAATGACATTGGTCAAACCGCTCACGGCTGTCGTCACGGTGGCGCCCGCAGCTCGGGCCATGGCAGTGGCGTTAGCTCGAGTGATCGACAGGGTACCTTTGAACACCAGGCGCCGATTTGCAAAATGAGGCGATGGTTGCGGATGCCCTGCTGAGGACGACGACGACGAAGATGACGACGATGACGACGAGGACGAATGCGCTTGAGGAGCGCTTGACGGGTCCACAAAAGTGCCGTCCCAGCTCGGCCATTGTTTGATTTGCTTGGCAAACCACCCGCATTTTGGACACGCATTGTTGATGGCACCGCTGCCGTGCGCTTCTCCGTGGTGAGAAGATAAGTCTGGGACCGCATCAAAAGTTATGACGCAGAAATGTCAATATCAAGAAAAAGGTGAACTCAATATACGGTAAAACACAAGCATACAAGCAAACAAAAATGCAATCAACAACAAGATTACATCTGATCTACACGTCACTGCAATAACCACAACTCAAAAGCAGGTTCCTGGAGTTACAACTCATCGCACACAACGCTCACAATTGCACTGGCTCACACATACCAGAGCACGCGAAGTGGTCAATGGGGCCGAACGAGCACTGCTTGCACATGTAGGCCGAGTACGACCCGTTGGATTTGCGGTACAAGTTGCGGATTTGCTCTTGCTCCACGGCTGCGAGGGCGCCGCTGTTGGCTTTCACTTTCGCTAGAGCCCCGGCTACTGCTTCTTTGCCCACAACGAAGTCCCGCGCCTGGGTGGAAATTCATTGCGATCTTTGTATATTAGTGCCATATGTTTACGAGCAGTATATGGTAATGAAAGCAAAAAGTATAGAGCGGGCGCAAGATGACATGATTTTTACTGTTGAATTCAGCAAGAACAGGCTTTGAGTATGCGGCGGCCAAAGGCACTAAATCAATGTTGCATGTCATCTGTTTTCGTGCAATCTCTTCCTTCGCCCCCTACCCCTGTTCTATCCCCATACAGAGCTCTTCTTTCTCACCTGGAGATACTTTTCGTAGATGGCGTCGGGCACCACCATGGCGATGAGTTTGTTGGCGAACGCGCAGCTGTCGCAGTTGGTCGCTGCAGCCGATGCCTGCACGCACAAGATGCGCCCCCCTCGCTGCAACACTGCCCCTGGGTGGTTCACCTGTTTTGCAGCATCCCCCAAAAAAATGACAGGATATTAAGGACTAGTAAGCAGTAATTTCAAAGACTGCTGTAATCATAACTCCTAATTTGATTTTGAACCAATAGAGACTTCCCATGAAGCGTTGAGTCGCAGGCGGGTCATATCCCTCCTTGTCTCTCTCTATCCCTTTCTATCTCACCGTGTCGGACTCTGACTCCACGTAAGCAGTGAAGCATTCGCTGCACAAAAAGTGGTCGCGGTCGCAGGCTACCCCTACGCTGCCGTCACCATGGTCCGAGCAATAGCAAATGTTGCACGACTGGCCAGCGGCCGACATTGGTGCCTTCATTGCACTGCTGCTACTGCTGCTGCTGCTGCTATTGCTGCTATTGCTGCTGCTTGAAACTGCTCCTTGAGCTGCATCTCCTCCTCCTTCTCCTCCTCCTCCTTTTGACACAGTCACTCCGTTGCTAATCCCACTACTGGTTCCATCAGCGACTGGAGGAAAGTAAACGCTGAGGTCATCGCAAAAAGCCGTGTGGCCGCGACCGATGGCAATGTCGCGCGGTGTTTGCGTTGCGTCGACGTCGCGCGTTTCGATGTCGTAGTGGAGGCCTTGGGGATGGGCTGCCACTAGGGCAGCTAGAGCGCTGCACTCTCCCCAGTAAGCCACCTGAGCACATAAATAGCAAAGCAGGCATTCAAGGGTCAAAGAGAAGGTGGTCAAAGAAATTTTAGAAGGCGAAAGGAAAAAACATGAAAAATCAGAAGCAAAAAGTTGAGCCATAGTGTTGAGGCAACTCCAAATCTGTGAAGCATCGACACTGCTGTAAACGAAGAAACCATATTCGCGACAGCATAACACACCACAAAACACCACCAGCTCTTAAGTTTTCAGACCTGGTGTAAGACGCCCCATTTGCGACCGGCAGGCACTTCGTTGAGAGCCGTTAAATTCGTGGCCACATCACCGCCACATTTCGCGGACAGGAGCGCCTTAAACTGCGGCCAATCGCTGCCGTCCCGCGCCAGGGAAGTCAAGGCTTGCACAGTAAAACGGCTAGTGGCCACTTGCAGAGCAGCAGTAAATTCTGCCGTGGCGCCTTCCTCTGCCGCGACTTGAAGTGCAGTCGTTCCTTGCTTCGTGAGGAGAGTGACGTCAACACGTGGATGGGCAGCGAGGAGTGCTTCCAAAGCTGGAAGATGGCCATGATAGGCAATCTAAAGAAGAATCCAGATAGCATGCATCACGACACGAAGGCAGCGAATAAAGCCCACTAAGGAAGATGAAACGATGCCTAAAAACCTATTAATTTGGCTTATATTTTGAAGCTCACAACCCGCCGATTCCTAACTAAGCTTGCCTGGTGGACCACACCAAACGAACGCCCTGGTGGTAGATCGTTAAAGTCCTCGAAGGAAAGCTGCGACTGTGACCCTAATAGCTTCAGAAATTGCGCCCATTTCCCATCTTTTGCCGCTTGAAGTATGCCTGACGACAGCAAGATTTGCAAGAGGGTCGGGCGTAGTGTAAAAAATAGTGTGCTATACTTTTGGCTACACAGCTGTAATTACTACTCTAGCCAAAATGTGCAGATTCTGTATAAATTTCAAAGTAAATGTTATTCACCCGACGTGTCAATCGGGTGTGCATCGCCAGCACTCTCTGCTTTGCGCTTCTTTGGAGGCATCGCGGTGCCGCGGTATCAATAACGAAGTTTAGAGTAGACGATCATGGATCATGCATGGACGGATGAAGGTTGAAGGTGGAGAGAAAATTCTGCTCCAATTTTGACCAATCCGCACTTTTCTGCTTTTTCTTTTCCATTGCTGAAGAAACATCGAGCTCTTGCTCGGTAGACGTCCCGAGTCCCGAGCTCTCTAAGCTTACTGTCACTACACCTCCTTAGCTCAGCCTAGAAGCGACCGAATAGTCCTGAAACTTATAATTCGATTTTCACCTTGGGTATTATGCAAGCGTCGAGTAATTCTCCATCGAAACGGAGATCATCCTTTGCCTTTCTGAAAGGGAAATCCTCACCCTCGAAGGTTTCTTAAAACTTAATCCTACTATCCCTGGAATACTTGCCAACATATGAACATATGCACGATCTGCAATGAAGGCGTCTGTATCATCATGCATCAGCCCCAAAATAAATATTATCCCGGTGTTCACCCAAATGCACGCACTTTTGCTCACTCACGAATTTATCTTTCCTACTCCTCCTCATGCTCACAGACCGAGACGTCCCCGGTGATTGACAAAATTACGACCAAAGCACTTGCGAGTGCTCTTCTCGATGGCGACGAAGTCAAAGCACTAGCAGCCTACACTGCAGTAGACAAAACCACCGGCATCTCGCTAGACGTTGAACTGCACCCGTCATTGCCACTCTCCGGTTTGGCAGGAAATGATGCCGGTCATACGCCATTACACCTAGCTGCTGCGGGATGCATGCAAAACATCTTGGTATGCTGGCCGGATCGAAAATAGCTCATCATTTGTAGTATCACAATTTGCTATAAAGATATCACGGGCTCCTACATTGTCTCTTCTTGTAAAGATTTCGTTTTCCTGTTGCTATTTCCTCAATATCTGCAAGATCATTTCGTCGCGACAAGTTCGCACGCACACTTACGCCCCCCCCCTCCCCCCCCCCCTCCCATTCGATAATGACACAGGCCTCCTTCTTGGAACACGGCGGGTCTCCCAACACATTGAATGCTCTGAACCAAACATCATTGCACGCGGCCTGCGGGGGACTGCGAGTAGACCGCACGGACGGTTTGGTGGGCCGCGCTCTGCAGAGCTTATGGGGGCGAGTAGTGCGACGTGGCAGCAGCAGCAGCAGCAATAGCCCTGCCAGTGGTAGTCTTGGCGACTCTGCTAGAGCGCGTGCTCGTGCGGAGTGTGTTGGCCGGCTCCTCGCCTGGCGCGGTTTAGAAATCGATGGCGACTCCGAGCGCACTGCTGTCAACGCCGTTGATCGCTTCGGAAATACTGCCCTGCACTACGCCTGTAGCCTCCACAGCAATAGCAGCAATAGCAGCAGTAGCCGAAAGGCAGCTAGTGGCGAGGCGACAGGAGGCGAAGTGGCTGGAAGGCACCAAGAAGCAGAGGTGGTGGTGCAGCAATTATTGGGCCGAGGTGCGCTTTTGACGCTGGTGAACGGGGAAGGAGAAACCGCAGTGGACTGCGCTGGCCGTGCTGCTTCATACGGCGGCATCCAGACAAGAGGAGATGAAGCAAAGTTGCAACAGCCATCTTCCCGGCTACGGCGGTTATCTTTGAGCCCACGAAAACGTAATGATGCCGCTATTTCGGGCTCGGTTGATGGCAGTGGCGTCGGAACCGATGATGGAAGCACTAGTAGCGCCGAGTCAGCAGCAGCAGCAGCAGCAGCAGGAGCAGCAGCCGCAGGAGAGGCGTTGGTCGACGCGCTGGAAGCGCTCGTAGTGTTTGCCGTGGATTTACGCGAGCAGGACTTACGGCTTAACTTGCTCCAGGAGCTGCACGAGCAGCAGATGCAGCACAGCAATAACTCCAGCAGTAGTGGCAGTGCCAGTGCCAGCAGCAGTGGCCTCAAAGGTAGTACTACGAGTGGCGAAAGCAGTAGCAATGATGGTGCTTTAGGCCTATACAGCAGGGACGGGTGGGGGGCTCTGCGCACGAGTGACGAAGTGCTCGCGTGGGCACGCAACACTGCTGCCTCGGCATGTGCCGCTCTGAAACAAGGTGGGCTCATACACTGCACTAGTGCTGGTGCGGAATTGCTGCTTGTCGCTTGTGCGTGGAGTCAGGAGGACCTCTTGTCACGCCTCTTTTCCGGCGGCTGTGACAACAGCAGCAGCTTGAAGGGAAATTCCACCGCCGAAGACGACCACGAAGAAGACGATGAAAGCACTAGCAGTGGGATTCTCGAAGCAAGGCATGAGCTATTAGCAGCTGCTGGCTTGAGTGATCCTGCCTTGGCACAAGCTGTTTTGGGGCCTCTCACCGCACCACCAGAGCCCAGTGAGGCACCGGCTAGAGTATTGAATGGCGCGAGGGTGATAGTCGACGTGAGTAGCGGAGCAAGTGGCGAAGATAATGGTGACGGACACAGCAGCAGCAGTATTCCCAGTACTTCAGAGCCAGAAGCGTCAGGTGCAGCGAGCGACGGCGACAGTAGTAATGGCAACAGTGGAAGCAGTCATGAAGTGCAATGGATGGCTGGCACGGTAATTGAGGCCGTGAATGATGTTGTATTGGTGAACGTCGATGAATTTGGCGCTGACGTGGATGTTCCTCTGAGCCGCCTTCGCCTCTTGCTACCGTTAACTACCGAGAATGAGCCATCGACAACAAGTGCCCCTTCCACACCAGCCACCAAAGATCCTTGCATTTGTGCTGTGTGTGGCGATGAGGCTCCGATGCCTGATCACAGTAATACTTCTAGCAGCAACAGCAGCAGCAGCGCAGCAGCCCTGCCCTTTTTGGTGCCCAACGACGGTTGTGCACACGCTTTCTGCGCTGATTGTTGGCTCGGCCACTTGAGAGTGCAGCTGCGGGAAGGCGCTGGCGCTGAGCCCAAATGCGCCGCTCCTTGCTGCCCGATGCCCGTGGCTCATGGCGTTGTGGTGCGCGCGCTCAAGAGCATGGATTATGTGGGTGTGGAGAGTACAGGGGAAATCGCGTGTCCTAATATTTTAGATGAAGTTTCAAGCTCCACTGGCGCCCTTGGCAGCAGCAGCAGCAGCAGCAGCAGTACCAGCACCACCAACAGCGCCGGTAGCCTTTCTTTTCAAAGTGAAGAAGCACCCTTCCTGTATGCGCGATGGCGTGACGTGCGGGCGTCTTCGATCGTGGAGCGTGCGTCCTGCCTGGCGTTTTGTCCTTCCAACGCGTGCTCTGCTGCCGTGCTCCATGTACCCTCTGCAATTACCAAGCGTGCTTCAAGTGCTAGCAGCGGCACTTCTACCTCTCGTGGAAATCGCGGAAATGACGCGAGGCAACGGCGCCAGCGCGGGGGGCAGTCGACCAACACCGCAACCGGCAGAGGCAACGCAACTGGGGTGGAGGAGGCGGAAGAGGCACCACCAGTACCGTCGCCGGCGGCAGTGCCAGCGCTGGATGCGTGTTGTTTGGCGTGCCATAAGGCCCCTTGGTGCTGGACTTGCGGATCTCGAGACGCCCACGCGCCCTGCCCCTGTAAAGAGTGGGGCGAATGGGCCCAACAAGTGCGCGAACATGTGACAGCCGCGCAAAAAGCACTTGGGGAGGACGCTAGCAATGGGAGCAGCAGTGGTGACGGTGGTGGCCTTGAATCGGTCGTTGGTGGTGATGCGCGCGACATGGGGAATTTGCTGTGGCTAGCTGCCAACACCAAAAAGTGCCCGCAGTGCAAGGCGTTCATCGAAAAAGACGACGGGTGCAACCACATGGCTTGCAAGCGGTGCCGCCACGACTTCTGCTGGATTTGCATGCAACCGTGGCGCGAGCACTCCAACAAGACCGGGGGATACTACAAGTGCAACCGTTTTGTAGAGGACGGCGAGGGAGCTGCTGAGGGAGGTGGCGGTGGCAGTGGCGCTAGTGCCGAGGGTGTGAATGCTCCCAACGACACCGAAAACCGAGGTCATGGGAGTGCAGCAGAAGAGGCAAGAAGAGCCAGCGAAGAGGCGAAAAAGGCGGAGCGTTTCATTCACCATTACACGCGCTTTGCGGCTCAGGTAGTACTTTTATAGAAAAAGTAGGTTGCAAAATGATGAATTATTATACATATGCGAGAGTTGCTTGATCACTTTATGCTAGGGTTCGTGAACAGCATGGTTTCGCTTACATTTATACATTTTTGATTTCTTTGACCTGTCGTGATTTTATCTGTTCTCGATGTGCAACCACACAGGGCGAATCTCACAAGATGGAGCAAGCGCGCGTGCCCAGAGCTCTAGCTCGCATTGCACACTTGCAGAACTTGGCGTCTGCCGCTGCTGTCCACGCAACAAATACTGTTAGTACTAGCAGTGCAGATAGCGGTAGTGGTAGTGATAGCTACGGCGGTGGTGGTGGCGGCGGCGGCAGTGGCAGTGGCAGTGGAGGAAGTAGTACAAATAACGGCCACAAGTCGTTGCTAGCGGCAATGGTCGATATAGTCCCCGGCGCTGCTGAGCAGTTGCGCTTCGCAGCCAATGAGTCAGACGACGCAACCAAAGCTTTGTCAGAGGCGTTTCGAGAGCTAGGGCGTTGTCGCTTGCTGCTTCGCAACTCGTGAGTGCTTTTTTATTGACATTTATCTCACTCGTGGAAGAAAAAAAAGTGGTACTACAGGTGTACTATGAGTTGCTTTCTTTAGTGTTGACGATTGCGATTCTTACTCTGACTCAATCGTGAACATCTACATCTCCCTTTGCCTTTCCATGTATGCATCTCTAGTATACAAGTTGATGTTTTTTTTGTTCCATGGGACGCATGATAGGTATGCTTTCGCGTTCTTTGCATACGATCCGGCTCGTCTCCTGGCAGCGGCTGCGGAAAGGCACGGGGCTGAATACACGAAACGGCGTTACTATCGCGCAGCTCTGCGTGAACGCCTGCGGGTAACAACCAAGCGAAGCAATCGAATAAATCAGAAAAGTTTGACTTGTACGAGCTACGTGAGTAGACCTTATCTTACACTTGTGTGTGCAAATCTACCTGTATATGCATGCTCAACAGGCGCGGCGAAGTGCTTACGAAGCCCTTCAGTCGGAGCTGGAAATGCGCACCGAAACCATGTCTGAAATCGTCGCTCGTCGCTTCTTGCGCGCGTCTGTCCATGAAGTGCAAAGTGCCACTCGCGCCGCAGCCCAATACCGTGCTGATTTCTTGGCCCTTCTAGAGGAGCCCGTGCCACTGCCAGAGCCCAGTGTCTCCACCGTGCTCGGTGGGCACCGCAACAGCAACTACTCAACTTCATCTTATTCTGCTGCACCCTTCGGCCTGTATGGGTTCGCCAGTGAGAACGACGTTAACAGCACGCACTATCATGGTAACTGGAATGCATCTTTACCACCACAAGGGCGTCCTCCTCGTCGCAACCGCATAGGCTGGCGGTCACAGCAAGGATGGCCGCTCTCAGCGGACTGGCACGATGCAGGTCAGAACGAGAATGCCGACGATGATGGCACGTCCAATGGTGGGGATGATTCTCTTCCGGAGAACGAGGGTTCCTTGCAAGCCTTTCTTGAGGCTATGGCTCGACAACACAATGGTCCTTCGTCATCATCTTCTTTTGGCCTTACCAACGCAACGTCAAGAGATGGTGGTGGTGAAGAAGAAGAGCCCAATAAGAACAGTGACAGCGGTGATGTAGGTGCCAACGGTAGAGAGACAGACATTGGTACCAGTTCAGCAGGTCATTCAAGGTCGCAACTATCTCGTAGCGCCCAGGCTTTACTAGAAGACAACGAAGACTCGCATTTGCCGTCTAATTTTGTCGAGCGGCAGGAGCGGGTGCGGGAACAGGAGCGGGCGAGGGAGCGGCGACGGCAGCGGCACGAGCGTGAGGCAGCTGCTGCAGCAGAAGCTGTTGCGAAAGCAGAAGCCCAGGCAGCGGCAGTGGAAGAGCAAGAAATGATGGCGCAGGTTGGTGAAACACCTCCATGTTTCAATGGTGCTATTGCACTGCCTTTTACTCAGAAAAGAAATCACGCCAGGCATTGATGTCTGCTTGATTCCCTTCTGTACCTACCTATGTGTTTTTCTTAGTGCTCTTTTGGTGGCTTTCTTTTACATTAGCGATCGATTAATTCTCAAATTCTTGATTGACTTGAAATATCCTCACAGATGCTCATGATGGAGGGCGCTTTTGGCGAGAATACCATGCTCTCGGAGGAACAAGAGCTTGCTCGCGCCATCTTGATGAGTCTGGGCAATGGCAGCGATGGAGATGGAAGCGAAAGTAACAATAATACAACAATCGACAGCAGTAGCAACGGAGCTGAAGGCAGTGGCAAAGTCGTATCTATGAACAATGACAGCAGCAGCAGCAGCAGTGAAAGCCTTGCTGTATCTCCATCGGAGTATTGTGCTGTTGACCAACGAGCCATGCAGGCTGCAGTTGAAACTCCTGGTGCGATTAGAACTCTTGGCGAAAGTGGCGAAGGCATTGATATTTCAAGAGACACGAAAGCAGATGCATCGCATGTAAATTTGCCTATAGAGGAGACCTCATTCGAGGCCCCTGTTGATGTTGTTGCTAAAGGCAATGATATTCTCGCTGCTGTCGCTTCTACCCCCGTTGAAACGGTTTCAATTCACGCTGAAGAGGCTAATGCCGATGCCAATGCAGTGCAATCATTGCCACCAGCACCAGAGGTAGTTGGTCCAATTGAAGCTTATCCGGACGAAGCCGATTATGCCATGGCTGTGGTGCCACTTCGACCGCCAGGCTCGCAGTACGGCTCAAGACGACTTGATGGAACCGTATCAAACCAACCCCTAGAAGTTTACGAGGATGTATTAAGTGAGCCTTTACCTGACAAGTATCGCTCAAGTAAGCCCTTTGCTTCAGAAGAACTCTCAGTCCATGCTTCGTTATCAGCAAATCTTTCAGCTCAGGAACTTTCGACCAATGTTTCTTCCACGCTTGACATTTCAGCCGAAGCGCTTTCCGTGCAACATCCCACGCTTGGCCCTGTATCTAACGAACCTTCATTGAATAATTCGCTGGCGCCGTACGGGCTTCCGACTGCTGAGCCTCCTGCCGGAAAACCTTCAAACAACGAGATCGCCGTTGACGGGGTGACGGCTCATGATATATTATATCAAGGTATATTATATCCTGCGCCTGCATCGTCGCCGCTTGAAGCTTCAGTGATTGATTCGTTACACAGGCAGCCTTCAACAGATGAGCCCATGGCTGATGTGCCTTCAGTCTCCATTTCATCAACCAGCATGCCGTCAAGCAATGACGTCTCTCCTGCAGACGAGCATTCAGCCAGCGATCCCTCGGCCAACAATTACGCAAAAAGTGAACCCTCTTCATCCACGGCACCGTAGCGAATAGAGCAGATGTATTTTCTGCCCGTTAACAAAGGAGACTGGCGCTCTATACGATACCAATATTTTGCCAACGTAGTGTCACTGCTTTAGCTCGGGATTGGGCCAAGCAATACGACCGGGTGAATTCAGATAGTTCGTTTGTTATGTGCATTATTTATCTCGATATATTTTCGTTTGACCCATTTCACTTCTGATTGGCAATTGCCAATATCCGATTAAATATAAGACCACAAAACACACCCACCAGAAAATGAGTGCGGTCAGTGCGAGATATATAGCACCTCGCCTGGACGCCACTTCTGGACCTAGCCACTTTACCTTTACCTTCTTCCCTTTCTCTACTTCTACTTCGAAATCCGATGCCAGTAAATTTTGAATGAAGAGTATGTGTTAGATATGGCATCTACTCTTTTTTTTCTTTTTTTTCCTATTTTTTTGCTATTAATATACCCGATTTCTTTATGCTTTGGTTTCTTTCCGAGTTTCTATGCGCCTACATACCACAAGAAAAATTCAAGGGGGGGGTGATCGACCTGCATATGCCAAAAGCCGATTTCCAATTTATTCTAATGGGCAGTAGCAGCATAGCAGCAAAGGCAAGCCACAATGCAATTTCTTCACGAGCCAAATGTATAGCCAAACGTATGCACCAACCAAAGACAACACAGTGCCACCACGATGAAGTAGGCTAAATGTTGGCTGCAGGTTTGAAGACGTTGAAGCCGTCGAGCGCTGTCGACATGAGGACGCCCGGCACTTGCGGGTGGAAGTGCACTTCTTTGATGGACTTTTGGCCCTGGTGAATGAACAGCAGCTGCGGTGGCAGCGCGTGGGTGCCCGCGCTTGCGCCCATGGCTGACTCGGCGTCTTCTTCGACCGACATGTCCCAAACCTATGATGAGAAACACGCACGCAAGGAAAAGAAGGAAAGAGAGAGACATTGAAAGTCAGAAAGAAACGTTGTTTAAAAAAGACGTAGAGCCAAAAACTTGTTCGCCATATTTGCGCCTTTCAATTTATCATGAAAAACTGCTTGCTCGGTGGTATTTCCAAGCGCGGCTAGAAACTACTAGTCATGAACGAATATCTGTCCCCACTCTCCTCCTCGTACCGTCACGGAGTCATCGTCGGAGCTTACAGCGAGCACCGATTCGTCGGTGGGGTGCCACTCGATTGACGTGACGGGCTGGGTGTGCCACCGGAAATTGGCAACGGGAGC
>Ga0307930_1000731_pt1 | contig 26386 bp, 23 predicted proteins | sample OrgLakmetageno46_FD_203161 | JGI IMG/M metagenome (GOLD analysis project Ga0307930, IMG submission 203161) | Saline water microbial communities from Organic Lake, Antarctica - #46 | ecosystem: Environmental > Aquatic > Non-marine Saline and Alkaline > Saline | place: Antarctica: Organic Lake...
ATTAATCAAAATTAATCAAAAAGTTAGTTGGCAAAAATTCTACTTTTGAACCTTTTACCGCCCTGCTTCAGTTGGAAGTTAAACTTTTGTTTTGAGCATTCGACTCGAGAAATGGGCGGAAAAGTGCCTCAGAGTGCACGGATAATCGACATACTTTTCATGATGGGCAACTACTAATTTAACACGTATGTTCGACAAAATAAAAAATGAATTACGGTATATACCATTATACCGTAGGTACGGGTACCCCGTAGGTACGCTTAGGCCCAGCCCTAGTTATTCGTTCTTTAGTTCACAGCGAGCCAAACAGATGTAGAGAACAGCGCAATTTCTACTGGCCAAAGACGGAATTAATTTGGGGGGAAGTCGCACTTCCTTTTAACGATTGTTTTGGGGTTCAAGCAGGGAACGGGCTCTTGAACTCAGCGTTCCTGCATGTGGTGAAATGTGTTCACCAGTTTTTTTTTGTTGTCGGTCGACGCTACGACGCATAATGGTCGCAGACGGCCTTGATTGCGACGCTGCTTACGCAGTCTTCTTCGACTTCTTCGGGAGGAGCACCGCGTGGATGTTAGGGAGCACACCGCCGCCAGCGATGGTCACGCCGCCAAGGAGCTTGTTGAGCTCCTCGTCGTTGCGCACAGCGAGCTGCACGTGGCGAGGGATGATGCGCGACTTCTTGTTGTCGCGTGCAGCATTGCCCGCAAGCTCGAGAATTTCAGCGCAGAGGTACTCGAGCACAGCAGCGAGGTACACTGGGGCGCCGGCGCCAACGCGGGTGGCGTACTTTCCCTTCTTGAGGAAGCGGCCCACACGGGCCACAGGGAATTGCAGGCCGGCCTTGGCCGACTTGCTGGTAGCCTTGGCCGAAGACTTGCCGCGTCCTCCTTTTCCTTTGCCAGACATGATGATTTGGATAGACAGTTAGTGTTATCCGGATTATGGTGACACTCTTCACTCAGAGATTCAGAACTTCTGAGCGGTCGGGACTATAAATGGGAAGGATGGACCAATAGATCACTCTGATTGGCTGAGTACAGGGGGATATAGTCACGACCGGGCAAGTGTTCAGGATGGAAACTCTACGCCATCTTCATGTCTATAAGCACAAATCCATTCCAACTTTCAAGATGGTGCGTCAACTGTACCGTGCGACATCATCACGCATGACTTCCATAGTCCATTCCGAAATGCAACACAAGAGTCGAAAGCTAAGATAGCACCTCTAAACACTATAGATTTTTCTTCTCTTCTTGATTGTGCTGAGCATTCCCCCAAGCATGTAATCTAATTCGAGCCCCACTTCACATTCAACTCAGGCTAAGACTCCTTCCAAGAAATCCGCCAAGGCGCCTAAGAAGGCGACCGGCAAGAAGAGCACCAAGAAGCGCATCGAGTCGTACTCCTCGTACATCTACAAGGTGCTCAAGCAGGTGCACCCTGACACTGGCATCTCCAAGAAGGGTATGTCGATCATGAACTCGTTCATCAACGACATCTTCGAGCGCCTTGCCGGTGAAGCAGGCAAGCTCGCCACCTACTCGAAGAAGGCAACCCTTTCTTCCCGCGAGATCCAAACCTCGGTGCGCCTCATGCTCCCCGGTGAGCTTGCCAAGCACGCCGTGTCGGAGGGCACCAAGGCAGTGACCAAGTTCACTTCCTCGGCCTAAGCAGCTCCCTGAGGCTTCTCCTTGGAGGAGAATCCCCAAACAAACCCACTGGTGAAAACATTTCACCACACAGGAAGAAAAGGGTCCGCTATGACATGCCCATTCAACCTTGCAAACTAAATCAGTGAACGATTTTGAAAAGTCCATCCCCCAAATTGTTTGAAAAATAAAGCCGTAGACCCTATGAAGTTTTAAGTGCAAGTCTTGTATAAGTATAAGTCCTATTCGCTTTTCGTGGATTCGAGCCCAGAATCCCCATTTGGCCCTTATATTATTGCGCCGAAAAACTGAGTGGCGTTTTGTAATTCATTGATAATAACTCTAGACTCCATGTTTTTGTGAGGGTATAAAGTATAAATATATACGTAATTAAATTCAAATCCAAATTCCTTTTCTTATCTGGCAAATTAAAATTAAAATAAATTGGAATGGCCAGATGGACTCAGTAAAGCCAATAAAACCCACAAGGCAGCTGGCTTTTCCCTCGGCGGATTTAGTAATTACCGGGTTTCCTGCAGAGCCAAAGTGGGTTTCTTGGTTACTGGATGGACTTCTCTTTTCTCTCTTCTCTCCCTTTCTCTCTTTTCGTCTTGAATGCCCATTGGCGGATTTCTAAGCGCAGCTGTTTTTGTGCGTGCTTGCTACCTCGAGTGCCGTGGTGGGGGCAGGGGCATTCGACACGCGACCGCAGGACCAAGAACGACCCTTCTCTTGTTGTCTTCGTCTCGTGTCCCGCCTTGCCTCGTTCCTCTCATTCTGAAAAGAATTTCTTTTCTTTATGAACTGCCCACTTGCGCGGCGTCACCGCCTTCGCCAGCGCTGGCACCACCGCTTCCGATGGCGCCGCCGGCACCGCCCGCACCGCTGCTGCCGCTCTGTGGGCCCATGCACGACCGAGCCACCGACTCAAACACCCGTTCGATCTCCGGCGCACAGTGCGTGAACTGATGGGCCCAAAAGTTGTAGCGCGGGTTCTTGATGAGCTCGATGAAGGTGATCAGGAGGCCCCAGGGGTGGGGGCGGTGCACAATCAAGCGCTCCAGCAGCACCCGCGTCACTTGTTCCTTGATCAAGTCCGACGAGGCTTCGGCAAAGAGGAAAAGGAGCACGCAGGAGAAGTAGTGGGTGTGGTTGTTGGGGTACCGGAGCTGGTTGGCAATGGCGTTGAGCAAAAAGTAACGCCCCTCGGCGTTGAAGGCGGCCAGCAGAGTGGTGAAGATTTCCATCACGGGGGAGTGCTTGAGCTGCTTGTTCTGCAAGTGCGCCAGCCCCTGGGCCCCGACATACACCACCAAGGAATTGATGGCTGGCACGTTGTACGCGCAGCCGTTGTGGTTGGTGCCTTGAGCCGCCAGTTCCTGGGGCGTGAAGCGCAGCCGCGCGGGCAGCCACTCCAGGAAGGCAGCCTTCGCAGCAGCGTTGGCGGCGCTGTTGTTGCCGCTGTCGCCGCTGTCCGAGGACGCGTTGGCGACCTTGAGGTACGCGTCCAATTCTTGGCGCAAGTTGTGGGGCGCCAGGGAGGCCACGATGTTGCTCAAAATGCGCGGGTGCTGCGCAATTTCGGGAAGCAAGTCCACCTTGAGGTTGGGCGTGAAGGGGTCGGGCAAGCGCATCGAGCGGGGAAACGCCGACAAGAACAAGTTCCGGAGCTGAATGCAGTTGGGGGGCACCACGTCGCAGAACGAAAAGTGGTAGTCGCACAGGAATTCGGGGAAGTCGTGCAAGAGCACCAGCAGGACGCGCAAAGTGCCCTTGTACAGGGTGCGCACGGGGGCCGGCAGCTGCGCGCGCCGCAAAAAGGGCTCGAGGAACGTGAAGAGGGCAACCAGCAAGCGGTGCATCAGCATCCAGCCTTTCTGAGCCGGTTTCGCCAACAAGAGGGCCGGCATGAAGGTGCGGTGGGACACCAGCTCCAACCAGGCAAACGCAAACGCGGGCGCGACTGCGGGCTGCACGCCGTGCCAGGCGTTGGCAAAGGCCCCCAGGACTTGCACGTTGTTTTGCTCCATCACCGGGTCCGTGGCGTTCAAGTCCTTCAGCAAGTTCATGAACACCCGGAAGTACGGCCGCTGGTCGAAGGCCCGCTTGTTGCTGTTGGCACCACCTGCGCTGTTGCTGCTGCCGCTCGCAGCCGCGTTGTTGCAGTCTACGAGGAGAGCCCGGTCTACAGTGGCCAGGACCCGGTTGAGCATGTTGACACGGCTCGCGGCGGATTGCGGGTCAGCCGCGGCGTACTTAACCAAGATCACCAGCAGGTTGGAAAACGCGTCAATCACCGTGTACACCAGTTGCGTTTGTGGGGTGCCGGGCAAAAGGCTGCCACTCGATGCTGCCCCAGCGCCTGTAGCACCCTTGCCGTCACCGCCACCGCCTTCAGCCGAGGCTCCTCCTGTAGCACTGGCGCCCCCACTGCCGCCGCCTCCAGCTGCGGTAGCATCCTCTGAGCTCCCAGCGGAAGCGCCTCCTGCCGTAGGAGGGCCTTGGACTGCGGGAGCCTGGTGCGCGGTTTTCAGGCAAGCTTCCACGCACAGCTCGGTGGCCAAGCGCAAGAACACGTCCGTAGTTTCTTCCGACGCCAGGACATGCTGCTGGTGGAGCAGCGCAATGAACTGCACGCATTTCGCTTCCGCGCCCCCGGACTCGTTCCAGACGCGAATCCAGCGCTCGAGCAAGAAGGTGACCTGTTCCCGGGCCGAGTCCAGGCTGGCGGCGCGTTTGTTGGCCAGGGCGCCGCCCCCGCCACTGTTGGCCGCGTCGTTGCTGCCGGGCACCAGGGGAGGCAAGCTGGCGAGGTTGGGGGCGCCTTGAGACGCAGCGAGCTGGGCCGCGGCTTGTCGCAACTCTTCCATGAACTTGGTCACCTGTGTTGTTGCAAGAGGGGAGGTCAAGAGAGGAGGAGGAGGAATGCTTCGCGACGTTAAATAATGCACAAGCATGTACTCATCAGCCCTCAGGGGCAGGGTCGGGCCAAAGAAGATTCATGAAAAGATGGGCGGCTCTTGAGCCGTTTTCGTTGCGTGATTTTTCTTTTTCTCTGTTCCTACGATGGATACTCGAACCGAACAGAATCGCATGGGATCGACTTGATTTTGGCATCTCTCTCACCTGGCGGGCCACTTGCGTCGAGTGCCTCTGCGCGGCTTTGCCCAACACGTCAAAGATGGACCCGAAGTCGTCCCAGCCCCCGAGGCGCTCGAGGACGCACTGCTTGGCAAACTGCATCGAAACGTCCACCCACGGCAGAGAGGCCCCCGCGTTGGTTTTGGAGGCCAGGTGAGCGTCGAGGTCCGCCAAACGGCACAGCTGCGTGCGGGTGAGCAACACCTGTGCGAAAAAAGAAGGAAGGGGCGGGTATACACGAGTGGGTAGGTAGGATGTAGGAGAAAGGTAAGTCACGAGTCAGGGACACACACAAGAGAGCACAAGCACTCAAAACGAGAACGTGCACTCCTCATTCAAAACAAAGCGACAACAGCTGACGATGAATTCTTGCGAAGAAGTTCAAAATGCAACCCATTCTCTTGGATCAATTATTTGCGTTGACCACGGGCCTTTGCTTCATGCGTGCACTAAGCACAATTTAAGCACTCACCAAGATGTTGCGGTGAAGCTTGCAGTCGGCTTCGTCGTTCACGGGCAGGTACGCCACCCACCCTAAGCAATCGTTCACCAGTTTCGGGCATTCGCTCTTGAGCAGGCCCAGCACACCCACGTAAGCCTCGACGCGCAGCAAACTCGCCTGGTGTAGTGTTGGGTGGGAGGGGGGGGGGTAGTTTCGAAGGCGCACAATACGGTTAGGAAGGGAGAAAGGAAGGACACCACTTGTGAGAGCAAAATGGGACGAACATGGTATTCGAAAAAGAAGCGCGCATTTGTGCGCGTACTTGTTGCACGAGTCAGTCATTACGTGCACACATGGGGAGAGCTCAGGCGCACAACCTCCAAATTCGTACCTCTTCCGGGCGGCTCGACTGTTCGGCAATTTTCTTGAAAAACACCGTGCGTGCAAACTGAAACACCGCAGCTTCCCGCTCTGCCGCCGCAATTTGGGCAGCCACTTCCGCGCTCTGCCGCACCAGCCGGCACACTTCGTGGTCGGCGCCCAGCACCGCCAAGTTCAGCGAGGGCGCGCGCTGAGGCCCCGCTTGGGCCACCACCGCCGAAAGGCTGGCCTCCAGCGCAGTCACCAAACGGCCGTACACCGCCATGGCCTGAGACGCGTCCATCGTGGCGGAAGCTGCGGCGCCGCCGCCAGCACCGCCTGCGTCAGGAGCGGAACCAGTGCTCACGCCTCCTTCTGAACCCACTCCGGCGGCACCACCCGCGGCAGCAGCAGCCCCGGCCGGCGGCGGCGGTTGCCGCGCGAAGGCCTCGTACACTAGGAGCTGCGAGGGGCCCAAACCCCGCGGAGTGGGGCGAAGCATTTCCGGCAGGGCCTTGGGGTACCGCTTGCCCGCAAAGTTGGGGTCCACGTAGGCCGCCGCATTGTTGCCCTGGTTCTGCTGCGCTGCTTGCCGCCGCTCACTCAGAGGCTTCGACAACGACTCTTCGACGTCTCGGATTGCCGTCTCGGTGGCGGCTTTTTCAATCAACAAACAGCCCAGCTCCAAGTTGTCGGTGGCGGCGGTCTGCACCGCCTGCTCCAAGCTCGCGGCGAAGTCTACGGGCACCACAGGGGGCGCCGCCCCACTGCTCGCCGCCGCCGCCGCGGCCTGCTGCTGGGCAGTCGTCGCAGCGGCGGTTAGCAGGTTACGCAGTTGGGTAGCCATGCTCAAGCGCAGAGGTTCTTTGCAGGTCACCACCGCGAGAGACCCGGCGAGGTTGGAGACCATCAACTGCGCCGCGCTGCGCATTTTCGCTTCCGAGCCTTCCAGCGCAAAGTCCTTGACCACGAGCTCCTTGGTGGTGATGCAAGCAATGGTCACCGAGCGCTCTACCACCTGTTTTCAAAGGAGGCAGATGAAAGCAACGAGAGGAGGTGTGAGGCGATGTGAAGCACCGCAGCAGAAAGAAATGTGCGGCGAGAAAGCAAAAGTCAATGCGCAGCTTTCCAACATGCGAATTCGAGAGTTTCGTGCGTGTCTTCAAGTACGGCAAGTGCATGTGTTGGTGGATGTCGCAGTGTACCGGTTGAATGATGTCCCGAATCGCCCTGTCCACTGCCACCGGCACCACTGCCTTGAGCGCGCCGCCATTGGGGCCGTGGAACACGCTCAAGCTCGGGTGCACCGTGACGTAAGCCCCCAAGTTGGGAATCACCGTTTGCTCCGAAGGCACCACGCCAACACCGAGGCCGCTGGGGAGGCCCGCTAAGCCACTCGTGGCGTCACCGCTGCCCGAGGCCCCGGCCCCACCGGAAGAAGGAGGAGGCAAACCCAGCGGCGCACCCGCTGACGCTCCTTGCGGCGGCGGCAGTTGCAAGTTGTTGTTGACAGGGAGGGCCTGCTGCTGCTGTGGTTGCACTTGCGGCTGCTGCTGCTGGCCGGCGAGCACTCCGCCGGCATCGCCGCTGTCGTGCACGTTGCCCCCCTTGTGGCGCTCCGCTGCCACCGCGGCCGCCTGCTGCTGCTGGGAGAGAGCGGACGGCCGCACGTTGAAGTCCGGGGTTTTGTCCTTGTGCGGCTGCAGGCGGGCGTAGCCGAGGATGCGCAAGGGGGGCACGTCGTCGATTTTCAGGCTCAAGTGCTTGCAGAGCACTTCAATCTCGAACTTGATGTTCAATTTCAGGTCGTTCATTTCGTACAGCTCCCTGAGCAAGCCCATCAACGCCATGGTCCACGGGTTGGGGGGGCGGAACACCCGGCTGTCCTTGGCGCCTTCCATCACTTTGGCCACGAACGGCGTCACCGCAATGAGCCGGCCGGTCTCGTAGCCCTGGCACAGGAGCTCCTTCACGTCGAGCTTGCGCTGCATGATGGGCCGGTTCCGGGCCAGCGTCATTTGCCCCAGCCACGACCCCAAGTTCTTGAGCACCGACCGCTCCGAGCTCGAGGTGGTGATTTTCTGGGACCCCAAGAGTTTCGACACGTTGTGAAACGCGGCGGCCAGCACCGCAGCCACCAGGCCCGGGGAGTCCAACTTGAGGAGGAAAGCCAGGTACAGGGCATGAAAGTTGGGCTGAGTGGAGAGCTTCACCACGAGGTAGTTGCCAAACCACGCCACGTGCGCGGGCTTCAGCACCGCCTTGGTTTCCGACACTTTCACGTCCAAGTTTTGCATCGACACGTTGTTGAAGACCATGTTGAGGCTTTCCACGACGGATTCGGGGGGTACCTGGTTTGATAAGGACGCAAAAAACAAACAAAAATAAGATGGGAGCTCAGGGAACAAAAAAAAAGAGGTGAGATGTTTATTACCACCAAGTCTACTACATCGGAAAAAAATGGAAAGGTAAAAAAAAGGTGCTCGTCGTGAACAGGTGCCTTGCTTCATAAGCAGGTACTACACTTGCAGAACCTCGTCTTTTCAATCATGCACCCCTCTCTTTGATCACTCTCTCTCTCTTAATAATCTCTCACCGTCATGGGCAACGGGTCGGCTCCTGCGGGCATAATCGTCGCCAAAATCAGTGGGCGGTCCACTTCGGCCTTGCCTCCCGGCACCACTGGCCGCACCGCCGCCACGTTTTTGTCGCTCACCACCCCCGCCACACTCCCCGAGGCTGCGCCGCCGCCCCCGCTCGCGGCGCTGGCAGCTGCCGCCGCAGCGCTACTGGCGTTGCTGTGGTTGGTGCTCTGACCGCCCGCGCCGTTTTTGCCAGGCCCCCCTCCTCCTGCTCCTGCTGCTGCGGAGCCGGCGCCTAGGCGCGAGGACGACTCACTGCCGCCGCTGCTGTCTCCCCCTGAGGAGGAAGAAGAAGCGCCAGCAGGCGAAGCTTCCATGGACCCCAGAGAGCCTTCGGCATTGGAAGCGGTGCCCTTGGCGCTCATCATGGCTTGGCGGATTTCGCTGACGAGGTCTTTGTGGTGCTGGTTCAAGTACTCGATCTGCACCACATGGCTGAGTGAAGTTCGATTGGGGAGAAACAAGAAACACGAAATGGGAAAGGAGGTGAGCTCAAGAACAAACATATGACGCAATGCAAAAAAAAAGGAGGATAGATCGAGCACGAAAAGAAATTGAAAAAAAGAAGTGTGAAAACTGAAGGAAAAGGAACGGCCCTCCCCAATCCAGAGACGACATTCTTGAAACACGCAAGCAAACCAACCAAGTACACGCCTAAGACACCAACGATGGCCCGATTCGCCCAACTGAGTCATGCATGCCTCCACCCATTCCTACCTGCAGTACTGCGGCCATTCGCTGAGCCTTGGCTTAAACTGGTCCAACGCAAACATCCCAAAGCGGAACATTTTGCCGTTCTGCCACGAAGGTTTGCGCAAAGCGTCGAGCACGTAGCGCAGGGCAATCCCCAGAGTCATGGAACTCACCTGGGCATGAGATAGGTATGGTTGGAGGAGAGGCACAAAAAAAAATGATCATGAGGAGAGACACAGAAAAGCAAAACAGTGACCAGTGAACAAGGGGTAAATCAAGGCACCAACAGGAGTAGTAGAACAGAAGAACCAAAACATGTGACGTAAAACTCACCAGCTGGTGTTGAATGAGCGTGCCGAAGAGAATCCCAGTAATCCGAAGCTCTTTTTCGGGGTACTTGTGGAAGAAGCGGTACTCGTCGAACAAGTTGTGAATCATGCACGCGAAAATTTCTTGCTCCCGCTGGTTGGGCGAGCTCTTGAACCGCTTCAGCATTTCGATCACCTGTATATGACGAGAAAAGCGAGAGAATGAATATCAAAGGTAAGCACGAGGCGTGCAAACAAAAGATTGATTCAAATAAAGAAAGGGAATCATAACAGCACCGCCAATTCTTACAGAGCGTGCGCACGTTCATTGGTATTATAATAGGCTGCGTAGGTAACAAAAGTACCTCCGCGATCGACTGCTCCGAGGTGTAAATCTTTTGAAAGTACGAGTTGGCCATTTCTTCAATCTCATCCCCACTGCTGCCGCCTTGCCCGCCGCTCTTGTTGCTGCGGCTGCTGCCGGCACCCTCAGAAGCAGCAGCCGTGCCCGGCGGTGCTTGCTGCTTTTGAGCACCGTCAGTTCCTGCAGCTTGGACTGCACCACCAGCAGCGGTAGTGGCAGCGCCAGGTAGAGAAGACGACGACGACGACGAAGAGGATTGGGACAAGACGCTCGCGAGCTGAGGCTGCGCGCGGAGAGCGTCGCCAATGACTTGCTCCATCCGCTGGGCCATTTCCGGCGAGGGCGACGACTTCTTGTCCAACGCCTTGAGAATCGCGGCCAAGGACTCGAGGGTCGCCAGAGCACCTGGGTGGGCAGCAGATTAGAAGCAGTAGTGTTCGTGAACAAGAGCAAGAGAAAAAGAAATGTTGAGAGACCAAGGGCTGAGAGCACTGAAATTGAGAAAGGTGTTTGAAAAACAAAAGCGAGGAACAACGCCTCTTGTTCTGTGCCGTCTCCACACATTAAAAAAAACAGACCCCCCCTTCCCCCCGAATGAACATCCCAACAACTCCCGTACGCGTGTCGTACCGGTGGAAGCTTGGGCACTGCGGGGCACGGCGGCGCTCGCGTGCCTCGCCACGAACGCCAGCACCGCTTCCGCCACCGCCGCCTGCCCCAAATGCTCGCTCACCCACGACTCCAGGTCCAGCTCCTTGCGGTCGGCCATGACGCACACCACCCCCAGCACCAGCTCCCGCTGCGGCATGCCCATCAGTTCCGGTCCCCCGTTGGGCACCTCCCGCATCAGGCCGCTGATGTACTCGACTGTAGGGGCCGTTGGAGACGCTTCGTAGGCCGCGCGGCAGCACCGCAGCACCAGTTTGGAGTTCACCGCCCACAGCCGCTGCACCAGCAAGAGGCTCTTCTGGTGGTGGTGGTTGCCGCTGGAGGACGAAGAAGAAGACGGCATGAAGAAGAGGGGCAGGAGGTCCCGCACCACCGCATTCGCCACCCGGGAGCGCGTGGAAACCACCAAATCGGCGCAGCTGGTCCCCAGCACCAAGAACAGGGTGTCCGGGCAGGCCCGTGCGGCGCGGTCGAGCAAATCTTTGGCCCGCTCCCCGCAGGGACCCTCGCCGAGCGCCAGCAAGAGCCGCACTAAATTGGGGTTGTGCCACGCGTCCAGCACGGCAGACGACGACGAGTTGTCGTTGTCTTCCTGGAGCTTGGCGACGTTCGGCAAGGGCCCGCTGGTGCCGGAAGCGAAGGACCATATGTCTGGGGCAGCGCTCACGGCTTGCTCCAGCAGGCTCAGCTGGGAGGAAGGGTTCTTGGGCCAGGGTCTCGCCAGCACCGCCGCGCACAGGCTCAGCGGCTTCTGGTCAGACCCGCCTGCTGCTGCACCGAGGCGGTCAAAGAGGGCGGTGAGGACTTGCAGAGCGTAAGGGTCGGCCACCACCAGATCTGCCTGATCCAGGCTCCAGGACACCACCGACAGCCACGCGCGCTCCTGCTTCATGGGAGCGCACTCGCGCAGCACCTCCACCAGAACGTCTACATTCCAGGTGGTGTAGGCACTGCTGCTGCTGCTGCTGCTGCCAGAGGCCTGCGAATTGCCGTTGCTGTTGTTGTCGTTGGGGTTCTCATTGGCATCGACGTCGGGCACAGGCGCAATTCCCTCCGGTAGCATCGCGTTCACGAGAACCGCCGAAAGGTCCGACTCGAGGCTGCCGTCCATGGTAGTGGCCACCAGGAGCAAGAGCCGGGCAATCGAGTTGGGCGACAGCGCGAGAGGCGCAGACGCAGACGGCGCACTCGACGATGAGGCAGCAGCTTCTTGGAGCAAGGCTTTCAGGACCGCGGTGGAGTGGGTGGCGGCGTAGCCCACGTCCTGAAGCAAGCCGGCGGCATCTACCTCCACGCCAGGCACTGACGACGCAGACGTGGAAGCACCTCCCTTGGTGGTAGTAGCAGTTGCTGGGCTCGGGTGCGGCTTGAAGTTCATCGCCGAGGCTTGGTCGATCTCCAGCAGCGGGCGGCAGGCTAGCGTAGCGGCAGCTCCTGGATGGTGCTTGTAGAGGGCGCCTACGATGGAAGCGGGCGCGAGGCCCGGGTGGACGCGCAGCAAGTGCACGAGGGCGTAGACCTGAGAGAAGGGGAGCGCAGGCATTACAAAAGAAAAGGAGGAGAAGAAAAAAGGGGCAGAGATTTTTTTAAGTGAGCATGATGGCACGGAAGACGGTGGGAGAAAAACATCGGGGGAAAATAAAATGTTGAAGTTCTCGCCTCACCACAAGAAACTTGAAGAGACAGGGTGCACGAACAACGAACGAAAAGCGACGATGGTTTAATACGTCACAATACATCGTGTTTCTCTTACCGTTTCAGGGGTCAAGCTGCCGCCGTTCTCGAGCTCGGCCACCGTGAGTTTGAGGCGCAAGTGCTTCATGCCAGCGGCAGCCAACGGAGGGGGGTCACTACGCGCGAGAGCGATGGCCACATCCAACTGCTCCTGAAGAGGCAGCTTGAGGGCCTTGCAGAAGTTGGCGAGGAAGTTTTCCTGCATACAACCAAAACCAAACCGTGCAGGTTCATCATTTGAAAAAAGGCAAAAGGAAACAAACCTTAACTTTCAAACGGAAACGAACAAATGAGAAATGCTTTCAGAAAAGAATTCAGGACGAGAGAGCGAAAGCGAGGGAGATAGAGAAGATAAAAAAGTCACGCTCTCTCACTCTCTTGAGAATGAGTTGTCTGTCATTTTTTTTTACCTCAGTAACCTTGGGCGATGCAGGGGCCGAGCGGCTCCGGCCTTCGTGCGCACGACCGGCGCCGTCCAGGGCGGCCAGAATGAGGAGAGCAAACCCCGGTTGTTTCAGGGCAGCCGCCACTTCTGTGTGCAGCAGCGCCACTTTCGGCAAGTCTTTCGCGCCCGAAGGTCCAGAGAGGACGTTCTTAGCGCTGAAGTCCGTTTCATCGATCAGGCACGACAAAAGGAAGACCCGGGCGTCATACCCGTAAAGAGCGACGAGCTGGTTCAACTCGGTCACGGACGCAGGTTGGTTCTTTTTGGTCAGATTGGATACCAGGTATCGTATCTGTGCGCGGGGGCAGTGCGAAGTACAGGAATAGTTAGAGAGAGGGACGGGGAGTGTCATCAAAAGTCCGCTACACAGACACGATAATGCTCCATCACTCTTTCACATTCAGCGCCCGTTCAGAGAACGTGCTGTGTTGAGCGAATTGTTATTGTATGCTACATTTATTCGAACCTGCCAAAATAGAGGACTGGCGAATGCCATCGCTGTGCAATAGGGAGGCTCCTGGTGGGGAGTACACGAGATACGAAGACATGAAAAAATTGAATCAAAGAGTAAGAGGAGACACAAGACATTGGCATCCCTCGATGCCCATGAGACATAGGTATACGTGTTTGCAAGTGAATATATTGTTTTATTCAGCTGGAACGCCAAATGCCTTGCCTCCAAACCACTGGTGGTCGGGCAGACGCACCTTGTCTTCCTTGTGGGTTCTAGCGTCAGTCACGTGCACAATATTGGAATCGAAATATAAAAACTGAAAAATGACTCGAAATCCTCCTCTGCGGGGTCTACATCATGTGAAGGTACAGGGGCAATTTTGTGTGGTACAGGTACAGTACTTAGCTGGTCAACGTTGTAGAATCATTTACTTGGAATCCCAGAAAAAAAAAAAAAAAAATTCGCTCTTGATGTGCGATATGACTAAACGAGGGATTATACTACCTCCAACTATACAATCGGCGGGATCTTATGTTACTATCTCTGCAGGACATCGGGTTTCAATTGCACCCCTATTTTATACTATTCGACCCGAAAAGGAATTGTTTTCTCGTTTGATGCAACAACTTCCACGGGCGGCTAATTCAACATAGCCGGCGGTGTGTCCGATTTGGGTGTAATTGCAGCAGCCTTCAAAGTACTTAAGCCCTTCAGCTCTCGTCAACTGGTGCGAGGGGCGCTTGTTTTAACGGTTCAGTCGGCAGCTCCTGACACCTGTCCTGGCCTGAACTAGGCTCTGTTATGGTAGTGGTAGGAAGCTTCTCGTTCTCGGGTTCTTTTGATTTGCTCACGCTTCCTGTTTTGATGCCATCGGCAGAAGATGCCTCCTCGCTCGCTTCGACCACCATGACTCGAAACGGCGACGCCGAAATAGGCGTGACTTGAATGCTTACATGTATGAGCATCACTCCGAGAGATGAGGGGACGTACGACACCTGTTGTTTTGATGAACGACGACGACATAATCAAACAATGAGAAAGAGTGATCGGACGTTTAAAAGAATTCACATAGACGGTGATGAGAACGAGAAAAAGTGAATATGAGCATCAATGTGGGGCATACTCTCATTATCTAATGATGAATTAGATTATCAAAATTCCTCTCGAAATCAACTCCACACATGAACGCATACCGTGTATGTCCCATCATTCACGTCTTCCACTTCCGCTGACTCCTCACTGCCACTACCACCGTTGCTCAAGCCAAAGGCATCTTCATTGCTGCTACTCAAACTGTTGCTCCATTGGCTGGTGGCGGAGGCCTAGAGAGAGAGCGAGAGAGAGCGGAGAAAGAGCAGAGAAATGAGCATGCGAGCGAGTAATGCACAACAAGAACGCGAGAAAGAGAAAGAAAGACGCGCGAAACAGAAGGTCGAAAAAGATAACGGCTAAACTTTACCTTCATTTCCCCCGGTTTCTCAAACCGAAGCGCAATCTGATCGCCACCCGCGACTCGCCGCTCGCCTTGTTGGTCGAACGTCATCACTTGAAAGGACGTGCGCTGACCCATGACAATGGTGCCTCTCAGGCCTTCGCCCTGCGCGCAACAAGCGAAGAAACAGGAGAATTGGATACGTGTGTTCACGAGGAGCAGAAGACACTTACGCACAAGTATACAGAACGAAGAAGGCATTTGTGCACGCACACACAGTGCACAAGGCACGAATGTGTACAATTCGACACCATAGCATGCACCTCCACCCTCAATCACGCCCTGGCGCGATCCTCATACAATTTCAACGTCTACCCTCGTTCCAATCCTAATCCCTCACCTGGGCCTGGCACAGCGGTGGGAAGGAACTCGACGCCGTCACCGACGCAAACGAGTTCACCACTTCTCCGAGGGCTTGGGTGTTGGCGTAGAAGTGCACGGCCGCGTCTACAGGGGGGGAATCGCTCAATTCTTTGGTGGCCAGCAGGCCCAGCTGCTTCTTGATTTGAATTTTGGTGGCCAGCACCTCGGCTTCGGTGCCCTCGTCCAGTAATCGGTTGGTGAAGTCGCAGGAGGATCTGTTCGTTTGTTGATGTGAGGGGTAGGTGAAGGTGTAGACACAGGTATAGAAGTAAGTGGATAAGGAAGCGCGTGAGCTGGTAGAGGTATTCATTTGTGCACCATTTACTTTCAACAATCTCCACCGTACATTTCCAAAATGCGGCTCGCTGTCTACCTCGTGCAACAAAAAGAAAGCCATTACAATCCACGCCATCCTTTTTCTCTCATTCTCATGCTTACTTGACGTTGGCCAGATAAAGGTCGATGGACTCCCGGTGGGCCACCAAAATCTGTAGAATAGAATAGAATAGAGTAGAGTATAGGCCACAGATGAAACACGAACACGAACAACAACAACAGTAAAAGTTAACCGAAAACTTACTTCAACGCATCAAACTACGTCTCTTTTTTTTTTCACTGAACTCACTTTTTCTTTGGCGTCTCTCAACCGGTGCACTTTGGCCACTAAGTCTTCTTCTCGCTGTTGCAACATGTACCGCTGCTGCTGCAGGCACGAGCGCACTTCCATCTCGACTTCACGGGACCGGTAATGGAGCTCCTTCAACTGTAGGGTGCATACGCATAGACATATGGATACACTAACGTATATGCATGCGTGCCACCCATATTGACACGCAGAGATGCATTAGGAGACATGCGAAAAGAAAAGGTCAGAATCAACGGATGGAGCGGAAGTATAAAAAAAAGAGCAGGAGAGAATGCGCGCGCGTGAGAGAAAAAGAGAATAAAAGGGTTAAACCATCACCTGCTCTTCGCACATGTGAGCCAGGACCTCCGCCTGGGGCACTCTTTCCGTAGTTTTACGCAAAGCGGCCACGATTTCCATCCGATGCACGGGTCCCGCTTCCGACACGAAGATGTACCTTCATTGTATAGTAGGAGCAGATTAGTGCGTACGCGCGCCCAACACACAGAGATCAACGCGCAATCACATTTGAAACACGCACACACATGTACAAAATGGAGAAAATAGACGGGGAAAAAAGGGGGGAAAAGTGCTTATCGTTGTGTGTTTGCGTCACCACATACATACCGGTGTTCGGGCTTAGTATGGTCGATCATGGTGCAGTCGCGGCAAATCAAGACTTCGCAGGTCTCGCAGTACAACTTCAGGGCTTCCCCCGCGTGCCGCAAGCATTTCTCCGAATGCATCGAGTTGGGGCGGTGCAATTCTTGGGCGTTTTTCTTGAACTCAGAAATCGTGACCTGCAGTTGTGGTAGTTGCCGCGTCACGATAACACGATAGCACACGTGCGCACAGCCGAGAAAGAGACAAATAAAAATGAGGCTGGCGAGAATTCCATCATTGTTTAAGAGTGAAAAGTATCTGCCAAACATGAATACTGTTGCTCTGTTTCCTACCCTAAAACTGTTTCTCTTCTACTGCCGACTTGCATATGCATATGCTTTTCCCTTGTACGCATGTGCACACGGTGTGAAAAGAGAAAAATTATATGCTCAGGAGGCACTGCTACTACAAGTGCTCGTACAATGCTGTGAGTTTTGGTGGCTTTGCGCCGCTCGTGGAAGCGGCAGCACTCATCGCACAAGTTTTTCACGCACTCCAGGCAGCGCCCGGCAGCGGGTAACTCCTCGTCGCATTCGTCACATTCAAACTGTAAAAATGCGAGAAAAAAAAAGTGGTGCAAAATGGCGCAAAAAGAAAGACAAGCAAGCACACCCGCACAGGCAGGTTGTATGGATGGTTAGCAAAAGCCACAGTGTAAGAAAGATACACAGACATTTAGGATAGATGAACAGAGGAAGGCCGAGACGTGGTTCTAAGAAATATAAAAACACGAAAGTGTATAAAACCTAAGCAGGCGTGGGTTTAGCCTTGGAGACTCTAGTCTACATTTTCCTTTGTTATCTGAATTCACCGCAGCTGGTAGATATGTCACAGTCACACAATGAAAATGCGAATCAAAGCAAAGACTTCCAACTTATAGTTCTCTACGTCCTACCTTTTGAGACTCTTGAATCTCCAAGATCTCAAGCATCCTGCACAGGGTAAAGTTCTGGGCTAGTGCGCCAACATCCGTGGCTTTCGTAGGCGTTCGGCATGACGGGCACATTATGGCACCTTTTTCTTTCTCAGTCATTGTAGTCAGGCACTGGGAGCAAAACGTGTGCAAGCATCCCAGGATTCGGGGCGGGTTAGTGCGGGAGTGCATCCGAGACGCACAGATGGTGCACGAAGCGAGTTCGCCTTCCATTTGTGCCAGCAAAGACTCGTTCGATGACGACGACTGCGTCATTCTCGATTTTGCTGACATAGAGGTTTTTGCTTGATTGATATAGCCTACGTGTTCACTAGCGCGCCCGCAACTTGCGCCTCAAAGCCTAGCTCTACCAACAGCAGCTGTCGTAGCTTTCACAGAAGCTCATCAGAGCTGGAGCTGTCCACCACACCTCCACAACACTACAGAATTGACATGCGCAGACTCTGAGGATCCTCCTTTGTACGACTGAAAACTGAAAACTGAAAACCGTTGAGCAAGAAGATAGGATTTCCTTCGTTTGTGTTGTGCTAAAATCTGGAAGCTACTAGACTGACCAGTTCAGTGAGCTCTGGCTAGTTGCTAGGAGTAAACAACAAGCAATAAGCCAGCCAGAGTGTGCTATCAAGGTTTATAAAGGAATTCCTTGCCCGAGTGAAGCTTGTCCTTAGGTTTAAACCACAACTCTCAGCTTCATTGATTCTTTCGATCTAGGGGTATAAATCGTGCTCCCCTCGTTGCCACTTTCTTGGTGGTTGAAACCGCGATCTTCACCTTTACTTGAAGCAAAAATGGACACGGGTCGTTCACTAGCCGGCGTGCTCGGCATTGAAAAGGACGCGAGCGCTTATGGCCAAGTGTCTGACACCACCTGGCGAGGATTGTTTGGGAGCGTTTGTTTTGCACTCTTCTTTCAAGCCGCTACCATGGTGATTTTCTCGTTCCTTCGACGCACGAAGTATGGCGCGCAGTGGCTTTGTCCCAAGAGAGCAGTGTGCCCCGATCAAACGCCGCCTGATCTTCGCACTGACACCCTCTTTGGATGGATTCCTCAGCTGTGGAATATGGTGCGTTGTTTCTAGGGGCTTGCGAATAATGATATGTTGTGCACCGTCTCCCCCCCTCTTCAAGTGTATCTTTCTGCTTGGTTCTTGTCTCCCTGCGTGTGGGCTAGCGAGCAATGCCGAAATCACTTTTGTGTGCTCTTGTTGTATCATTGAATCTTGCTTCTTCAAATTCCGATATTCCTCTGCTCTTCTCGACAGTCCGAAGAGCAAATTCTGATGTATTCGGGATACGATGTCGTGATGTTTCTCAAGTGCCTTCGCCTCGGCTTCTGGACTCTCGCTTACTTTGCCCCTTTTGCTCTTGGCGGCATCCTCCCGATCAACTTACTTTCGAAGCCCTCTGACGACAACGGTTCTGAAGCTCCAGCCGGCTATTTCATGACGACTTTGGCGAATGTCGGCAACGATTCTCCTCATGCACTCGCACCGCATGTCGTGGCGGTGTGCGCTGCGCAGCTCATTCTCATGGCGCTCACCCTCAACTTGCAGTTGGAGTACATTCAACTCCGGCGCGCTTTCATGAAGCAACGCGCGAAAGACACCACAGTTTTTGTGACGAACATCCCTGAGCGAATGCGGTCGGCAGTGCTGCTCGAGAAGTACTTCAACACCATTTATGACGGGCAGGTGAGTACGACTAGATTCCAATGTTTAGATGAATTACAATGTGCTTACATGGATATTGGAGTTTAAACAGGAAATGAAGTGAACTAGGATTTGAACTTATCTTTGTTTTCTCCTCTTTTCGTATCCTGTTTGGTTCTTCTGAAAAGGTGGAGAGCGTGCGGTTTGTGAAGCATTGTGGCGATTTGGACCAATTGGTAGAGCAGCGGGAACAAACGGTGTTCAAACTCGAGCGCGCTATTCTTAGAGACCGCGAGCGTGCAGCTGCGGCTGTCACTGTCACCTCCTTAAATGGCGAAGCAGGTGATGGCGCAGCGAAGGCTGACACTGGTACCATGAAAGAAGGCAGAGGAGGAGACGAAGAAACAGGAGGACCGAGCACAACCACGGCTGAAACAACTGCTACTGCTGCACCTGTGCAAGAAAGTGCAGCGACTCGAAAGTTGCGCCCTCGGTTGGCGACTCAGAACCAAGAAGTAGGAGACTAGTTAGACAAGTACGCCGAAGCGCACACCCAGCATGAAGTGGGCATCTCTGTGCGGATGGGCAGGAGTGCTGGGGGTGGGGCATCGTCGTTGGCTAGTGCGATCCCCGAGAATGATGCTGCCTCGGCCGCCACAGCTGGCATCAACGCGAAAACCGCCAATATGTCACCTGTCAAGACCTTTGCCACGAGTACTGTTATGGTGAAAAGCATCCCGCGCGGGTCTGTGCCCTCCACCTCCATGCGGGAGGCTCTGACGAGCGTCGACGAAGGCGATGACGGCGAATTTGACAAGGAAGGTGGACTTGGTGGCGAGATTGGAAAAGAGCACGAAATTGAATATTTTACGGGCGATATCGTCGTGGACTTCAACGAGAACAGCCGCAGTGCATCGCTCGACAGCAAAGAGTCGTTTGGGCGCGAGCGGACGGCAAGCACATGGGACGAATTTGGCGTTGAGTCTTGGGCTGGCATCGACACAAGCATTGGAGAGGCCATCGACACGCCTCCTGCGTCACCCCTACCTTCACCTGAGTTCCTTGACACCAAGACGCCTTCTCCAACCGATTACATTGTGGACTCACCAGCGTCTTCTGTGGCATCGAACGAGTTTCCCGGCTCCCCCAGCCATCTTTTGCCTACCAACACCTCCCCTAGTGACGCTGTGGTTCTTGCATCAGACAGCATCAGTGGTGTTGGTGGCAGTGGTGAGATTCGCGCTCGAACTTTCTCAGAAGCTTCCGAAAGCTCCAACCCTGCCATCTTGTCTTCGGGACATGTCCCTGTCTCTAGCCGCCGCCAACGACTCAGCTTAAGCCCGGCAATGGGTCGCATTGTGCTGCAAAATTCAAGCGATTTGTGGCACCACGGCGGGAAGAAAAACAGCAGCGACAATTTAATGCGCGACACCAGTAACAGCAGCGATACCACTACCACGATATCAAGGAACCCCAGTCTAGGTAATGATTTGAGGAGGAGGACTTCGGATTTAGATGACACTTCAAGGAGGGCGAGTTCTGGTTTAGATGGCACTACCAGCGGTGGAGACGGCGGAGAATGGTTTCCTTTGACTGGCTCCCTAATGGATTTGTGGCGCGAAATACGAACTGACGCCAAGCACGACTCCAGCAAGAAGAGAGAGGCCTCAGCTAACAAGGGCGCAGGCGCCAATTCAGACAAGGCGTTTTTGACCTTCAAGACTGTCGCAGCAGCCACCACTGCCGTGCAGGCATGTGTGAAAAATGACACTATTTCTTTAATTTTCTTTGCTTCTCCTTCGACGTCCTTTCCCTTTTTTCTTTTCTTTTTTTTTTTCTCTTGGTGGTTAAAAAGTGAGTACATTTTGTATACTTTCTAAGTTTAGCCTTTCAACTCGTTGGTGTTGAATAGGTGCTGCACTCGGTCCCGGGCCATCGTCAGGCGCTGGTGGTAGACGTGGCTCCCGACGCGATTCTGGACATGTAAGACACGTGAATAAGACCCGCGTACACCAAAGATACCTTCTTTCGTTAAGCGGGCTTGTCTTCATGTGCGCACATATGACACAATGAAGTCAATTAGTGAAGTATGTTGACATGTAATGTCTGCAAGTGTTCGCGTGCACGGTATTACCTTGATCATTGCGAGGTGGTAATTTGTTGTTGTTTTCGACACATCATTCCTAGGTTTTGGCAAAACGTGCACAAATCAGGCAACACTACTTGGGTCCAACAATCGCTCTCAAGCACAATCTCGTTTCTGCTCATCGTTTTTTTCGTGGTGCCAGTCACTTACTTGAACCAATTCTTTGGCCCTGCGAAAATGGAAGAGCATGCCTTGGCCAACAACTGGCATTGGCTCTCATCTTCACTCGGGACCGCTCTCTTGCCCCTTACCCTCACCATCATTGGAAACCTGTTGCCGCCGCTGTTTACGGGCCTTGGGTTCTTCGAAGGCTCCCTCACGTGGAGCCTCAATTCCATTCGCCAGCTGGACCGCATGGTGTGGTTCCTGCTGGTCAACGTCTTTGGCGTGAGTTTGATCAGCGGCACCATCATCGACTCCATTGTGGCCATTTTGAAAAACCCAACCAAAACGGCAGGAATCATTGCCCGTATTTTACCAACCATGTCGGGCTTCTTTTCACAATATGTGTTTTTCAAGGGCTGCATTGCGATGAGCATTGAACTGCTTCGTGGCTTGACGGTGTTTCACATGGTCAGTCGATGGTTGATAGGGGCGAAAGACGCTACAAAGCGCGAGCGAAATCAAGTCATCATTGGTATTCGTCGCTTCAACAATCCGGGGTGGTTGCCGTTTGGGAAACATTTTGCGCACTTGCTTCTGGTGCTGGCGATTTGCTTGAGCTTTGCGCCCATTGCGCCACTGATTTTGGTTTCCGGCATGGTGTACTTTTCGTCGGCTCAACTCGTGTACCGGTGAGCACAAAAGTAGAGAAAGAAGTGTTGTGGCGGCACGATCGAATGCTATGCATCGTCATACCACCTACCCCACCAACACAAATCCCATCAAATTCCAATGAAAAGATGTGGTCCAGATGTTAGGTAGATTACCATATCCGCCATCTCAAGGAGCGCTTTTTCGTATTACGTATTTATCAACATGTTCAATTTGTTCAATGCATTTCATTGCAGCTGTAGTGCATTTCAGTGTAGCAGCAGCACTGCATGTTTCTTTCTTTTGGTGGACATAAATGTGCGGGCGATGCGCACGCGCGTGGGTGATGTGCGCTAACATGCTTGTGTGTTTGCCTGCGCAGGTACACGCTGTGTTACGTGTACGAGCCACGCTTTGAAATCGGTGGCGCCTTCTGGCCGCATTGCCTTAAGTGGATTATTCGTATCATGTACCTCAGCCAAGCATTCATGCTATGCGTCTTCGTGCTTCGCGAGTATGCGTGTGCTGTAGTTCAAGTCCAGTTATTAGTCAAGCATAATTCCGTCCAGTGAATATCAATGAGCACTTTGCTGTGCTACTTCCTATTCATTCACTACAGTAACAGACTCTACAGTTGCACTGCGCGTTCCTGTACAATGCGCTAGACTCTTTTGTACGTCTGCCCCCCTCATTTATTCCTTCAAACTTTTCTCTCTCCTGCAGGTATGTTCCAGGAATGGTGACCTGTTTTCTGTTACTTTTTGTCACCACCAAGTTTCGGCGGTACATGATCATGAAAGAAAGAGAACTCTTGCGCTTACCACTCGAAGTGGCAATTTATTTAGACAAAGTCAAAGCAGCGACATCTTCGTCTATCAGGCGCGGCGCCTCTACCGCCGTGTTTTTAGCCCACCTCGGCCCTGTACGCTCGCTGCCACAATACCAGCAGCCCTCTTTGGTAGCGCCCCGGGTACTGGAACCGGAGGAGTCCGAATATCTCGGAAAGCGAGGGGTATGGTCAACCGATATGACACACGGGGGCCACTGCAACCAGCTGCTGTCTTTGCTTCGCTTCATCTACCGTCGCCTGTGGTTGCCCTTCTGTGCTTTAGTGAGCCTCTGCACTCAAAACGTGGCTGCATGCGTTGGTGATTCCTGTGACCGGAGTAGTGACCGTGAAGAGCTGCGCGATTCTCACGACGGCAGCAACGACAACGAAGACGGCGATCTTGGCGAGAATGGCAGTGGCAATGGCAGTGTATCAGGATCGGGCACCAATAGCTACAATGATGTCTCGCGAGCGCATGCAGCGGAATTTTCAGCGGAATTGACACCCACGAGGAAATTGCTGGAAAATGGGGCGCAATTGCAGAAGCGGCGTGATGAACGGAACTCGGGTGTATTCAATACCGGCCCCGTGCTTGAGGCATTATAAATGTGTATACCGTGTGGATTTTTTTCTTCTGTGCAGAAATAGCGGACAGGCAGGGTGTGATAAACGGTTTGGAGAACAGCAGCTTTATGTGTGTTATATATTTCTTGTCAAAACTTGTTCTGTGTGTATAGCGGCTGTTCGTCAGTAGCTCTATTTCAATTTCCATTTCCTGTCTAAAGTCCAAATGGCAACAGGCTTGTATAATGTTTGTATAAAAAAGCACATCCGGCTGTGCAGCTGTCGCAGTCGAATTCAGAAAGGCAGCAGCCTCGTGCCCTCGTGCATTGTATTAATACTGGCCTCCTTCATAATATACCTTAAAATGGTAATTGGGGAAACAGTAAAGAGAAGGTGCCTTGGCTGGGCTCCTAGTATAGAAACAAGGGAAGGGATGCATTGGGGTGGGAGTTCCTGGTTGGCCGATTGAGCGAAGTTCCTGGGTTCATGGCAACACATGCTTACTTATGAAGTAGAAAGTTCAAGTGTCGCCTCTGCATAGAGATCGATTCTCCTAGCTTTTCTATCTCGAGTAGAAAGCGAACATTTGAGCACGTAAATGGAGTTCGAGAGAACCGTGAAATACATTGCCTTTTTGTGTGTGCGCATTCGAACAGTCAATCAAACAATCACCAATCCCAGACGATGCCATTCTTCACATTCACACGCTCGCCCAATCATTCAAGCATCATCTCTTAGCACACGCCAGGAAAGAGGAATCGGGGCAAAGATACACGTGCCAGTTGAGCCGTCGTCCTCGTGAATGTCTTGACAATGTCGAGGTTCGCGAATTGAGAAGTGAACATGCCAGCGCCACAATCACATGAAGTACACGAAAGTGTCGGAGCTTCAGTTTAGTCCTCGTCGCGATCATATCACAGTACTCGTTGGTCGCGCATTTTATTTTTTTTAATTGCAATGCTGAGCCTCCACGTTGAGTGTAAGCCGGAAGAAAGAGGTTGCGGGCGTTGCTTGATGAACGGAGTATTCTTGGCGTTCGCTCAGGTTCTTCTTTATCTTGCTGTTTTTTTTTAATTTGACACGAGTTATCTCTCCTAGTTTTCTTTGCCATTTCTCCAGATATTCTAGCTGCATCAGATTCCCAAATCCGGCGGCGGCAGCACCATCGCCACGCGCCTCTTGCCGTACATTTTCTCTTCTTCTAGGGACGTGGACAGCCTCAAATCTCGATTGGTAGGCTTCACTGGCAACGGCAAATGCGGTAAGGTAACCAGAGGCCGCGGCAAGAGCAATTTTTCACTGAGCTCTGCCGCGGCGGCGGCTGCAGCGGCAGGATCTGCCGGAGGATGATGGTGAGCATTGTGCGAATGGGGATGACTGTGGTCTCCAATACTCAAGGCCTTCTGCTGTTGTTGCTGCTGTGGATGTGACGGTTCGTGTTTCAAATGCGGTGGTAACACTCGCGGCGGACCTCCGACGCCTCGCAACTTGGGGAAGACGAGGTCGGAGGTTAAAGGGGCGGTAGGGGGGCCGTCGCGGTGATGGACGGAAGCATACAAGGCTTCGTGCTCCGCTAATACGCGGTTTACGCTTGCGACCTAGGATGTAGCATTGATACATTTCATTCGCAAAATGAAGTGTCACTGACATCGCTTCACTCGTGCGGCGGGCAGGGGGCTTCTTATCATATGTTTCAATTCTAAAAAGAAGCATTCAAAGGTGCACAAGCTAAGAACACGCCTGAACTGCATCACCGCCACTACTCTCACCTGCTCTACAGTGGAGGGCGAGGGCGTCGAACACCCCAATCCTTTCACGCTGACTCGGCTGTCATGGTACGATTGCACTCTCTCCAGCGCGTCTCGAGCCTTCAATCCGTATAAGCGCCCTAGCAGACACGCCGCCACCTGTCAGGAAGTGTTGGTTGGCGATGGGGGGGGGGGGGGCAAGGAAAGGGGCTGCAAGTCAAAGGACTTCAGGTCAAGAGAAAAGCAACCTTGATGAGAGCTAATTTCAATTTTTCTTTCTCTTACTTCCCTTCTTTCTTTCTTTCCTCTCTCCCTTCTCCCCGTACTCTGCTTCCTTCTATCTTACCATTGCGCAGCGCCCGTGCCCTAGCCGGCTCATGAGATAGACACCGCCGTGGTTCTTGCGCAGTGACAACTCAATCGACTCGAGCAGCTTGAGCAGCTCTTCGTGAGGTAACGTGCTTCCTTCGCTTATCTAATTAGATGCAGTACATAGGAGCAGTGATCGAGAGGTAGTATGGAGATTACAATCGGAGAAGCAAAGAAGTTATCAATCAATGCACTTTTCCGCTTCTTCGTCTCATCCTTAAGAAAAAACACAACAAACATCTCAAACATCTGAACACCCTTCATCTCCCATCCTCACCTCCACGTGGACCATGTCTACATGTGGCGCCACTTTGGTGAACGCGTGTTTCGCTCTCTCCGCCGACGCAAACGCCATTCTTTCTTTGGCCACTGCTGCCTGCATTTCAGCGCGAGCCTCCATGTACCTTTCGTAGAGAAGGATAGTTTTAAGTATAATATAGTTGATCAGACACGTCCGTGTGACTGTATCAGGAAATACCTCTACCTAGTAGTAGCACACTGTAGCACACTGCAGTATATGTAGCATGCGCCTGTCCTAGGCTTAGTACCTCGGGTCGTTGGTGCGGTACACGGGCAGTGCCTGTACTTCTCTGGCGGCCTCTTTGGCCTGGGACTCGCTGCGCACTTTGGTGCTCTTGAGGAACGCCTGCAGGCTCTGGTGCTCTTTCACTAATGTAGTATGGAGGTCAGGCAAACCGTTCAACCGCTGTACGTATTGGTATGATAAACAAAGGACCATGACATTGGATGTGATGTTGAGATGTTGAGAGATGGGTGGATGAGTGGGTAAAAGTTATGATCGGAAGTTATTCATCAAAAAGTGAAACACGTGCGAATTCAGTAAGGCGTGTATTCTAGTGAGCAATACCTGCAAATCGCCCATTTCTTTCTTGGTCATGAGGCAGACAAAGGTGCCAATGCCACTCAGCAAGCACTGCCCTCCAGCCTCGGGCGGCGTCGGTTGCCTTCCTTTCTTCCGCGCTTTGCCCTCGAGATAAGAGCCCATCATGATCAAATCTGGAATTACCCAATTGGCCTTGTCGATAGGCCCGCTCATGGAGGCTTGGAAAGAGTTGAATTTTTGTGGGTTGGTAGGCTCGACCTTATGGGGGATAGAGTTGGAGGTTGAGCAAGGAAGCGAGAGGGGGTATAGAGTTGACAGGGAAGAATTAGAGGGGGGAAAGCGCAACTTACACATGGAAGAAAATTGAAACGACAAACAGACCAATGCCAATGTGCACGTTGTCACCACATGTAAGTATACCCACATCACTCCCTCCCTCCTATCACCTTTCCGGTCACAGTGCGGTAGCTCCACATTTTCGGTAAAGGTGGAAGCAACTTTTGATC